>Ga0307416_100002607_pt1 | contig 10412 bp, 8 predicted proteins | sample DK1Cmetagenome_2_FD_203821 | JGI IMG/M metagenome (GOLD analysis project Ga0307416, IMG submission 203821) | Maize rhizosphere microbial communities from greenhouse at UC Davis, California, United States - DK15-C-3 | ecosystem: Host-associated > Plants > Roots > Rhizosphere > Soil | place: USA...
GTTTGTGAGTATTGAGGTGCGTCTCACACTTGATCTTATAGCCGGGCCCCCCGGTACCCACCCGCGGGTTCCCCGGTTCCCGGGACAACGGGTCGCCGCCCTGGATCATGAAGTTCGGGATAACGCGGTGGAACCTGGTCCCGTCGTAGAACTCACTGTTGGCCAGCTTCTCGAAATTGCTGACAGTGCCAGGAACTTCGGAGTCGAACAATTCCGCCTTGATGGTGCCTTTGCTGGTCTCGATAGTCGCGCTCTTCGCCACGGACGTCCTCTCGGTAAACTGGTCCTCTAATCTAAACTGCCTCGATGCGGCTGAATGCAAGGTTCACCGCCGTGCTCACGCCGTGGCGGTGGGTCTCAATGCCTCGAGTGTTGCCTCCCATGCGGAAGGATCGGCGGCCGGCTGACTGCAGCTGTTGCCAGTGCAGGCATATCCGCGCGGTGCCTGACCCGCGGCGATCATTCCGCTCAGGGCAGGCGGCAGAGGCCGGCTGGCTGCCTCGGCAGGGACGACGAGTTGAACGACGCCCCGCGGAACAAAGCCGCCGAGCGCCGCGGCGTGCATGGCCCGGACCGCAGCGTCAGTTGGATCTCCTACAACCACCAGGTGTGTGACCGGATTGAGATGCCAGTCCAGAGCCAGCAAGTAAGTAGCGGCGTAGAGGCCCAGCTCTCGTGCACTTCCGGCGAATGCCCGCAGCAGCTCTTCGCTTCGTGTTTTCCAGCGGGAGTCGCCGGTGAGCTCGTGCAATCTCATGCAAATGATGCCGGCGACTCCGTTGGGCGAGGGTGTGGGCGTGTCCTGCACCGGTTTCGCTCGCGCGGGCAACAAGCCTTGCTCCGCGGCACGGCCTCGTGCCGTGTCGAACAGCCCGCCTGCTTCGCTATCCCAGTAGTCCGACCAGACGCGGTCCATGATGGCCTGACCCCACCCGAGCCAGTCGGAATTAGCGGTGATCTCGTACGCGTCGAGCGCCGCGGCCGCCGTCTGCACCTGGTCGTCGAGGAGACCAGTCATTCCACCGGCTGTATGGGCCACCGCGTCGGCTTCTGAGTTTTCCCGGCGCATCCGCTCGAGGGTCGATATCGCGTGCCCGCCCGCCCACTCGTCACCCAACACGGCTTTGGCCCGGAGCATCGCCGAGGCCATCATCGCGTTCCAGTTGGTATAGCGCGTGGGGTCGACGAACGGTGCCTGCCGGCGGGAGCGCTCCAGCTTGAGCCTGGCCTGAGCCGCCTTCAGCAGGAGCTCGGTTTCCTGCTCCGATCGCCCGGTCTGAAGCGCTATCTGGGATATGGTGGAGGCCACGAAGAGGACATTCTTGCCGGGATTGTGGTGCATCTCGCCGGCGGTGCCGATGTCGTAGTAGGCGGCAGCGACCTCGAGCTCTTTCTCAGTGAGAACGGCGGCTGCCTCGTCGCGGGTCCAGGTGAAATAATCGCCATCGTCATCGAGTCCGACGTCGGCATCCTGGCTGGCTCCGTAACCACCCTCTGCGTCAGCGAGCACCTCGCGGACCCAGGCCACGATGCCGCGTGCTACCGCGGCGTACTCCTCACTGCCGAATAGCGCGTACGCATCGAGATACGTCTTCAGCAGCTCGGAATTGTCGTACGACATCTTTTCGAAATGTGGGACGATCCAGCGTGCATCGACACTGTAGCGATGGAAGCCGCCGCCGAGCTGGTCGTACATGCCTCCCCGCGCCATACCCTGGAGTGTGCGATCGATGATGGCACGAACCTGCTCCGATGGCTGATCGTGCCAGCGGTGCAGGAGAAACGTGAGCGCCGCCGGATGGGGAAACTTGGGCTGGCTCCCGAACCCGCCGTGCCGCGGATCGAAGCTGCGAGCCATCTGCGCTACCGAATCATCCAGCAGGCTGGGTGACAGCTCGCCGGGGGCGCCCTCGTCGAGATTCTCCGTGATGATCCGGCTGATCGCCTGCGCCTGGGCTTGGACTTGATCGGGCCGGCCACGGTACGCCTCCAGCACGCTCGCCAGGACGGAGCGGAAGCCGGGCCGCCCGTAGCTGTCGTCGGGGGGGAAGTAAGTGCCCCCGAAGAAGACCTCACCCTTGGGTGTGAGGAACGCCGTCAGCGGCCACCCACCCTGCTGGGTGAGGGTCTGAACCGCGCGCTGGTATCGCGCATCCACATCCGGGCGCTCGTCTCGATCGACCTTGATGCAGACGAAGTTCTGGTTCAGGAAGTCGGCCAGATCGGGATTCTCGTAGGATTCTCCGTCCATGACATGGCACCAGTGACACCAGACCGCACCGATATCGAGCAACACGGGCTTGTTCTGGGACTGGGCGGCTTCGAAGGCCTCGGTCCCCCAAGGGAACCATTGGATCGGCTGGTGCGCCGCGGACTGCAGATACGCGGAGGTTGATTGGCTCAGACGGTTGGTAGACATGCTGGGGAAAGTAATTCCGCTATCCAGCTCGACCTGTGATTTTCGGCCGGGCGGTATCCCGGCTAAGTTGGGTACCATCCAGGAGGCTGATGTTGGGAATTGATAACACGCTGACCTTCTTCGTGGCGGTGCTGCTCGGCATCCGGCACGCGACCGACCCGGACCACCTGACCGCTGTCTCAACAGTTGTCCTCTCGCGGGGCTCTGAAGGTGCACGTCGCGCCGGCGTGCTCGGGCTGGCCTGGGGCGTCGGGCATGCAACCACACTGCTCGCATTCGGAATTCCCCTGCTGCTGTTCGCGCGCCGGCTGCCGGCCAGCATGCTGCAGGGTGCTGAGGTAGCGATCGGGCTGATCATCGTATTTCTCGCGGCACGCCTGCTCCTGCGCTGGCGACGGGGACATTACCACACTCACCCGCATGCTCACGGTGACGTGCTCCACGCGCATCCTCACGTGCACGAGGGGAGCCACCCGGAGCATGCTACGGGGCATGCTCACGCCCACGCAGAGAGGCTTGGACGGTCACCGCTCGCGGCATTTGGGATTGGAATGGTTCACGGGCTGGGAGGGTCTGCCGGAGCTGGAATACTCGTGGTCGGTGCGGCGTCGAGTCGTGTTCCCGGCGTAGCTGCTCTGGTACTGTTCGCCGGGGGTACCGCGGCGTCGATGGCGTTAGTCTCCGCGGCGTTCGGTTACGCGCTGGCTCGACCGCCAGTCGCAACCCGAGTGAACTCACTCGTTCCTCTGCTTGCCATCGTCAGCCTGATTTTCGGCGCCTGGTATGCCTTGACGGCCATACGGGGGCCTGCTCTGGGAGTCTAAAGAGGGTCAGCTCCCCTGCTTCTTCTGACTGAGAGAATGGACGTAGGCGGCGACTGCTTTGACGTCGTCGTCGCTGATTGTCGACCCGCCCTTTGGCGGCATGGGAATGCCGCTCTTCGCCTCTTCTTTCGGTATCCCTTTGGCGACCTGCGCCGCGATCTCCTCGACCGTCCCCTTGCTGTGGATCCACTCGGCATCGATCAAGCTGGGGCCGACCAGGCCCTCCCCTTTGCTGCCATGGCAGGCATAGCAGTTGCCCTGACCGTGAAACACGGTGTCCCCACGCGCAATCATGGCCGGTGTCGCGGCTCCGGTACCGCCGCCGCCGGCCGCCTGGCCATAGACGGGAACGGCGAGGACGAGGAAGGCCGACGTGAGGAAGATCATACGAGCACGCATCACTGACTCCTGGGGGGAGGGTTCGATCTCAGATATACGTGCGCCTGCAGGTTGGTCAAGCCTGGCATGTTAAGGCGCCTGCTGCAGCGGCCGCAGCTCGATCCGCTGGTTTGCGGCGCGTCCCCTGGGAGTTGTATCGGGTGTCCGCGGCTGGGTTCCTCCGTAACCGCGCGCCACTACCTGCTGGTAGGGAACTCCGCGCGCGACGAGGTAGTTCCGCACCGCTTCTGCCCGGAGGGTCGAGAGATGCATGTCGTCGGCCCGCGATGCGGAAACATCGGTATGGCCACCGATCTCCACCCTGAGCGCGGGATTGGCTGTCAGCACTTTGGCGATCGAATCCAGCTCAACATATGACCCCGCCTGCAGCCGCGCGCTTCCCGTCCCAAACGTCACGTTCTCCAGCACCATGGCAGCACCGGTCGGAGCTGCCTGGGGTGGCGCCGCAGGCGCGGGAGTGTCGACCGGAGCCGGCGCCGGCGGCGCCGGTGGCGGAGCGGCAGCGGGCTGCCGGCCTCTCTGACCCTGCGGGCAACCGGAGGAATTGACATTGGCTCCCCCAGGGGTTCTCGGGCACCGGTCGAGCCCATCGAGCACGCCATCCGCATCTTCGTCGCCCGGGCAGCCCAGCGCGTCGACTGTCGCTCCCTGGGGTGTGTCGGAGCAGCGGTCCAGCCCATCGGCGATTGTATCGCCATCGCTGTCCTTCGGGCAGCCGTTTGAATCCACCAGGACGCCCGTCGGTGTATCGGGGCACTTATCTATGCCATCAGCGATGTTGTCGCCATCGCTGTCCTGGGTACATCCGGCCGCATCCACCAGAGCGCCGACCGCGGTGTTGCGACAGCGATCTACTCCGTTCGGGACACCATCGTTGTCGGTATCAGCCGGGCAGCCGCGACCGTCCACTTGGGCACCAGTCGGAGTGCCGGCGCAGCGGTCCCGATTGTTCAGGATGCCGTCGCCATCGCTGTCTGGAACCGGCTTGCTACCGAGCATCAAGCTGACGCCGATGTTGATGCCGTAGTTGGTGAATCTGACGTCAGAGGTGTCGATCGCGAGGGGGTCGCTTCGGTCGACAGTGGTTCCTCTATTCGGCTGGGCCACGAGTTCGGCTCTGACTAGCAGGGTAGGAGTCAGTCCGATCCGGGTGCCTATGCCGCCAATCAGCGTTGTGGTGGTCCCGCAGATCCGCGGTCCCACGCATTCGCCGCCGTACTCTGTCTTACCATACCCTATCTTTGCGTAACCCCAGCTGTTCCCTCCGAGGAACTGGTTATACAGCAAGGAGCCGGAGCCGGCTTTCACTTTGACGGGACTGGCGCCAGCCGACTTTGGCTCGGGCGAAACGAGGAACCCTTCTGCTTCTAACGACAAATTGTAGGGGAGCCACACACCAATACGGCCAACTCCACCAAGCTTGCCGTTCAGTTCAGCAGTCTCACCGAAGCCATAGTAACCGGCTCCGGCACTCACGTCGAAGAGATAGCGGCGCTCCTGCGCCTGGGCGAGTGAGGCTACGCAGAGGGTCGACACAACAAGGCCCGAGAGCCGCAGCGCCCGGGCTAACCCCGCGCCGGGGTTTTGATAGGTTCGCATGGATCAAATAGATACGGGGGGAAGAGAGACCTGACAAGGAGCTTCATCACATTGTCACCTGCCCTTGGCTTCCCCTTTCGGGGTTAGTACGATTCGCGGCGTCTATTCTCGCGACTGGGTGCCGAGATGCGTGTAACGATCCAGTACTGCGTAGTCTGAAACTACCAACCGCGAGCTGCCAGTTTGGCGGCTGAGCTGAAGCAGGCATACCCCGAGGCCGACATCCGGTTAATCGAGTCGTCCGGGGGCGTGTTCGAAGTAGGAGTGGATGGACAGCCGGTGTTCTCCAAGAAAAAGGTGCGGAGACACGCGGCGCCGGGAGAAATTCTGAACGCTATACAGCAGCTGAGAGGTGGTACGTGACCGATGCGCATTGCCATCTCGACTGGCGGGGGTGACGCCCCCGGCCTCAACGCCGTTATCCGTGCCGTGGTGCTTTCCGCGCACCATCGCGGCTGGCGCACGTATGGCATTCAGCGCGGGTACGAGGGTCTCCTCAGCTTCAACGGTATCGTTCCTCTCGGTCCCGCCCAGGTGCGTGGCATTACCCATCTCGGCGGCACCATACTCGGCACCACCAATCGCGGAAATCCATTCCGCTATGTAACTCGCGACTCGGAAGGAAAGGAGCATGAGACCGATCGTTCGAACGATATGGTCTCGGCGTTCCAGGCCAGTGGGTTCGATGCGCTGGTGTCGATCGGGGGCGACGGAAGTCTTCAGATCTCCTATGAGCTCTGGAAGAAGGGCCTGCCTGTAGTCTGTGTTCCCAAAACCATCGACAACGACGTCACCGGGACGCAGCGCTCATTCGGCTTCGACACCGCAGTCAGCACGGCTACGGAAGCGATCGATCGGCTGCACTCAACCGCGGAAAGTCACGACCGCGTCATGGTGGTGGAGCTGATGGGGCGCTATGCCGGGTGGATCGCCCTCTACAGCGGTCTTTCGGGCAGTGCCGATGTGATACTGTTGCCCGAAATCCCGTTTGACATCGAGAAGGTCGTGGCCAAGATCCGGGCGCGGGAAGAGGCGGGTCGGCGGTTCAGCATTGTCGTGGTTGCGGAAGGCGCACGGTCGAAGGACGGCACGGTCGAGCTGCTCGAGCGGCGCGGCGTAGGTACGGTGGATCGACTGGGCGGCATAGGCAGCAAGGTGGCCCGTGCCATCGAGCACCACACAGGGAAGGAGACGAGAACCCTCGTGCTGGGCCACTTGCAACGCGGCGGCTCGCCCACCACATACGACCGGCTTCTTGCATTGCGCTTTGGTGCGGCCGCGGTACGCGCGATCAGCGAGGGCGCCTTCGGCGTGATGGTGGGTCTTCGAGGATCGGAGATCGAGCAGGTGCCGCTCGATGAGGTGGTCGGCAAGTCCAAGAACGTACCTCTCGAGGGAGACACGATTGCTACCGTGCGCGAGCTGGGAATAAGTCTGGGAGACTAAGTATCACAACTACTTCACCACAGAGGCGCAGAGGGCTCCTCGTGTGACTAGCTCACGATATGCGGCTTCGGTAATCTCAAAGAAATGGTTTGTAGTATTGAATCGACCCTGCCTTAAATGATCCCTCTGTGCCTCAGTGGTGAATATCTGACAAAGCCGACCTATCCGAATAGCCGATCAACTGACTTGACGGAAGTTCTGCATGGCGAGGAGATCGTCGACCCGTATCGCTGGCTGGAAGACGGAAGTGATCCCGAGACGGTCCGCTGGACCTCGCAGCAGAACGCATACACTGAGGCTCATCTTGCTTCGATTCCCGCGCGTAAGGGCATTCGGCAGCGCCTCGAGCAGCTGCTTGCCATCGGAGTTCTCAGCGCTCCCACTCCGGTGCGGGACCGATACTTCTATCTCCGGCGGGATGGCAGCCAGAACCAGCCGGTGTTGTACTGGCGGATGGGAGTGGGTGGGCCTGACCGCGTCGCGGTCGATCCCAATGCTCTGAATCAGGTGGGCACCACCGCACTGGACTGGTTCTTTCCAAGCAGGGAGGGGCGTTTTCTCGCGTATGGGCTGTCTGAAAACGGGAGCGAGGAGAGCATTCTTCACGTGCTCGATCTCGATACCGACACGCATCTGCCCGACCGTATCCCCAGGATGCGTGCTGCCTCTGTCGCCTGGGTGCCTGACAGCAGCGGCTTCTATTACACGCGATATCCCGCGCCGGGCGAGGTGCCGTCGGGTGAGGAGCAGTACCATCGGACGATCTACTTTCATCTATTGGGAAGCGATCCCGCCGCAGACCCCCTCGTCTTCAAGCCTGCCAAGAAGGAACACTGGCCTGGTGTCAGCGTCTCACCCGACGGACGGTGGCTCCTGGTGAGTGTCGCACGCACGTTCGATGAGACTGATCTGTACATTCAGGATCTCGCGTCTGGTGGCGGCCTGGTGGCGGTCGCGCGTGATTTGCCCGCCACCTTCGATGGCGAGATTGCACATGGACGTTTGTTTCTCCGCACCAACCTCGATGCCTCGAAATACCGTCTCTATGTAGTGGATCCGGAGAGGGTTGAGCGCAGCGCCTGGCGCGAGATCGTTCCACCCCAAGCTGATGCGGTTCTGGAGACCGTCACGATAGCACGTGAGCGACTGGCGCTGGGCTATCTCGAGCGAGCTTCTTCCCGCCTCCGCATCACCGATCTGGATGGCGCTCCGGTCCAGGAGGTGCCCCTTCCGACGCTCGGCAGCCTCTTTGGAGCCGGCGCTGAATGGAACGGGACCGAGCTGTTCTATGGACTCTCCTCCTATACGCTGCCGCCCACGGTCTTTCGACTGGAGTTGAACACCGGAGCTACTTCGGTCTGGAAGCGAGTCGAGGCAGATGTCGATACTGCGAAGTACGAGGTGCGGCAGGTGAGCTACGCGTCGAGGGACGGCACGCCGATCTCGATGTTCCTGGTTCACCAGGTTGGATTGAAGAGAAACGGTAACAATCCCACCTATCTGACGGGCTACGGCGGATTCAACATCAGTATGACTCCATCATTCTCCCGTTCGCTGCTGCTCTGGCTGGAGCATGGCGGCGTCGCAGCCATCCCCAACATTCGTGGGGGTGGCGAGTACGGTGAATCCTGGCATCGAGCGGGAATTCTCGGCGCCAAGCAAAACAGCTTCGACGACTTCATTTGCGCCGCGGAGTGGCTGATCCGTGAGGGCTATACTCGGCCGGAGCGGCTCGCGGCTGCGGGTGGGTCCAATGGGGGGCTGCTCGCCGGTGCAGCCCTGACCCAGCGGCCTGACCTCTTTCGGGCGATACTAATTCAGGTTCCTCTGCTCGACATGCTGCGCTATCATAATTTCCTGATCGCCCGGCTCTGGATTCCCGAATATGGATCCGCGGACGATCCAGAACAGTTTCGATGGCTGCGAGCCTATTCACCGTATCATCACGTCAGACCCGGTGTGGCGTACCCAGCCGTTTTGCTGGCTACGGCGGATCGTGATACTCGCGTCCATCCCATGCATGCGCGGAAGATGGCGGCCCGGCTTCAGGCCGCCACAACGGCCGATCGCCCCATCCTGCTTCGGCTGGAGGCACGCGCCGGTCACGGAGCGGGAAAGCCATTGTCCAAGGTGTGTCAGGAGCTGACCGACAGCTGGACCTTTGTGTTTTCGGAGCTGGGCGTCGAGGTTTGAGGAGGAGCTAGGAGCTAGGAGCTAGGAGCTAGGAGCTAGGAGCTGGGAGCCGAAGCCAACTACTGGAGACGTAGTCAGTCATGATCAATCATCAGCGGCCTGAGAACGTGACCATGAGCCACCCAGCCGAGTGGCTTGCCGTGTTACGCATCGTGGTGGGCCTCTACTTCGTCAAGTCGCTAGTGACCAAGATGAGCATCGGAATGCTTGGCGGCGTGCTGCCGATACCGGTTGTCTCGGAGCGCTGGCTGGAGGTCATGCCCAAGATCGTCACGCGTCAGGCCTCGGAGAATCCGATCGCCTTCTACAAGCACTTTCTGGAGGGGACGGTGATTCCGAACAGCACTGTGTTCGCACAGCTGACAGCCTGGGGTGAGACCGCCGTAGGTATCGGGCTTACACTCGGGCTCCTGACCGGAGTCGCCTCGATCGTTGGACTCTTGCTGGTGACCAATTACGGACTGGCCACCCAATGGATGTCACCCGGTCAGCAGGGTTTTCACATCGTGCTCTTCTTTCTGATGCTCGCATTCCTCTTTGCGCGGGTGGGACGAACATGGGGAGTCGATGGCTGGCTGGCGCGGCGCAAGCCTGGTGCGATGCTGAGCAGGCGGCCGTTCTCCTGAGCTAACGCACCATGCGGAGCCCCGAGCGCATGCCGCCCACCACACCGTCTGCCTCGCAGTGGGCGTTCCGATCGCTGTAAATCAGACAAAAGACTCCATCCGACTGCCACCGATCATACCAGAGACGCATGGCAACCCGATCCTGGCCCGAGAAGCGGCTGGACGGGCTGTCGTCGCTGTACGACGCTATGTGGGTATGAACGGTGCCAGACCACGCCGGCGGGCCACACTGCTCAACCGAGGCGAGGGCAGAGATCCCCATCGAATCAGCCTGCTCGGGCTTCAGCGGGTAGATAGCCGATACGAAGACCGTGTCATGTCGTATTGAGCTTGCAAGGCAGGCAACCCGCTCCTCCCGCGCTGCAACGCTCGCCTTCCAGAGTGCTCCCAGCGCCTGTCCGGCCTCGGCGCTGAAGCGAAACGTTCCTCTGCTTGGAGGCGGCTCGCTCTGGGCGGAGAGAGGCGTAAGTAGTGCAAGGAAGAGGGCGGTTAGTAGCGGGAGCGCGGAAACAGCACAGCTCCTCGGGGGCCCTCGATCTCGCAGATAACCTCCTGGGCGCTGTAGAGCAGGCAAAAGATTCCATCTTCCCTCCACCGCCGCCACCAAAGCATCATGATCCCGCGATCGGCGCCCGAGAACAGCGAGTACGGCTGGCGGCCGTCTCGCAGCGCGACATGAGTGTGGACGGTGCCCTTCCAAGTCGGTGGCCCGCAGGTCTCCAGCGATGCCGCGGCCGAGATTCCCAGAGAATCCGAACGGCCCGACTCCAGGGCAAGCACGCGGGTGATGTGAACGGTATCGCTTTCGACGGAACCGGCGAGGCACCCGACCCGCTCGGCCTTCGACTCGGCGCTTTCTTCCCAGAGCCTGTGAAGCTCGAAGCGGGCTGTTTCCTCGAACCGAAA
>Ga0307416_100002610_pt1 | contig 10410 bp, 5 predicted proteins | sample DK1Cmetagenome_2_FD_203821 | JGI IMG/M metagenome (GOLD analysis project Ga0307416, IMG submission 203821) | Maize rhizosphere microbial communities from greenhouse at UC Davis, California, United States - DK15-C-3 | ecosystem: Host-associated > Plants > Roots > Rhizosphere > Soil | place: USA...
TGCGGCATCGCGCCCGGGCTGAAGCGCCGCTTCGCGTTCGAGCGCCTGCTGCCGTTCGCGAGCGACGCGATGCGCGCCGAATGGCAGCGCCTGAAGAGCCATGCGCAGAGCCGCATCCACGTCGCGCGGGTGCCGATCTTCGGCAGCGACGTCTCGTTCCGGATGATCGACTTCGCGCGCCGAAATGCCGAGCGCGCCGGCGTCGCGCACGTCGTCACGCTGAACGGCGGCGATGCGCTCGAGCGCCCGGCGCCGTCGATCGCGCCCGAGCTGCCCGGCACGCTGATGCTGAATCCGCCGTACGGCGAGCGGATCGAGCCGAAGGGTGCGCGCGGCGAGCGGCGCGCGGCGGCGGAGCGCGAGAGCGACCATGCCGAAGGCGGCGACGGCGACAGCAGCGACAGCGCGATCGACACCGGTGGCGATCGCGACGGTGCGGCGAACCGCGAGCTGCCGAGCGACTTCTTCAAGCGCCTTGCTGCCCACTGGAAGCGCGCCTACACGAGCCATCCCGCCGGCTGGACCGCGTACGTGCTGAGCCCGGATCGCAAGCTGCCGAGCGCGATGCGGCTGAAGGAGTCGCGCAAGGTTCCGATGTGGAACGGACCGATCGAGTGCCGCCTGTTCCGCTTTAACCTCGTCGCCGGCTCGGCGCGCGGCGCCGACGAGACGGTTCAGCCCGGCGCCTGAAGCGCGCACCAGGCCAGTACGGCGAGTGGTGCGGTGTCGGCGCGCAGCACGCGCGCGCCGAGCGATGTCGGCTCGAAACCGACGCTGCGCGCGGCGGCCAGTTCGTCGGCCGTCAACCCGCCCTCCGGCCCGCTCAGGACGAGCAGGCCCGTTTGTTCCGTCGCCAGCGCAGCGCCGTACCAGAGGCCTGCCGCCTCGACAGAGAGCACGATGCGCCGCATCTCGGGCGCTGCCGGGCCGAGCCCCGCGAGCCAGAGCGGCAGCGGCTGGATCGCGCCGACCGTCGGCACGCGCGTGCGCCCGCACTGCTCGCTCGCGGCTGCGGCGACCTGCTGCCAGTGCTGCACGCGCCGCGCCGCCCGCTCACCCGACAGGCGCAGCACCGAACGCTCGCAGAGCAGCGGCTGGATCGCCGCGACGCCAAGCTCGGTCGCCTTCTCGACCAGCGCGTCCATGCGTTCGTTCGCCGGCATGCCGACCGCGATGGTGACCGGCCGCACGGCCTCGCGCTCGACCGCGTCGTGCGTGTCGAGGCGCACCGTGACGCTCGAGCGGCCCATCTGCGCCACCGACGCGCGCCACTCGCCGCCTGTGCCGTTGAAGAGCGTCAGTGTGTCGCCGGGCTGCAGGCGCAGGACCTGGACATGACGAGCCTGCGCATCGGGGAGCTCGAAGACGTCGCCGGGCTCGAGCAGCCGGCGGACGAAGATGCGTGCATTCATCGGGCGGTTCTACCGCACGGGACGAGCGCGGCGCGGAGACCTCTACGCGAATCTTCGGAAGCCAGCGGCGCGACTCAGGCGCCGTACAGCGCCTGTCGGGCTGCGACGGCGGCCGCTTCGCCGCGCCGATCGCGAATCTGGTCGAGCGTGCGCTGCGCGACCGCCTGCAGATCCTCGATCGTCGAGGCCCGCTCGACCGCGAGCGTCAGCACGAAGCCGCGCAGCCCGAGATGGGTCGAGATCAGCTGCGTCAGCGCGGCGGTGAAGGCGCTGTAGTCGAGCGGCGTGCCGAGCGCGGCGGATGGATTCGGCTGGGTCGTCGGGCCGGCGCGGGCCGTCTCGATCCGCTCGGCGGCAACGGCTCTGTGCATCGCGATTTCGGACGGCGCCGCAACAGCGCGGCTTTCGCCGACCGGCGTGATCAGCGCCATCGCCTCGAGGGCCTTGAAATCGTCGGGACCGATGCCGGCCAGGTTCGACAGCAGCATCGCCTCGGACTTGGTGCCGTCGATCAGCAGCAGGAGGTTGCGTCGCGCACGTTCCTTGACGAGGGCGCGCGCCTGGATCTCGTGCCGCCCTGCCTCCGTCTTGGTCCAGATCACCGATCGAATCTCGTTGAGGTCTCGCTCCGCGCGCCGGGCGCGCGACTGCGGCGTCGAATGTAGCAGCCGGATTCGTGCACGAGCCGATGCAAAGCCGTCGCGGACCGGGCAGAAGCCGCACTCGTCCGCGTTCCGGCCGCCGCCGTCGCGTCAGGCCTTGTCGCGCAGCTCGCGCCGGAGGATCTTGCCGACCGGCGACTTCGGCAGCTCGGTGCGGAACTCGACCAGCTTCGGGCGCTTGTAGCCGGTCAGGTTGCTTTCGCAGTACGAGCGCACCGCCGCCTCGGTGACGTTCGGGTCCTTGCGCACGATCACCAGCTTGACCGCCTCGCCCGCCTTCGGGTCGGGAACGCCGACCGCCGCGCACTCGAGGATGCCGGGCATCTGCGTGACGACGTCCTCGACCTCGTTCGGATACACATTGAAGCCGCTGACCAGGATCATGTCCTTCTTGCGGTCGACGATGCGGAAGTAGCCGCGCTCGTCGACGACGCCGACGTCGCCGCTGCGGAAGAAGCCGTCCGCGGTCATCACCTTCGCCGTCTCGTCGGGGCGCTGCCAGTAGCCCGCCATCACCTGCGGGCCGCGGATCGCGATCTCTCCGGGCGAGCCGACCGGCACCTCGTTGCCGTCGTCGTCCAGCAGCTTGACCTCGGTGTTCGGCATCGGCAGGCCGATGTTGCCGCTGTAGGAGGTACTGTCGACCGGGTTGCAGGTGACTGACGGCGACGTCTCCGAAAGCCCGTAGCCCTCGACGATCGGGCAGCCGGTCTTCTCGAGCCAGAGCTTCGCGGTCGCGCTCTGCACCGCCATGCCGCCGCCGACCGAGATCTTCAGGTGGCTCCAGTCGACGGTGCCGAAGTCGGGATGGTGCGCCATGCCGAGGAAGAGCGTGCTGACCGCCGGAAAGCTGTGGAACTTCTCGCCGACCAGCACCTTGAACATCGATTGCAAGTCGCGCGGATTCGGGATCAGGATGTTGCAGCCGCCCATCCGCATGCCGAGCATCACGTTCGTGTTGAAGCCGAAGATGTGATAGATCGGCAGCGCGCAGATCGTCACGATCTGCTCGCCGGCCGGGATCTTCTTCAGCGCCGGCTGGTACCACGCCTCGGACTGCAGGATGTTGGCGACGAGGTTGCGGTGCAGCAGCACCGCGCCCTTGCTGACGCCGGTCGTGCCGCCGGTGTACTGCAGCACCGCGATGTCGTCCGGCCCGACGGACGCCGGTTTGAAGGTCTTCCCACGGCCTTGCGACAGCGCCTGGTTGAAGTGCACCGCGCCGGGGATGTGGAAGGCCGGCACCGCCTTCTTCACCTTGCGCAGCACGTAGTTGACGATCATCGACTTCGGGAAGCCGAGCATGTCCCCGACCGCGGTCACGATGACGTGCTTGGTCGGCACCTGTGCAATCACCTGGCTCAGCGTTGCCGCGAAATTCTCGACGATCAGGATGCACTTCGCGCCCGAGTCCTTCAGCTGGTGCTCGAGCTCGCGCGGCGTGTAGAGCGGGTTGACGTTGACGACGACGTAGCCGGCGCGCAGGATCGCCGCGATCGCGACGGGGTACTGCGGCACGTTGGGCATCATCACCGCGACGCGGTCGCCCTTGTCGAGTCCGAGGCTCTGCAGGTAGGCGGCGAGCGCGCGCGAGGCATCGTCGACCTGCGCGAAGGTGATCGCCTTGCCCATGAACTTGTAGGCGTTGCGATCCCCGTACTTGCGGAAGCTGTCATCGAGCAGCGCAACGAGCGACGCGTACTGCTCGACGTCGATCGTCCCCGGCACGCCGGCGGGGTACTGCTTCAACCAGGTCTTTTCCATCGAACGGCCTCCGGGGAACGGCGATTCTGACGGAGGCCTGACAACGCGCCCCTAGGGTGTTTCGATACTTGAGGCCGTCCCTGCCGAGGCGGCCGCATGCCAGCCGCCGCCGAGCGCCTGGATCAACGACACCGCGCTCGTCTGCCGGTTGAGCGCGAGCTGCAGCAACGCGCGCCGCGCATTCAGCGCCGAGACCTGTGCGGTCACGACTTCGGTGTAGTTGAGCTGTCCGGCGCGGTAGCGGTTGAGGATCTGCGCCTCGGTCGCATCGGCGGCGGCCGACGCCTCGCGTCGCAATGCCTCCTGCTCGACCAGCACGCGGGTCGTCGCGAGCTGGTCCTCGACCGCCTGGAACGCGGTCAGCACGGTCTGCCGATAGCGCGCGATCGCGGCGTCGCGGCTCGCTTCGGCGCCGGCGACGCGAGCCCGCGTCGCACCGGCATCGAACACCGTCTGCACGACCGACACGCCGAGCGCCCACAGGGTGCCCGAGGCGCTGAACAGGTCGGCCACGCGCGAGCCGGCGGCACCGAGCGAGCCGCTCAGCGACAGGTTCGGGAAGTAGGCCGAACGCTGGATGCCGATCTGCGCATTGGCCGCGGCGACGTCGCGTTCCGCCGCGGCGATGTCGGGCCGGCGTTGCAGCAGCAGCGACGGCACGCCGAGCGGCACCGCCGGTACGCTGTTCCGCCACGGTGCCGGCGCGAGCGCGAAATCGGCCGGCGCCTTGCCGATCAGCACCGCGATCGCATGCTCGAGGCGCGCCCGCTGGCCTTGCAGCGCGGCGAGGTCGGCGCGCGTGCTGGCGAGCTGGGTCTGGGCCTGCAGCACGTCGGTCTTCGCGATCACGCCGACCGCATAGCGGTTCTGCGTGATCTGCAGCGAGCGCTGGTACGCGTCGACGGCCGATCGCAGCAGCTCGATCTCGGCATCGGCTTCGCGCAACGAGAAGTAGTTGATCGCCAGCTCACCTTGCGCGGACAGGCGGGCCGCCGCGAGATCGGCCTCGCTGGCCGCGGCGCCCGCGCTTGCCGTCTCGACCGTGTTGCGGAGACGCCCCCACAAGTCGGGCTCCCAGCTCGCGCCGAGGCTCGTCTGCAACGCAGTGCCGGACGACGCGCTGCCGCGGCCGCCCGAACGGCGCGCGTTGACGTCGAGGCCGAGCGCCGGAAAGAGCCCGGCGCGCTGCCCGCGCACCAGGGCCTGTGCCTGCGCATAGGCGGCGACCGCGGCCGCGACGTTCTGGTTCGAGACCGTCACCTGCGCTGCGAGGCGATCGAGCTCCGGGTCATCGAACAGCATCCACCAGTCGCCACGATCGAGCGCGTCGGCCGGCGCAGCCGGCAGCCACGCGGCGCCATCGGTCGGCGCTTCCTTGAAGGCCGGCGGCGTCGGCGCGCTCGGTACCTGGTACGGCGGGCCGGCGGCGCAGCCGGCGACCAGCACGACAAGGAGGGTATGCAAAGCTGTCTGCCGCAAGCCGCTGCGCTGGCGGTCGGTCCGTCGAGGCGTGCCGTTCATCATCGAGTCGACGTTCTTCATGCCGCGACCGCATCTGCGCCGCGTGCCAGCTCGCGCTCGGCCGGCGTGCGGCGGCGCAGCTTGTCGAGCAGCAGGTAGACGACCGGCGTGGTCAGCAGGGTCAGCAGCTGGCTCGCGATCAGCCCGCCGATGATCGCGACGCCGAGCGGCTGGCGCAGCTCTGCCCCTTCGCCGAAGCCGATCGCGAGCGGCAGCGCGCCGAGCGCGGCGGCCAGGGTCGTCATCAGGATCGGCCGGAAGCGCAGCAGGCAGGCTTCGCGAACCGCCTCGAACGCCGACAGCCCGCGCGCGCGCTCGGCCTCGAGCGCGAAGTCGATGATCAGGATCGCGTTCTTCTTGACGATGCCGATCAGTAGGAACACGCCGATCAACGCGATGATCGAGAACTGCATGCGGAACATCAGCAGCGCGAGCACCGCGCCGACGCCGGCCGACGGCAACGTCGACAGCACCGTGATCGGGTGCACCAGGCTCTCGTAGAGGATGCCGAGCACGATGTAGATGACGACGATCGCGGCGACGATCAGCAACGTCTGCTGGGCCTGCGAGCGCTGCGCGGTCAGCGCTGTGCCCTGGAAGCCGCCGCGCACGTTGGTCGGCATCGCGATGTCGGCCTCGGCCTGCGCGATCGCGCGCTGCGCATCGTCGAGCGTCGCGCCTTCCGCGAGGTTGAAGGAGATCGTCGTCGCAACCTCGGTGTCCTGGTGGCTGATCGAGGTCGCGGTCGAGCTCTCGACGAAGCGCGCGACCGCCGACAGCGGCACCAGCGAGGTCACGGTGTTGGCGAGCGCGTTGCCGCTCGATGCGTCGCGCGCGCCCGGGTTGACCGACAGCGACGGCGCGCCGCCGGCAGTGACCGTGCCGCTGCTGTTCGTCGTGCCGCTCGCGGTGGCGGTGCCGCCGATCGTCGTCGCCGCCGCGGTCGTCGCGGCGATCGATGCGAGCGTCGACGGCGGCTTCGCGACCACGTAGACATCGGCCAGTGCGTTCGGGCTCTGCGCATAGCGCGGCGCCCACTCCATGATCACGTGATACTGGTTCAGCTCGTCGTAGATCGTCGCGACTTGGCGCTGGCCGAACGCGTCGTACATCGCCGCATCGATCGCGCTCGAGGTCAGGCCGAGCCGCGACGCGCTGTCGCGGTCCACCTCGACAGTGGTCTCGACGCCGTTCTCGGCTTGGTCGGTGTCGACGTCGGTCAGGAGCGGCGCCTGCTTCAGCGCGTCGGCAAGGCGCGTCGCCCACACGCGCAGGTCGGCGAGGCTGTCGCTCTTCAATGTGTACTGATAGGTCGAGTTGCTTTGCCGACCGCCGGCGCGGACGTCCTGCACCGGGTTCAGGAAGATCGACAGGCCGGTGATCTGCGCGAGCTGCGGGCGCAGCCGCGCGATCACCGCCTGGCCGCGCTCGGTGCGCTGGCCGAGCGGCTTCAGATTCACGAACATGAAACCGCCACCCGAGCGCGAGCCGCCGGTGAAGCCGACCACCGTGTCGACCGCCGGATCCTTGTGCACGATGTCGACCGCCTGGCGCAGCTTCTGCCCCATGGCCTGCGACGAGATGCTCTGGTCGGCGCGCAGGCCACCGTTCAGCTGGCCGCTGTCCTGCTGCGGGAAGAATCCTTTCGGCGCGACGCTGAACAGGTAGACGTTGAGGCCGACGACGGCGACCAGGATCAGCATCACGAGGCCCTTGCTGGCCAGCGCCCAGTCGAGGCTGCGCTCGTAGACGCGCAGCACGGCGTCGTAGCCGCGCTCGGCGATGCGGGCCAGGCGCCCCGGCGCGCGTGCGCCGTCGGTCTTCAGCAGCCAGGCGCACATCATCGGCGTCGTCGTCAGCGAGATGACCAGCGAGATCATCACCGCCGCCGACAAGGTCACCGCGAACTCGCGGAACAGGCGCCCGATCTGGCCCTCCATGAAGAGCAGCGGGATGAACACCGCGACCAGCGAGAGGCTGATCGACAGCACCGTGAAGCCGACCTCGCGCGCACCGAGCAGCGCCGCTGCCATCCGGCTCATGCCGGCCTCGATGTGGCGGCTCGTGTTCTCGAGCACGACAATCGCGTCGTCGACGACGAAGCCGGTCGCGACGGTCAGCGCCATCAGGCTCAGGTTGTTCAGCGAGAAGCCGAGCAGCAGCATCACGCCGAACGTGCCGAGCAGCGCGACCACCGTCGCCACCGCCGGGATGAAGGTCGCGCGCGCGTTGCGCAGGAACACGCCGACCACCAGCACGACGAGGACAACCGAGATGATCAAGGTCAGCTCGATCTCGCGCAGCGAGGCGCGGATCGAATGGGTGCTGTCCGACGCCACCTGCAGCTGCACGTCGGCCGGGAGCTGCGCCTGCAGCTCGGGCAGCAGCTCGCGCACGCCGTCGACCGTCTCGATGACGTTGGCGCCGGGCTGGCGCGTGATCAGCACGACGACCGCCGGCTCGCCGTTGAAGAGGCCCAGGGTGCGCGTGTTCTCGACGCCGTCGATCACGTCGGCGACGTCGCCGAGCCGGACCGCCGCGCCGTTGCGCCACGCGACCACCATGCCGCGGTAGTCGGACGCGCGCCGCGCCGGCGTCTGCGTGTAGATCTGCAGGCGCCGGCCGTCGCCTTCGAGCGCGCCCTTCGGCCGGTTCGCGTTCGAGGCCTGGATCGCCGCGCGCACGTCCTCGGTGCTGACGCCGTAGCGGTGCAGCGCGAACGGCAGCAGCTCGACCCGCACCGCCGGCAGCGAGCCGCCGCCGATCTCGACGTCGCCGACGCCCTCGACCTGGGCAAGGCGCTGGCTGACGAGGTTGGAGACCGACTCGTAGATCTGCCCCGGCGTCTTGGTCTTCGAGGTCAGCGCCAGGATCATGATCGGCGCGTCCGACGGGTTCGCCTTGCGATATGTCGGGTTGCTGCGCAGGGTCGCCGGCAAGTCGACGCGCGATGCGTTGATCGCCGCCTGCACTTCGCGCGCGGCGCCATCGATGTTGCGTTCGAGCGCGAACTGCAGGCTGATGCGGGCCGAGCCGGTCGAGCTGGTCGACGTCATTTCGTTGACCCCGGCGATCGTGCCGAGCCGGCGCTCGAGCGGCGTCGCGACGCTGGTCGCCATCGTGTCCGGGCTCGCCCCGGGCAGGCTAGCGCTGACCGAAATCGTCGGGTAGTCGACCTGCGGCAGCGGCGACACCGGCAGCGCGAAGAAGGCGGCGATGCCGGCCAACGCGACACCGATCGTCAGCAGCACCGTCGCGATCGGCCGCCGCACGAATGGCGCCGACAGGTTCATCGACCGCCTCCCGAGTTCGACGGCGCCGGCAGGGCCGGCAGCACGGGCGGTGCCGGCAGCGCGAGTTGCGCGCCGTCGGCATCACCTTCGGCGTGCGGATCACGACCACGCCAGCGCAGGCCGAGCCGATCGAACGCGAGGTAGATCACCGGTGTCGTGAACAGGGTCAGCAGCTGGCTCACGATCAGCCCGCCGAAGATCGAGAGGCCGAGCGGCCGGCGCAGCTCGGCGCCTTCGCCCCATCCGAGCATCAGCGGCAGCGCCGCAAACAGGGCAGCCAGCGTCGTCATCAGGATCGGCCGGAAGCGCAGCAGCGCGGCCTGGTGGATCGCCTCGCGCGGCGGCTTGCGCTGGTTTCGCTCGGCGTCGATCGCGAAGTCGATCATCATGATCGCGTTCTTCTTGACGATGCCGATCAGGAGGATGATGCCGATGATCCCGATCACGCCGAGGTCGTGCCCGGTCAGCATCAGCGCGAGCAGCGCGCCGACGCCCGCCGACGGAAGGGTCGACAGGATCGTCAGCGGATGCACGTAGCTCTCGTACAGCACGCCGAGCACGATGTAGACGCAGACCACCGCGGCGAGGATCAGCCAGAGCTGGTTCGACAACGAGTTCTCGTAAGCGCCCGACGCGCCGAGGAAGGTCAGAGCGACGCTGGCCGGCAGCTGGATGTCCTTCGCGGTCTGGCGCACCGTCGCGACCGCGTCGCCGAGCGCGACCCCGGGCGCGGTGTCGAAGCCGAGCGTCGCCGCCGGGTACTGCGCGACGTGGGTGATCTGCAGCGGCGCGAGCTGCTCGCTGATCGTCGCGATCGCCGACAGCGGCGTCGGCTGGCCGGACGCGGTGCGCAGATTCAGCTGGCCGAGCGATTGCGCGTTCGTCAGCAGGCCCGGCTGCGCCTCGAGGATCACGCGGTACTGGTTGGTCTCGGTGAAGATCGTCGAGACGATGCGCTGGCCGAACGCGCTGTAGAGCGCGTCGTCGACCGCGCTCGCGCTGATCGACAGCCGCGACGCGGTGTCGCGGTCGACCGCGACGTAGGCGGCGAGACCCTGCGCGCCGGCGTCGCTGGTGACGTTGCGCACCGCCTTCGCGGGGCCGCCGCTCTGCAGCTGCGCGGCGAGGCGGCGCGTCCATTCGGTGACGGTCGCGCTGTCGGCGCCTTCGAGCGACACGCGGTACTGGGTCGGCCCGGTCTCGGCATCGATCGTCAGGTCCTGGGTCGGCTGCAGGAACAAGGTGACGCCCGCGACCGCCTTCACGCGCTGACGGAGGCGCTCCATCACCGCCTCGGCCTCGCCGCGATCGGCCTTCAGGTTGATCAGCATGCTGCCGTTGCTGAGCATCGTGTTGTTGGCCGCATCGACGCCGACGAACGAGCTCAGGCTCTCGACGTCGGGGTCGGCCAGGATCGCGCGCGCCGCCGCCTGCTGCAGCTCGGCCATCCGTTCGTACGACGCTTCCTGCGCGGCGACGATGCGGGCCTGCAACTGGCCGGTGTCCTGGGTCGGGAACAGGCCCTTCGGGATCGCGATGTAGAGGATCACCGTCAGCACCAGCGTCGCGAGCGCGACCAGCAGGGTCAGCGCCTGGTGGTCGAGAACCCAGACCAAGCCGCGGTCGTAGCGCCGCATCACGCCGTCGAAGAAGCGCTGCGCCTGCGCGCCGAAGCCGCGCCGGCGCATGCCGGCCTCTTCCGCATCCGGCGCATGCGCGGTCAACCAGCGCGCCGACATCATCGGCACCAGGGTCAGC
>Ga0307416_100002615_pt1 | contig 10404 bp, 10 predicted proteins | sample DK1Cmetagenome_2_FD_203821 | JGI IMG/M metagenome (GOLD analysis project Ga0307416, IMG submission 203821) | Maize rhizosphere microbial communities from greenhouse at UC Davis, California, United States - DK15-C-3 | ecosystem: Host-associated > Plants > Roots > Rhizosphere > Soil | place...
GGATGTCCGGCAGGGCCAGCTGCAGCACCGGGTAGATCGCGTCGGCCTGGTCCAGCGCGCGCAGCGAGATGGCGTCGATCTGGCGCCCGACGTCAAGCAGGATGTAGTCGTAATGCTGGCGCGCCACGTGCAGCAAGGCGTCGATATGCTCCGGCTTCATCTGGGTCGCCAGGCCCGGATCGTCGGCGGCCCCCAGCACGCCGAAGTTGGGCGCCACGTGCACCAGGCACGATTCCAGGAAGGCGCCGTCCAGGCGCCCGATCTGGCTGCATATGTCCGACAGCGTCATGGCCGGCTTCTGGTCCGACACGTACAGCGTGGCGTCGCCGAACTGGCCGTGCAGGTCCAGCAGCAGCACCTTGCGCTCGGCCAGCGTGGCCAGGGCATAGCCGAAATTGGCGGCCAGGAAGGTGGCGCCGCTGCCGCCCTTGCACGACATGAAGGCCAGAGCGCGGCCCTCGCGCACCTGGGTTACCCCGCGTTCGATCTCGATCCGGTCCAGCGCCTCGTGCAAGGCGCGGTGCACCAGCGGCAGCGGCAGCACTTCGCGCATGCCGACCCGCATGGCGCGGATCAGCAGCTCCTGCTGCGGCGCCCGCGTCAACAGGATGAAGGAGGCGTCCGGGTAGTGCCGCGCCAGCGGCTCCAGCAGCCCGGCGTCTCCCGGCTCGACGCCGCTGGCATCGAACAGCACAAGTTCCGGCGCCTGCGGCAGCAGGCGTTCGACCGCTTCGCGCAGGTCGCGCCGCGTGGCCGCCAGCACCAGCGCCGGCAGGCGCGCCGAGCCCTGCGCCGAGATTTCCGCCTGCAACTGCCCGTCATTGCTGATCAAGAGTGCCTTCATGGGGGCTTCCTTTCACTTCAATGGCGCCGTGGTGGCGCCGCATCACGGGCACGGCGCCATGCCCGGCCAATATCCCAGCGATTCGGCGCGCACCACGGTGCCGGCCTGCGGCAGCGCGGCCGGCACCGGCACCAGGGCGGTGAACGGCTGGTAGGCGAGCGCCGGGCAGTTGGCGCCGGCGCCGCAGATGCGCACCCGTACAAAGCTGATGCAGCTGCTGCCGTGCGGCTCGCGCGCGCAGTTGACCCGGTTGGCGGAAGGGCAGGCCGGCAGCGGCGCCACCGGCTGCAGCGCGCCTGCCGTGTCCTGCCACAGGTACTCGACCACCACGTTGGGCGGCCCCAGGTTGGGCGCCAGCACCAGCGTTCCGTCCGTGTTGCGCAGCAGCGCAGCCTGGCGCACCGCCTGCATCGCCGCCGCGTCGCTGAAGTCGGTGATCGCCGCGCCGCGCGCGGCCCGGCGCGCCACTTCCTGCACCGCGTTCCATAGAAACATCAGCCGCCCGTATTCCAGCACCGCGAACATCAGCGCGAGGAACATGGTGCATACCATGGCGAATTCCACCGTGGCGGCGCCGCGCCGGCGCTGTCGCAGGCTAGTTGTCACGGCCCACCCGCGCGACGGAAGACAGCATCACCTGTTCGCGCTCGGTGAGCCGGTACAGGATGGAGTCGGTGAAGTACACCTGGACGCGCACCACCACCCACTGCGGCGCTTCGCTGGCGGGCATTGCCGCGCAATCCATGTTGGCGCAGCCAATTTCCACGTTCAGCAAGGTTGCCGGTATGCCGGCCGAAGCCAGCGCTTCGGCCAGCATGGCTTCGGCCGCTGACAGCACCGCGCTGCGCCGGCTGCCATCCTGCAGCGATTCCAGCGGCACCGACGCGACGTAGCGCGCCGCATCGGCAGTGGCCTTGTCCAGCACCGCCGTGTACCAGGTCTGGCGCCCGAACGACAAGGTAAAGGCCAGCACTGCCAGGCAGACCGGCAGCGTCAGCGCCGCCTCCACCAGGGCCATGCCGCGGCAGCGCAGGCGCTTCATCGCAGCAGCTCCACGTCGGTCGCCAGCGTCTGTTCGCTGACGATGCCGGCGAATTCGGCCGGCACTTCGGTGGCCGACGCCTGCGCCACCAGCAGGAAGCGCGCCACCGCCAGCGGCTCCGCCTGCGCCAGCGCGCCCGGCGCTACCGGGCAAGCCAGCAGCGGCACGTGCAGCAGGCGCCGCTCCTTGCGCCCGGGCAGCGCAGGCGACGTGCTGTAGCTGCTGCTCTTGTAGGGCAGCTGGGTCGGCAGCCAGCCGCTGGCCGCCAGCGCCGGCGCCGCCGGGTACAGGGTGCCCCAGTGGCCGGTGCCGAAACTGAGGCTGGTGCGGCGCGCCGGGCCATACGCCCACAGCGTGCCATAGCGCTCCGGCGCCACGGCCGGCAGCGGCGGCGCCGCGTCGGCGATGGTGGCCAGCGGCTGGCCCGCCTGCGGCGTGCTGGACTCGGCCGAGGCCTGCGGCGGCGCGCTGTTCATCCAGCTGGCCTGCGCCCCGACGTAGGCGCGCACATTGGTGTCCGGCGGCGCGGCGTAGGGATCGCAGGCGTTGGCGCCGCCATACACGCCGAACCTGGCGTTAAGCTGCTGCCACAGGTTGAAGGACGCGGGGCGCCGCAGGTTCAGCGCGCCGCCTGCCAGCGTCGGGTAGGCCAGCTGGCCGTTGCACATGAACGGCGCCACCTGCGCGTCGTCGGTGCCGGCCGCCTGCGCGCTGCTGCCAGGCGGGCTGACCGGGTCGACCAGGAAGTATTCGCCGGTGGCGGCGCCGGCGGCGGGATTGAGCTTCAGCAGGTTGTAGGCGACGCCGTGGCGGAAGCCGTATTCCACCACCTCGTTCAGGCCACCGCCGTGGGCGCGCACCGCGCTGGCCGCTGCGCTCATGGCGCACACCGCCAGCGGCAGCACGCGCACGCCGCGCGGACCCGCCACCGCCTGCGCGCTCAGCGCAGCTTGCGCCAGCGCGTTGCCGAGCAGTCCCTGGAAGGGTGAAGCCAGTGTGCCGTACAGCGGATCGAGCGCCGCCGTATCGGCGCGCACATAGCGCAGTCCGGCCGGCGCGCCCTGGGCTGCCGCATAGGTCAGCCACGGTCCATCGGGATCGCTGGCAAACGCCAGCGCCGCAGTACTGAGGAACATCGGCCCCGCGCCGCGCACCTCGGCGGCGTTGGCCGCTTGCGCCGCGCGGCCGTAGGCGGTGGCGATGGCGCCCGCGGTGCCGTCAAGCTGCTGGGCTGCCGTCAGCGCGGCGGTGTCGGCAATGCGCTGCAACTGGCCCTGGCGCTGGAAGGCCAGCGACAGCTCCAGCGCCAGTCCGCACACGCCCAGCAGCATGGCCAGCGTCAAGGCGAACATGATGGCCACCCCGCCGCGCTGGCGGCACGGACTGCGCGGCTTCATTTTGCGCCCCCCGGCGGCGCCGGCATCAGGGGCGGCGCCGGCTGCGCCGCTTCGCCCTTGCGATAGCGCTGCTGCGCGGCGGCCGCGCCGGCGCCATCCTGGCCCGCGCCGTCGCTGCCGCGCGCACCGGCGCCCGGGTCGCGCACCTGGCGCGCCAGCGCCTCGCGCGCGGCGTCCAGCGCGGGCGCTTCCGGCAGCGGCTTGACCAGGCGCGCCGTGATCACGAACAGCAGTTCACTGCGGTCGTTCTGGAAGTCCGTGCTGCGGAACAGGGCGCCCAGTACCGGGAGCTCGCTCAACAGCGGCACGCCTTTCAGGTTGTTGACCTGGTGATGGCGAATCAGGCCGCCGATGGCAAAGCTCTGGCCGTCCTGCAGCTGCACCGTGGTACTGGCGCGGCGCGAAGTTATCAAAGGCAGCACTGCGCGTCCGGCCGTGCCGCCGCTGTCGATGCCGATGCCGTCGCGCGAAAGCTCCGACACTTCCGGCGCCACCTTCAGGTGGATGCGCCCGCCCGCCAGCACGGTCGGGGTAAACCGCAGTCCCACGCCGAATTCCTTTTCCTCCAGCGTGATGCGGTTATTGTCCTGGGCGACCGGCACCATGACCTTGCCGCCCGCCAGGAAGCTGCCTTCCTGCCCGCTCAATGCCATCACGGTCGGCTCGGCCAGGATGCGCACCTGGCCGTCGCTGCGCTCGGCCTCCAGGCGCAGCCGGCTGCCGCTGGATTTCTGCAGCCCCAGCCCGGCGCCCAGCGTCCCGGTGAGGAAGTCGGCCAGCAGCGTTGCCGTCCAGCTGCCGCCGCTGTGGCGCAGGGCCAGGCTGGCCTCCACCTTTTGCAGCAAGGTGCGCGAGACCTCGGCCACCTTCACTTCCAGCATCACCTGCTGCGGCGCACTGACGGCCAGCAGGTTGAGCACCCGCGGCGACTGCGCCGGCGCGCCCGCCGCGGCCTTGCTCTCGCGCTTGACCAGCGGCTGCGGCGCATGGCGCACGAAGAGCTGGGCCAGCTCCAGCACCTGCGCCAGCGTCTCGCCGTCGCTCACCGTGCCGCTCAGGACGATGGCATCGGCGGCGGCCGTGACGCGCACGCCCGTCTCGTGCGGCATCAGCTCGCCCAGGCTGGCGCGCAGCGGCGCCGCGTCCATCGCCACCGTCACCTCGACCACGCTGCAGGCGCCGCCCTTGCCCTGCACCACCAGGTTGGTGCTGCCGATGTCGGCGCCCACCAGGTACAGCGTGTCCGGCGCCACCAGCATGGCCTGCAGCACCTGCGGATTGCCGATGCTGCGCCCGCTGACCGTTTCGGGCAGGCGCATCAGGGTCGACTTGCCCAGTTCCAGCGCCAGCTTGCCCGGCGCCGCCGCGTCACCGCCGCAACGCAAGCCTTCCGCCCGCGCGGGCGCCAGCGCGATCGCCAGTGCGGCGGCCAGTACCAAGGGACGGGCAGGCTCGATTCGCATGGCTCCTCCTCACAGGCATTCCCTGCTGCTGCGGATACCGTCGATCACGCCGATGCAATGGCGCACGACGCTGGCTGCCGCGGCCGCGCCGGCAGGCGGCGCGGGGCGTGTCGGGCGCGGCGCCGCCGCCGCGGCCCGGCCGGCCATGGATGCCTGGCGCGGCGCCGCGCCCTGTCCCAGCACGCTGAGGCGGGTAGCGCCGGCGGTCACGCCCGGGCGCGGGTCGACCTGATTGCGCAGCGCCAGCGACAGCGTGCCCACGCTGCGCGCCAGGTCCAGGCGCTCGGCCTGGTCGGGTGTGACTTCCAGCGTGACGGCGTTGACCACGCGCGGCTTGGTATCGTCGCGCGCCACTTCCTGCGCCACCGCCAGCACCAGGATGCGTTCCAGCACGATCTTCGAGACCGCCGCCTCGCTGCTGTCGCCCTGCGCGTGCGCCGGGGCATGCACCAGGATGTCGACAAAATTGCCGGGCAGCGCAAAGCCGGCCACGCCCACCACATCATTGACGCGCACCGTGATGGCACGCTTGCCTTCCGCGATCAGGGCCGACAGGCCGCCCAGCGTGCCGGCCGGCGCCAGCTTGCCTTCGGTCAGCGGCTCGCCGCGCTGCACGGTGGTCTTCAGCACCCGTCCCTGCAAAGGCAGCGGGTCGCGCTGGGCACCGCTGGGCAGGCTATGGGCCGGCCACTCGGCCAGTTTCAGCATGTCCGGTGCCAGGCGCTGGCCCAGCCCGACGTCGCCGGCCGCCACCACGATGCGCACCGAAGCGGCCGACGACTGCTGCAGCAGCCAGCGCGAGGCCAGCATCACGGCCGCCAGGCCCAACACCATGGCCAGCCCCAGCATCAGCAGTGCGCGCCGGTTCTTCATGCCGCCTCCTCGCGCAGCGCATGGCCGCCGTCGGCGAAAATGCTGGCCCAGGCACGGTCCAGCGCCGCCGGGTTGAGCTGGGGCGGCTGGCCGGCAAAGCCGGCAAATTCCGCCACCCGCGCCACGATCTCGCGCGGCAGGCTGGCCAGCAGGGGCTGGCGCCGGCCCGCGTGCAGCTGCTCCACCAGGTAGGCCAGCGCCGCCTCGTCGATCGCGATGCCGCGCGCGCGGCATTGCTGGCGCAGCAGGCTGCGGTAGCTGGCGTCCGGCAAGGGTCCCAGCGGCACCTTGTAGCCGATGCGGCGCAGCGCCGCGCCGTCCAGCACCTCCTGCGGCGCCAGGCTGGTGGCAAAGGCCACCACCGCCTGGCATGGCAGCGTAAAGGCCGGCGCGCCCGGCAGCGCCAGCTGGTCGGTGCCGCTATCGAGCAGCTGCGCCAGCCGGTCCAGCAGGGCGGCGGCCGGCGCGCGCTGGCGGCCCAGGTCATCGACGATCAGCAGGCCATGGCTGGCCAGCGCCTGCGGCGGCGCCAGGTGGCAGCCGGCAGCCGCGTCATAGCGCAGGTCCAGCTGCGCCAGCGCCAGCTCGGCGCCGAGCGTTATCACGGGGCGCTGGCACAGCATCCAGCGCAGGTCGCCGCCGCGCTGCCCCGGCGCGCGGCCCGGCAGCGCCGGCGCCAGGTGGACGGCCGGGTCGTACACCTGCACCATCGCCGCTCCCACCGCCACGGCGTGCGGCACCGCCACCACGCCCTGCAGCAGGCGGCCCAGCTTGCGCGCCAGCGTGCTCTTGCCGCTGCCCGACGGGCCATACAGCAGCAGCGAACGGCCCGCGTGCATGGCGGCGCCAGCCAGTTCATGGATGTGGCGCGGCAGGCAATCGTCGGCAAACACCGCCGCCATGTCTTCCGCCAGCACGGGCGGCAGTTGCAGGGCCTGGCGCTGCAACTGGGCGCGCCACGCCTCCAGCACCACCGGGGCCGGGCCGGCGTACGGCTGGCGCTCGGCCCACGCGGCGGCCTGCAAGCGGCCGGCCGGCGTCAGCTGGTACTGCACGTCGATGTCGCTGTCGCCGCGCCAGCCCACTTCCACCAGCTTGTCCCCCTGCAGCTGGTCCAGCACCTCGCGCAGCACGGTGACCGGCAGCCGCAAGCGCGACGCCAGCACGGACAGCTGGCACTTGCCCGTGGCCAGCAGCACCTTGCCTGCCAGCTCCGCCAGCAGGCCGGGCTCGAGCCCGGTCTCGCGCATATTGCGCGGCGGCGGGGGCAGCAGGGGCTGCTCATCGTCTGCGAAATCGAACATGGTGTCCTCCTGTGTGGAAACGATGATAGCGGTGAGTTTCCCGGTGGATATTGAGCAGGAGCAAAGTCTAGCGATGCGCTATCGCAACTGTTGCCAGCGCGCCCGCCGCCATGGCCAGCGCGTAGGGCATGCCACCGACCGACGGCCCGCGCCAGCGCAGCAGCGCACGCCACGCCAGCGCCAGCAGCCCGCCGGCCAGCCAGCTCAGCAATGCAAATTGCAGGGCCTGCGGCGGCCCCAGGAAGGCGCCCGCCATGGCAGCCAGTTTCACGTCGCCGCCAGCCATGCCGCCCAGCGCATAAAACGGCAGGAACAGCAGCAGCCCGGCGCCGGCGCCGGCCAGGCCGCTGGCCAGCAGCGCCGGCGCGCCGCCCAGGCGCCAGTGCAGGGCCAGCGCCAGCAGCAGCCCTGCCAGCACCAGCACATTGGGGATCCGGCGCCAGGCCAGGTCCGACGCTGCAGCCTGGACCACCAGGCACAGCAATATGATCTCGAGTCCGCTCATATGGCAGCACAGCCAGCTGCCCGGCCCGCGCCGGCCAGCTGGCACGGCCCGGCTATGGCGTCAGCGCGTCAACGACGCTGTCGAACACGATCGTCAGCTGTTCGCTGACGGCAAACATGGCAGTGCCGACCGCCAGCGCCAGCACCGATGCGATCAGGCCGTACTCAATGGCCGTCACGCCCCGCTCATCCGCGATGAAACGCCTTGCTGCGAGAATTGCTTTCATGATCATCTCCTTCGGTAGGAAAGCTCTGATGCCTGTGCGGCGCACCATTGCGTTCACTATAGGAGTCGTTCCGACGAGCAAGTTGATTTTGCGCAAGCTTTCCGCACGGAATTTTTCTTACATTTCCGGCGTTCTATGGCACACTGGAGGCGTGGGAAATGTGTTGCAACGTGGTGGCATTTTTTGATGAAACTCCGCAAAGACAATTGCCTGTAATGCAAAAAGGATTTATGCTGATCAGCTATCCTTTAGAAAGGCCCTTGCTTAGTCATTGAGCGCCTGGGTTACCGGAACTCACATGGATTCCCTTCTGAAACATATGGTGGACATGACCGGCCACCGCGATCACACGATGCTCGACATCTCTGTTATCGCGGCGGTTGCGGAATTGGCGTCCGCCACGCAGGCACGCGTGCTGACCATCGTCAATGTACGAGGCCAGCTCTACGTCCGTCCGCGCGCGACCATCGAGCGCGGACAGCCTGCACGCATGGAAGAGAATACCGACCCGTCCAACGTGGGCGAACCGGTCAGCAAATTCCCCGCCCTGGCGCGCTGCCTGGCCATGCACGAATCCAACGCCGACACGGTGACCGCCGAGGGTGAGCACATACTCTGGCTGCCGATCTGGATGGGCGACAAGGCCGACACCTGCCTGGAAATCGTCAACCCGACGCCCTACACCAGCGAGACCATCCATATCATCGGCGGCATCGTCAGCGTGTACCGCAATTTCCAGAACCTGCTCGACTACAGCGAGCGCGACTCGCTGACCGGCCTGCTGAACCGCAAGACCTTCGACGACCAGCTGGCCAAGATGCTGCAGGCATCGGCCGAGCTGGAACTGCCGGCCGTGCCGCCGGACGGCCACGAGCGCCGGGTCCCGCACGAGAAGGAACGGCAATGGCTGGCCGTGGTCGATGTCGACCATTTCAAGGCAGTCAACGACAAGTTCGGGCATTTGTACGGCGACGAGGTGCTGATCCTGATCGCCAACCTGCTGCAATCGTCGTTCCGCGCGCAAGACCGGGTATTCCGCTTCGGCGGCGAAGAGTTCGTCGTGCTGCTGCGCTCGTCCACGCTGGAAAACGCCAAGAAGATCATCGAACGCTTCCGCATGAACGTGGAACAGCACGTGTTCCCGCAGGTGGGCCAGGTCACCGTCAGCGTCGGCTTTGTCAGCATCAGCGCCTATGAAGCGCCGGTCATCATCCTCGGCCGCGCCGACCAGGCGCTGTACTACGCCAAAAGCCATGGCCGCAACCTGGCCTGCCACTATGACGAGCTGGTCAGCGGCGGCCTGCTGGCCACCGTCGAATCCAACGACACCGCGGAATTCTTCTGAGCCTTACGACCCGGCCAGGGTCAGGAAGCGCATCGGGTCCACCTGCCACTTGGAAGGCGACTCATGGCCGACGATCTTGTCGCCGCCGCCAAATCCCAGCCCGCGCGACAGGTCAATGGTTTCCGGCTTGATGTAGACCTTGTTCCTGGTATTGAAGAAAACATTGACCTTGGGCGCCAGCAGGTTGGTGTCATGCGGCTCCACCACCACCCCGAGGCGGCCCGATTCCAGCATCACCAGGGTCCCGACCGGGTAGATCCCCACGCAACGCATGAATTCCTGCACCAGCTGCTGGTTGAAGTGGTGCTTGCTCCACTCGTAGATCTTGCGCAGCGCCGCCGCCGCGGGCAGCCCCTTGTGGTAGACGCGATCCGCCGTCAACGCATCATAAACGTCGACAATTGCCGCCATCTGCGCCACCACGCTGATCTCGTCGCCCGCCAGTTTATCCGGATAGCCGGTGCCGTCGCGGCGCTCGTGGTGGTGGCGCGTGATGTCCAGCGCCAGCGCCGGCACGTCGGGCGACTGGCTCAGCAGGTTGAAGCCATCCATCGGATGCTTCTTGATGATGTCGAATTCTTCCGGCGTCAACGGACCCGGCTTGTTCAGGATGGCATCCGGCACCATGGCCTTGCCCGCGTCGTGCAAGAGGCCGCCGATACCGGCGTCGCGAATGGTCTCCGCATCCATGCCGCGCGCATTGCAAAACGCCACCAGGAGCGCGCACACGCTGACCGAGTGCATGAAAGTGTAATCGTCCTTGGTCTTGATGCGCAGCAGGCCCAGCAAGGCGCCGGGATTGCGCAGGATCGATTCGGTAATGTTTTGCACCACGGGCTGCACGGCGCCGATCTCGATCGCCTTGCCGAGGCGCGCGTCAGCCATCACACTGCGCACCATGCCGGCAGCCTGGTGGCGGATCTGGGCCGCCCGCTGCAATTCATCGCCCAGCGACACCTTGATGATGCGGGCCGGCGCCTGGGCAAGTTCCACCAGCTCCGCCTCGGTGGCGGCCTGGGCTTCCGCCAGCGACGGCGCATCCTCCACGTCCAGCCCGCGCGCCGCGTCAATGACCACGTCATGGATGCCCGCCTGCACGATCTTGCGGATCTCGTCCTCGCTGGCGATGACGAAACGGTTCCGCACGAATGGATGCGTCATCCAGTCGCAACTGAGGTCATGAATGTACATCCCGACCCTCAGCTGGGAAGAATCGACTTTCTTAAGCATGGAACAAACCTACGGGGTGAGGGCGGAGCCGTTAGAATGAGTATACACAAAGTTATCCAAGTGGAATATTCATATACTTTAACAAGTTGAAATAGATAGATGGAACTTCGCCAACTGCGTTACTTCGTCGCCATAGTCGACCATGGCTCCCTGTCGCGGGCGGCACTGGTGCTGC
>Ga0307416_100002616_pt1 | contig 10403 bp, 7 predicted proteins | sample DK1Cmetagenome_2_FD_203821 | JGI IMG/M metagenome (GOLD analysis project Ga0307416, IMG submission 203821) | Maize rhizosphere microbial communities from greenhouse at UC Davis, California, United States - DK15-C-3 | ecosystem: Host-associated > Plants > Roots > Rhizosphere > Soil | place: USA...
CCAGGATCGGCAGCAGCGGCGCCCCGGCCGCCCCGGCATGCGCGGCGCGCGCCGCCAGCGCCGGCGCCAGCTGCTCCGGATCGAGCACGATGCCGGGGTCGCCCGCGTCGTCCAGGTACAGGCCCAGCACGCAGGCTTCGGCCGCCGCCAGCGGCGGCGGCGCCTGCAGCACCACGCTTTCCACCCCGGCCAGGCGCGTCACGCCGATGGCGCAGGCGGCGCCCTGCGCCGGGGCCAGCGCCACCGCGCTCAGGCTGCGCTGGGCCGGGCGGCCGTTGCCGCCCAGGCCCAGCTGGAGCGGCCGGAATGGCAGCACCTGGCCGCCATATTCGATGGCCGCGCCGTCGCTGCCGGCCAGCACCTGCTCCGGCGCGATGCGCGCCGCGCCGCGCACGGCGTCCAGCGGCAGCGCCAGCAGGCGGCCGTCGGCTTCCACCATCAGCACTTCGAGCGCCGCCAGCGACAGCGGCACCTGCAGCTCGACCACGGTGCCGTGCGCGCCGCTGCTGGCCTGCAGCGTGCCGCCCAGGCGCGCCATGGCGTCGCGCACCACGTCCAGCCCGACCCCGCGCCCGGCCAGTTCCGACACCGTGCCGCGCGTGCTGACGCCACCCTGGAACAGGCGCGCCAGCAGGCCGCCGGCGTCCAGCCGGGCCAGTTCGGCCGGGTCCAGGCCGCGCTGCGCCAGCGCCGCGCGCACCGCCGCCAGGTCGACGCCGCGCCCGTCGTCGCTGCAGCGGAACCAGGCGCGCGTGCCGCGCCGGCCCGCCGCCAGCAGGATGCGGCCGGCCGCCGGCTTGCCCGCGGCGCGCCGCTCGGCCGGTGTTTCGATGCCGTGCGCCACGGCGTTGCGCACCAGCTGCACCAGGCTGCCCAGCACCAGTTCCAGCACTTCGCCTTCCAGCCGCAGGCTGCCCGGCGCCGCCTCGAACGCCACCTGCTTGCCCTGCACCTGGGCGGCGTCGCGCGCCGCGCGTTCCAGCACGCCGGACATGCTGGCCGCCGGCACCAGGCGCAGGCGCTGGCCGGCGTCGCGCGCCTGGCGCAGTTCGCGGTCGATGCGCTCGACGCCGCCGGCCAGCGTGCGTTCCATGTCGGCCAGGCGCTGGCGCACCAGGCCCGGCGCCAGCGCCGCGCTGCCGCGCGCCGCCGCCGACAGCTGGGCGGCCAGGCTGCGCAGGCCTTCCAGTTCGCTGCCGATTTCGCCCAGGCCTTCCAGCAGCGTGTCCACTTCCACCAGGTCGGCGCGCGCCAGGCGCGGCGGCGCCTGCGGCAGCGCTTCCGGCGCCGCCTCCGTGGCGCCGGCCGGCGCGCTGGCCGGCACAGTCGGCACAGTCGGCAGCGTGCCGGCCGGGCCGGGCAGCTGGCTGAGCAGGCCGCCGATGCGGTCGAGCGCACCGAGCACGCGGTCGGCCAGCGCACGCTCGAGCGCGCCGCCGCCGCCGCGCAGCGGCGCCAGCAGGTCTTCCACGCCATGCGTCAGGTCGGCGATTTCCGGCTGGCGCACCACGCGCGCCGCGCCTTTCAGGGTGTGCGCATGGCGCAGCAGGCGCGCCACGCTGTCGGCGTCGGCCGGCGCGGCTTCCAGCGCCAGCACGCCCGCGTTCAGCTGCTCGAGCAGCTCGCGCGCCTCGATGCGGAAGTAGCGGTAGGGGTCGGCGGCCATGCGAGCCTGCTCAGGCGGCGCCGGCCTGCGGCTGCACCAGCCGCCGCAGGTCGAGCGAGAGGGTGGCCAGCTGCGACGCGGTCTGCAGCGTCTGCGCCGAACTGGCCTCGGTTTCCTGCGTGGCCTGCGCCACGTCGGTGACGGCGATGCGCACCTGTTCGGCGGCGCTGGCCTGCTGCTTGGTCGACAGCTCGATCTCGCGCGCCGCCTCGGTGGTGGTGACCACCAGCTCGGCGATCTGGCGGAACGAGGCCGCCACGTCGGCGAACTGGCGCGCGCCGGCGTCGACCGCCTTGGCGCCGCCCTCGGTCGCCATGACCGTGGTGTTGACGGCCCCGCGCACGTCTTCGATCTGGCTGCGGATGCCCTTGGTGGAGGCGGCCACGCGGTCGGCCAGCTTGCGGATCTCCTCCGCCACCACGGCAAAGCGCTTGCCCGCCTCGCCCGCGCCGGAGGCCTCGATGGTGGCGTTGATGGCCAGGATGTTGGTCTGCTCGGCCAGTTCCGACACGATGTCGAGCACGGCGCCGATCTCCTGCGACTTGCGGCCCAGGTCCAGCATGTGGCTGACCACCAGGTCGATCTGGCGCCGGATGCCGGCAATCGCTTCCTGCCCCTTGTCGACGATGGAGTCGCCCGCCCGCGCGCCTTGCGCCGTCTGTTCGGCGATCTGCGCCACGCGCTGCGCGCTTTCGGCGATCTGGCGCGAAGTGGCCACCAGTTCGCTGATGGTGGTGGAAATTTCGCTCATGGCGCCGGCCTGCTCCTTGGCGCCGGTGGCCTGCTGGCTGGCCGCCGCCTGCAGTTCGGCCGACGAGCTTTGCACATGGCCCACGGCTGCGCCGATCTGCCGTCCCAGCGTGCGCGACAGCAGCACCGCCAGCGCCACCGCCAGCACCAGCAGCACCGCGGCCAGCAGCGTGACGCCCATGGCGGCGCTGGCGGTCAGGTCGGCCGCGTCGCGCTTGGCCTGCTCCAGCTGCTGCTCTTCCTGCGCGTCCAGCACGGCCAGCGCCTTGGCCAGCGCTTCGCGGGCCGGCAGCAGGCGATCGTCGAAGGCGCGCACCAGTTCCGCCGTGCCGGGGCGGGTGTCGGAAAACGCCAGCAGGCGCTCGGCCGCTTCGCGGTAGCCGTTGGCGCTGCGCTCGACTTCGGCCAGCGCCTGCTGCCCGCTGGCATGCCCGACCAGGCTGCGGATGCGCCCCGTGACCTTGAAGAAGTCGGCGCGCGCCTCGTTGTAGTTGTCCATGAAGCGCCGCTCCGGCGACAGCAGGTAGCCGCGCACGCTGGCCGCCATGCGTTCGGCCAGGCCGTTGCAGCGCTCCACGTCCAGCATGACCTGGGCGTTGACGTTGATCACGCGCTCCTGCCCTGCCACCGCCGTGCGCAGCGCCACGATCGCCACCACGCTGATCAGCAGGGCCAGCACGGCCATGGCGGCGTAGCCGCTGGCCAGTTTGCGTCCGAAAGTCCAGTTTCCGTTCATGGCTTTATGCTCCTAAGGCGCTGGCAGCGCCGTTCCAAATCGTCCACCAGGGCTGGCAGGCTGACCAGGGCGCACAGCGTGTCGCCGATGCGTACCGCGCCGTCCAGGAAATCCTCCTGGCGCACCGCGACCTGGGCTTCAAACTGTTCAAAGGCGAAGGCGGCGTTGTGGCGGCCGGCCGCCAGCCCCAGCCAGCGCGGCGCGCGCTGGGGCGGCTGGCCGAGCAGGGCGGCCAGGTCGAACACCGGCACCGCCTGGCCGCGCACGCCGGTCAGGCCCAGCAGCTCGGGCAGGTGCGACGGCAGCGATTGCACGCGCCGGTCCACTTGCAGGCCGCGGATCTCGTCCAGCCGCAGCGCGTAAGCCCTGCCGCCGGCACGGATGGCCAGCAGCTGGCGCGCGCCGCTGTCGGTTTGCGACGGCAGCGTGGCGAAGGCTCGGTCGAATTCCTCGCGCAGGGTGAGCGCACTGGCTGCCAGGATGTTCATGCCCGTCATGGCGCCCCTCCCGCCGCCGCCAGTTCGGCATTGCACAGCGAGAGCAGCACCGCGCGCGGGAAGCCGCCGCCAAACAGCAGCAGGCGCGCCGCGTCTTCATCCTCCAGCAATTGCGCGGCCTGTGCCAGTTCGCGCCGCGCGGCCTCGGACTGGCCCACGCGGCGCAGCAGGCGGCCGGCCTGCAGACGCGCCATCGCGAATCCGGGCGACAGGTAGGCGGCCCCCTGGTAGTGGTCCAGCGCCGCGTCAAGTTCACCTTCCAGTTCCTCGCACAGCGCCAGCACGTAGTGGGCGCCCGCATGCAGGGCGTCGCGCGCCAGCAGCTGGGCACACGCATCGCGCGCCAGCGGCAGGGCGCCGGCCTGCGCCAGCGTGGCGGCCTTGAGCAGCAGTACGTCGGGATCGGCGGCATGCTGCGCCGGCAGGTTGGCGATATGCTCCAGCGCCTGCCCGAAGCGCTCGGCGTTCAGGCTGGCCAGCGCCAGCTGCAGGTCGGGCGCGGCCGACAGCACGGGCGGGGCAGGGCGCGCGCCGCTGGCCAGGGCGTTGATGCGCAGGCTGGCGCGTTCGATCTCCTCGGCCCACAGCGGGTCCGGCGCGGCGACGTGCAGCGGGGCGATGGGCGCCGGCATGCCGGCCAGGTCCGGTGCCGCCACCGGCGCGGCATGCGGCTGCAGCGGGCCGTCCTTGCGCTGGTAGTAAAAGGTGCCGTGGCTGTGGCACAGCTGGAAATCGTTGGACAGGCCGCGCAGCGTTTCCGCGTGGCCCAGGAACAGGTAGCCGCCCGGCGCCAGCGCGCGGGCGATGCGCGCCACTGCGGCCTGCGCCTGCGCCGGCGTAAAGTACATCAGCACGTTGCGGCAGAAAACGATGTCGAAGCGGCCGGGCTGCCAGAACAGCGGGTCGTCCAGCGCCAGGTTGCGCTGCTCGAAGCGCACGGCCTGGCGGATCTCCTGCGCCAGCTGGAAATGCTGGCCATCCTGCCGGAACCAGGCCGCGCGCGCCTCCGGCGGCAGCTCGCGCATCGACCACATGGAGTAGCGGCCCTGGGCAGCGCGCGCCAGCATCGACGGGTTGGCGTCGAAAGCGTGCAGCGACAGGCTGGACCCCAGCCCGGCGCTGCGTGCCAGCATCGCCAGCGTGAATGGTTCCTCGCCGGAGGCGCAGCCGGCCGACAGCACTTCGGCATGGCCGCGCAGCTGGACGCGCTGCGGCAATGCCAGCGCGGCGAAGGCATGCAGCTGGTCGCTGCCGCGGTAGAAATAGGTTTCGGTGACGGTCAGTTCGGTTGCCAGGCGCGCCAGGAGGCTGTCGGCCGGCGCATTGCCGGCCAAGCCGGCCAGCAGGCGATGCCGGTCGCCGTCACTGCAGCTGTCCAGCACGCGCCCCAGCGTCGCCAGCTTGCTTTCATCAAAGGCCAGTCCCAGGCGGTCGGCCAGCAAGTCGCGAAAGCGCGCCACTTCCTGCTGCGGAGCAGCTGCGTTCATGCCACCTCCATCGGCGCGTCCAGTGCCCCCCATACGGTCTGCGGAACCGCGCGCGCGGCGCGCAGCACGATCATCAGTTCCGCGTCACGCGCACCGATGCCGGAAAGATGGCCCCCGGGGCCGCCATCGAGCAGCGGCGGGGCCTGGTCCATCTGTTCGGCGGCAAGGGCGTGCACGCCGATCACCTGGTCCACCGCCAGGACGGCGACGCGGCCTTCAAGGCGCAGGCTGACGAAGCGCCCGGGCGTGCCGGCCGGCGCGCCCAGCAACGCAGACAAGGCCACCACCGGCACCGCCACGCCGCGCACCATACTGGCGCCCAGCACGCAGGAAGGCGTGTCCGGCAGCGTCGTGATCGGCAATGGCCGCATCGTTTCACCGACGTGCGACAACGGCAGCGCGCACAGCCGGCCCGCGCTGGCGCATAGCAGGACGGGAATGGCTGGCAAGTCAGATGGGACTATTTGCATGGCGACTCCTTGCTGAAGGCAGCCCCAGTCTACTGCGGCCGCCATCGCCGTGCAAAGAATTTTGCTCCGTTAAAGTAAGCCTTGTGCCATATGGGTGTACTTGCATTCTGCAATGCAAGGAAGAATGCGCAGTTCCAGTGACAGTTGGCGAGAATTTAGGCCATGAAGCCGAGATCCTTCACTTCAAAATTCGCCAGCTCGTTGCGGAACACCTGGGTTTCCAGCGCATCGGGCGCGGCGCCGAACCAGCGTCCCAGCGTAGCGCCGTACTGCTGGTTGGAGAAGTGGGGAATCCACGCGCCGCGCCCGGTGGCGTCGTCCTTGCCGCCAAGCGTGAACTCCGGGAAGCGGCCGTACAGGCCGCCCTTGACCGCGGCGCCGATGATCAGCTGGTGGTTGCCCCATGCGTGGTCGGTGCCGCCGCTGTTCGGCTGCAGCGTGCGGCCGAAGTCGGACATGGTGAACGTGGTGACGTTCTGGTCGGCGTTGATTTCGCGCAGTGCGTTCTGGAATGCAGCCACCGATTGCGATACCTGGCGCAGCAAATCGAATTGCTGCCACGCCTGGCCGCCATGCGTGTCGAAGCCGCCCAGCGAAACAAAATACACCTGCCGGCCCGGTCCCTGCGTGGCGCGCAGGCGGATCAGCTGCGCCACGGTCTTGAGCTGCTGCGCGATCGAGAAGCCAGGGAACACGGTGCTCAGTGGCGTGCCTGTATTGGCAGCCTGCAGGTCCTTGACCAGCTCCATGCCGTTCAGCAGCGACTTGTTGGCCGCCGCCGCGATCACGTTCGGATTGTTGGCCGACAGCGCCTGCACCAGCGCCGCGCGGCGCTGCTCCGCCTCCGACTGGGGCCAGAAATTCATGCCCGCCAAATTCAGTTGCCCGTTCCCCGGCAGCAGGTTGCCCGGCACGGTCGCGCCGTTGACGAACAGGCCGTTGGCGCCCACCGACACGGCATCCAGGTCGCCGGTCGAACCCAGCACGTCGACCAGGCGGCCGCCCCAGCCCGTGCCCGCAGCCGAAGGCGTGCCGGCCTGGTTCTGCAGGTTCTGGTCGGGATGCGAAAACAGCTGCGGCGGCACGCCGGCGCCGGCCTGGTACTGCGCCTTGGTCAGCGGCTGGCGCAGGTTGCCCACATTGAGCAGCGCGGCCACCTGGCCCTGCGCGAACAGGGCGTCGATCTCCGGCATGCCGTAGTGGAAGGCGAATGGCTGGTCCGCGCCATCCTGCAGGCGCGCGCTGCGCGCCGCCAGCAGGGTCTTGGCCTCCACCGACAGCGCCAGGTTGCCGCCGCGGCGGATCGTGCTGTAGGCACTGTAGTGCGCGCTATCCAGCGGCACGATCATATTGTTGCCGTCATTACCGCCGAACATATACAGGCACACCAGCGCCTTGTAGTCGGACACGGCGGCCTGCGCGGGACGGGGCATGCCCAGCAAGCCAAGCGTGGACAGGGCGCCCAGCATGCCCACCTGGGCGCTGGCGCCAAGGAAGCGGCGGCGCGACATCTTATCGTTGCACATATCGAGTGTCCTTTCTTACTGCTGTACGGCGAAGTCGGCCGCGATGGCGGTCAGGTAGAGCGCGGTGATCGCGCGCTGCTTCAGGTCAGTGGTCGCCTGCAGGGTGGCGCCGATGGCGGCGCGCGTCGATGGCGTCATGCGGCCTTGCAGCAGCGTGGCATCGACCAGGTTGAGCAGGGCGGTCGGGTTGCCCGCCACAGCCTGGTAGGGCGCCAGGTTGATCGTCACCATGCTGCTGTTGTTGCCGGCGATGTAGCCGAACAGGAAGTTGGCGCGCGCCACCGCCTGCGCCGGTGTAAACAGCTGGAACTCCGGCCCATACAGCCCGGCATTGCCCGGCAGCGGCGCAGTCGGCGAATAAAAATTGAACACGCTTGGCGCCTGCAGCAGGCGCTGGCCCATCAGGAAGTAATCCCAGAACATATTGGTCGGGTTGGTGACTGTCGCGCCGAGCGCGCGGAACAGGCCAATGCTGTGCAGGATCGGATCCTTCAGCTTGCCGGCCACCGGGTTGACCAGCATCGCTTCCGGGTCCATCAGCACCGCGTTCAGCGTCGCCTTCAGGTCGCCGCGGCCGGTCGGCCCATAAGCGAATACATTGGCGACGCGCTCGATGTAAGCCGGGCTTGGATTGCTGGTCGTGAAGGCGCGGATCAGGCGGGTGGCAATGAAAGGCGGCAGGTTGGGGTGCTGGAACAGGTTCTGCATGGCGCCGTCAAAGTCCTGCACCGTGGACTGGCCGGCCGGCAGCACCGTGCCGTTCAGCAGGGTCTTGGCGCCGGTGTCATGCAGGCGGTCGCGCGGCTGCAGCGGACCGCTGAAGTTTTCCCAGTTGCTGCCGGTCTGGTTGGTGCCGGCATAGGTCCAGCCGCTCAGGGCGCGCGCCATATGGGCAATGGTGTCTTGCGTATAGGCCGGCAGCGGGTCGCCAAAGCGGTCGCGCTGCACGCTGCCATCCTGGTTCAGCAGCACCGGCCCGATCGTAAACAGCTGCATCACTTCGCGCGCATAGTTCTCGTTCGGCGCCGGCAGGCGGCTGTTGGCCATGTCCAGGTACTTGCCCATGGCCGGGTTCAGCGTCATTTCGCGCAGCAGGTTGTTGAAGTTGCCAAAGGCGTGCCGGTCCAGCGTGGCCAGCCACGGCAGCAGCTGGTCGGCGCCATTGTTCTTTTCAGACGACACGACAAACAGCTGCGACAGCGCGAAGATCATGCGCTGGCGGACCTGGTCCGGCGCATTGGCCATATTCATATACCAGCCGTTGCGCAGCGCCGGGATGTCGGCGGCAGCCGGCAGCGGGGAAGGGGCCATGCCGTACTGCTGGTTCAGCCAGGCCTGGGCGCCCATCTGGCGCACCGAAGCGATGTTCGCCGCAGTCGGGCCGAAGGTGGCGCGCTCGAGCAGGCGCGCGGCCGCCACGGTCGCGGCGTCAGGCGCGGGCTGCTGGCCGATCGGGCCCGGCACCGGCGTAGGCGTCGGAGTTGGGGTAGGCGTTGGAGTTGGCGTTGGCGTGGTCGTGCTGGTGCCGGCAGCGCGCAGCGTCAGCTTGGTGCTGCCGCTCAGCTTCGGCGAGGTGGCAGTGCTGCCGGTGACGGTAATAATCGGATTGGCCGGCAAGGCCTTGGGCGGGACGTATTCGCCATTTTGCGAGTTCAGCGTGCCGAAGGTCGCATTGCCGCCCGGAATACCGTTGACGGCAAAGTTCATGTAGACGCCTTTGCCGTCTACCTTGCCCAGGAACCAGACTTTCTTGCCCAGTTCGACGGACGCATTTTTTGCGGTGTGCGTGATCTCGACCGTTGTAGCCCAGGCCGGCACGGTAATACTCATCAGGCAGGCCAGTGTCCAGGCCCCATAACGAGTTTTTAGCATGGTAATCCCCTCATTCAAGAACGGCACTGCGGCCGATTCTTGAATGAGTGCAAATGTTATGCCACCCCGCCAGCCCCGTAAAACGGGGCGGGATGGACAAAATTTGTCAGGAAGGGATTAACCGGGACTTACAATAATTGTCACTCTTGCTCGGCACCGTGGCATTTTTTGTATTTTTTGCCACTGCCGCATGGGCAATCGTCATTGCGCCCGACTTTTGGATCTTCACGCTTGACGGTGGTGACACCGGCTTTGCGGCGCGGCACCCAGAACTTGTGGATGGCCGGCAGGTTGGCTTCCAGCTGCAGCGCCAGCTGGTGCGCCTTGACCGGATCTTCCACTTCCGGCAGTTCTTCCGGCTTGATCTCGTCCGCGCCCATCAGGTAGATAGGACGCATCAGCGGCGCCGCTTCCGACTCCCAGATCTCGTTCCATGAACCTTCGCGCAGTTCCATGCCTTCCCAGAAGCCCCAGCACCAGGCTTCCGCGTTCAGCAGGGGCTTGCCTTCGTGCTCGTACTCCACGAACAGCGGCTCGAACTCCTTTGGCGCCACTTCAAATGTCACCAGCACTTCGTTCATGAAACGCATGATCAGGTTGACGATGCGCTCTTCCTGCTTGGCGTTCTTGAACTTCGGGCCGTTCTTCGGGTCCTCGCCCCACACGCCCGGCAGCCATTCGGCCGGGGTGATCGGCTCGGGACCGATGGCAATGGCGGTCAGGTAGCCATGCAGGTGGTCCATCGTCATGGCGTCTTCCGGGCTGAGGTCGCCCAGCAGGAAGGTGTCAAGTTCGTCAAATTCTTTGTCGGTCAGCGGCTGGTCGAGTTGCATGGCGTTGTGCTCTGTTTTATAGGGTCGAAGGGCGACAGTATACGCCCTGGCCCTTACAATGGCGAAATGACGCATCCATTCCTTGAACTGAGCCCCGACCGCGTGCTCGACGCCCTGGCCAGTATTGGCCTGTACGGCGATGGCCGCCTGCTGGCGCTGAACTCCTATGAGAACCGGGTTTACCAGGTGGGCATGGAGGAGGGCCCCCCGGTGGTGGCCAAATTCTACCGTCCCGCGCGCTGGACCGATGAGCAGATCCTGGAGGAGCACGCCTTTGTCGCGGAACTGCAGGAACGCGAGGTGCCGGCCGTGCCGGCACTGGAGCGCGACGGCCGCACGCTGCACGAATTCGAAGGCTTCCGCTTTGCCGTGTTCCCGCGCCATGGCGGGCGGGCGCCGGAGCTGGACGACCCCAAGGTGCTGGAATGGACCGGCCGCTTTATCGGCCGCATCCACGCGGCCGGCGCGGCACGCCCGTTCGCCACCCGGCCCACGCTGGACGTGGCCGCCTTTGGCGAAGAGCCGCGCGACTGGCTGCTGGCGCATGACTTCCTGCCGCCGGAGCT
>Ga0307416_100002617_pt1 | contig 10402 bp, 11 predicted proteins | sample DK1Cmetagenome_2_FD_203821 | JGI IMG/M metagenome (GOLD analysis project Ga0307416, IMG submission 203821) | Maize rhizosphere microbial communities from greenhouse at UC Davis, California, United States - DK15-C-3 | ecosystem: Host-associated > Plants > Roots > Rhizosphere > Soil | place...
ACTCCGCGTCCCGTCACTCGCTCCGCGCCCCTCTGCACGATGTGCGCGCCGCTGCACATCGCGGCGGCTCCACTGACGATATCGGCACGGCGCCGGCGATTCTTGGGGTTCCAACCCATTCGCAGGGGTGCGTCAGGACGGAACACACGATCGATCACCGCGTGAGCTATCTCGCTGCGCGTCGAGGAACTTCACCGCCGTGTCCCAAACACGCAAACGGCATTCGGCCCGGCAGTTGCTGAAGGGCTGGCCGACGCGCCGCCGCCGCGGCGTCATCAAGGAGGAGGACATGGTGCTTCGCGCAATCGTCAACGTTGAATCGTTCGTTCGTTCGATCGTCCGCAAGGACGAGGGCCAGGACCTGCTCGAGTACGCGCTGCTCGTCGCGCTCATCGCGCTGGGTGCGGTGTTCGCGGTGACGGCAGCCGGCGACAAGGTCGAAGCGGTGTTCAACGCGATCGCCGACGCGATCCCGGACGGCGCCAACTAAGAGGTGAGCGGCGACAGGCGAGCCGCGCCGCCACGAGCGGCGCGGCTCTCCCGGAGGACACGGACATGTTGAAGGCACTGACGCGCGACGAAGGACAGGACCTGCTCGAGTACGGCCTCCTGGCGTCGCTCATCGCCACGTTCGTCATTGGCGCGTTGTCGATGGTCGGGCACCAGGTCAACGACGTCCTCTGGGGCGTCATCACGCAGGGCCTGCGCTTCTAAGCGCGCCCTCCGAGTGATGACCGTCACCGCTGACGCCTACGTCGTGGCCGCGCTCGTCGGCGGCACCGGCTCGGCGGCGGTGATTGACATCAAGCGGCGCCGCATCCCGAACGTGGTGTCGCTTGGATTGACGGCCGCCGGCCTGGCGCTCGCCGCATCAGGCGCGAGCGGCGTGTCGCTTCGTGCGTCGCTCGTCGGATTCGCCGTCGCCTTCGTCCTCATGCTGCCGGGTCACGTGCTCGGCGCCACCGGAGCGGGCGACGTGAAGCTCTTTGCAGCGGCCGGCGCGGTGCTCGGCATCGGGCGCGTGGTCGAAGCGTTCCTGTGCGTGGCCATCGCGGGCGGCATCCTGGCACTCGTCGTGGCGGTCCAGCGCGGAAGGCTGGCGCGCACGCTGGAACACACGGCCCGGCTCTGCGGCACGCCGCTCGAGGCGCGCCGCACGATCGAGTCGCCGGCGGAACACAACCGGTTCCCCTACGGACCGGCGATCGCCATCGGGTCAGTCGTCGCAGCCTTGATTTGAAGTCTGTTGGTGAGAGCTTATGAGAGGAACACGCATCGCCTCACGCCTGCGCGGCGAACGAGGGCAGGCCCTCGTTGAAGCCGCCCTCATCACGCCGGTCGTGCTGCTCATCATGGTGGGCATCTTCGAGGTGAGCCGCGCGTACCAGACGTTCCAGGTGATCACCAACGCCGCGCGCGAGGGCGCGCGCGCAGCCGTCGTGCCCGGCGCGAACAAGGTCACCGTCGAAGCGCTGGTGAAGAAGTACATGGCTGACGGCCAGCTGTCGAAGGCCGACACGGCGAAGGTCAACATCAACCAGGCCGCCCCGCTCGTCGTCAACGGGACGACGGTCGGCGCGACGCTGGTCACCGTCGACTACCCGTTCGAGTTCGTCATGTTGCAGCCGGTGGCCAGGCTCGTGGTCAAGGACAGCGAGGCCGGCGAGGCGCTGTCGATGCGCGCCACCAGCCTGATGCGGAACGAAGTGCAGTGAACCGAGGGCAGCTATGAATCGCGTACGCATTCTCCTTGTGCTCGTGGTCGCGCTCCTCGCGGGCGGTGGCCTGGCGGCCGGCACCTACAGCTACCTGCAGAACGTGCCGACCAAAACCGTGTCGATGCCGACGCGCCCCGTCGTCGTCGCGCGCGCGAACCTGGCGCTCGCCAGCGAGCTGCGCGCGGACGATCTGACGACGGTGCAGTGGCCGGAAGGATCGGTGCCGGACGGCGCCTTCAGCGACCCGCAGCAGCTCGTCGGACGCGGCCTGATCGCCGCGGTCGTGCAGCACGAGCCGATTCTGCCCGGCAAGCTCGCCTCGAAGGAGGCGGGGAGCGGCCTGCCGCCGATCATCCCCGAAGGCAAGCGCGCGGTCTCGGTGAAGGTGAACGAGGTCATCGGCGTCGCCGGCTACGTGCTGCCCGGGACGATGGTGGACGTCGTGACCACACAGAGTCCGACGGCGCGCCCCGAGGACATGACCTCGAAGGTCGTGCTCACGCAGGTGCCGGTGCTCACCGCCGGGACGCGGCTGGAGCAGGACGGCAAGGACGGCAAGCCGATGCAGGTCACCGTGGTGACGCTGCTGGTGACGCCGGAGCAGTCCGAGCGCCTGGCGCTCGCGAGCAACGAAGGCAAGATTCAGCTGGCGCTGCGCAATCCCATGGATCAAAGCGCGCCGGTCACGACCGGCATCCAGCCCGCGGGCCTGCTCGGACGCGGCGCGGCGCCGGCCGTGCGGCGCAGCGGGTCGGGCAGGCCGCTCCTCAAGCCGGTGGCGCCGCTCGACGCGCCAGCGCCGACCGTCGAAATCATTCGCGGCGATAAACGCGAGCGCACCGTCGTCGGATAGGAGTGGATGATGAAGAAGGGACGAACCATCTACACGACGGGGCTGGCCGCCGCGCTGATCGTGATCATGGTGGCGCCGGCGCTGTCGCAGGTGCAGCCGGTGGCGGCGCGCGCGACAGGAGCGGTACGCGCCGGCAGCACGGTGGTCACCGAAGGCGAGGCGATCGAGCATGTCGATCTGCTCGTCGGGCGCTCCGCCGTCATCCGCACGCAGCGGCCGATCAAGCGCGTGGCGCTGCCCAAGCCGGACATCGCCGACGCACTCGTGACGTCGCCGAACGAAGTGCTCGTGCAGGGCAAGAGCCCGGGCACGATCTCGCTCATGGTGTGGTCGGACACCGGTCAGATCCGGAGCTACGACATCGCGGTGCGTCGTGACCTGAGCGAGCTCGAGGAGCGCGTCAGGCAGCTCTTTCCGGGTGAGCCGATCGTCATCTCCAGCAACGGCGGCGATGTCGTGCTCTCGGGGACCGTGTCGACCAGTTACGTGGTCGACAAGGCGACGTCGCTCGCGCTCGGTTACGTCGACAAGAAAGAAGACGTCGTCAACCTGCTGCGCCAGGACGAAGGGCTGGCGAGCAACCAGGTGCTGCTGCGCGTCCGTTTCGCGGAAGTGAGCCGCTCGGCCCTGCAGGAGCTCGGCGCGTCGTTCTTCACCGGGGCGGGCGGCTACAAGGACTGGATCGGCCGGACGACCACCGGTCAGTTCCCCGCGCCCGATTTCGACGCGGAGAAGGGGCTCGTCTTCAGCGACTTCCTGAACCTGCTCGCGTTCAACACCAAGGAGCAACTCGGCACCGTCGTTCGCGCGCTGCAGACCAAGGGCCTCTTCCAGAGCCTTGCCGAGCCGAACCTGGTGACGCAGAACGGCAAGGAAGCGAGTTTCCTCGCCGGTGGTGAGTTCCCCTACCCGGTCGTGCAGGGCGGCGCCACCCAGGGCGTCACGATCATGTTCAAGGAGTTCGGCGTCCGCCTGCGCTTCACGCCGACCATTACGGGCCCGGACACGGTGCACTTGAAGGTGGCGCCGGAGGTGAGCGCACTCGATTTTGCGAACTCGGTGTCGATTGAAGGGTTCCGCGTGCCGGCGCTGTCGACGCGGAAGACCGAGACCGAGGTCGAGCTGCGCGACGGGCAGACGTTTGCCGTGGCCGGCCTCATCGACAACTCGGCAACCCAGACGATGAGCAAGATTCCCGGGATCGGCGACATCCCGATCCTCGGGCTGCTGTTCAGGAGCCGCGCTTACCAGAAGAACGCGACCGAGCTGGTGGTGATGATCACGCCGCAGATCCTGCGCCGCGACTCGGTGGGCGTCACACCGGATCTGCCGCATCCGATCGTCCCGTACCTGCCGCAGGAGAAGCAGTCGCAGCCCGTGCCGCCGCCGGCGTTCTCGTCGCCGTCGACGCGCGCGAGCGTCGCGCCGGAGAACGAGGATCAGGACAACACACCCACCACCACGAACGTCGCACCCGCGGCGCCCGCGGCTTCCGGTCTGTCGAAGGCCGAGTTGAAGGCCGCCGAGAAGGCGCGCGCCGAAGCGGAAGCGCGCGCCCGCGCGGAGGCGAAGGAAGCGGCCGAGCGCGAGGCGCTCGAGCGCAAGGCGCAGGAGAAGGCGCGCCTCGCCGCCGAGGAGCAGGCACGCAAGCAGGCGGAGATCGACCGCATCGAGGCGAAGAAGCAGGCGGAGATCGATCGGCAGCAGGCGGAGATCGCGAAGAAGGAAGCCGAGCGCCAGGCGGAGCTCGATCGCAAGCAGGCCGAGATCGACCGCAAGCGCCAGGCCGAAGACGAGAAGCGCGCCGAGCAGATCCGCAAGGAAGAAGAGAAGCTCGCGAAGGAGCGCGCCAGGCGCGAGGCCGAGGACGGCGAGCGCGTGAAGAAGCTCGAAAAGCTCCGCCTCGAGGCGGAGAAGAAGAAGGCGGACGACAAGCGCGAGGAACAGGAGCGGCTGATGCGCGAGCGCCAGAAGCGCGAGCCGTGGCCGAAGCTTCGTTCGCGCGTCTAGCCGGGAGGAGGGGCCATGAAGAGACATCCTCGTCGCATCCGGCGGCTCCGCGACAACGAGCGCGGCATGATGCTCGTGTTCGCGGGGCTCGGCCTCATCGCGTTCATGAGCGCGTCGGCGCTCGCCCTCGACGTCGGCATGTTCATGGCCGCGCGCTCGCAGTCGCAGGCCGCGGCTGACGCCGGCGCCCTCGCCGGCGCCGTGGCGCTCGTCTACGACAACTGGGACGACCGCAGTGCCGCCGGCCCGGCCGTGCAAAGTGCGATCAAGGCGGCGACCAACGAATCCAATGCGGTGATGAGCAAGCCGGTGTCAGTGCTGCCGGGGGACGTCACGTTCCCCGCGATCGACAAGGTGCGCGTCCGCGTGCAGCGCACTGCCGGACGCGGCAACCCGCTGCTGCCGTTCATCGCGCCGATGTTCGGCGTGAACGAAGTGGACATGGGCGCGGTCGCCACCGCCCAGGCGGCGCCCGCCAACGCCATGACCTGCGTCAAGCCGTTCACGATTCCCGACCGCTGGGAAGAACACCAGACCGGCGCGTGGGATCCGGAGGATTCCTTCGACCTCACGGACGACAAAGGCAACCCGATCGCCAACCCCGACGTGTACATCCCGGTGGGCACACCCGGCTACACCGGCTACGACTCCCAGCGCGATCGCGGCGTGCGCGTGACCATCAAGGCGAGCAACGATTCAAAGCTGTACCCGAGCTTCTACTATCCGTTCGACATCAACGGTGAAACCGGCGCCGACCCGTACCGGTGGAACATCGCCAACTGCAACACCACGATCCTCAAGCCACAACAGCTCATTACGACCGAGCCGGGCAACATGGTCGGCCCCACCAAGCAGGGCATCGCGGACCTGGTGGCGCTCGACCCCGACGCCTACTGGGACGAGACCGCCCAGAAGCCGGTGAGCAAGATGCACCCGAGCCCGCGCGTCGTCACCATTCCCGTGTTCGACCCGGTCTACTACTACACCGGCAAGATGAACGGCAAGAACGCGGACCTCAAGGTCGCGAACTTTATCGGCATCTTCATCGAAGGCATGGTGGGCGACGAAGTGGTCGCGCGCATCACGCCGGTACCCGGCATCCTGAACGGCAGCGGCCCGGCGCCGCAGGGCATGTTCCCCAAAGTCATCGTGCTGGTCCAGTAGTCATGGCACATCTCGCGGCCGTCATCACGACAACGGACCAGGAGTTCCGGGGACAGCTCACCCGCCTTCTTCGCGGCAGCGGCATCGGCGTGTCCGACGAGCGGCACCTCGCCAACGGCGCCGCGCCCGATCTCGCCATCGCGGATATCCGCGGCGGCGCCTCCTCGGTGCAGTGGGCGCTCGAGCGCCTGCGCGCGATGTGGCCGTCGACGGTCATCATCGCGGTGGCTTCGGGGTCTGACCCCGATCAGATCCTGCTGGCAATGCGCGCCGGCGCCAACGAGTTCCTGCCCTGGCCGACGCACGCGGCGGGCGACGCAGTGCTGCAGGACGCGCTGCACAATGCGCTGTCGCGCGCGACCGAGAAGATCCGCGCCACCCGCGGCGGCGAGCGGCGCGGCGGCCGCGTGCTCTCGTTCTTCGGCGCCAAGGGCGGCGCCGGGACGACGACGCTGGCAGTCAACACCGCGATCGAGCTGGCGCGCACGTCGAAGCGCCCGACGCTCATCGTCGACCTGCATCAGTACCTGGGAGAGGTCGCGCTCTTTCTCGGCGTCCGCCCGCGCTTCACGATCGTGGACGCGATCGACAACCTGCACCGCCTCGACACCGAGTTCCTCAAGGAGCTCGTCGCCAAGCACAAGTCGGGTCTCGACATGCTGGCGGGCGCGGAGCAGGTCGACCGGCCCGGACCGAACGACGGCCCGGCGCTCGAGCAGCTGCTGCAGGTGCTCGGCCGCTCCTATGAGTTCATCATCATCGACGCCGGCGCGGTGACGCACCCGTGCACCGAAGTCCCGGTCTTCGCCGCCGACACGATCTACATCGTGGCGAACCCGGACGTGCCGTCGACGCGCAACACGCAGCGGCTGGTCGAGCGCATGGTGCAGCTCGGTGCCGACCGCGACAAGCTGCGCGTGCTGCTGAACCGCACGTCGGGCGAGCACATGATCGCGCCGAAGCAGATCGAGTCGGCGCTCGGCCACCCGATCGAGCACACGTTCGCCAGCGACTACGGCACGGTGTCGTCGGCGCTCAACGCGGGCGTCCCGCTGACGCTCAGCAACCACTCGGAACTGGCGGGGCAGTTCAGCGCTTTCACCGCCGCCATCCTCAACCGCCCGGCGCCGCAGGCCGAAGCCGCTGTCGGCGCGCGCCGCAGCCACTTCCTGGGGTTGTTCTAAGCGATGACCATGTCCTCCCACGTTCCCGCCGGGGCGTCCGCGCTCAACGCCGCCGGCTCGCGCCGCGCCCAGTATCTGGAAGTGCGCGGCGTCGTGCACAAGAAGCTGCTGACGCGCCTGAACCTCGAGAAGCTCGCGACGACCGAGCGCAGCCGCGTCGAAGCGGAGATTCGGCCGCTCGTCTCCACGCTCATCGCCGAGTCGGGCGTGCCGCTGTCCCTCGCCGAACGCGACGCCATCGTCGGAGACGTGCTCGACGAGGTGTTCGGCTTCGGCCCGCTGGAGCCGCTGCTGCGCGACCCAACGGTCAGCGACATCCTCGTCAACACCTACAAGCACGTGTTCGTGGAGCGCAAGGGCAAGCTCGAACGGGTGCCTGCCGCGTTCCAGGACGATCAGCACCTGCTGCGCGTCATCGACCGCATCGTCAGCGGGGTTGGCCGGCGCATCGACGACAGCTCGCCGATGGTCGACGCCCGCCTTCCGGATGGCTCGCGTGTCAACGCGGTGATCGCGCCGCTCGCCGTCGACGGTCCGCTGCTCTCGATTCGCCGCTTTCCGTCGGATCGCCTGAAGGCCGAGGACCTGGTGGGGTTCAAGGCGGTAACGGCGAACATGCTCGAGTTCCTGCGCCACTGCGTCAACGCGCGCCTGAACTGCCTGATCAGCGGCGGCACCGGCGCCGGTAAGACGACGCTGCTCAACGTGCTGTCGTCGTTCATCTCCGACCGCGAGCGCATCGTGACGATCGAGGACGCGGCGGAACTTCAGCTCCACCAGGAGCACGTGGTGCGACTGGAGACGCGGCCGCCGAACGTGGAAGGGAAGGGCGGCGTCAAGCAGCGGCAGCTCGTGATCAACTCGCTGCGTATGCGCCCCGACCGCATCGTGGTTGGCGAGGTCCGCGGCGAGGAAGCCCTGGACATGCTCCAGGCGATGAACACGGGCCACGACGGATCGTTGACGACGGTGCACGCCAACACGCCACGCGACGCGCTGTCCCGGCTCGAGACGATGATCGCGATGGCCAACGTGAACCTGCCGGACAAGGCGATGCGGCAGCAGATCGCATCCGCCATTCACGTGGTGGTGCAGCAGGCGCGCATGAGCGACGGCACGCGCAAGGTGACCAGCATCGCCGAGATCACCGGCATGGAAGGCGACGTCATCACCATGCAGGAGATTTTCCGCTTCGACAAGCTGGGCGTCGGCCAGGACGGCCGTGTCCTCGGACGCTTCGTCGCGACGGGCGTGAGGCCGAAGGTCTGCGAGCGCCTCAAGACGGGCGGGGTCACGCTGCCGCCGGACATGTTCGAAGGCGTGGTCGAGGTGCGGTGATGCCACTGGGCCTGCTCGTCATCATCGTGTTCTTCGTCGGCGCGGGCGCCGTGGTCGGCGTCTACCTGCTCCTTGCCAGCCGGCCTGATGCGGCGCTGCGCCGCACGGTCGAAGGGCGTCTCCAGCAGATCGGCGGCGCACCGGAGGCGCCGGCGGGATCCGCCGACTCGCTGTTCCGGACGGCGACGACCGGTCCCGTGCCACTCATCGATCGGGTCGCCAAGCATGCGGTCAAGGGGCTGGCGGTCGAGCGCTGGGTCGAGCAGTCGGGACTGAAACTCACGATCAGCGGCCTCTTCATGATCGCGCTCGGCCTTGGCGTGCTGTGCGCGATGATCGCGATGGGCATCGACCATCACTGGTGGTCGGCAGTCGGCGGCTTCGTCGCCGGCGTGGCGATGCCGTTCGCGTTCGTCAAGAGCCGGCGCACGGCGCGCATGAACAAGTTCGAGGAGCAGTTCCCGGAGGCGCTCGACCTGATGGCGCGCTCGATTCGCGCCGGGCACGCCTTCGGCGCCGGCCTCAAGATGGTGTCCGACGAACTGCACGACCCGGTCGGGCCCGAGTTCCGCAAATCGTTCGAGGAGCAGAACTTCGGCCTCTCGATGAAGGAGTCGCTCAACAACCTGGCGATGCGCGTGCCGCTGCTCGACGTGCGGTTCTTCGCGACGGCCGTGCTCATCCAGCGCGAGACCGGCGGCAACCTGGCCGAGATTCTCGACAACCTCGCCAACGTCGTGCGCGAGCGGTTCAAGATTCGCCGCCAGGTCCGCGTCCACACCGCCCATGGCCGCTACACCGGGTACGTGCTGCTGGCGCTCCCGGCGTTCCTTGCCATCGCGCTGCAGGTGATCAACCCGGAACACATGTCGATGCTCTTCAAGGACAAGATCGGCCAGACGATGATCGTCACCGCCATCATCATGCAGACGGTGGGGTGGTTCTGGATTTCCCGTGTCGTGAAGATCGAGGTGTGACGTGGTAACGCTGCTTCCGATCCTCGCGTTCGCGTTCGGCACGCTGATGGTCACGGCCGTCGCGTTCCTGCTGCTCGGCAAGAGCACGTCGACCATCGACCAGCGCCTGCGCGAGGTCACCGGCGCGCCGGAACCGCCCGCCGAAGTGAGCGCGCAGATCGAGCAGGTGGCGGCGTTCCTCGGCCGCCTCGGCGAGCGCGCGCCGCAGGCCGCGGCCGAGATGGGGAAGCTGCGCCTGCGCCTCGTGCAGGCCGGCTACCGCCGCAGCGACGCGCTCGCCATCTTCCTCGGTATCCGCGTCGCCTGTGCGGTGGCGCTGTTCTTCATCTTCGGGACGCCGATCGTGATGCGTCCCAACTTCCTGCTCGCGGTCGTCGGCGCGGCGATGGGATACATCGCGCCAGCCATGCTGCTGGCGCGGATGGCGGGCCGCCGCCAGCACCGGATTCAGCTGTCGCTGGCCGACGCCCTCGACCTGCTCGTCGTCAGCGTCGAGGCGGGTCTCGGTCTCGACCAGGCGATGGCGCGCGTCGGGCAGGAGCTGTCGTTTGCCTACCCGGATCTCTCCGCCGAGCTGCGGCTTGTGAACCTCGAGCTGCTCGCCGGCACGGCGCGCGCCGACGCGCTCCGCAACCTGGCCGACCGCACCGGCGTCGACGACCTGCGGTCGCTCTGCGCCATGCTCGTGCAGACCGACAAGTTCGGCACGAGCGTCGCCAACTCGCTGCGCGTCTACTCCGAGACGCTGCGCACGAAGCGCCGGCAGCGCGCGGAAGAGGCCGCTGCCAAAACCGGCGTGAAGATGGTGTTCCCGCTGGTGCTCTGCATCTTCCCTGCGATCTGGATCGTGACCATCGGCCCGGCGGCGATCCGGTTCATCCGCGTCCTCGGGCCCATGACGGTAGGTCACTAGGCGATGAGCAAGAAGGCTCCCGTACGGTTGACGGCGATGAACGCGGACACCGGCGCCGTCGTGGCGAGCCGGGTGCGCGTGGCATCGAAGCGGATCGAGCGCGCGATCGGCCTGCTCACGAGTCGCGGGCTCCAGCCGGGTGAAGGATTACTGATCACGCCCTGCCGCGGCGTGCACACGTGGTTCATGCGCTTCAGCATCGACGTGCTCGCGATCGACGAAGACGGCCGTGTGGTGGACGCAGT
>Ga0307416_100002618_pt1 | contig 10401 bp, 11 predicted proteins | sample DK1Cmetagenome_2_FD_203821 | JGI IMG/M metagenome (GOLD analysis project Ga0307416, IMG submission 203821) | Maize rhizosphere microbial communities from greenhouse at UC Davis, California, United States - DK15-C-3 | ecosystem: Host-associated > Plants > Roots > Rhizosphere > Soil | place...
GATCGCTGCCGGGCGCTGGGTCCACGAGCGGCTGCTGAGGATGCCGGCGGCGCGCTCGCTCGACGGCCTGCCCGTCGCGACGCGCGCGGCGCCGCCGCTGGCGCCGCTCGAGGGCTACACCTTCGAAGGCTTTCGCAACGCCGACGGCAGCGTCGGTACGCGCAACATCCTGGCGATCACGACGACGGTGCAGTGCGTCGCCGGCGTCGTCGAGTTCGCGGTCGACCGCATCAAGTCGGAGCTGCTGCCGCGCTATCCGAATGTCGACGACGTCGTCGGCCTCGAGCACGGCTACGGCTGCGGCGTCGCGATCGACGCGCCCGACGCGCTGATCCCGATCCGGACGCTGCGCAACATCAGCAAGAACCCGAACTTCGGCGGCGAGATCCTGGTGGTGAGCCTCGGCTGCGAGAAGCTGCAGCCCGAGCGGCTGCTGCCGCCGGGATCGTTCGCGATCAGCGGCCAGCGCGCCGACGGCAGCGCCCCGGGCCTCGGCGACGCCGAGCGTCTCGACGTCGTCCGCCTGCAGGACGAGGCGCACGTCGGCTTCGCCTCGATGGTCGACTCGATCCTGGCTTCGGCCAAGGTCCATCTCGAGCGGCTGAACGCGCGCCGGCGCGAGACCGTGCCGGCGTCGGCGCTCGTCGTCGGCGTGCAGTGCGGCGGCAGCGACGCCTTCTCGGGCGCGACCGCGAATCCCGCCGTGGGCGTCTGCGCCGACCTGCTCGTGCGCGCCGGCGCGACGGTCATGTTCTCCGAGGTCACCGAGGTCCGCGACGGCATCGACCAGCTGACCGCGCGCGCGGCGACGCCGGAGGTCGCCGCGGCGATGGTGCGCGAGATGGCCTGGTACGACGCCTATCTCGGCCGCGGCGGCGCCGACCGCAGCGCCAACACGACGCCGGGCAACAAGCAGGGCGGGCTCGCCAACATCGTCGAGAAGGCGATGGGGTCGATCGTCAAGTCGGGCAGCGCGCCGATCACGGGCGTCCTCGGCCCCGGCGAGCGGCTACGCGACAAGGGGCTGACGAGCGGGCTCGTCTACGCCGCGACACCGGCGAGCGACTTCGTCTGCGGCACGCTGCAGCTCGCCGCCGGGATGAACATCCACGTCTTCACGACCGGCCGCGGCACGCCGTACGGCCTCGCCGAGGCGCCGGTCGTCAAGGTGGCGACGACGAGCGGCCTGGCGCGGCGCTGGCACGACCTGATGGACCTCAACGCCGGCACGATCGCCGACGGCACGGCGACCATCGAGGAGACCGGCTGGGCGCTGTTTGGCCTCCTGCTCGACGTCGCCAGCGGCCGCCGCACGTGTGCCGAGCGGCTCGCGCTGCACAACGCGCTGGTGCTCTTCAACCCCGCGCCGGTGACCTGACCGAAGGAAACGAGCACGGGCGAGGCGGCGCGTGCCGCCTCGCCCCGCGCTGCATCACTCGACGCGGACGTCGATGCGACGCGGCTTGGCCTGCTCGGCCTTCGGGATGCGCAGCGTGAGAACGCCGTCGCGGAGCCCGGCGTCGATCTTCGAGGTGTCGAGATCGCTGCTCAGCTCGAACGTGCGCCGGAAGTGGTTGGCGCGCACCTCGGCATAGACGGGCGTCAGCGAATTCGCCTCGCCGAGCTTGAGCGGCGCTTCGATCGTCAGGCTGCGGCCGTCGACGCCGACCGCGAGATCCTCGCGCCCGACACCGGGCAGGTCGGCGAAAAGCGTGATGCCGCCGGCGTCCTCGAAGATGTCGACCGGCGGCAGCAGCGCCGGCGCCGTGCGGGCGTTGGCCTGTTGCGCCTGCTGCGTCTGCTGCTGTGGCTGGGTTTGCATCGCGGTGCTGTTCGATTGCGGTTGCATGGTGTGACTCCTCTCTTGCGGGAAGCGGCCGCCAGGCATCAGCTGCCGCTCGAAACCTGGATCTGGCGCGGCTTCGAAGATTCGTGCTTCGGCACGACGATCTTCAGCACGCCGTTGCGGTAAGTCGCTTCGACGCGGCCCGGATCGGCGTCTTCGGACAACGCGACGACGCGCCGGAAGCGGCCGGTGAAACGCTCGTTGGCGTAGGCGGTGCGCTCTTCGGAATCCTTGCCGGACCCGGTCTTGCCGTCCTGCGCCTGCCGTTCGCCGGAGATCGCGAGCAGTCCCTTCTCGACCGAGACGTCGATCGAGTTCGGATCGATGCCGGGCGCGAAGGCGTAGATCTCGACCGCCTCGGTCGACGTGCCCACGTTGAGCGCCGGGAAGGCACCGGCGCGGCCGACGGCGCGGATGCTCGAGATCCCGGAGCGGCCGCCCAACAGCTCGTCGAGCCGGTCGTGCAACTGCTCGAAATCGGCGAACCAATCGCCAGAGGTTCTCAACATCGACGGAAACAACATCTGTTCGCTCCTTTCGTGCTTGCGCGCGAGCACCTTGCCCGCCCTGCCGAGTTAGGAGCGGCGCCGAAATTTTTCAAGACCCTGCCCGTGGCCGCCGCGTAGGCCGAATCCGACGCCGGCTAGCGGCGGGTCCCGCCCGAGCGATGCGGCGTTGGCGCATGGCGCCGCCCGCGGGTCGTCCCTAATCTGCATGCAGCGCCGGGACCCCGGCGTTTGTCCAACTCTCAACAGGCCCACGAGGCGAGGAAACGTTTTATGAACTTCATCATTTGGCTGATCGTCGGCGGCATCATCGGCTGGCTGGCGAGCATGATCATGCGCACCGACGCGCAGCAAGGCGTCATCCTGAACGTCGTCGTCGGCATCATCGGCGCGCTGCTCGGCGGCTGGCTGATCTCGCCGCTGGTGGGCGTCCCGACGATCAACCAGGACGCGTTCAGCCTGCCCGCGTTGCTCGTTTCGCTGGTCGGCGCCGTGATCCTGCTGGCGATCGTCAACCTGTTCCGCCGCGGCCGGGTCCGCTGACCTGGCACTCCTGGGCCGCCCTCCCAGGTGCGCCCGTCTTCACTCACCCTTCGAGGAGAAGTTCGATGAACAACGACACGACCAACAGGACCGTCGGCACGACCGGCACCGACGCCAACCGCGATCCGCTGACCGGCGCCCCGGGTTCGCACCCGGTCGGCACCGCTGCCGGCGCCGTCGCCGGGGGCGTCGCTGCGGGCGCGGCCGCCGGTACCGTGGCGGGCCCCGTCGGCACGGTGGTGGGGGCGGCGGTCGGCGCGGTCCTCGGCGGTCTGGCCGGCAAGGGCATCGCCGAGCAGATCGACCCGACGCGCGAAGACGCGTACTGGCGCGAGAATTTCTCGAGCCGTCCGTACGCGAGCGGCTCGACCTACGACGAGTACCGCCCGGCGTACGAATACGGCTGGGACTCGTACTCGAAGTACCCCGGCCGTCGCTTCGACGAGGTCGAGTCCGACCTGTCGCGCGACTGGGACCGCGCCCGCGGCCAGTCGAGCCTGACGTGGGAACGCGCCAAGCACGCGACCCGCGACGCCTGGAACCGCGTCAGCGACAGCGTCGAGCGCGCCATCCCGGGCGACTCGGATCGCGACGGCAAGTGAGTTGACCGGAACCGTGAGGAAGCGCCCTGCGGGGCGCTTCTCTTTGCCCGCTCGTTTCCGCCTCAGTCCGCTCCGCACGCCGTGAAGCTCGCCTGGTTGCGCCAGCGCTTCAGCCGCAGGACCTTGATGGTCTCGATCGTCGTCGCCTGCGTCGTCACGCTGATCGTCGCGCTGATCGCGGTCAACGCGAGCAGCGGCGAGAAGAAGATCCAGCACCGGATCGAGCACGTCTATGCGACCGAGGACCCGGAGTTCCTGCACGTCATGGGCGTGCTGCTCGGGCCGCCGATCGCGGCGGGCAACCGCTACCAGGTGCTGGTCAACGGCGACCGCATCTTTCCGGCGATGCTGGAAGCGATCCGCGGCGCGCGCCAGACGATCTCTTTCGAGACCTACATCTACTGGTCGGGCGTGATCGGCAAGCAGTTCGCCGACGCGCTGGCGGAGCGCGCGCGTGCCGGCGTCAAGGTGCACGTGCTGCTCGATTGGGTCGGCTCGCAGAAGATGGACGACGCGGTGATCGAGGAGCTGAAGTCCGCCGGCGTCGAGATCCAGAAGTTCCATCCGCCGCACTGGTCGCACCTCGGCCGCCTCAACAACCGCACCCACAGGAAGCTCCTCGTCGTCGACGGCAGGATCGGCTTCACCGGCGGCGTCGGCATCGCCGACAAGTGGACCGGCGACGCCCAGGACCCCGATCACTGGCGCGACACCCACTTCCGGATCGAGGGTCCGGTCGTCGCCCAGATGCAGGGCGTCTTCATGGACAACTGGGTGAAGACCTCGGGCGCCGTCCTGCACAGCCCCGAGTACTTCCCCGCGATCGAGCCGGTCGCCGGCGGCGCGGCGCAGATGTTCAGCAGCTCGCCGAGCGGCGGCAGCGCGAGCATGGAGCTGATGTACCTGATGGCGCTCACGTCGGCGACGCGGACGATCCGCCTGTCGAGCTCGTACTTCGTCCCCAACGAGCTCGCGGTGCGGACGATGGTCGCGGCGATGAAGCGCGGCGTGAAGCTGCAGATCATCACGCCGGGGACGCACATCGACACCGAGACCGTGCGCAGCGCGTCGAAGGCGCGCTGGGGCGCGCTGCTCGAGGCGGGCGCCGAGATCTACGAATACCAGCCGACGATGTACCACGTCAAGGTCATGATCGTCGACGAGCTCCTCGTCTCGGCGGGCTCGACCAACTTCGACGACCGGTCGTTCCGCCTCAACGACGAGGCGAACCTCAACATCTACGACGCCCGGTTCGCCGCCGAGCAGGTCCGCGTCTTCGACGCCGACCTGGCGAAGTCGCGCCGCATCGACCTCGCGACCTGGCGGGCGCGGCCGCTGCACGACAAGATCGTCGAGCACCTGGCGTCGCTGCTCGGCGCGCAGCTCTGAGGCGGTGCCCGGCCAGCGCCGTGCGTTGCACAATGCGCGCACTTACGAGGGAGGAGCGGTGGCGAGCGAAGCGTGGACGGCGGGCCGGGGGGCGCTGGGCAGGCACTTCCGCGCCGCCATCCCGAATCTCGTCGGCGCCTGGCGCAATGCGGTGGCGGCCGACCCGTTGCTGACCGCGAACCGGTCGCTGCCGCGCAGCCAGCTCGAGGACCACCTGCCGGGCTGGCTCGAGTCGTTCGCCGTCGTCCTCGGCGCGCCGCGGGGAGAGCCCGAGGCCGACGCCGCCGAAGCGCGCGACGCCGAGGCGCACGGCGTGCAGCGCTGGCAGCAGGGCTACGACCTGCACGAGGTGACGCGCGAATGGGGCTGCCTGCACCGCTGCCTCGTCGCCGAGCTCGAGCGCTTCGTCGCCGCCCATCCCGAGCTGCCGGCGGAGGCCGCGACCGAAGCGCGGCTCAAGCTCGCCGAGCAGGTCAGCGAGGCGCTCAGCCGGAGCGCGGAGGAGTACTTCCGTCTCGAGCGCGTCGCCGCCGCCGGCAGCGTCCGCGACCTCGAGCGCGCGCTCGCCGACGTTCGCGAGCTCGAGCGCAGGCGTGCCGAGCTCTGGCAGCAGGCGGCGCACGACCTGCGCGGCAATCTCGGCGTCGTCTCCAACGTCGCCCAGGGGCTCGAGTTCCAGAACCTTCCGGCCGAGCGGCGCCAGGACTTCGTCAACCTGCTGCGCCGCAACGTGACCGCGCTGCGCGAGCTGCTCGACGAGGTGACCGAGCTGGCGCGGCTGCAAGCCGGCCAGGAAGAACGTCGCGTCGCCCCCTTCGACGCCGCCGACCTGCTGCAGCGGCTGGCCAGCGACGTGCGCTCGTACGCCGACTCGCGCGGCTTGTTCGTCGCGACCACCGGTCCCGACGAGCTCGAGGTCGAGGGCGACCCGGTCAAGGTGCGCCGCATCGCGCAGAACCTGCTGCTCAACGCCCTCAAGTACACGCGCTCCGGCGGCGTGACGATCGAATGGGACGACGGCACGGCGGGCGATCGCGAGCGCTGGCACTTCCAGGTCCAGGACACCGGGCCGGGCTTCCACGCCGGGCCCGGTGCGCCGATCGTCGACGCTTTGCATCCGTCCGGCCCGGACCATGGCGACACCGCTGCCGAAGCGCCGACCGACCGCGCGGACGAGCGGCCGATCGAGCAGGCGCCCGGCGAAGGCATCGGCCTGGCGATCGTCAAGCGCTTGTGCGACCTGCTCGACGCCTCGATCGAGATCGAATCGAGCGCCGAGCAAGGCACCCGGGTCCGCGTCCAGCTGCCGTGCCGCTACGCGTCGCGCGCGACCTGAACCGCAGGCCAGGGAAGCACGGCCTCCCTACGCCATCTCGACGCCGTCGAAGTCGAGCTCGATCGTCTCCATCAGCACGCCGCCGTCGAGCGCGCGCAGCGGCGAGTACGAGAGGCGGACCGGCCGCGCGTTGCGGAAGCGCCAGGTCAGGACGACGGTCCGCCGGTCGTCGGCCAGGAGCTTGACCGTGACGACGCGGCGGCGCGGCGCTTCGCCGCGGCGCGCCGCGTCCCACCAGGCGTAGAGGTCGAGCGCGCCGGTCGCGCCGCGGCGCAGGACGAGGTGGCGCTCCGCCGCTGGCGCGCCGCTGCCGTCGTCGGCGCCGGCCGTCTCGACGCGCTTGCCTGCGGCGGCGTCGGCGACGACGAACGGCGGGAAGATCACCTCGAAGAATCCCGCCTCCGCCGAGCGTGCATTGGCGCGTCCGATCTCGACCAGGAAGTGCGCGCTCCCGTGCGGCCGACCTTGCCGCAACTCGGCCATCGCTATTCGATCTCGAGCCGTTCGTAGGCGAGCACGATCTCCTCGACCGCGACATCGTTGCCGCGCGCGTTGAACGGGCCGCTGGTGTGCTTGACGATGCGCGCGCGCAGCAGCTTCCAGCTCTGCACCGGGTTGCGTTCCTCGTCGAGCAGCTGGATCGTGACCGTGCGCAGCGCGCTCTGGTTGCCGTTGCGGATGTCGTTAAGCCAGGCGTAGAGATCGAGCGCGCCGATGACGCCGCGGCGCAGCGTGACGTCGCTCGCCTTGTTCAGCCCGGTGATCTTGATCGGGCTGTTCTCCTTCGAGTTGCCGTTGCGGTACTCGGTCACCGCGACCTCGGTCGAGATCGCGCTCACCTCCTGGAAGCCGGCGGTCGCGCCGTCGCTGCCGCTGCCGATGTCGACGAGGAAGTTGAACTGCGTGTACGGACGATCGCGCTGGACAGCCATGCCGCTCCTCTTCGTGGGGTCGACGGTGGCGGATTCTCGCTTGCCGCGTCGCGGTCAGTGCGGCGCCAGGCAGCGCTCGGCGGTCCAGCCGTAGAGCCACTCGAGCGCGTCGTAGAAGCGCTCGGGCGTGCGGCCGCGCCAGAGATCGTTGCGCACCAGGCGCTCGACGCCGTGCGCGTGGTAGAGCCGACCCATCTCGCGCGTCATCAGGACGACGCGCGCGGTGCGGGCGACGCGCGAGCGCTGGTAGAGCGCGAACGCGGCGTCGAGGTCGTCGTCGCAGGCGGCGAGCGCACGGCCGAGCGTCACCGCGTCCTCGAGCGCCATGCAGGCGCCCTGGGCGAGGTACTGCAACAGCGGATGGGCGGCGTCGCCGAGCAGCGTCGCGCGGCCGTGCGTCCACGCGGCGATCGGCGCCCGGTCGGCGGTGGCCCAGCGCTTCCAGCTCTTCGGCAGGTGCAGCAGCCGCCGCGGCCGCGCCGCGATGCCCTCGAAGTACGACAGCACCTCGTCGGGACTGCCTTCGCTGACGCTCCAGGTCTCGGGCTTGCGGCTGTGGAAGGTGACGACGACGTTGTACTGGTCGCCGCCGCGCAGCGGATAGTGGACGAGGTGGCAGTTCGGCCCGGACCACACCGCTGCGGCGTTCCAGCGCAGGTCCTCCGGAAAGTCGGCGACGTCGACGACCGCGCGGTAGACGACGTGCCCCGAGACGCGAACGTCGTCGCCGACCGTCTGCGCCCGCACGGCCGACTTGACGCCGTCGGCGCCGACCAGCGCGACGCCGCGGTGCGCGCCGCCCTCGGCGTCGAAGACGACCACGCCGTCGCCGTCGGGCTCGAAGCCGACGACGCGCATCGACGTCAGCACCTCGACGCCCGGCTGCGCGCGCACGCCCTCGAGCAGCGACAGATGGACGTCGGCGCGATGGATGACCGCGTAGGGGTTGCCGAAGCGGGCGCGGAACGCTTCGCCGGTCGGGATCTCGGCGACGGGCGACTCGTCGATCGCATCCATCATCACGAGCCGCTCGGTGTAGACGGCGCGGGCGCGCGCCTGCGGGCCGACCCCGAGGGCGTCGAAGGCGGCGAACGCGTTCGGCGCGAGCTGCACGCCGGCGCCGATCTCGCCGATCTCGGCCGCCTGCTCGAGGACCTTGACGCGAAAGCCGCGCTGGGCGAGCGCGAGCGCCGCCGCGAGCCCGCCGATGCCGCCGCCGGCGACGATGACGGGTGCGGCGCGGCCCGTCGTCACGCCATCCGTTCCTCGCGCCAGAGGCCGAGCACTTCCTGCACCGGCCGGTCGGAAAAGCTGAACAGGATGGTGTCGTCGTGCGCGGCCAGGCTGAAGGCGTGCCACGACGGCACGACGAAGACGTCGCGCGGCGCGAACTCGAACGCTTGACCGGCGTCGCCCCCGCCGATGGTCGCGCGGCCGCCGCCTTCGAGGCAGACGTACACCGTGCTGTCGCTGCTGCGCACCGGGCGCGTCGCGAAGGTCTTGGGCAGGCGCTGCGCGAAGGTGCCGATCGTCGGCATCGGCGAGCGCCCGGTCGCCGGGTTGACGTGGCGCAGCTTGAACCCGAAGTGAGGGTCGGCGTCGGCGCGCGCGATTCCGGCGAGCGCTTCCTTCGTGCGCGCGAACGGATAGACGAAGACCCGCGACGGCTCCCAAGCGGCCGGCGCGTGGCCGAGCGGCAGCATGTTGTAGCCGTAGCGGAACAGGGCATCGCCTTCGGGCCGCGAGTCGGCGCGCGACCGGACGTCGCTCTTCTCGGCGAAGCCGGCGTCGAGGAAGCGCACCAGCGGGATGTCGAGGCCGTCGAGCCAGACGACCGGATCGCGGCCGTCGTTGCCGTGGTCGTGGTAGGTCCACGACGGCGTGATGATGAAGTCGCCGAAGCGCATCGTCGTGCGCTCGCCGTCGACTGCGGTGTATGCGCCTTCGCCGTCGAGGACGAGGCGGAGCGCCGACTGCGTGTGGCGGTGCGCCGGCGCGACCTCGCCCGGCAGGATCAGCTGCAGCCCGGCGTAGAGCGACTGGGTGATGCACGACTGGCCGCGCAGCGCCGGGTTCTCGAGCACGAGGACGCGCCGCTCGGCCTCGGCGGCGGTGATCAGCCGGCCGGCGTCCATGACGTGCGGCCGGACCTCGTCGTAGCGGAAATGGACCGGCGCGACGGGGCTCGTCGGCGCCGGCGGCACGAGCGCGCCGAGCACCTCCCAGAGCGGCGTCAGGCCGAGCTTGTCGATGCGGGCGTAGAACGCGGCGCGCTCGGCGGCCTGCGCGCCGGCGGCGAGCGTCGCGGCCTGGTCGTTGCGGTCCATCGATCGATTGTGGAGCAAGGCCGCCGCGAGGGCGATGCCGCCGCGGCCGGGAACACTCGGCTGGCCGGGCGTGCGGCGCCGCGGTACAACGCGTGATCTGCCGCGGAGCCCTCCGGGACACGAATGCATCGACTGGGCATCCCGGCGCGCCGAGGAGGGCCATGAAGCTTGCCGCCGACATCCTAGTCGCGCTCGTCGCGCTGCTGCACGTCTGGTTCCTCGTCCTCGAGATGTTCCTCTGGGACAAGCCGACCGGTCTGAAGACGTTTCGCCACAGCGCCGAGGAGGCGGCGACGTCGAAGGTGCTCGCCGCCAACCAGGGCCTCTACAACGGCTTTCTCGCCGCGGGACTCTTCTGGGGGCTCACGCTCGGCACCGCCGGGACGAGCGTGAAGGTGTTCTTTCTCGCCTGCGTGATCGTCGCCGGCGTCTACGGCGCGGTGACGGTCGGCCGGAAGATCCTGTTCGTGCAGGCGCTGCCGGCGGCGCTCGCGCTCGCGCTGGTCCTCGCCGCGGGCTGAGCGCCCGCCGACCGCCCGGCCCGTGTCGACAGGCCCGGGCGAGCGCTGCTCAGAGCGAGCGGAGCAGGCCGGCCGCGAAGCCGCGAACGATCTGCAGCGCAGGGGCACGCGCCGGCGCGCGCTCCTCGCCGACCACGACCGGGCCGCGCTCGGCGCCGAGCCCGAGCAAAGCGGCGACCAGCCAGGTCGCGCCGGCGAACAGCGCGACGACGAGAATCGACAGGGCGAGAAAGACGACGCCGCTCATCCACGACGGCGCCAGCGTCGAGAAGCCGACGCCCGAGGCGAAGGCGACGCTCGCGGCGCCGCTGCGCGCGCCGGAGCCGAACGAGCCGTTGATCGCCATCGAGTAGGCGCCGACCGCCAGGAACAGCAGGCTGAGCTGGACGAAACCCATTT
>Ga0307416_100002622_pt1 | contig 10397 bp, 8 predicted proteins | sample DK1Cmetagenome_2_FD_203821 | JGI IMG/M metagenome (GOLD analysis project Ga0307416, IMG submission 203821) | Maize rhizosphere microbial communities from greenhouse at UC Davis, California, United States - DK15-C-3 | ecosystem: Host-associated > Plants > Roots > Rhizosphere > Soil | place: USA...
GAGTCCCCCAGCTGCCAAGGAAGCCAGGGCTGTCCCCGAGACCACCACACCGGTTCCGGAAGAGCCTGCTGTCGTGGATCTGACCGCCGCCATCGCCGACCCATCCCCGGGACCAGACAGCGAAGCGCGCGATGAGGCGGCGCCCGCCTTGCCGGCGCTCGAATTTCTGGACACCTCCGAGCCACCCCGACACAGCGGACCGGTTTCCCCTGCAGCCGAGCCTTCCCTGGTCAAGGATGAAGTGTCTCCCACTGAGCAGCCAGCCCAGGTGGACGGCCTCATCAGTCAGGAGTTCGTTCCTCCGAAAGACGGTGGATATCACCTCCACCCAGAGCTGAGCCAGGAATTTGGAGCAACGGCGGACGCGCTCGATCAGCTCGAGGTCGAGACCGCAGCGGAGGTGGAGCTCGAGAGTTCCGGTGCTTCCGAATTCCGGGTGCCCAATGCTGCGGAAGACTTCATGGAGGCAGCCTCATCCCCGCCAGCTCCGCCGCAGCGGGCTGCAGCGCCGCCAGCGCCTGCGCCGTTCGAACCAACGCCACCCCCACCGACACCTGCGCGGGCGTCCTATTCAGCCCACGAGACCCGGGGGCAGTCGGTTGCCGCCTTCTTCCAGGCCATGTTGAGCGCGCGGCCACCACGAGCCGATGTATCGGGCGGCATGCAACAGGACGGCAGGGCACCGTCTGCGCCCGCTCAGGAGACCCCGCAACCAGGCGGAAAATCCGCCAGCCAGCCAACGCCGATGTCCCCGGCCGTTCCTGCCGGCGTGCCTCCCCAGGATGCGACTGTGTCATTCGATGACTTCTTTGGAGCACCAGCCGGAGGGTCGGGAGGATCGAAGGGAAGCAGCGACGGCGGCGAGGACGATCTCGACCAGTTCCAGTCCTGGCTGCAAAACCTCAAGCCCTGAATGCGAATCGCGGTTCTCAACGGCCCCAATCTCAACCTGCTGGGGCAGAGGGAGCCGGAGCTGTACGGGCGCGCGACCCTGAGCGAGATCGAAGCCATGGTGCGGCAGGCGGCGGCTCCGCTGGGTGTTGAGATCGACTGGTTCCAGACCAATCATGAGGGTGAGCTGGTCGATGCGGTCCAGCGCCTCCGACCGGGAACCGACGGAGCGCTGATCAACGCCGCAGCGCTCACCCACTCCAGCCTGGCGCTGCGCGATGCGCTGCTCGCGGTTCGGGTTCCGTTTGTCGAGGTACATCTTTCGAACATCTTCTCCCGGGAGCCCGAGCGCCGACGGTCCATGATCGCCGACCTGGCGCTCGGAATGGTCACTGGTTTCGGCCCCCAGAGCTACCTCCTGGGATTCCAGGCGCTCATGGGCCGCCTGCGTGCCGCCTGACCGAAGGCTGGAGCGACAAGCTGCGCTGAGAGGAGCGCTGGAGACAGAGGGGCTGGATGAGCTGCTGATTACCCATCTGCCCAACATTCGCTATCTCACCGGCTTCACCGGCTCGGCCGCTTTGCTGGTGGTGCGTTCGGACGCCACCGTCCTCGTTTCGGATTTCCGATACGCTACCCAGGCGCCCGCCGAGGTGGGTCCGGTGGCAGCGGTGGAGATCGACCTGCGGAGCGTGTGGGAGCGGCTGGGCAAGGTGCTGCGGGCGGGAGCGGGAGAGCGCCTCGGAGTCGAGGCTCAGTCGCTGAACCTGCGTGACGCGGAGCGGATCCGTGCCCTCACCCCGTCCCGGCTGGTCCCAACGGTGGATCTGGTCGAACGTCTGCGGGCAGTGAAGTCACCCGAAGAAGTGGCGGCGATCCGTTCCGCGGCTGAGCTGGCGCAGGAGGCCCTCGACGAGATTCTTCCCGGCGTGCGGGTCGGTCAAACCGAGCTCGATGTCGCTGCCGCGCTGGAAGCGGCGTTGCGACGGAGAGGCAGCGAGTGGCATCCCTTTCCGACGATTGTGGCCTCGGGGCCCCGCTCCGCGCTGCCACATGCCCGCACCAGTACCCGCTGCATTGGCCCGGGCGACTTGCTCCTGATCGACTTTGGAGCCCAGGTCGACGGTTACTGCGCCGACCTCACGAGAACCATGGTGGTGGGCGCCAGAGCGGATGAGCGGCAGCGGGTGATTCACGAGGTGGTTCAGACGGCCCAGCGTCGGGCCATCGAGCTCCTGCGGCCCGGCATGCCGGCTCGGGAGGGTGACGCCCTCGCCCGGGACGTGATCGCAACCGGGGGCTTCGGTGAAGCGTTCGGCCATTCGCTTGGCCACGGCCTGGGACTCGAAGTGCATGAGGCACCGCGGGTGGCCGCCAACTCGGAGAGCCCGTTGCCGCCGCACGCCGTGGTCACGGTGGAGCCGGGCGTCTATTTTCCCGGGTGGGGAGGGGTGCGGTTGGAAGACGACGTGTATCTGGGTTCGGATGAGACGGTGCTCCTGTCCGACGGTCGGACAGAGTTGCTCGAACTGGTCTAGCTTTTCACCAAGACAACATGGCGACTACGGCGGACTTCAAGAACGGACTCGTGCTCGAGATCGACGGCCAGCTCTTTCAGCTGGTCTATTTTCAGCACGTGAAGCCGGGGAAGGGCGGAGCCTTCGTGCGCACCAAACTCAAGAACATCCGCAGCGGTGCCGTTCTCGATCGAACGTACAATGCGGGAGAGCGGGTCATGGATGTTCGGCTGGAGCGGCGTCCCATCCAGTTCTCCTACGCCGACGGCCACTTCTATCACTTCATGGATCAGCAGACGTTCGACGACATCATGCTGACCGATGACATCATCGGGACGGATCAGCTGAAGTACCTGAAAGAAGGGATGGAGTGCGAAGGGCTGGTCCATAACGATCGGGTGATTACGGTCGAGCTTCCGAGCTTCGTCGAGCTCACCGTTACCCGCACTACCCCGGGTGTCCGGGGCGACACTGCCACTGGTGGAACCAAGCCGGCCACCCTGGAAACCGGGGCTACCGTGCAGGTTCCACTCTTCATCGAGGAGGGCCAGGTGATCCGGGTCGACCGCCGCGAAGACAAGTACTTGACCCGCGTATGAGCCCCCAGGAGATGCAGGAGCTTGCGGAGCTGCTGCAAAACGTGCCGGGTATTCACGCGATCGACCTGAAGGATGTCAAACGTCTGGCGCAGCTGCTCCGCGAGACGCCGGAGATCGGCTCCATCGAGGTCAAGGGCTGGTTTGGTACCGGGGTCGTGATCACCCGGACCACGGCGGCACCGATGAGTCAGCCCATGCCGGTCATGATGCCGCCTTCGGCGCCTGCGCCGGCCCCGGGCACCGATCACGAGCCCCGGGAGACGACAGCCCGGGCACCGAGCGCCGCCCACCTGAAGGAAATCCGGTCCCCGATGGTCGGCACGTTCTACAAGGCGCCCGAGCCCGGCGCCGAGCCATACATCAAAGTCGGCAACCGGGTGAGTCCGGGGCAGACGGTGTGCATCATCGAGGCGATGAAAATCATGAACGAGATCGAGGCCGAGATCGCCGGCGCGGTCCGCGAGATCCTGGTGGAGGATGGCCAGCCGGTGGAATTCGGGCAGGTACTCTTCAGGGTAGATCCCAATGGCTGAGCAGAAGGCCGCCCCCCCGCAGTCCACCTTCAACTTCAAACAGGCCATCTCCCAGATGGTTCAGCGGAACGCTTCAGACCTCCTGCTCAAGGTGGGTCGGCCGCCGACCATCCGGCTGAACGGAGATCTTCAGGGACTGGAGATGCCGCCGGTCAAGCCCGAGGATCTCAAGCTGCTGGCCGAGCAGATCATGACTCCGCGGCAGGTGAAAGAGTTCGCGGAGAAGAAGGAGGCCGACTTTGCCATCGGCGTTCCCGGGGTGGGCCGCTTCCGGACCAATATTTACCAGCAGCGAGGGACGCTGGCGTTCGCGTTTCGAGCCATCCCCTACGAGGTCAAGACGGTTCGAGAGCTCAGCCTGCCGGCCATTCTGGAGGAAATTGCACTACGGCCGCGCGGGCTGGTGCTGGTGACGGGGGTGACGGGATCGGGCAAGTCTACAGCGCTCGCTTCCATGATCAACCACATCAACCAGAACCGGAAGGTGAACGTCATCACCATCGAGGATCCGATCGAGTTCCTGCACCGCGATGTGATGTCGAACATTTCCCAACGCGAAGTGGGGAACGATACGATCTCGTTCGGCACGGCGCTCCGGCATGTCCTGCGGCAGGATCCGGACGTCATCCTCGTGGGCGAGATCCGGGACGTCGAGACCCTGGACACCGCCCTCAAGGCTGCCGACACCGGCCACTTGGTCTTCTCCACGCTACACACGACCGACACCACTCAGACCATCAACCGGATTCTCTCGTTCTATCCGCCGCACCAGCATCAGGAGGTGCGGATGCTGCTGTCGACGGCCCTGCAGGCGGTGGTCTCGTTGCGCCTGGTTCCCCGAGCCGACGGTCGGGGACGGATTCCCGCCGCCGAGGTGTTGATCAACACCGCGGCTGTTGCCGACAACATGCGTGACCTCGAGAAGGCGCTCCACATTCCGGACCTGATCGCCCAGGGCGCTGTCTCTTATGGCATGCAGACCTTCGATCAATCCCTGATGAAGTGGTACAAGGACGGACTGATCTCCTACGAAAGCGCCCTGTTCTATTCCACCAACCCGAACGAGTTTGCGCTCAGGGTTTCCGGAGTGGATTCGGCGTCCGACCGGAAGTTCGACGAGATCACCGGCGACTCCACGAAGTCGTCCCTGGATCTGACGCCCTAAATGTTCAAGAAGGTCCTCATCGCGAACCGCGGGGAGATCGCCCTGCGGGTCATTCGCGCATGCCGCGAGTTGGGAGTCGAGACGGTGGCCGTCTATAGTGAGGCCGATCGCGAGTCGCTCCACGTGCGCTTTGCCGATGACGACGTGTGCATCGGACCACCTCCCAGCCGGAACTCCTATCTCCGGATTCCGCACCTCATAGCCGCGGCGGAGATTACCGGCGCCGATGCCATCCATCCCGGCTATGGGTTTCTGGCGGAGAACGCAGAGTTCGCAGACACCTGCCGGGCGTCCAACATCACGTTTATCGGCCCCACAGGCGATCAGATTCGGCAGATGGGCGACAAGGCCACTGCCCGGCGACTGGCCACCGAGGCGGGCGTGCCCACGGTTCCGGGGTCGCCGGGAACGATCGAGGAGGTCGATGACGCGCTCGCCTTCGCCAGCAGCATCGGTTTTCCAGTGATCATCAAGGCCACCGCCGGTGGCGGCGGCAAGGGGATGCGAATCGCGCACGACCCCGACCAGTTTGCTCAGCTGTTCGGCCTGGCACAAAACGAGGCCCTGTCGGCCTTTGGCAACGGGGCGGTCTACGTGGAGAAGTATCTGGAGCACCCCCGCCACGTCGAAATTCAGGTGATGGGCGACAGCTTCGGCAAGGTGGTGCACATGGGCGAGCGGGACTGCTCAGTGCAGCGGCGCCACCAGAAGCTGATCGAGGAGAGCCCCAGCCCCGCCCTCGATGACGACCTGCGGGCCCGCATGGGCAAGGCAGCGGTGGCGCTGGCCTCCAACATCGGATATGCCGGAGCCGGCACGCTGGAGTTCCTGCTCGATCCGGACGGCCAATTCTATTTCATGGAGATGAACACTCGGATCCAGGTCGAGCACCCGGTGACCGAGATGGTGACCAGCTTCGATATCGTCAAGGAGCAGATCCGAGTGGCGGCCGGGGAGCCGGTGAGCTTCCAGGGCGATGGGCGCCGACTCCGGGGCCATGCCATCGAGTGCCGGATCAACGCGGAAGACCCCTACCGGAACTTCCAGCCCTCACCCGGCCTCATCACCGCCTATCATCCGCCCGGCGGGCCGGGCGTCCGGCTGGATACCCACGTCTACGCGGGGTACAGCGTACCGCCGTACTACGATTCACTTCTGGCCAAAGTCATCGTGCACGGCAACAACCGCGACGAAGCGCTCCGTCGCATGGGTCAGGCCCTCGATAGCTTCATTCTGGAGGGAGTCACGACCACCATCCCATTCCTAGCCCGGGTCATCCGGCACCCCGACTTCGTGTCTGGAAACGTCGACACCAGGTTCCTGGAACGGGAGTCTCAGCTGCTTCGCCCGGAACCATGAAGATAGACGTTCTCCTTACCCCGGGTGGCCTGAGTAGTGGCGAAGTGCACGGTCGCGCCGTCTTCGTGATCGACATCCTGCGCGCTACGACGACTATGTGTGTGGCCCTGAGCCGCGGCGCCAAGGCGATTATTCCGGTGGCCTCGACCGAAGAGGCGCTCCGGCTGGCGCAGACGATCGGGAGCACTGATGTGCTGCTGGCCGGAGAGAAAGACTGTGTCCGAATTCCGGGCTTTCATCTGGGAAACAGCCCGCTCGAAATGACCGATTCGGCTGTGCGGGGCAAGACCATCATCGTCACCACCAGCAACGGCACCAAGGCGTTGCTCGCCTGTCAGGGCGCCAGCGCGGTTTATCCCACTGCGGCGGTGAATCTCTCCTTGGCCACTGAAAGGGCTCGTGAGACTTTGCGGGCGGATCGGCATTGCCTGATCGTGTGCGCCGGCAGGGGGGGAGCCTTCTCCTTGGATGACGCGTACTGCGCCGGACGCCTGATCGTGTCCATCCTGGGCGACCGCAAGCCCCGTCGCGGTCTCAACGACGCAGGCATCGCCTGTCTCGATCTGGTTCGCCGCTACGGCGACAACTGGGAGCGGCCGCTCGCCTACAGCCTGGGGGGTCGGGAGTTGATCCGCCTCGGCTTTCGCGACGACGTGCGGGAGGCGGCCCGCCTGGATGCTCACCCGGTGCTGCCCCACTTCCATGAGCGGCGGGTGACGCTCGTTCCGGTCCCGGTTTGACCAGCGACGCTCGGCGCCGCCTCGGCGCCATCACCGCACTGGTCCTGGGACTGTTTGTCGGCCTGACCCTGCTTCCACTTCCGATCACCGGTCCGGTAGGACACGGGATCGGCCATGCCCTTTGGCAGATCCTGGGAGCCGGCGCGTTGGGAATTCCCCTCCTCGGCGTGGGGCTCGCGCTGGCAGGGTTCGACCGATTGGGCAGTCTCGATATGAAGCGTTCGGCAGTACTCATCGTGGGCCTGAGTCTGCTGACTCCGTACCTGATCGGCGTGCTGGCCCGGGTGGGACGGGCCGACCTCGATATCGACGTCGGCCAGCGAACCATTGCGGCTCGGCTGGTTGGCGTGTTGCCCGGGTTCTTCGCCGAGTCGATCTCCGACAAGATCGGCCTGGCTGGAGCGGTGCTCGTCGGCTTCCTGGCCTTGTCGGCTTTGACGCTGGCCACCTTCGCATGGCACCCGCTCCAGCGGCTGGAACGAGGGAACGAGGGAACGGCCGAACGCAGCCAGCGCGCGGCGCAACGGAAGAACGAAGGGCCGAAAGAACGAGACAAAGAAAAGAAGCGGTCGCCCGGGAAAGCAGCCGAGGAGGCCGCTGGGACTGAACTGGTAGATGAGCCTTCCCTCGTTCCCTCGTTTCTTCGTACCGCCGGGCGCAAGGATAAGAAAACAAAGCAAGGCACCAGGGCTGGAACGGCGATCATCGATGAAGAATCTGATCTGCCGCCCATTGAGCTGTTGACTCCGCCTTCCGACCAGGACATCGATGCCGGTGAGGCACAGCTGGACCGCCTGGGTAGCTCACTGATCGAGACACTGAGGACCTTCAAGGTCGAGGGTCGGCCGGGACCGCGCACCACGGGGCCGGTGGTTACCCAATTCGAGGTGCTTCCTGCTCCCGGCGTAAAGGCGGGACGGATCGGTGCGCTCGCGGATGACCTGGCTATTGCCATGCGGGTGCCCTCGGTGCGAGTCGCACCAATACCAGGCAAGGGCGCCGTGGGCGTCGAGATCCCCAATCCGACGGCACGCATCGTCACGCTTCGAGAGCTGTTCGAATCGGCAGACTGGGAGGGCCGGCGTGCCATCCTGCCTATAGCACTGGGCCACGATCTGGAGGGGAAGCCGGTCATCGCCGATCTTACCAAGATGCCGCATCTCCTGATTGCAGGCGCCACCGGCACCGGCAAGTCGGTCACCATCAACACCATTATCAGCAGCCTGATCTATCGGTATACCCAGAAGCATCTGCGGTTCCTGATGATCGATCCGAAGATGGTGGAGCTCTCGATGTACAACGCGCTGCCCCATCTCCGGCACAAGGTGGTGACCAACAACCACGACGCCGCCAGTGTACTCAAGTGGGCGGTGTTCGAGATGCAGCGCCGCTACGAGCTGCTTCAGGCCAACGGGGCGCGCAACATCGCCGACTTCAACCGCAAGGTTGAAGAAGGCAAGCCGCTCAAGCATCCACCGAGGCCGAAACCCACTCTGACGACCGTCAGCGCTGAGGCACCGGATACTCCGCCCGAGCCACCGGTAGACGAGACGTATCAGGATGGCGTGCTGCCGTTCATCGTGATGATCATCGATGAGCTGGCGGACTTGATGATGACGGTCCAGGGAGAGGTTGAAACGCCGCTTGCCATCCTGGCGCAAAAGGCCAGGGCCATCGGTATCCACCTCATCCTGGCGACGCAGCGGCCGTCGGTGAACGTGATCACCGGGCTCATCAAGGCAAACTTTCCCAGCCGGATTGCCTTCCGCGTGGCATCCAAGGTGGATAGCCGGACCATTCTCGATCAGAACGGGGCGGAAGCCCTGCTGGGCAATGGAGACATGCTGTTTCTGCCCCCGGGAAAAAGCGAGCCCATGCGGCTTCAGGGAGCCTACATCAGCACCGAAGAATCCGAGCGGGTCATGGAATGGTACGTCGCCCGGCGCGCCGCCCGGCGAGCCGCGCAGGAGGCCCAGGCGGAAGAAGTGGACATTCTCGAGCTGGTGCGGTCACAGGAAGGTGAAGCCGAGGTCGGCTCCGATTCCGAGTCGGGCGAGCGGGATGCTTTGTTCCGCGAGGCCGCGGAGGCCTGTATTCAGAACCAGGGCGGCTCCACCTCATTGCTGCAGCGGCGGCTCCGGATCGGCTACGGCCGAGCGGCTCGAATCATCGATCAGCTGCACTACGCCGGCATTCTCGGCCCGCCCGACGGAAGCAAGCCCCGCGATGTGCTGGTCGGATTCGACCAGCTGGATGAGTACAGCAGGTAAGCAGGTAAGCGCGTAAGTGGGTACGGGTAAGCAGGCAAGTGAGTATGGACCAGCTTCAGTGGCTGGTGCGTGGCGCAGTAAGCCGGGGTTGGGGGGGTCGAATGCCGGACTTACCCGCTTACATCCTTACCCGCTTACATCCTTACCCGCTTACGCGCTTACCTGTCATGAGAAATACCACCAGATTAGTCCCACCGAGAGCACCAGCAGCACACTCAGCCACCCATCGGCCCGTCGCCACTTCGGATCGCTCCCTGCCGGCAGATGACTCAGATGAGGCGGGTGGGTTTGCGCTGCGTCGGAAGGTGCAGCGTCAGCCAGGGCATACGTCAGTCCCGCAACCTTCTCATACGGAGGTGGAATGGTCGCGAGGCTTACCAGCACCAGCGCCGCCGTACAGATCAGGAAGAGCAGGATGGCGAAATGCAGGAAATTGATCTCCGCGTAGAGCAGCAACCACCCACTCAATGACCCCTTGGCCAGCTCCGCGCCGAGCCGGGCCATACCGAGCACAAAGCCAAGGATCAGCGCGGCCATGGCGCCTTGCGCATTGACCCGCCTCCAGAAAACCCCCAGCAGGAACACGGCTGCAATCGGGGGTGAGATGTACGCCTGCACGCTCTGGATGTACTGATAGAGCGTTCCCGAAATCAGCCGCATCAACGGGATCCACAGCAGCCCGAATCCCACCAGCACCGCGGTGGTGGCTTGCCCCACTAAGACCAACTGCTTCTCGGAGGCCTGGGGACGAGCTTCCCGATAGATGTCCCAGGTGATGAGGGTGGCGCAGGAGTTGAATACGCCGGAGAGCGAGCTCATCAGCGCGGCCAGGAGCCCAGCCACTACGACGCCTCTGAGCCCGGCTGGGAGCAGGGCTCCCACCAGCGTCGGAAGGGCCTGATCGGGCGTCTCCAGCGTGATGCGACCCTGCTTGGCCAGGGCGTGCGCCACGACTCCCGGAATCACGAACAGAAAAATCGGCAGCAGCTTGAGGTAGCCGCCGAAAATGGATCCCCGCCGGGCCTGGTCCTGGCTCCGGGCGGAGAGCACGCGTTGGACGATGAACTGGTCGGTACACCAGTACCAAACGCCCAGGATAGGTGCACCGAAGAGAATGCCGGTCCAGGGAAAGTTCGGGTCGGTCGCCGGTTTCCATAACGAGAGAAAATCAGAGGGCACCGACTGAACCAGCACGTCCCAACCTCCGAGTGCCGAGAGCCCCGCGATCGTTACGGTGATGGCCCCGCCAATCAGGACGAAGAGCTGCAGCAGGTCGGTGTACAGAACAGCCGTGAGCCCGCCGAACACGGTGTAGATGCCGGT
>Ga0307416_100002623_pt1 | contig 10394 bp, 9 predicted proteins | sample DK1Cmetagenome_2_FD_203821 | JGI IMG/M metagenome (GOLD analysis project Ga0307416, IMG submission 203821) | Maize rhizosphere microbial communities from greenhouse at UC Davis, California, United States - DK15-C-3 | ecosystem: Host-associated > Plants > Roots > Rhizosphere > Soil | place: USA...
ACCTGTCCGAGCGGGCGGTCGACCCGCCCGGGGAGGCCCGGGCCGACCTCGACATCTTCCTCGACTACGCCCGCCGCATGGGCTTCACCGACCGCGACGGCAGGCCGCTGATCGGCTGGGACGACCCCGAGGGTGCCTTCGAGGCCTGGAAGGCGTGCTCCAAGGGGCGGCCCTGCGACTACTCGGGGCTCAGCTACGACCGGCTCCGGGACGCCGGTGGGATCCAGTGGCCCTGCACCGACGACGCCCCCGACGGCACCGAGCGGCTGTACACCGACGCGACCTTCCCCACCGACCCGCGGGAGTGCGAGGACTACGGTCACGACCTGGCCACCGGGGCCGAGCAGACCCCCGAGGAGTACAGGGCCAAGCAGCCCGGCGGCCGCGCCTTCCTGCGGGCCGCCGACCACCAGCCCGGCCCCGAGGAGCCCGGCGGCGACTACCCGCTGCTGCTGACCACCGGCCGGACCGTCTACCACTTCCACACCCGCACCAAGACCGGCCGGGCGCCCCGGCTCCAGGAGGCGGCCCCCGAGGCCTGGGTGGAGCTGTCGGCCGACGACGCCGCCCGCCTGGGCGTGGCCGACGGCGACCAGGTGCGGGTCGAGTCGCGGCGGGGGGCGATCCGGGTCCCGGCGCGGATCACCGGGATCGACCCCGGGACGGTGTTCGTCCCCTTCCACTACGCCGACCAGGCTGCCAACGAGCTCACCCTGACCGCCTGGGACCCGGTGTCCAAGCAGCCGGTGTTCAAGACGGCCGCCGTCCGGGTGGCCAGGGAGGGCTGAGGGGTGCACCTGGCCAGCTACCTGGGGCTGCTCCACCTGGCCGAGCTGAAGCTGGCCAGGGCGTACCTGGCCGTCGCCGAGGCCCACGGGGACGAGCCCGACGTGGAGACCCTCTGCCGCCGCTTCGCCGACCAGTGCACCGCCCACGCCGACGCCCTGGCCCCGTTCGCCGACCGCTACGGCGAGGACCAGCCCGAGGAGCCGGAGCGGCTGCACTCCGAGCTGTTCGGCGGCACCCGCGGCGGCGGCCTGGGGCTGCTGCGCGACCTGCACGACCTGTACCTGATGGCCACCGAGTGCGAGGTCACCGGGACCCTGGTCGCCCAGGCCGCGCAGGGGGCCCGCGACGCCGACCTGCTGGCCACCGTCGAGCGCGCCCAGAAGGAGGCCGCCGGGCAGCTCAGCTGGCTCCGCACCCGTATGAAGCAGGCCGCCCCCCAGGCCCTGGTGGTCGCCGACTGACGGCCTGGCCGCCGGGGGCGCGGGCCAGCAGGCGCTCCACGGCGGCGTCGGGGGTGCGCTCGGTGCCCAGGCGGTAGCCGTAGAGGGCGCCGTGGCAGTCGGAGGCCCCGGTCGTCTCCAGGCCCAGCTCGGCGGCCAGGGCCCGCCAGCGGACCCGGTCGGCCGGTGGCTGGTCGGGATGGTCGACCTCGAGGCCGTCCAGCCCGGCGGCGGCCATGGCCCGGATCACCGGCTCGGGCACGGCCGAGGCGCCGGCGTGGACCGAGGGGTGGGCCAGGACCGCCACCCCGCCGGCCCGGTGGATCAGCTCGACCGCCTCGGTCGGGGTGACGGCGTCCTTGCCCACATAGGCCCGGCCGCCGATGCCGATCCACTCGGGCGAGAAGGCGGCGGCCACGTCGGGGACCACCCCGGCCTCGACCATGGCCCGGGCCACGTGCGGCCGGCCCACGGCGCCCCCGCCGGCCAGCTCCAGCACCCGCTCCAGCTCCACCGGCGCCCCCAGCTCGCCCAGGCGCTCCACCATCCGGCGGGCCCGCCGGACCCGGCCGTCGGCGATCCAGGCTCGCCGGGCCGCGAACTCCGGCTCGGCTGGGTCGAAGCCGTAGGCCAGGACGTGGACCGGGTTGGCGTCGTGCTCGGCCGACAGCTCGCAGCCACCCAGCACGGTCAGCCCGGTGCCGCCGGCCGCGGCCTGGGCCCGCTCGACCCCGCCGGTGTTGTCGTGGTCGGTGAGGGCGATCCCGGTCAGCCCCCGGGTCCCCGCCAGCTCCACCACCTGCTCGGGCGCCAGGGTCCCGTCCGAGAACGTCGAGTGGGTGTGCAGGTCGAAGCCGGGCATGCGACGACGATAGCGCAGCCGCCGATTGGCTCTCGATCGTACCGATCTCGTAACGTCCCTCAGGATTCTCCGTCCGCCCTCCGATATTCCTGGCAGACTGCGTGCGTCGAACTGACGAGGAGGTTGCTCGGTCGTGTCGCTGCTCATGCTCGCCGTCGTCGCCCTGTTCCCGGTCATCCTGCTGGCCCTGCTGCTGATCACCTCGGGCCTGGAGGGGCGGGTGGTGGGCGAGCCGACCTCCCGGGTCGGGGCCGGCGAGAGGCCCGGCGCGCGCGAGTAGCCGGCCAGCGGTTTCCACGGGCCGGGCGGGGGTAGGGCGCTTGTCGGAAGGCGCCGCCACTCACTCCAGCCGAGGTCCCCGCGATGCCAGCCCGCCAGCGGCCGCCGAGCGCGGCCCGCGACCTGATCCCCGACCGGCCCGACCTGGACGCCCTGCGGGCCGCGGCCGCCGGCTGCACCGCCTGCGACCTGTACAAGGACGCCACCCAGACGGTCTTCGGCGAAGGCGCCGCCAGCTCCGAGGTGATGCTGGTCGGCGAGCAGCCGGGCGACGGCGAGGACCGGGACGGGCGCCCCTTCGTCGGCCCGGCCGGGCGCATGCTCGACCAGGCCCTGGAGGAGGCCGGCATCGACCGCGACCTGGCCTATGTGACCAACGTGGTCAAGCACTTCAAGTTCGAGCGCCGGGGCAAGCTGCGCCTGCACAAGAAGCCCAACGCCGAGCAGGTCCACGCCTGCTTCCCGTGGCTGGAGGCCGAGCTGGCCACCGTCCAGCCCCGGGTGCTGGTCCTGCTGGGCGCGACCGCCGCCCAGGCCCTGCTGGGCAGCTCGTTCCGGGTCAGCCGCCAGCGGGGCGAGTTCCTCGACTCCGACCTCGCCCCCAAGGTCCTGGCCACCGTCCACCCCTCCTCGATCCTGCGCGCCCCCGACGAGGAGGCCAGGGCCCTGGCCTACAAGGGGTTCGTGGCCGACCTGGCCGTGGTCGCCGGGGAGCTGGGTCGGGGGTCGGCTTCCAGGTAGCATGCCGCTCCAGGTGGGAGCGTGAAGGAGGGCGATGGAGCCCGAGGAGCTGACCGAGCTGGCCCTGGCGGCGGCGGTGGCGGCCGGGGCCGGCTACGCGGACGCCCGCTGGGTGCGGCAGGAGACCGAGGGGCTCACCGTCACCGACGACCGGGTCGACGACCTGGAGGCCGAGGACTCGAGCGGGCTCGGGGTCCGGGTGCTGGTGGACGGGCGCTGGGGGTTCGCGGCCAGCGCCGTGCTCGACCCCGGCCGGGCCGGCGACCTGGCCCGGCGGGCGGTCGAGGTGGCCAGGGCGTCGGCCGCCCTCGGGGGCGAGCCGGTGCGCCTGGCCCCGGCCGTGCCGGCGGTGGCCAACTGGTCGACCCCGGTGGCCCGTGACCCCTTCGCCGTGCCCCTGGCCGAGCGGGTGGCCCTGCTGCTGGCCGCCTGCGAGGCCCAGCGGTCGGTGCCCGGCCTGGCCCACGCCAAGGCCACCGTCGACCTGTGGCGCCGGCGGACGGTGCTGTGGTCGACCGAGGGCGCCCGTGTCGACCAGACCGTCACCCAGACCGGGGCCGGCATCGAGGCGTCCACCGTCGGCGACGGCGACCTCCAGCAGCGCAGCTGGCCGAACTCGTTCCGGGGCCAGTTCCAGGCCGGCGGCTGGGAGGTCGTCGAGGCCGCCGACCTGGTCGCCAACGCCCCCCGGGTGGCCGCCGAGGCGGTCGCCCTGCTGCAGGCACCGTTGCTGCCGGAGGCGGTGACCACGGTCATCCTCGACGGCCAGCAGCTCTCGCTCCAGGTGCACGAGTCGGTCGGGCACCCGCTGGAGCTGGACCGGATCCTGGGCATGGAGGCCGCCTACGCCGGCACCTCGTTCGTGGAGCCCGGCGACCGGGGGCGGATGCGCTACGGCTCGGCGGCCATGTCGGTGACGGCCGACGCCACCACCCCGGGGGGGCTGGGCACCTTCGCCTTCGACGACGAGGGCGTGCCCGCCCAGCGCGCGCCGCTGGTCGCCGAGGGCGTGGTCGCCGGGTTCCTGACCAGCCGGGAGACGGCGGCCGGGTCCGGCAACGGCTCCGGCGGGGCCATGCGGGCCGACGGCTGGGGCAGCATGCCCCTGATCCGCATGACCAACGTCAACCTGGAGCCCGGCCGGGGCAGCCTGGACGAGCTGGTCGCCGACACCCCCGACGGGGTGCTGCTGAGCGTCAACCGCTCCTGGTCGATCGACGACCGCCGGGTCAATTTCCAGTTCGGGGTCGAGGCGGCCTGGGAGATCAAGGGCGGCCGCCTGGGCCGGCTGTACCGCAACGCCACCTACGACGGGCGGACGACCGAGTTCTGGGGCTCCCTGGACGCCGTCTGCGGCCCGGAGTCCTGGGTCGTGTGGGGCGTCCCCAACTGCGGCAAGGGCCAGCCCTTCCAGAACGCCCGGGTCGGGCACGGCGCCGCCCCGGCCCGGTTCCGCGACGTCCACGTGGGGGTCGGGCGGTGACCGCCATGGGGGCGCCGCGGTGACCGCGTTCGGGGCCGAGCGGCTGCTGGAGGTGGCCGGGGCGGCCCTGGCCACCGACGGCGCCGACGACGTCGAGGCCCTGGTGTACCGCCAGGCCGGCGGCCTCACCCGCTTCGCCGACAGCCGCATCCACCAGTCGGCCTGGCGCGAGGACCTGTCGGTCCGGGTCCGGGCGGTGGTCGACGGCAACCGGGTCGGGACGGCCACCGTGCACGCCGCCGACCCGGGCGCCGTCCGGGCCACCGCCCGGCGGGCGGCCGAGATCGCCCGCACCATGCCGCCCGACCCCGGCTATCCGGGCATGCCCGGCCCCGCCCCCTACCCCCGGGCCGGCCGGCACGACCGGGCCACCGCCGAGGCCGACCCGGCGACCCGGGCCGGCCTGGTCGCCGGGGTGGTCGGCCGGCTCCCGGCCGGGGTGACCGCGGCCGGGGCCTGCGAGACCCGGGAGCTGGAGATCGCCCTGGCCAACACCCGCGGGGTCCGGGCCGCGGGGGCGACCACCGCGGCCAGCTTCTCGATCCTGGCCGACGCCGGGTCGGGTTCCGGCTGGGCCGAGAGGACCGAGCCGGCCCTGGCCGAGCTCGACGTGGCCGCCCTCGGCGAGCGGGCGGCCCGCAAGGCGGTGGACAGCCGCGAGCCCCGCGACCTCGCCCCCGGCACCTACCCGGTGGTGCTGGAGCCGAACGCGGCCTCGGTGCTGGTCCAGTGGCTGGGCTGGCTCGGGTTCGGGGCCAAGGCCTATGACGAGCGCCGCAGCTTCCTGGTCGGCCGGCTCGGCCAGCGGGTGTGCTCGCCCCTGGTCACGATCGTCGACGACGCCACCGCGGCCGACACCATCGGGGTCGGGTTCGACTTCGAGGGCGTGCCCAAGCGCCGGGTGACCCTGATCGACCAGGGCGTGGCCGCCGGCCTGGTCTACGACTTCCGGGCCGCGGCCACCCACGGGGTCGAGCCCACCGGCCACGGCCTCCCCGCTCCCTCGGCCGAGGGCGCCATGCCCCTGCACCTGGCCATGCTGGCCGGGACCACCCCCCAGGTCGAGCTGGTCGCCGGCCTGGAGCGGGGCCTGCTGGTCACCCGGTTCCACTACACCAACCTGGTCAACCTGATGGACACCACCATCACCGGCATGACCCGCGACGGCACCTTCTGGGTCGAGGACGGCCGGGTGGTCGGGGCGGTCCGCAACCTGCGCTTCACCCAGTCGATCCTGGACGCCCTGTCGGCCGTCCGGGCCGTCGGCGCCGAGACTGAGATGGCCGCCGAGGACGGCTACGGCGCCGCCCGCGCCCCCGCCCTGACCCTCGACCGGTTCGCGTTCTCCAGCGCCACGACGTTCTAGGACGGGGGCGGCCCGGGGCCCAGGGGGCTTCTCCCCTATTGACACAATTATCCGTTCGCTCTACTCAATCCTTCTGGGGCGGCTCGCGGGGGAGGATGGCCATGGGGGCACGTCGGCGGGGACTGGGCATGGTGGCCGGGCTGGTGGCGATGGTGGCGCTGCTGGCCGGGCCGGGAACGGCCGGGGCGGCACAGCCGAATGCGGCCGAGCGGAGCTACCGGGTCGAGGGGGTGGCGGACCGGGCCGCCCGGACCGCGGTGGCCCGCACCGGGGCCGCGGTCGAGCTGGTGCAGGGCTCGGCGATGGTGGTGACCGCCACCCCGGCCGAGGCCGAGCGGATCCGGCGGCTGGGCCGCCGGATCACCCTGCTCGGCCCGGCTCGGGCGCCGGCCGGCGCCGCGCCCAAGGCGTTCCCGCCGGCCGACAGCGGCTACCACGACTACGCCGAGATGGCCGCCGAGGTGGCCGCGGTCGCCACCGCCCGCCCGGCCCTGGTCCAGCGCTTCAGCGTCGGCCGCTCCTACCAGAACCGCGAGCTGTGGGCGGCCAAGATCAGCGACAACGTCGGCACCGACGAAGCCGAGCCCGAGGTGCTGTTCACCTGCGGCCAGCACGCCCGCGAGCACCTCTCGGTGGAGATGTGCCTGTACCTCCTGAACGAGCTGACCAGCAGGTACGGCAGCGACATCCAGGTCACCAACATGGTGAACACCCGCGAGATCTACCTGATCTTCAACCTCAACCCCGACGGCAGCGAGTACGACATCGCCACCGGCTCCTACCGCTCATGGCGCAAGAACCGGCAGCCGAACTCTGGCTCCAGCGCCGTCGGCACCGACCTGAACCGGAACTGGGGCTACCGCTGGGGCTGCTGCGGCGGGTCCAGCGGCAGCCCGTCGTCCTCCACCTACCGGGGCCCGTCGGCCTTCTCGGCCCCCGAGACCCGGAGGGTCCGGGACTTCGTCAACTCCCGGGTCGTCGGCGGGGTCCAGCAGCTGCGCGCCGCCGTCGACTTCCACACCTACTCCGAGCTGATCCTGTGGCCCTACGGCTACACCTACAGCAATACCGCCACCGGCATGAACGCCGACCAGTACAACACCTTCGCCACCATGGGCCGGGCCATGGCCGCGACCAACGGCTACACCCCCGAACAGGCCAGCGACCTCTACATCGCCGACGGGACCCTGCCCGACTGGGCCTGGGGAACCCACCGGATCTTCGCCTTCACCTTCGAGATGTACCCGCGTTCCAGCTCGCCCGGCTTCTACCCGCCCGACGAGGTCATCACCCGGGAGACCTCCCGCAACCGCGCCGCGGTGCTGTACCTGCTCGGCCTGGCCGACTGCCCCTACCGGGCGATCAACCAGCAGTCCCGGTACTGCGCCGCCTAACCCCGGCGGACCCCCGGCGGGGCCGGGCCGTGCGACGATGGCGGCATGGACGAGGTGCCGCCCCGGCCGGTGGTGGCGGTCGGGCTGGTCGCCCGTGACCGCCACGGCCGCCTGCTGCTGGTCGAGCGGGGCCACCCGCCCCACAAGGGCCGCTGGTCCCTCCCCGGCGGCCGGGTCGAGGGCGGCGAGACGCTCGCCGTCGCCGCCGCCCGCGAGCTGCGCGAGGAGACCGGCCTGGAGGCGACCGTCGGCGAGATCGCCGGAGTGGTCGAGCGGATCGCCGAGGGCTACCACTACCTGATCGTCGACCTCTGGGCCGAGCTGGCCGACGCCGCCGCCCCCGTGGCCGCCGCCGACGCCGCCGGCGCCCGCCTGGTCCCCCTGGACGAGCTGCCGCGGTACCCCCTCTCCCCCGGCCTGGCCGGGTTCCTGGCCGGCATCGGCTGCTGGCCGGACGGGATCTCGGTCCCCGACGACCTCCCCGACCCGCCGGGGCCTCCTGTGCCACCGGCCGGGTAGGCTGAAGGCATGCCGGAGCTGCCCGAGGTCGAGTCGGTCCGCCGGCAGCTCGAACCGGAGCTGTCGGGCCGCCGCGTGCTGGGCGTGTGGGCCGACACCCAGCGGCGTTTCCATGCTCCCGACCGGCTGCTCGGCCGCCGGGTCGAGGCGGTCGGCCGCCGGGGCAAGTTCCTCCTCTGCCCCCTCGACGACGGCCTGGAGCTGGTGCTCCATCTCGGCATGACCGGGGTCCTCCACTTCGGCGTGGCCGATGCGTACGCCCGGGCCCGGATCACCCTGGACGACGGCCGCGAGCTGGTCTTCCGGGACGTTCGCCGCTTCGGCGGCCTGGCCGTGGTCGAGGCCGGCGCCTACGGGGCCCTGCCGACCCTGGCCCGCCTCGGCCCCGAGCCCCTGTCGGACGAGTTCGACCCGGCCCGCTTCGCCCGCGAGCTCGCCGCCACCCGCGCCCCGGTCAAGCCCTACCTCCTCACCCAGCGCCCGGTGGCCGGCGTCGGCAACATCTACGCCGACGAGGCCCTGTGGCTGGCCCGCATCCACCCCGCCTCCCGCCGGGTGGGCCCCCGCCGCGCCCACGCTCTGCACGGCGCCATCCGCCGTGTCCTCACCGACGCCATCACCCGCGAAGGCACCACCTTCCGCGACTACCGCATGGTCAACGGCGAGAGCGGCCGCAACGCCGACTACCTGATCGCCTACGGCCAGGCGGGCCGCCCCTGCCCCCGGTGTTCCACCCCCCTCCGGAAGGTCGCGCTCGGCGGTCGGGGTACCACGTTCTGCCCGGAGTGCCAGCGACGGTAGGCCGTTCAACCCCTTCGCTCGCCCGGCACGGTGGTCGGGTCGGTCGGGCCCCATGCACGAACCTGGGCACGGTGGGTCGGGGTCGTTCGGGGCCCCATACAGCCCTGGCTCGGTGGGTCGGGGGTTGGTCGGGCCCATGCACGAACCTGGCACGGTGGATCGGGGTTGGTCGGGCCCCATGCACGCACCTGGCACGAAGGTTGGGAGCAGTTGCTTCATGCAGGGGCCCGGCTCGTGGCCCGGTGGTCTCCCCCCGGGGGGCTGTCAGGCGGTGCGGGGTCTTCGAGGTGATCGGCTGGTCGTGAACCGCCCATCAGGGCCGCGGGTCAGCTGCCAGCCGCCCTCATGCACCGTCCGGTGATGGGCCCGGCACACCATGGCCAGATTCCCCAGGTCGGTCGGGCCACCATCCACCCAGTGCCACAGATGATGGGCGTCACACCAGGCCAGCGGCCGATCACAGCCCGGAAAGACACAACCCCCGTCCCGCACCGCCAACGCGGCCCGCTGGGCCGGGGCCACCACCCGGGTGGCCCGCCCCACCTCCAACGGCTGACAGGGGGCACCACCCAGGGCCGGGGGGAGCTTGGCCGCCGCGGCCCGCAACTGCGCCGCCAGTCCCACCGCTGCTTGCGCCCCTCGGTCAGAGCCGCGGGTCGCGGCGGCCACCTGATGCCGATCAGGGGTCGCGGCGTCGGCGGCCTGGTGCCGGTCACAGGCGGCGTCGGTCGCCTGGTCACCATGGCACGGGTCGCCATGGCCGTGACCGGTCGGCTCACGGCTGATCAGGACCCGGGTCACGGTGCCGTCACAGGCCAGCCGCCGACACGCCTCCCGATCCAGCGGCCCGGCCCAGCCCGCCTCCCCACCCACCGCGTCCGGGCGGCCCAGGAGCGTCTCGAGCTCCACCGTCACCAGCAGCTGGGGCCGGACCCCACCGGCCTTGGGCAACCAGCCACCCTCCAACGACCGGCGGGCCAACTCGGCCAGGGCATCGGCATTGCGCTGGCTACCGGTGCGCGAGTCATCGGCGCCAGCCGGGCGGGCCAGCGGCGCCAACGCCGCCACCACCGTGGCCCCGGCCTCGGGTTCCAACAACCCACCCACGGCCACCATCCCCGCCCAGGTCTCCGACAACCACACCCCCCGCCGCTCCAGCTGCCGCGCAGCCTGCCGGTCGGCCCCCTCGGGGTCGGCGACCAGGCACAGCTGGGCGACAACCCGGCGCAGCTGGGGCGGGTCCAGGCGCCGGGCCGCCTCGGCCAGGACCGGATCAGCCTCCAGCTTGAGGTGCTCAGCCAGCTCCTGAGTGCCGTCGGCGACCACCTGGCCATGAGCAGCCGAGATATCGCCCGCACACAAGGCCGCCGCTGTCGCAGGGAACGCGCCACCGAACAGCGCCCGGGCCGCCCGCACCAACCCCCGGGCGGCCCCGGCGCTCATCCGCAGCCGGTTGCGCAGCCAGCTGGCGGTGGAGGGGGCGGGCTGGTCCTGGTCGGCCCCGGCGGCCCCGCAGGCATCCAGGGCGGCGAGTTCCTGGAGCCAGAGGCCGTCTTGGCGGTCCAGCAGCCGCCGCCAGGCCAGCAGCCGCTGGGTCCGGGCCATGGTCGACAGCCGGGCCACGTCCTGGGCGGCCAGCCCATCGACAACCGCGGCCAGGGCGGCCAGCCCATCGACATCCGCGGCCAGGGCGGCCAGCCCGTCGTCCGGCGGCTCCGGC
>Ga0307416_100002624_pt1 | contig 10394 bp, 11 predicted proteins | sample DK1Cmetagenome_2_FD_203821 | JGI IMG/M metagenome (GOLD analysis project Ga0307416, IMG submission 203821) | Maize rhizosphere microbial communities from greenhouse at UC Davis, California, United States - DK15-C-3 | ecosystem: Host-associated > Plants > Roots > Rhizosphere > Soil | place...
AGTCGTGCTCGACGAGCTCCCGCGGGTGCCTCGGCTTCCCGCGCCGCGCGAAGTACGACGGCGCGCCGACCACGGCGAAGCGGACGTCGCCGGTGACGGGGACGGCGATCATGTCCTTGTCGATCACCTCGCCGAGCTGGATCCCCGCGTCGTAGCCCTCCGCGACGATGTCGACGGGGGCGTCGCTCGCCGCGAAGTCGAGTTGCACGTGCGGGTGCGCCGCGAGGAACTCGGCGACGAGGGAGTCGCCGATCACCGCCGCGGCGTTGACCGAGGTGTGCAGGCGGAGCACCCCGCGCGGCTCGTCGCCGAGCTCGCCCATCGCGTCCACGGCGGACCGCACCTCGTCGATCGCGGGGCGCACGGCGGCGTAGAGCCGTTCGCCGGCCTCGGTGAGCCGCACGCTGCGCGTGGTGCGCTGCAGCAGCGTGACGCCGAGCCGCTCCTCGAGCCGCCGCAACGCTTGGCTCACCGCGGAGCCCGTCACGCCGAGTCGCTCCGCCGCGGCGCGGAAGCCCTTTGCGTCCGCCACGGCGACGAACATCTCCATCGCGTCGAGGTCCCGGCTCATTGAGTAGTGGAGCTACGCAGCCCGAGTAGCTCTGTCAAGTAGATCGAGCAGTCCGGGGGCGCTTGATTCCCTGCGTGCCCCGCATCGAGACGGAGTGACGGCGAGCACGAACTGGAGACCGAGCACGACCGCGATCCTCGCGATCCCGCAGCCCAGCGCGGCGTGCCCGGCCCGGGCGTGATGTGTCCCGGCAGGGTCGCGCGGGACGTGTCAACGAATCAAGAGGAGTCTCGAACGTGAACACCGACACCACGAACATCGCGGGCAAGGTCGTCGTCATCACCGGCGCCAGCAGCGGCCTCGGCGAGGCAGCCGCCCGCTACCTCAGCGAGCGCGGCGCGATCGTCGTGCTCGGCGCTCGGCGGGTCGAGCGCATCGAGGCGTTGGCTGCGGAGATCACTGGGAACGGCGGGCAGGCGCTTGCCCTCGCCACCGACGTCACCGACGCCGCGCAGGTGCAGGCGCTGGTCGACGCCGCCGTCGAACGGTTCGGCCGCATCGACGTCATGCTCAACAACGCCGGGCTGATGCCCCATTCGCCACTCGAGCGCCGCAAGATCGCCGACTGGGACCGCACGATCGACGTCAACATCAAGGGCGTCCTGTACGGCATCGCGGCCGCGCTGCCCTACATGCAGAAGCAGAGCGGCGGCCACTTCATCAACGTGTCGTCCGTCGCCGGCCATAAGGTCGGTCCGGCGGGCGCGGTCTACTCGGCGACCAAGACCGCAGTGCGCGTGATCTCCGAAGGGCTGCGCCAGGAAGTGAAGCCCTGGAACATCCGCACGACGATCATCTCGCCGGGGGCGGTGGCGACGGAGCTGCCGCAGAGCATCACGGAGCCGGACGTCGCCCAGGGCATCGGCCAGTTCTACGAAGAGTACGCCATCCCCGCCGACGCGTTCGCGCGAGCCGTCGCGTTCGCGATCAGCCAGCCCGAGGACGTGGACATCGACGAGATCCTCTTCCGGCCCACCCGGCAGGAGTTGTGAGCCCAAACCACCAGAACGGAAACGAGACGCGATGCCCAGCACCATCCGCTATCCTCGCATTACGCTGAACAACGGCGTCGAGCTGCCCGCCCTCGGGCTCGGCGTCTTCCAGAGCCCCCCGGCCGAGACCGTCACCGCCGTGGAGGCGGCCCTCACGGCCGGCTACCGGCTGATCGACACCGCGGCCGCGTACTTCAACGAGCGTGAGGTCGGCAAGGGCCTCCGTCGCTCCGGCATCCCCCGCGACGAGGTGTTCATCGAGACGAAGGTCTGGATCAGCGACTACGGCTACGACGCCACGCTGCACGCCTTCGACAAGAGCGCCCGCAAGCTCGGCGTCGACCAGCTGGACCTGCTGCTCCTGCACCAGCCGCTGTCCTCGGCCTTCGACCGCACCCTCGCCGCCTACCGCGCGCTCGAGACGCTCCTCGCGGACGGCAAGGTCCGCGCGATCGGCGTGAGCAACTTCATGCCCCAGCACCTCGACCGCCTGCTGGCCGCGGCGTCCGTCGTGCCCGCCATGAATCAGGTCGAGGTGCACCCGTACTTCCAGCAGACCGCGCTGCAGCGCGTGCACGCGGCGCACGGCATCGCGACCCAAGCCTGGTCGCCCATCGGCGGCGTCGTCGCCTACGGGGGCCGCGAGAAGACCACGTTCGACGACCCGACGCTGCTCGAGATCGCGCGCCAGTGCGGCAAGTCGGCCGCCCAGGTGATGCTCCGCTGGCATCTGCAGAAGGGCCGCTCCGCGATCCCGAAGTCGGTCAAGCCCGAGCGCATCGCCGCGAACTTCGACGTCTTCGACTTCGAGCTCACCGGCGAGCAGGTCGCCGCCATCGACGCGCTCGACACCGGGGTGCGCGGCGGACCGGACCCCGACAGCATCACGCTCGACAACTACGGCGTGCCGATCCCCGAGGCGTGAGACGGCTCGAGTGCCTCACCACGGCGTCGCGATCGCATCGGTCGTGATCCGCGTCGAAGGTTGAGAATCCGCATTCCAACGAGAGGACGTCTGGACATGGCAGCAGAACGCAGAAACGAGATCGGACGACGCTCCTTCCTGCTGTCGGCGGGAAGCCTGGCCGCCTCGCCGCTCCTGGGCGGCATTGCGACACGGGCCTTCGCGCAGGCGGGCGCGTCGAGCAGGACACCCGCGCCCGCGGCGCCGGGGCGCCGCCGCCTCGGCAAGCTCGAAGTCTCAAGCGTGGGGCTCGGCGTCCAGAACATGAGCCGCACCTACCAGACCACCATCCCGAGCCGGCCCGAGATGATCAACATCATCCAGGCAGCCTTCGACCGGGGCGGCGCCTTCTTCGACGCGGCCGAGGCGTACGGCCCGCACGAGGTCGAGCGTATTCTCGGCGAGGGCGTCGCGCCGTTCCGAGACAAGGTCGCGATCACCTCCAAGTTCGGCTGGAACATCGATCTTGAGACCGGCGAGCGCCGCCCAGGACTCAATAGCCGCCCGGCCCACATCAAGTTGGCCGTCGAGGGCATGCTCAAGCGGCTCCGGACCGACCGCATCGACCTCCTCTACCAGCACCGGGTCGACCCGCAGGTCCCGATCGAGGACGTCGCCGGGGCGGTCAAGGACCTAATGGCGGAAGGCAAGGTTCTGCACTGGGGCCTGTCCGAGATGGGTCCGAACACGTTGCGCCGCGCGCATGCCGCGCTGCCCGTCAGCGCCGTTCAGAACGAGTACTCGATGCTGTGGCGTGGCCCGGAAGATGTGATCATCCCGCTCTGCCAAGAATTGGGCATCGGCTTCGTCCCCTGGAGCCCGCTCGGAGTGGGTTTCCTCACCGGCGCCATCGACGCGCAGACGCGCTTCGCGCCCGGTGACATTCGCGACGTCGAGTCCCGCTTCTCTCCAGAGAACCTGCCGCACAACCTGGCGCTCGTCGAACTGGTCAAGCGCTGGGCCGAGCGGAAGCGGGCCACGCCCGCCCAGATCGCGCTCGCGTGGCTGATGGCGCAGAAACCGTGGATCGTGCCGATCCCGGGCACGACGCAGATGTCGCATATGCTCCAGAACATCGGCGCGGCCGACGTGCGATTCACGCCGAGCGAGCTCGCCGAGCTGAACGCGGCCGTCTCGGCGATCGAGATCCGCGGGGCCGGCTCCCGGACCAGGTGCTGGTCTTCTCGGGCGTGGAGGCGCCTCCGAAGAGCTCCCGCCCTGGCGCCGGGAAGTGATCGCCCGCCTGAGTCGGCGGGTGCCAAGTGTCGTGTGGTGCGTGGCCGTGGCGTCGTGTGGCGTCGGCGCCGGAGCCGAGAACGTGAAGGCGGCGACCCAGACGCCCGCGGTGCACCTGCGCGTCGACGACACCGTCGGCGACGTCCTGGAGCATCCCGCGTTTGCTGGCTTCGGTCGTCTGCTCTTGCCGTGGGATGACCGCCGCTACGAGACGACCATGCGGCTGAGGGAGATCGGCTCGCTCCTCCCGTACCACACCCACGTGGATCCCGCCGTCGTCGTGTCGTCGCTCAACCGGATGATCGACGACGCGGCCGCCGGGCGAACGGTGTTCCATGACTTCTACACCGCCGCCGAGAAGGAGGCGGAACCATCGCGTCGGAACACGGGCCTCTTCTTCTTCCGCGGGAAGCCCGGCGCTCCGTTCGCGGTGATCGCGCCCGGTGGCGGGTTCGCCTACGTGGGCTCCGTGCACGAGGGCTTCCCGTACGCGGTCGAGATCAGCAAGCGCGGCTTCAACGCATTCGTACTCAAGTACCGCGCCGGACAGGGCGGCCGGATCGCGACAGAGGATCTGGCGGCGGCACTGACCTACATCTTCCGGAATGCCGGCGGGCTTGGTGTGACGACGGCCGGCTATTCGCTGTGGGGCAGCTCCGCCGGCGCGAGGATGGTCGCCTCAATCGGTTCCCACGGCACGGCGCGATTTGGTGGTGCGATCCTGCCCCGACCCTCCGCCGTCGTGCTCCTCTACACCGGCCATTCGGATCTCGCTCCGTCGGAACCGCCGACCTTCGTTGCCGTTGGCGAGACTGACAGGATAGCACCTCCCGCGGTGATGGAACGGCGCGTTGCGGCGCTGCGGCGAGCTGGGACCGACGTGGCGTATCACCGGTATCCCGGCGTCGGTCATGGCTTCGGGCTCGGCGTCGGTACGAGCGCCGAGGGATGGATCGCCGACGCCGTTCGCTTCTGGGCGAAGCACATCAATCAGCCTGGGCACTTCGAGGAGTGACTGGAATGAAGAAACGCACGTTGGGACGAAGTGGCCTGGAGGTCTCTGCCCTCGGCCTCGGCTGCATGGGGCTGAGCTTCGGCTACGGGCCGGCGACCGAGCGGGCGCGCAGACCATCCGCCGCGCGCACGCGGTGCAGCCCGTGACGGCGCTCCAGAGCGAATACTCGCTGTGGTGGCGCGAGCCCGAGGCGGAGATCCTGCCGACACTCGAGGAGCTGGGCATCGGCTTCGTCCCGTTCATCCCCCTCGGCAAGGGCTTCCTCACGGGGAAGATCACGGAGCGCACCGAGTTCCAGAGCGGCGACGCGCGCGGCACGACGTTTCCGCGCTTCACGCCGGAGAACATCAAGACGAACCAGGCGTTCGTGGAGTTCGTGAAGCAGGTGGAGGCCCGGAAGGAGGCCACACCGGCACAGGTGGCGCTCGCCTGGCTACTGGCTCAACGGCCCTGGATCGTGCCGAGCCCGGGGACGACGAAGCTCCACCGCCTCGAGGAGAACCTCGGCGCGCTCGATGTCGAGCTGACCGCGGGCGACCTCCGCGAGATCGACGCGGCCGCGGCGACGATCGCGCTGCACGGGGACCGCTACCCCGCCCACATGCAGGCGCGCGTCGGCCGCTGACCGGAACACCCAGGAGACGAGCGATGAAGATCCAGCGCGCGGGCTCGCAGCCGTCGGCGAAGGGGCCGGGCGAGTGGTTCACCGGCACGGTGCGGATCGACCCGCTGTTCGCGGCGCAGGCCCCCGGCCGCGCGGCCGGCAACGCCGTGACATTCGAGCCCGGTGCGCGCACCGCGTGGCACACGCACCCGCTCGGGCAGACGCTGATCGTCACGTTCGGCCTCGGCTGGGTGCAGCGCGAGGGTGGGCCGGTCGAGGAGGTCCGCCCCGGGGACGTGGTGTGGTTCGAGCCCGGCGAGCGGCACTGGCACGGCGCGTCGGCGACGACCGCCATGCAGCACATCGCGATCCAGGAATCGCTCGACGGCAAGGCCGTGGAGTGGATGGAGCACGTGAGCGACGAGCAGTACCGGTCGGTGCCCTGTGGCTCGGAGGCGCGGTGAGGTCGGGAGCCGTCATCCGCTCGGCGACGAACGCCGACCTGCCGCGCCTGGGTCGCCTCGGCGCGCTGCTCGTCGAGGTGCACCACGCCTTCGACGCGCAGCGCTTCCTCCCCACGCGGGACCGGATGCCGGCGGACTACGCCTCGTTCCTCCTCCGGCAGCTCGCCGATCCCGACGTCGCCGTGCTCGTCGCCGACGACAACGGCGACGTGATCGGCTACGCGTACGCCGCGGTGGAGGGGTACGACTACATGTCGCTCCGCGGGCCGGCCGGCGTGCTGCACGACATCGTCGTCGACCCGGAGTACCGCCGCCGCGGCGTCGGCGGGCTGCTGCTGCAGGCGGTGCTGGAGTTCCTGCGCTCGCGCGGCGCGCCGCGCGTGGTGCTGTCGACCGCCGAGCGGAACGAGGCTGGCCAGGCGCTGTTCGCGAGCGCGGGCTTCCGGCGAACGATGATCGAGATGACGCGGGAGCTCGAAGGGACGGACTAACAGGTGACGGCGCAGCGCATCGACGTGGGCGCAGCGCGTCGACCTGGCGGACCACGCCGCGGTGCGCGAGTCGGCCAGCGCGGCGGCGCGGCTCGGAAACGTCGCGCAGGTGGTACACACCCTCGAACTCTGACCTACATGCCCCCATCCATACCACACGTCGACGCTGGTGAGACCGCAGGGATGGTGGGCGTAGCTATCTCCACCACTGTTCGCCCGGGGGCAGACGTCAGCGACACGCCGGCCTTCGCCAGTGTCGTTGCACAGCTTCGGGCTGAGGTGATGGCGTCGGCCCCCGAGCATCCGGCGAGGCACTAGACGCCGCCGTGGCGCGCATTCTCGCCGCCGTCGGCCGCTTCGTCCTCGACTGGGCCGGCGCGTGATCGGAAGGCAAAAAGTTGAGAGCCCCAGTGCTGATGCGCCGGGGCTCTCGGCTTTCCGCCGGGCTGATGGTCGGCGTCAGCGCGAGTGGGCGCGGAACGGTAGCGCTGACAGCGACTTCCGCGCGCAGGCGGAGTGAGCCGGCGTGAACCCCGGTGGATGCTCGCCTCGTGGACCCTGGCGTCGCGGGTGCTCTCCGTATCGCTCGAGCCGGTACACCAACTCCGGGCCTCCGTTGCTGGGTACGCGAGCTTCGCGATGAGCATAGTGAACTGCTCGATGCACGTGACGGGACTCGAGCTTGCGGACATCCGTCGGTTGTTGATGCGGCGCCGGAACGAGTCGGTGATCAAGCGCCTCATCGCCATCCGACCGAGCTACTTGGCGGCCTCGATCTCCGCCCCCAGCTGCTCGCGCACCTCCCGCAGCATCGCCTCGCGGCTCTTCTGCCAGAAGATGCGGCCGCGGCGCAGGAAGACGTGCCGGACGAGTCGGCCGCCCCGCGCCTGCACCCGCGCGGCGAAGGCGTCGACCTCTTCCTGCTCGTAGCGGCTGTTACCAGTCATGACGAGCACTACGTCCTTGCCCGTCAGGTCGGCCTGCTCCACGTAGGCCCAGAGCGGCGTCGCCGGGCGGAACATCCAGGTCGGCGACACGAGGTAGACGCGCCACGCCCGGGCGAGGTCGTGGGGCTCCACGCGGATGGGAGGGAGCACCTCTGACCGCGCGTGCTCCACGGCCTTCGCCTGCCCCCCGAAGTCGCGCGGGTAGTCGGCGTCGATCGCCGCGATCGGCGCGTTGAAGGTGCGCGCGATCTCGCGGGCGACGGCCTCCGTGTGGCCGGTGCGCGAGTAGTACACGACGGCGACGTCCCGGTCGGGCTCACCGCGCGGCGTGTAGGGCGCGCTCGGGACGTACCGGCGGTCCTTCACGGCCATGGTGACGACGGCGGCGCCTCCGAGGAGCGCCGCCCCCAGCCCGATCGTCAATATCGTGCTCCGTCGTGTCATGCCATGTCGCTCATCGACGCCACCCGCCACGCGGTCTGGTCGACCACCCTCATCTGCTCGGCGTTCATGCGACCGCCGTGCACCGTGAGCCCGGAGAGCGCCGTGTCGAGCTCGCGCAGGTCCGCCGGCGTCAGCGCTCGATCACCGCCATGTTTCCCTCGTCATGCCGCTCGCCGGCGGCCGGCGCGAGGTCGTTCAGCCGATTGATCTGTCCAACACTCAGCGCGAGCTGATCCGAGGCGGTGTTCTCCTCGACGCGTGAGACGCGCTTCGTGCCGGGGATCGGGGCGATGTCGTCGCCCTGCGCCAGCAGCCACGCCAGAGCCACCTGCGCCGGTGTGGCACCCGCCTCGGCGGCGACGGCCTTCACGTCGTCGACGATGCGCAGGTTGCGCGTGAAGTTCTCGTCGGTGAAGCGGGGGTTCGTCTTGCGCCAGTCGTCCTCGGAGAGCTGCTCGGGCGAGCGGATCTCGCCGGTGAGGAAGCCATGGCCGAGTGGCGAGTAGGGCACGAAGCCGATGCCCAGCTCGCGCAGCAGGGGCAGCAGCTCGGCCTCGGGGTCACGCGTCCACAGGGAATACTCGGTCTGCAGCGCGGCGACAGGGTGCACGGCGTGAGCGCGGCGGATCGTGGAGGCGCCAGCCTCGGACAGGCCCATGTAGCGGACCTTGCCCTCGGCGACCAGCGCGGCGAGCGCGTCGACGGTGTCCTCGATCGGCGTCTTCGGATCGACCCGGTGCTGGTAGTACAGGTCGATGTGGTCGGTGCCGAGCCGCTTGAGCGAACCCTCGACCGAGGCGCGAACGTTCGCCGGGCTGCTGTCAACGACCCCGGGGCCACCGCCGGCGTGCGAGACAAGGCCGAACTTCGTTGCCAGCACGACTTGGTCGCGGCGGCCCTTGATGGCTCGGCCGACCAGTTCCTCGTTGAGGTAGGGGCCGTAGATCTCCGCGGTGTCGATGTGCGTGACGCCCAGGTCCAGCGCCCGGTGGATCGTGCGGATGGACTCGGCCTCGCTGCCCTCACCGGTGTTGTAGTAGCCGGACATCGACATAGCGCCGAGTCCAATGCGGGAAACGTCGAGCCCACCGATCGAGATGTGCTTCATGGCCACGTGGCTCCGTTGGTTGATTGCCTGGGGTCGTGACTCCGCGGGCCATCCGACTGCCCCGCAGCGCGTCGCGAGGCGTGGCCCGGTCAGGGTGGCGCGTGCACACTCGAGCTTGCCCATTCCTCCCGAGCGCACGAGTGGCCTGGACCGCGGCATCTGCGTTGTCCGCCTGAGCCGCTGCCGTTCGCCCGCCCTGACTGTCATGGACGAACCTACGCGCAGCCTGCCCCCGGGTACCTGCCGGATCGTCGCGATTCATTGCCTATTCCTCCACGCCGCTGGAAAGAGGGACGAACGCGGTCTATCGTCCGGTCATGACGAATGGACCAACTCTCCGACAGGCGAGCGCGGAGACCGCATCCCATTCGAGGCGGATGGAATCGGCGGCGGGTGAGGCTCGGGACGCAGTGCGCGTCGCGGCGCTGTGCGCCCAGCTCGCGGGGCTGCTCGAGCGGCGGACGGGCTCCGATGGCGGGCACGAGACGGCGGTCCCGGAGCTGACCCTGTGGCGGTTCTCCAACCCGACCGAACCGGCGCAGGTCATCCAGCAGCCGGCCGTCTACGTAGTGGTGCAGGGCCGCAAGCAGGTGACGGTCGGCGACGAGACGTACGTCTACGACCCGTCGCAGTACCTCGCCGTCTCGCTGGAGCTTCCCGCCGTGGGGCACGTCGTGGAGGCGAGGCCGGACGCGCCGTACCTCTGCCTGACGCTGCGCGTGGATCCGCGCGAGCTCGCGGCGTTGCTCGTCGAGACGGGCCGGCCGGCCCCCCACGACGATCACGACGGGCGCGCGCTCTTCGTGAGCGCGCTCGAGGCGCCGCTCGTCGACGGGTTACTGCGGCTGGTGCGGCTGCTCGACGCGCCGCAGGACATCCCGGTGCTGGCGCCGCTCGTCCTGCGGGAGCTGCACTACCGGTTGCTGCAGGGGGAGCAACAGGGCCGCCTGGCGGAGATGGCGATCGGAGACGGACGGCTCCGCCGGGTGGCGGGGGCGATCGCCTGGATCAAGGAACACTACGCGGAGCCGCTGCAGATCGAGGCGCTGGCGAAGCGCGTGAACATGAGCCCCTCGGCGCTGCACGGTCACTTCAGGGCGGTCGCGGGCGTGAGCCCGATCCAGTACCAGAAGCGCCTGCGGCTGCAGGAGGCTCGCCGCCTGCTCGTGTCGGACGCGACGAGCGCGGAAGCGGTCGCCTACGAGGTGGGGTACGCGAGCGCGTCGCAGTTCAGTCGGGAGTACGTGCGGCTGTTCGGGCAGCCGCCGCGGCGGGACGCGGAGCGAATGCGCGCCGACACCTCCGAAGCCGGCCGCGTCCCGGGCTGACTGCGCTACTGAGTCGATTCTCCGTGCCTGCGGAGCTGCGCGAGCGCCCGCCGACCAGCAGCACATCCAGCGCCTCCTGTCGGCCAACTGCTTCGGCGAGCACCTGACCCGCGCCGGCATCGACGTGCCGACGCGCGAGCTGCTCACCTTCAGCATGCTCGTCGCGCTCGGCGGCTGCGAGCCGCAGGTCCGGGGGCGCGTCGCCGCGAACCGCAACGGCGGGAACGACC
>Ga0307416_100002625_pt1 | contig 10394 bp, 11 predicted proteins | sample DK1Cmetagenome_2_FD_203821 | JGI IMG/M metagenome (GOLD analysis project Ga0307416, IMG submission 203821) | Maize rhizosphere microbial communities from greenhouse at UC Davis, California, United States - DK15-C-3 | ecosystem: Host-associated > Plants > Roots > Rhizosphere > Soil | place...
CTTGACGAATTCTTGACAGATTCTTGGGGGCGCTGCGTTCTTGGGGCCAGCGCGCACACGACAGCTGGTCTAGTGCGGGCCGATCGCCAGGCCGACAGCGGCCACCGTCGTCGTGATTTCGACCGCCGCACCAAGCACATCGCCGGTGATTCCACCGAATCTGCGCACGCAGTGCGCCACCAGCGCGGCACCGCATGCCAGCGCGACGACGACGGCCAGCGGTCCCTGCCACGGTCGCGGGCCCGCCGCCACTGCCGCGGCCGCGACCACGACTGCCCACGTCGCCACCACCGCGATCGGCTGGGTGCCTGCGACCCTGCCCCCGAGCGAACTACCCGTCGCGGCAGGTACCGATGGGCGACAGGCCAGCACCGCGGCCACCCGCCCGGCCGTGACTGCGACGATCACACCGACGGCGCTGCAGGCCGTGAACGCGAACGCCTGCGCAAGGAGCACCACGATGAGCGTCGCCACGCCGAACGGCCCTGCCGACCCGTCGCGCATCACCTCGAGCGCGCGGGTCGGCGGCCCGTAGCAGCCGAGGCCGTCCGCGGTATCCGACAGTCCGTCGGCGTGCAGGCCGCGGGTGGCCAGTAGGAGCACGGCGACCGCGAGCACGCCACCCAACGCGTTCGACCGCCCGAAGGCCCACTCCGACGTCCAGAGCGTCGCGGCCGCCGCGGCTCCCAACGCCACGCCCACCAGCGGAAGCGCGGTCAGCGCTCCCCGGCCGAACGGCGCCGACGAGCGCACCGGCAGCACGGTTCCGAACGCCAGCGCACCAGCGACCGATCGGATCACGAAGAATTCACCGCTTTTCGGGTGAGCTGGTGATACCGGCCTCATCGAAGGTCGCCATCGACGACAGCGTCGCCACCGCCGCCCGCACAACCGAAAGAGCGATTGCGGCACCGGTGCCCTCGCCGAGTCGCATCTGCAGATCGACGATGGGTTCGAGTTCCAGTCGGCGTAGCGCCAGTGCATGCGCCGGTTCGGTGGACCGATGGCCGGCCTGCCACCATTGCTTGGCGCCCGGCGCGAGTTCCTCGGCAACCAGCGCAGCGGCGGTCACCACCACGCCGTCGAGCAGCAGCGGTGTGCGCCGGACCGCGGCCTGGGCACAGAATCCCGCCATAGCCGCCAGATCGGCCCCGCCGCAGACCCGCAGCAGCGCAACGGGATCGCCCGTCGACCCGCGGCTCCGAAAAAGCGCGTCCCTGATGGCGGCGGTCTTGCGCGCCCAGCCTGCGTCATCGACGCCCGTGCCGCGACCGACCACGGCGACCGGCTCGGAATCGGTCAGTGCGGCGATCAGAGTTGTTGCGGGCGTGGTGTTTCCGATGCCCATGTCGCCGACGATCAAGATGTCTGCACCCGAGTCGACCTCTTCGTCGGCGATTCGACGCCCGGCATCGAGTGCCGCCGCGACCTCGCCGTCGGTCAGCGCGTCCTCGACGGCGATGTTGCCGCTGCTGCGGCGAACCCGGTGCGCACCGATCGACGCCGTAAGGGGTTCGTCGGCGTCGACTGCGATATCGACCACGCGCACGGTCGCACCCGCCGCCTCCGCGAGGACGTTGATCGCCGCGCCGCCCGCGTCGAAGTTGGCGACCATCTGCGCGGTGACTTCCGCGGGATAGGCAGACACCCCGGCGGCCGCAACGCCGTGGTCGCCGGCGAACACCACCACCCGTGCCCGCTCGAACTGCCGGGGCGGACAAACGCCCTGACACGACGACACCCAGACCGACAGGGCCTCCAACCGGCCCAGTGAACCCGGTGGTTTCGTCAAGTTCGCCTGCCGGGCACGTGCCGCGACGGCGATGTCGGGGTCCGGCGGCGAGACGGTATCGGAGTCGGTCACCGCACCGAGTCCTTCACGGTGACGGGCTGACCGGCGACGACGAGCACCACGCGGTCGCACACTGCGGCCAGCCGCTGATTCAGCGTGCCCAGTTCGTCGGCGAACCGACGCCCCGCCTCCGTTGCAGGCACGACCGTCAGCCCGACCTCGGGGGACACGAGTGCCAGCCCAGAACCGAACGAATCCACCGCGTCGACCAGATCGTCGACGTCCGCCGACACGGATCCGTCGGTCCAGGCGTGTGACCGATCCATCGCCGCGGTCAGCCATCCGCCGATGTCGTCGACCACGGTCACGGCGTCATCTGAACGCAATTGCATTGCTACGTCGGCGGTTTCGACGGTGGACCAGTTCGCCGGCCGACGTCGACGGTGTGCCTGCACCCGCGCCGACCATTCGGAGTCCGCAGCGGCGACGGGACCGGTCGCCAGGTAGCGCACGGCAGCGCCGAGCGACGCGGCGATCTCGGCGATCGCCGACTCCGCCCATTGCGACTTGCCCGACCGGATGCCACCGAGCACCAGGATGCGCACCAGGGTGTCAGGTTCCGTCAACTGACACTTGCGCCGCGTTCCACCTGCGGCCGCGGTGCCCTCATCCGGCGCAGCTGCGAGGCGCGACTGGCCGCGTAAAAGCCCAATTTCCAACCACTCTCGGTGTTGTCGGGGAACTTCGCGTCGACCAGGCGGTTGGCCTTGCGGCCGAGGATGAACCCGTCGATCACCATGATGAGGACCAGCACCAGCATCGCGGGGGAGACGAGCTGCTGTACCGCGACCGACGGCACCGACAGCATGACGAAGATCAGCGCGAGCGCGGCCGGCATGAACAGACCCAGCACGTTGCGGCGCGCGTCCACCACGTCGCGGACATATCGACGCACCGGACCCTTGTCCCGCGGCAACAGGTAGGCGTCATTGCCGGCCATCATCTTCTCGCGGCGTTCCGCCATATCCGCGCGGCGCGTGACCTTGTCGGCCTTGCGCTCCTCGCGGCTCATCTTGGTGCGCGCTTCCTTGCGCCGTTTCCGCGCCTCGGCGGTGGTCATCGGGGCGGGCGCCACCGGACCCCGCTTGCGGGTGGCCTCGCTTCGTTTGGGGGTGGGCCTGCCCTTGGGGGCGGTCGCCCCGGACTGCTTCGAGTCCCCCTCGAGGCCGGTCTCGGTGGTGTCTTCGGACACATTGGCATCCGGTGTCCGCGCGTTGTCTTTCTTTCGGCCCAGCAGGTTCACGCCTGTCAGGTTACTTCCGGCAGGACTGGTGCCCGGCGGGACCTGGGGACAAACTCGGGAATAGGGCCCGGACAAGGTACCGTTGAGCTAGTACGCCGCACATTTGATGAGGCTTTACAGGAGACGTTAATGACTGTTCAGGGAGAGTCGGCTGTGCAGAACGAGACTGCAACCGCCACCCATGGTGCGAAGCTGACCGATGCCGCCGCAGCCAAGGCCAAGGCGCTGCTGGACCAGGAGGGCCGTGACGATCTGGCCCTACGTATCGCCGTGCAGCCGGGTGGCTGCGCCGGGCTGCGCTACAACCTGTTCTTCGACGACCGGTCGTTGGACGGCGACGTGAGCGCCGAGTTCGGTGGCGTTTCGCTGACGATTGACCGGATGAGCGCGCCCTATGTCGAAGGTGCGGTCATCGACTTCGTCGACACGATCGAAAAGCAGGGCTTCACGATCGACAACCCGAACGCCACGGGCTCGTGCGCCTGCGGCGATTCGTTCAACTGATTCAGTACTGACCGGCGGTCCTCGGTAGGTACGAGCAGACCAGGACCTCGTTGTTCTGGCTGAGCAGCTGTGCGACACCCTGCTGCTCGCCCTCGGTCTGCGGCTGCCCGCGGCGGGAGCTACCCGATGGCTCGACCTGCATGGTGAACAACACCTGCGCCTGATGCGGCGACCACATCACGATCTTGTCGATGGACATGACTTCGGCGCGCCCGTACTGCTGCCGGAAGGCGTCGCTGGCGAGATTGGCCAGCGCGAGGTCGGAACGGCGCTCCTTGACCGCGTCGAACATCCCGCACAGCGTGTGGCGGGCGACCGTCTCGTCGTCGCCGTTGGTCATCGCATCGAGGTATTCCTGGATGGCGGCCTTGGCGGATGCGTCGGTCAGCGTGCTTGACGAGGACTCGCTGCCACGGGTGGTGAGGACGATCGCAGCCACCGTGGCAACCACGACGACCGCCAGGAGGACGCCCGCGAACAGCGGCCAGCGCCGCTTCTTCCGATATTGCACCGGCGGAGGCAGCATTCCCGGGTATGCCGAGGTGTTCTCCGGATACGGCTCCGCTTGGGGCTGCTGAGGAAACCATTCCGGACCCGTGGCGGGATGCATTTGCGGGCCGGTCGGTCCGGCGCCGTATTCGGGCGGGTACGGACCGGACATGTATTTGCTCCCCAGAAGTGTGTTGCGGAATTGGTCTGTCTACAGTGGCCCAACGGGTACTCGTACGCAGGTTAGCGCACCTGGCGAAGGGCGCCTGCTGAGTAAGGTTTATCTAGACGGCTTAATCAATGAAGGGTGACGTTTCGTGACCATTGCGGTGACCGGGTCAATCGCGACCGACCATCTGATGCGGTTCCCCGGGAAATTCTCCGAACAACTCCTGCCCGAGCATCTTCAGAAGGTATCGCTGAGTTTCCTGGTCGACGATCTGGTCGTCCACCGCGGCGGCGTCGCAGGCAACATGGCCTTCGCTATCGGAGTCTTGGGCGGGGATGTCGCGCTCGTCGGCGCTGTGGGGTCTGACTTCGACGACTACCGCTCATGGCTCGAGGCGGTGGGCGTCGACACCGACAGCGTGCTCGTCTCCGAGACTGCGTACACCGCGCGGTTCGTGTGCACAACCGACGAGGCCATGGCCCAGATCGCGTCCTTCTATCCCGGTGCCATGTCCGAGGCGCGCAACATCTCCCTGGCTGACGTCGTGAAGCGAGTCGGCACACCGGAATTGGTCATCGTCGGCGCAAACGACCCCGAGGCGATGTTTCTGCACACCGAGGAGTGCCGCGAGCTGGGCCTGGCGTTCGCCGCCGACCCGTCGCAGCAACTGGCCCGGCTGACCGGTGAGGAAATTCGCAAACTCATCGACGGCGCGACGTATCTGTTCACCAACGACTACGAGTGGGATCTGTTGCTGCAGAAGTCCGGTTGGAGCGAGGCTCAGGTGATGAGCCAGATCGGGATGCGGGTCACGACGTTGGGGCCCAAGGGCGTCGATCTCGTCAGCTCGAGCGGCACCTTCATCCATGTCGATGTCGTGCCGGAAAAGCATCAGGCCGATCCGACCGGAATCGGCGACGCGTTCCGCGCCGGGTTCCTCACCGGTCGCAGTGCCGGGCTCAGCGACGAACGGTCGGCGCAGCTGGCGTCGCTGGTCGCCGTTCTCGTGTTCGAAGCGCCCGGGCCGCAGGAGTGGAGCTGGGACCGGGATGAGGCCGTGCAACGGCTGACGGACGCCTACGGTGCCGAGGCGGGCACCGAGATTTCGGAGGCGCTTGGCGCCGACAGATAGCCGGGGTCGCGCTCCTTTCTCACAGCTGTACGGGGTAGGTCGGCTCGCTGATCTGCGGAGTCACGCTGTGTTCGACGAAGATGGCGTGCCACAGCATGAAGATCAACACCGTCCACAGTCGTCGGCTGTGATCGCTTACGCCACTTCGGTGTTCGTCGAGCATCCGGGTGACGGCGCTGAGATCGATCAGCTCGCCGGCCTGGGATGCAGCGACCGTGCGATAGGCCCAGTCCTGCAGTTCGCCGGCCTGCAGCCAGTGCCGGATCGGTACCGGGAAGCCCAGCTTCGGACGGTTGAGCACGTGCGCGGGCACGATTGGCTCCAACGCCCGGCGCAGCGCGAACTTCGTGGTGGTCCTGGTGATCTTCTGGTCGAGCGGAAGCCGTGATGCCACCGCGAATACCTCGGGATCCAGGAACGGAACGCGCAACTCCAGCGAGTTGGCCATCGTCATCTTGTCGGCCTTGACCAGGATGTCGCCGCGCAGCCAGGTGAACAGGTCGATGTGCTGCATGCGGGCCACCGGATCCCAGCCGTCGGACGCGGCATAGACCGGTGCGGTGACGTCGGTGTGGGTCCATTCCGCCCGGAAGCCGGGCAGTACCGCGCGCAGCTGAGCATCGGAGAAGCTGCGCGCGTTGCCGTAGTAGCGCTCTTCGAGTGTCTGTGATCCCCGGTGCAGCAGACTCTTGCCGCGCATACCATCGGGCAGCGGCCGTGACGCGCGGCCCAGTGACCGCCGCACCCGCTGAGGCAGATAGTCAAACGGGCGCAGCGACAACGGTTCTCGGTAGATGGTGTAGCCGCCGAACAGTTCGTCGGCGCCCTCACCTGAGAGCACCACCTTGACGTGCTTGCGGGCCTCGCGGGCAATGAAGAACAGCGGGACCAGTGCCGGGTCGGCGACGGGTTCGTCCAGATACCAGACGATTTCGGGCAGAGCCGCGACGAATTCGGCCTGGCTGACCACCTTGGTCACGTGCCGTGCGCCGATGGCCTCGGCCGACGCGACGGCGACGTCGACCTCGGAGTAGCCCTCGCGCTCGAAGCCTGTGGTGAACGTGATCAGCCGTGGGTTGTGCCGCATCGCCAGGGCAGCGATCGCGGTGGAGTCGATGCCGCCGGACAGGAATGCGCCCACCGTGACGTCGGCGCGCATGTGCTTGGCCACCGAGTCCTCGAGCACCGCGGTGATCTCGTCGTAGCGTGCTCGTTCGTCACCGGATGCAAAGGGAACCGCGGCGAACCGCGGGATGAAATACCGCGTGACCTGGGGCTGCTGGCCCGGCCGTACGCGGGCGTAGCTGCCCGATTCGAGCCTGCGCACGCCGCGGTGGAGCGTCTCGGGTTCGGGCACGTACTGCAGCACCGTGTAATGCTGCGCGGCGCGCTCGTCGATGCCGAGGTCGATGCCGACGATGCCGGCGAGATCCAGCAGGCATTTCTTCTCGCTGCCGAAAACGGTTCCGCCTGCGCCGGTCGCCATGTACAACGGCTTGATGCCGAATGGGTCTCGGGCGCAGAACAATTCACCTTCGGCTGTATCCCACAGGGCGAAGGCGAACATCCCGCGCAGCCGGGTCAGCGCCTCGGTGCCCCAGTAGTGATAGGCGGCGACGATCGTCTCGCTGTCGCCGTCGGTGGCGAATGCGGCGCCGTGCTCGGTGCGCAGCTGCTCGCGCAACTCGAGGTAGTTGTAAATCTCGCCGTTGAACACCAGCACGTATCGGTCTGGGGACTCCGGCGGGCCCCAGCGCAGCGGTTGGTGGCTGTGGGCGATGTCGATGATCGAGAGCCGGTTGAACCCCAGCACCGTCGTTGGCCGCGTGGCGTCGTCCGACCACGTGCCCGGTTCGTCCGGTCCGCGGTGACGCATCAAGTGCGACGCGCCCGAAACCGCGGCTACGAGGTCAGTCGAGACCTCCGTAATTCCCCGGTCGTCCCCTGGGCTTCGCACGTGGCCCCAGCGCTCCTGCCCGCCGGACGCGGACGGGTCGGTTACCAGGGCCAGCAGTCCGCACACCGCGCCAGTATGCCTAATCCCTGACCTGTGTCGAGACCTGCATCATGAGGTGGTCTACGCTGCGTAGTATTCGGCTTTCTGTCCCGACTTCTAGGAGGCGCCAGCGTGACACCTCGCGGTGTGAAGGTGGTGGCGTTATCAGTCGTACTCGGCAGCATGACGGTGCTGCTCAGCGGGTGCGACTGGTCTGAGGTTCTCGGCCTCGGGTGGCCCCGCGGCATCACCCCTGAGGCGCATCTCAACCGGGAGCTGTGGATCGGCTCGGTGATCGCCTCGCTGGCCGTCGGTGTGATCGTGTGGGGCCTGATCTTCTGGAGCTCGGCGTTTCACCGGCACAAGAAGGGCGATACGGAGCTTCCGCGCCAGTTCGGCTACAACATGCCACTTGAGCTGGTGCTCACGGTGGTGCCCTTCTTGATCATCTCGGTGCTGTTCTACTTCACCGTCGTGGTGCAGGAACGGATGCTGCACAAGGAGCCCAACCCCGACGTCGTCATCGACGTCACCGCATTCCAGTGGAACTGGAAATTCGGCTATCAGAAAGTGAACTTCGAGGACGGCACGTTCAACTACGACGGAGCCGACCCGGAGCGCAAGGAGGCCGTTGCCTCTGGACCGGAGGGTGTTGAGGGTCCGCACGGCGGCGAGTTCGGTGTCATCGGTGACGAGAACCCCGAAGACCGCTCTTACTTGAACTTCGACAAAATCGAGACGCTCGGCACGTCGACCGAGATTCCGGTTCTGGTGGTCCCCTCGGGTAAGCGCATCGAGTTCCAGATCGCCTCAGCCGACGTCATCCATGGCTTCTGGGTGCCGGAGTTCCTGTTCAAGCGCGACGTGATGCCGAACCCCGAGGCGAACAACTCCGACAACATCTTCCAGATCACTGAGATCGACCAGGAGGGTGCGTTCGTCGGCCGGTGCACAGAGATGTGCGGCACCTACCACTCGATGATGAACTTTGAGCTGCGCGTGGTGTCGCCCAACGACTTCAAGGCGTACCTGGAGCAGCGCATCGATGGCAAGACCAACGCCGAGGCGCTGCAGGCCATCAACCAGAATCCGCTGGCAGTCACCACGCAGCCGTTCGATACCCGCCGCGGCGAGCAGGCGCCCAAGCTAACGCAGGCCAGCAAGTAGGGGACACCAGATGCATATCGAAGCAAGGCTGTTCGAGTTTCTGACCGCGTTTTTCGTCCTGTGCGCCATCGTCTACGGCGTGCTGACCGCGATGTTCCAGTACGGCGGTATCGAGTGGGCGGGTACCACCGCTCTGGTCTTGACCGCGGGGCTGACGTTGATCACCGGTACGTTCTTCCGGTTCGTCGCCCGGCGCCTTGACACCCGACCCGAGGACTACGAGGACGCCGAGGTCAGTGATGGCGCCGGCGAACTGGGCTTTTTCAGCCCGCACAGCTGGTGGCCGATCTTCATCGCGCTTTCGGCGTCCGTCACCGCCGTCGGGGTCGCACTCTGGCTCCCGTGGTTGATCGTTGCCGGTGTCTGTTTCGTGCTGACGACCGTCGGCGGCTTGGTGTTCGAGTACTACACAGGACCCGAAAAGCACTGACGCCCGGCCGGGGCGAATACCATCGCCGACAAGGTCACAATCGGGGCACTACTTCGTCGGTTATCCGTGCTGTGAGAGTCATCCGGATCAGGTGTTTCGGTAGTGTTGCCGAGGCATGTGAGTCGAGAAGGATAGGCGTAGATGAGCGGGCCGAACCCCCCGGATCACGATGGGGACGATCTCCCTGGTCAGGCGCCGGGCAGCAGCTCCGGTAGGCCGGACAGCAGCGAAACCGACGCCTATTCGCAGGCGTACTCGGCGCCGGAGTCCGAACAGTTCACCAGCGGTCCCTACGTACCTGCGACCTCGGGTCTGTACGACTACGACAGCTACGAGCCCAGCGAACCCGCCGGACCGACCGAGCCGCCACGGTGGCCCTGGGTGGTGGGCGTGGTGGCCATCGTTGCGGCCATCGCACTGGTCGTGTCGGTCTCGGTGCTGGTGACCCGGACCGATACCAGTAACCTCGCGACGCCGGAGAGCACTACCAGCACACCGTCTCCGCCTCCGGTGCAGGACGAGATCACCACGACGACTCCGCCACCGCCCCCGCCTCCACCGCCTCCATCGACAGAGCCGCCGCCGCCGGAGACCGTGACCGTGACCCAGGAGCCGGAGCCGCCTCCACCGCCGCCACCGCCGCCCGCCGAGGCACCACCGCCACCGCCGGAGACTGCGGCGCCGCCGCCGCCTGCCACAACTCGCGCGGGGCCACGCCAGGTCACGTATTCGGTGACCGGGACCAAGGCGCCGGGAGACATCATCACGGTCACCTACATCGACGCGTCGGGTCGCAGTCGTACGCAACGAAACGTCTACATTCCCTGGTCGCTGACCGTCACGCCCATTTCGCAGTCCGAGGTGGGTTCCGTGCAGGCCTCCAGTCTGTTCCTGGTCAGCCGGCTCAACTGTTCGATCACGACCAGCGACGGCACGGTGCTTTCGTCGAACACCAACAACTCCGCACAGACAGCCTGCTGATGCCATATACGACCGATTCCGCGGCGAGCCTGCGGGTGCGCCCTGGCCTCGACCCGGGCGAGTTCGACCGCACCGACCGGATTCTGCTCGGCACTTGCGCGGGGATATGGCTCGCAGCGCTGGGTGCCGCCGTCGCAGCCATTGTGGCCTTGGTCGACCTCGGCAGCGGTCAGCAGGAGTCCTCGGGCAACTCTGGTACCCCCTGGCTGCTCTACGTCGTCATCGCGATCTCGGCTGCGGTGATCATCGGCGCAGTGCCCCTTCTGATCCGGGCGCGCCGCGACGCGATGTCCGATGCCGAGCCGCCTGCCCGGTCCGACCCACGGCAAGCACCGGGGCGACGGCAAGAGACAGCACGCGGGGACCAGACACCGACCGAGAAGCTGCGGATCTCGGATGCAGGGGCATCGGGACGGATCCACGCCGGCCCC
>Ga0307416_100002626_pt1 | contig 10392 bp, 10 predicted proteins | sample DK1Cmetagenome_2_FD_203821 | JGI IMG/M metagenome (GOLD analysis project Ga0307416, IMG submission 203821) | Maize rhizosphere microbial communities from greenhouse at UC Davis, California, United States - DK15-C-3 | ecosystem: Host-associated > Plants > Roots > Rhizosphere > Soil | place...
TCAAGCGCCTGACCACCGGCCCCGAGACCGGGCAGGTCCTCACCGCCCGCGCCCCGGCCGCCCACGCCGGCCACCCCTAGGCCCCGCCCGCCCAGGGGATCAGATCGACCGGAGGCCCTCCAGGACCCGCTCCAGGAGGGCCAGGTCCGGTCGGTCACCCTGGGCGTCGGGGCGGTACAGGTGGACCAGGCCGTCGGCGACCATGTCGGCGACCAGGACCCGGGTCACGCCAACCGGGATGGCCAGGTGGGCCGAGATCTGGGCCACCGACAGGACCTCGGCGCAGAGCAGGACGATGGCCCGGCGCTCGTCGCCCAGGTCGGCGGCGGCCGGCGCCGAGGGGTCGGCGAAGACCAGCGCCTCCAGCTCCAGGTCGGCCCGGGCCGGCTTGGTGCGGCCTCCGGTGATAGCGTAGGGGCGGACGACCCTGTTCGCCCCCGGCCGTGGTCACCCGGCATTGGCCGGCTCGGCCCGCGGCACGGGCAGCTCGCCCGGGCCGGGGTCCAAGCGGACCAGGATCTCGGACGGCAGCAGGACCATGGCCGTCACCCCGCCGTAGAACGACGCCCGCAGCCGGACCTTGATGCCGTAGCGGGCCGCCAGCCGGCCGACCACGAACAGGCCCATCCGCCGCGACAGGGAGGCGTCCACGCCCGGGCTCTGCTCCAGGCGCCGGTTGATCTCCTCCAGGTCGCCGGGCTGGATGCCGATGCCGCGGTCCTCGATCTCGAGCACGTGCCCGGCCGCGGCCGGGTGGGCGGACACGGTCACGATCGTCTCCGGGGGCGAGAACGCGGCCGCGTTCTCGAGCAGCTCGGCCAGCAGGTGGATGACGTCGCTGGCCGCCTGGCCGCTGATCCCCAGGCCCTGGATCCGCTGCACGACCACCCGGGTGTAGCCCTCGACCTCGGCGCTGGCCCCGCGGACGACGTCGCCCAGGGGGATCGGCTCGACCCAGCGGCGGGGCGGCTCGGCCCCCGAGAGCACGATCAGGTTCTCGGCGTTGCGGCGCATCCGGGTGGCCAGGTGGTCGAGGTGGAACAGGTCGTCGAGGGCCTTGGGGTCGGGCTCGCTCTGCTCCAGGTCGTCGATCAGCTCGAGCTGGCGGTCGACAAGGGACTGCGAGCGCCGGGCCAGGTTGAGGAACATGTCGGCGACGTCGCGGCGGAGCATGGCCTGGTCGGTGGCGATCTTGACCGCGACCTGGTGGACCGAGTCGAAGGCGCGGGCCACCTGGCCGATCTCGTCGGTCGAGGTGATCCCGATCGGGGCCGTCTCCGACGCCGGGTCGGGCTCGGCGTCCCGCTCGCGCCGGAGGCGGTCGACCACCCCGGGGAGCTGGCGCTCGGCGACGTCGTTGGCCGCCTGGCGCAGGACCCCCAGGGGCCGGACCATCGAGCGGGCCATCAGCACCGACAGGGCGATGGTGAGGGCCAGGACCACGGCGATGATCGTGGTGCTGGTCACGGCGGCCCGGTCGGCGGCCACCTTGCCGGCCTGGCTGACGTCGGCCACGTCCGAGGCCAGCCGGACCGCGACCGCCCGCTCCAGGTCGATCTTGGCGCTCATGACCAGGAACCACTGCTTGTGGTCGACGCGCGGGTTGGGCGGGCGGGCGTCGGGCAGGATCCGCCGGCGCAGGGCCGCGGCCCGGGCCATGTCCGGGTCGTCCTCGGCCTGGTCGAGCAGGCGGGCCTGCTGGGGGGTGGCCAGCCCCCGGAACTGGGCCAGCCAGGTGTCCTCGGCGCCGATGATCGAGGCCAGCTCCCTGGTCGCGCCGGGTGGGAAGCGCTCGCCGGCCAGCACGGCGTTCAGGAAGCCGCGCTCGCGGCTGGTGTACTCGACGGCCCGGGACAGGGCCACGAAGGTCGAGATGGTCCCGGCCAGGGCGCTGTCGTTGGAGTCGGCCGGGATCTGGGTGTTGACGTCGATCAGCTCGGTGATGACGCCGTTGTAGTAGCGCAGGACCCCGGCGACGGTGACCGGCTGGCTGGTCTCGCCGATCCCGTCCCGCTGGGCGTCGAGCTAGGCGAGCGAGGCCTCGGCGGCCCGGAACCGGGCCTGGAGGCCCTGGCTGTAGGGGGTGAGGTCGGTCCGCCGGAGCTTGCCCCGGAACCCCTTGAGGGCCTGGTTGACGGCCACCCGCTGGCCGATCATGCGGCCGTAGCCGCTGGTCTTGCCGCTGCCGACGTACCCGGCGGACAGGTCCCGCTCGCGCTGGAGCTCGTGCACCAGGCCGGACAGGCTGAGCGCGAAGGTGGTGATCTCGTGCATCCGGTCGGCCTGGCGGCCCCGGGTCAGGTTGTCCCCCACCCGCATGCCGGCGAGCACGCCCAGGCTCAGCAGCGGCAGGATGAGGATGGCGGCCAGTTTGGTCTTGATCGAAGCGTTCTGCAGCATGGACGCGTCCTTCTGACGCTAGACGATGGCCCCGAGCTGACCGGTGAGCCCGATCTCGGGGTGGGCGCGGTTGCTGACGATCGCCAGCTCGAACGGGAAGGTGCCGCCGCGCCGCCACTGCCCGCCGACCAGCGGGGTCTTGGCGATGTTGGGCAGGGGCCCGTGGGCCCAGGAGACACGGCCGACGACCGTGTCCAGCTCGGTGGCGGCGATCGCCCGCACGATCGCCTGGCGGTCGTCGGGGGTGCCCGCCCGCCGGAGGACGTCGATGGCGACCTCGAACAGGGCGTGCGCGAAGCCGATCGGCTGGGTCCACTGCCGCTCGGTCCGGCTGGTGTAGTCGGCGGCGATCTCGGCCGCCGTCGCCCCGGTCAGGGACGAGCGGAACGGGTGGCTGGGGCTCCAGCCGGCGGCGATGGTCAGCCCCTCGGCCGTCGGCCCCATGGCCTCGATGAAGGCCGGGAACAGCAGGGCCCGCCCCATGGACGCCACCTTGGGCCGCAGGCCCTCGTCGCCGGCCTGCTTCCAGAAGGTGGCGAAGTCGGGCGGGGTGGGGACGCCGGTGATGATCTCGACGTTCCCCTCCTGGAGCTTGCGGATGAGGGGGCGGTAGTCGTCGCCGTCGCCGTGGTAGCGGCCCGGGTCGACGACCCGGTAGCCGTGCTTGGTGAGCTCGGGCGGGAAGCCGCGCTGGTCGTTGCTCCAGGCGTAGCCGTCGGGGTCGTCCGGCCACAGGGCGCCGACCACCTTGTTGGTGGGGACGGCGTCCCACATGTCGGTGAAGGTGGCGATGACGTCCTCGAGGCCCCAGTAGAAGTGGTAGGTCCACCGGAACGGCTTCTCCGGGTCGCCCTTGCGGCCGAAGAAGTGCGACTGCCAGGGGGTGAAGGTGGAGATGTAGGGCACGCCGGCGCGCTCGCAGACGTCGGCCACCGGGTTGGTGGTCTCGGGCGTGGACGAGGTCAGCATCAGGTCGATGCGCTCGCGCCGGAGCAGGTCGCCGGCGACCGTGGCCGCCCGCCCGGGGTCGGACTGGCTGTCCTTGAGGACGATCTCGACCGGGTAGGAGCGGCGGCCGACGGTCAGCCCGTCGCGCAGCCTCGCCCGGACGTCGTCGAGCACGAACCCGTCGGCCTCGCCGAAGGACACGAATGGGCCGCTCTGCGGCGACACGTAGCCGAGCCGGATCGGCCGCACACCGCTCCCCGAGGCGCCGGGGCTGCAGGCGGACAGGGCGCCGCCGGCGGCGGCCGCCCCGGCCAGCCGCAGGAACGCGCGGCGGCCGACGGGCCGGCGCCCGGTGCCTGATCCGGCCTGCGCGGCCGGTGCTACGCCCCCCACCACGGGTCCCTTTCAGCGACGGAGCCAGTGAGCCGCGCGGAACCTATGCAATTTGCCAATCGGGGTCAATTCAGCCCGGACTACCCGGAATGCGCGGTTCCCCGGTGTCGAGATCGGGGGCGGCGGTTCGTGTACAAGGTGAGAGCCACCCGACACAGGAGGAGCCCGTGACCCGGTACCTGCTCAGCGTCTACCAGCCCGACGGGCCGGTCCCCGAGCCCGAGGTCCTGGACCAGGTCATGGCCGACCTCGAGGTCCTGAACGCCGAGATGCGGGCCGCCGGGGCCTGGGTGTTCGCCGGCGGCCTGCACCCGCCGAGCACGGCCACCGTCGTGCGGTCCAGGGACGGCGAGGTGCTGATGACCGACGGCCCCTACACCGAGGGCAAGGAGCACATCGGCGGGTTCACCGTCCTCGACGCCCCCGACCTGAACGCGGCCCTGGGCTGGGCGGCCCGGCTGGCCGAGGCGACCACCCTGCCGATCGAGGTCCGCCCGTTCCAGGGCGACCCAGGGGACTGAGCGCCGGCGTGCCCGCCGCCACCGCCTCCGAGATCGAGGGTGTCTTCCGCACCCAGCACGGCCGGGCCGTGGCCGTGCTGGTCCGGGTGTTCGGCGACATCGACGTGGCCGAGGAGGCGGTCCAGGACGCCTTCGTGGCCGCCCTGGCGCGCTGGCCGAGGCCGGGCTGCCGCCCAGCCCGGCCGGCTGGATCATCACCACCGCCCGCAACAAGGGCATCGACCGCCTCCGCCGGGAGGCTTCCCGTGAGGACCGCCACGCCCAGGCCGCCCTGGTCCACGCCCGGGACGAGCCCGCTGAGGAGGGCCCGGTGGACGACGACCGGCTGCGCCTGATCTTCACCTGCTGCCACCCGGCGCTGGACCCCGGGGTCCAGGTCGCCCTGACCCTGCGGCTGCTCGGCGGCCTGACCACCGCCGAGATCGCCCACGCGTTCCTGGTCCCCGAGCCGACCATGGCCCAGCGCCTGGTCCGGGCCAAGGGCAAGATCCGCGACGCCAGGATCCCCTACCGGGTCCCGGAGGCGGCCGAGCTCCCCGACCGGCTCCGGGCCGTGCTGGCCATCGTCTACCTGATCTTCAACGAGGGCTACGCCGCCAGCGCCGGGGACGCCCTGGTCCGCCGGGAGCTGTGCGCCGAGGCGGTCCGCCTCGGGCGGCTCCTGGCCGAGCTCATGCCCGACGAGCCCGAGGTCACCGGGCTGCTGGCCCTGATGCTGCTGATCGAGTCGCGCCGGGCCGCCCGCACCACCGCCGACGGCGCCCTGGTGCTCCTGGCCGACCAGGACCGGGACCGCTGGGACCGGGACCTGGTCGCCGAGGGCCAGGCGCTCGTCCGCCGCTGCCTGCGCCGCAACCGTCCCGGGCCGTACCAGGTCCAGGCGGCCATCAACGCCGTCCACAGCGACGCCCCGACCGCCGCGGCCACCGACTGGGGGCAGATCCTGGCCCTGTACGACCAGCTCATGGCCATCGCCCCCAGCCCGGTGGTGGCCCTGCACCGGGCCGTGGCCGTGGCCGAGGTGCGGGGCCCGGAGGCCGCCCTGGACCTGGTCGACGGGCTGGACCTGGACGGCTACCACCTGTTCCACGCCATCCGGGCCGACCTGCTGCGGCGCCTGGGCCGCGACGCCGAGGCGTCCGCGGCCTACGGGGCGGCGATCGCCGGCACCGGCAACGCCGCCGAGCGGGCGTTCCTTGAGGGCCGCCGCCGGTCGCTCCTCCGCGCCTGACCGGGCCGGCCCAGGACTGGTCATTGCACCGATACGACGCCGGCCCGGACACCGTGTCCGGGGTCGACGGCGACAGCCTCCTGTCCTCGCTGCCGACGGTGGTCAAGGACCTGGAGCGCATCGACGCCGCCTGGACCTCCCTGGAGGGCCAGATCGACCAGGACTGCGGTTAGCTCCGGCCCCTATTCGCGGTGGACGCGGAGGCGGGCGGCGCCGGCGCGGACCTGGACCAGGTAGCGGCCGGCGCCGCTGCCCTGGGCCCGCCAGGCGCCGGCGTCGCGGGTGAAGCCCTGGTCGCGGAAGTTGTCGATGCTGAGCCCGTCCACCCGGACCTCGACGGTGGCGCCCCGGGGCAGGTAGAGGTCGACGAAGCCGGTGGAGAGCTGGAGGTCGACCGGGACCTCGGCGGCCGGGTCGCCGAGACGGACGGCGAGGCGGGACACGCCCGACTGGACCTTGACCCCGCGCAGGTTGAGCCGGCGCAGGTCCAGGTCGGCCGTGACCGCCCCCGCCGAGACCTCGACCTGCCAGGCCAGCGAGGTGTTGAGCTGGATCCGCCAGTCGTTGCCGCGGTTGCGGGCCAGCATCCCCCGCTGGGACGGGGAACGCAGGTCCAGCACGGCCAGGTCGTTGGCGGTGGTTACCTGGGCCTCGGGCTGGCCGGGGCCGCGCAGCTCGGCCGAGTACAGGCCGGACGCCTCGGGCTGGACCCGGAGCTGGCCGCCGCCCAGGCTGGCCCGCAGGTCGGCCCGGGCCGCCCCGGGCGGGACGGGCTGGCTGGAGGTGGCGCTGACCGCCGGGGTCGGCGAGGACAGCGACAGCACCAGCGGGCCGACCACGGCCACCACCAGCAGGAGGGCGCCCACGGTACGGAGCGAGCCCCGGCCGGTGCCGCGCCCGACCCGCTCCAGGCCGATACCGATGAAGGCGAGCGGGATGGCCAGCAGGATGGTCTGGACGATCGAGGTCACCCGGGTGGCCAGGACGGCCACGGTGACGGCCAGGCCGGTGGCCAGGACGACCAGGCCGGTCCAGTAGGCGCCGGGCCGGACCGCCGGGGCCCGCCGGTCGTCGGGGGCGAGGTCGTCGGGCGGGAGCGGCTCCACGGCGGCCACGCCGGTGGCGTCCGGGCGGTGGAAGTCGCTGGCCACGCTCACTCCTCCTGCTGGGTTCCGGAGGGGAGTATCCGACGTTCCGGCGACGGCGGGGAAATCATGGCTGCTCGACCAGGGCGGCCAGCCGGTCGGTGAGGCCGGCGGCGGCCCGGCGGGCGTCCTCGAGACGGCGGGCCCTGGCGGCCAGGTCGTCGCGGGCCGGGCCGGCGGCCATGCGGCGCAGGTTGAAGGCGACGGTCGACAGGCCGCCCTCCAGGCCGGCCCGGAGCAGGTGGGCGGCGACCAGCTGGTCGCTGGCCGTGCGGGCCAGGCCCAGGTCGGCCAGCTCGGCCGCCAGGGCCAGGCCGTCGGCGGCCAGCTCGGCGGTGGCCAGGGGGACCTCGGTGGCATCGGCGCGGGCGGCCTCGGCGGCCCGGGTCGCGCCCGGGTCGCCCTCGGTGGCCCGAGCGGCGCGGACCGTGGCCACCATGCGCTCGTAGACCCCGGCGTCGGTCCCCTCCTGCTCGACCAGGGCGGCCCGGAGCCGGTCGGCCTCGTCGGCCAGCCGGTCCAGTCGGGCCGCCGGCTCCGGGTCGGCCTTGCCGGCGCCGATCCGGGCCGTCATGGCGACCAGGGCGCAGCCGAGCGCGCCCGCCACCGCCGAGGCGCTGCCCCCGCCCGGGGTGACGGTCGGGGCCGCGTAGGCGTCGAGCCAGCCATGCTCGCCCAGCCGGTGCTGAGGGCTCATCGGGTCTCCTTGGAGGTGGTCAGGGCCTGGAGCAGCCGCGATTCGAGCAGCAGGTCGTCGAGGGAGGCACGCAGGCGCAGGTCGGCCGGGTCGACCCCGTCGAAGGCGCCGGCCGGGGCCAGGCCGACGACCTCCGAGGCCTCGACCCGGGCCCCGTGCCGCCCGGCCAGGGCGGCCACGGCGGCATAGGCCGCGGCCGGCGGGGTGACCCGCCAGTCGAGCAGGTTCATCGACACCTGGACCAGCCCCCGCTCCCCGAGGGGGACGCCCATGGCCCGGACGGCCGGGAGGCCGCCGTCGCGTTCCCGGACCGCCGAGGCGATCCGGCGGGCCAGGTCCAGGTCGGCCCCGGCCAGCTCGACGTTGTAGGCGATCAGCAGCTCGCGGGCCCCGACGGCGGTGGCCCCGGCGGTCGGGTGCAGACCGGGCCCGCCGAAGTCGGGGACCTGGCCATCGGCCCGGAGGGCCTCGAACCCCTTGCCGCGGACGGCCGGGAGGGCCGACCAGCCGGGGTGGCGGGCCGCGGCCCCGTACAGGTAGACGGGGACGCCGGCCTCCTCGGCGATCCGCCGGCCGGCCCGCACGGCCAGGTCGGTGCAGTCCAGGTCGGGGTCGTCGCCGCCCCGCAGGCGGGTCACGGCCCCGAAGGGCACGAAGGGCAGCACGTCCAGGGCGCCCATCCGCGGGTGGACGCCGCGGTGGCGGTTGAGGTCGATCAGCCGCGCGCAGGCCCGGGCCCCGGCCACGGCCGCCTCGACCAGGGCCGGCCCCGGCCCGGTGAGGGTGATGACGGTGCGGTTGTGGTCGGGGTCGCTGGAGCGGTCCAGCACCAGCACCCCGGGGGCGGCCCCGGCGAAGGCGGCCACGACCTCGTCCACCACCTCGGGCCGGCGCCCCTCGGAGATGTTGGGCACGCACTCGACCAGCCGGGTGAGCTCGCTCACGCGCGCTCCCCGGCCGCCACGGTCCCGCCCTTGACCACGGTCCCGCCCTTGACCACGGCCCCGGCCAGGTTGACCCCGAGGTGGTAGGCCAGGTCGAGGTAGCTCCGCCCGGCCAGGAGCACCAGGTCGCAGGCCGCGCCCGGGCTGAGCCGGCCCACCTGGCCGCCCCGCCCGACCGCCCTCGCCGCGCCGTCGGTGGCGGCCAGCACCGCCTCCTCCGGGGTGAGGCCGCCGTGCACGCAGGCCAGGGCGATCACCAGCTGCATGGACTCGCAGTAGCAGGTCCCCGGGTTGCAGTCGGTCCCAAGGGCCAGGATCACCCCGGCCTCGCGCAGCACCTCCACCGGGGCCGCCCGGCCGGTGCGGAGCAGGAAGCTGGTCCCGGGCAGCAGCACGGCCACCGTCCCGGCGCAGGCCAGCGCCTTGGCCTCGGCGTCGTCCAGGAACAGCAGGTGGTCGGCTGAGACGCAGCCGAGCTCGGCGGCCAGGGCCGCCCCGCCGGTGGAGCCGAGCTCGTTGGCGTGGAGCTTGCCTCTGAGGCCATGGCGGGCCCCGGCCTGCAGGACGCGCCGCGACTCGGCCACGGTCAGCGCCCCCCGGTCGCAGAAGGCGTCGACGAAGGTGGCCAGGGGGGCGCAGGCCGGCAGCATCTCGTGCTCCAGCAGCTCCAGGTAGCCGTCGCGGTCGTCCGCGAACTCCTCGGGGATGAGGTGGGCGCCGAGGAAGGTCGGCACCACCTCGACCGGGGAGTGCTCGGCCGCCCAGGCCAGCGCCTCCAGGCTGCGCCGCTCGTCGGTGACGGTCAGGCCGTAGCCGGACTTGGCCTCCAGGGTGGTGGTGCCGTACGCCACGGCCAGGCCCAGCCGGTCGAGCGTGGCCCGCCGCAGCTCGGCGTCGGTGGCCGCCCGGGTGTCGCGGACCGTGCGGTTGATCCCGCCCCCGGCGGCCAGGGCCTCCTCGTAGCCGACCCCGCGCAGCCGGGCCGCGAACTCGTCCGCCCGCTCGCCGGCGAACACCAGGTGGGTGTGGGCGTCGACGAACCCCGGGACGACGGCGTTCCCGCCGGCGCCGAAGGCGTGCACGTCCCCGGCCATCTCGAGGTCCGGCATCGCCCGCTCCGGGCCGGCGTAGACGACCCGGCCGCCGGCGGCGGCCACGGCGGCCCGCTCGACCACGCCCAGCGGCCCCTCCCCCAGGGCCGGGTCGCAGGTGACGAGCTGGCCGATCCCGGACAGGAGGAAGTCGACCGGGCCGGGCGGGCCGGCGGGGACCTGGGCGGCGGTCACGGCGCCCCGGTGCCGGCCACGCCGGGCAGGTCCATGCCCCGCTCGGCGGCCACGTCGCGGGCCAGGTCGTAGCCGGCGTCGGCGTGGCGCATGACCCCGGTGCCGGGGTCGTTGGTGAGGACCAGCTCGACCCGCCGGGCCGCCTCCTCGCTGCCGTCGGCCACCACCACCACCCCGGCGTGGATGGAGCGGCCGATGCCGACCCCGCCGCCGTGGTGGACGCTCACCCAGGACGCCCCCGAGGCGGTGTTGAGCAGGGCGTTGAGGATCGGCCAGTCGGCGATGGCGTCGCTGCCGTCGGCCATGGCCTCGGTCTCCCGGTAGGGGCTGGCCACCGACCCGGAGTCCAGGTGGTCGCGGCCGATCACGATCGGGGCCTGGACCTCGCCCCGGGCGACCAGGTCGTTGAAGGCCAGGCCGGCCTGGTGGCGCTCGCCGTAGCCGAGCCAGCAGATCCGGGCCGGCAGCCCCTGGAACCGGACCCGCTCGGCGGCCATGGCCAGCCAGCGGCGCAGGTGGTCGTCGTCGCCGAACAGCTCCAGCACGGCCCGGTCGGTGCGGGCGATGTCGGCCGGGTCGCCGGACAGGGCGGCCCAGCGGAACGGCCCCTTGCCCTCGCAGAACAGCGGCCGGATGTAGGCGGGAACGAACCCGGGGTAGGCGAAGGCGTCCCCGAACCCGGCCACCCGGGCCTCGCCGCGCAGGTTGTTGCCGTAGTCGAACACCTCGGCCCCGGCCCGCTGGAACCCGACCATGGCCTCGCAGTGGCGGGCCATCGACTCCCGGGCCTGCTTGACGTAGCCGGTCGGGTCCTCGGCCCGGGCCGC
>Ga0307416_100002628_pt1 | contig 10389 bp, 11 predicted proteins | sample DK1Cmetagenome_2_FD_203821 | JGI IMG/M metagenome (GOLD analysis project Ga0307416, IMG submission 203821) | Maize rhizosphere microbial communities from greenhouse at UC Davis, California, United States - DK15-C-3 | ecosystem: Host-associated > Plants > Roots > Rhizosphere > Soil | place...
CCTGCTCAACCAGCTCGGCGGTCTTGCCGATGGTGTAGCCCTGGATCAGCTCGGTCACTTCGGCGCCGATCATGTGCGCGCCGAGCAGTTCGCCGGTTTTCGCGTCGAACACGGTCTTCACGAAACCTTCGACCTCGCCGAGCGCGATCGCCTTGCCGTTGCCGATGAAGGGGAATTTGCCGACGCGGACCTCGTGGCCGGCTTCCTTGGCCTTGGCCTCGGTGAGGCCGACGCTGGCGACCTGCGGATGGCAGTAGGTGCAGCCGGGGATGTTCCTGGCATCCATCGCGTGCGGGTGAGCGTCCTTGTTGCCAAGGTCGCGCGCGATCGCCTCGGCGGCGATGACGCCTTCGTGGCTCGCCTTGTGCGCCAGCCACGGCGGGGCGGTGATGTCGCCGATCGCCCAGATGCCGGGCACGTTGGTGCGGCACATGGCGTCGGTCTTGAGGAAGCCGCGGTCCATTTCGACCTTGAGCTTGTCGAGGCCGATATTCTCGGTGTTGGGGACGATCCCGACCGCGACGATGCAATGCGAGAAACGCTGTTCCTGGGTCTTGCCGTCCTTGGTCTTGATCCTCGCCGCGACGCCCTCGGCATCGGCCTTGATGCTCTCGACGCCCGCTCCGGTGAGGATGGTCATGCCTTGCTTGGTGAGCGACTTGGCCAGCGCGTCGGACACGTCGGCATCCTCGACCGGCACGATACGGTCGAGCATTTCGACCACCGTCACCTTGGCGCCGAGGTCGTTGTAGAAGCTGGCGAACTCGATCCCGATCGCGCCCGAGCCGATGACCAGCAATTCGGTCGGCATCGCCTTGGGCACCATCGCGTGACGATAGGTCCAGATGCGCTCCCCATCGGCCTTGGCGAACGGCAGGTCGCGGGCGCGCGCGCCGGTCGCGACGATGATGTGCTTGGCGGTAAGTTCGGTCGCCTTGCCATCCCTGGTCACGGTCAGTTTGCCCGGGGCGGTCAGCGCGCCATCGCCCATGTGCACCGTAATCTTGTTCTTCTTCATCAGGTGCGTGACGCCCTGGTTGAGCTGCTTCGCCACCCCGCGACTGCGCGCGACGACTTTGGCGAGGTCGAAGCCCGGCTGGCCGGCGGTGAGGCCATAGGCGTCGGCATGCTTCATATTGTGAAACACCTCGGCCGAGCGGAGCAGCGCCTTGGTCGGAATGCACCCCCAGTTGAGGCAGATCCCGCCTAGGTTCTCGCGCTCGACGATCGCGGTCTTGAGGCCAAGCTGCGCCGCGCGGATCGCGGCGACATAGCCGCCGGGGCCGGAGCCGAGAACGATGAGGTCGTAAGTGTCAGCCATGTTTCTCTTCCTGTCCCGCGATTGCGCGCGGCCTGTCCTGTCCATCCAACGCCACGAAGGTGAATTCGCCGCTCGCGACCTTGGTTGCCGCCTCGCCGTCGCGTTCGCGTGCGATTGCTTCGACCGCGATGGTCATCGAAGTGCGACCGTGCTTCGTGATCTCGGCATAGACGGAGATCTCGTCGCCGACCTTGGGAGCGCCGGGGAAGCGAAGCGCGTCGGCGGCGACCACCACGCACTTGCCGCGCGCATGACGCGAAGCGAGGCTGCCGGCGGCGAGCGCCATCTGGCTCATCAGCCAGCCTCCAAACACCCCGCCATAAGGATTGGTGTCGGCGGGCATGGCGGTCACCCGGATGAGCGGGATCCGGAGCTTTCGTCCGCCAGCTTCAGCCTCGCCCATCATTCGAGCGGAATCCGGCCATTGCCGTCCTTGGCAACGGAATAAGCATTATCGCCGACGATCGCACGGGCGTTCTTCCACAGCGAAAAGGACATCAGGACAATCAACAACCCGCCCGCGAGGACGGTGGCTGGAACCGCCTTGGGCCGCATCATGGCGACGATCGCGCCGGCGACCAGAATCACGCCCAGCCACAGATGGATGACGGCGAACAGATATTCGATGCGTCGACCGGTTGCACTGCTGATCCACCACCCGGCGACGGCCGATGCCAGGCCGATCAGGATGCCCGCGACTGCAAGGACAATTTGGACTGACCTCAAGCCACCAGCCCCAGCGGGTTCTCCACCAGCGCCTTGAAGGCCTTCATCAGCTTGGCGCCGTCAGCCCCGTCGATGGCGCGGTGGTCGAAGCTGCCGGTGGCGCTCATCACGGTCGCGACGGTCAGCGCGTCGTTGACGATGTAGGGGCGCTTCTCGCCGGCGCCGATGGCCATGATCATGCCCTGCGGCGGGTTGATGACGGCGTCGAACTGCTTGATGCCGAACATGCCCATGTTGGAGATGCTCGCGGTGCCGCCCTGATATTCCGCCGGCTGGAGCTTTCCTTCCTTCGCGCGGGCGGCGAGGTCGTGCATTTCGGTCGAGATGGCGCTGATCGCCTTGGCGTTCGCGCTGGCGACGATCGGGGTGATGAGCCCGCCTTCGATGCTTACGGCGACCGAAATGTCGGCGCGGCTGTATTTGATGAGCTGGTCGCCGGCGAAGCTGACGTTGCATTCGGGGACTTCGATCAAGGCCAAAGCGAGCGCCTTGATCAGCATGTCGTTGACGCTGAGTTTCACGCCGCGAGCAGCAAGGCTGGCGTTCAATTCGCCGCGCAGCTTGAGCAGAGCGTCGAGCTGGATGTCGACGGTCAGATAAATGTGGGGGACTTGGCTCTTCGACTCGGTCAGGCGGCGCGCGATGGTCTTGCGCATGTTGCTGAGCTTGACCGTTTCGTGGGGAATGTCGGTTTCGAATGGTTTTGCCGGAGCAGCGGCTGACGCGGGGGCAGCGGCTTGCGGCGCGGCGGCGGGCTTGGCTCCACCGGCGGCGGTGCCGAGGTCGGCGCGGACTATGCGGCCGCCCGGACCGCTGCCGGTCAGGCTGGCAAGGTCGATTCCCTGCGCTTCGGCGAGGCGGCGCGCGAGCGGCGAGGCCTTGATCCTCTCTCCCTCTCCCCTTGGCGAAGAGGGCTGGGGTGAGGGGGCACTGGGCGTCGAGGTTATCACCGGAGTCTCCCCGCCGCCTTTGGCTGGCGCGGCAGGTGCTGGCGCTTCCACGTTCTTTTCAGGCGTTGGAGCCCCCTCACCCCGGCCCTCTCCCGGCTGGGGAGAGGGAGATGAGGCATCCTCCCCCTCGCCCGCGATCAGCGCGATGGCAGTGCCGACTTTGACCCCGTCGCTGCCCTCGGCGACGAGGATCTTGACCACCGTGCCTTCGTCGACCGCTTCGAACTCCATCGTCGCCTTGTCGGTCTCGATCTCGGCCAGAAGGTCGCCCGATTTGACCACGTCGCCTTCCTTGACCAGCCATTTGGCGAGCGTGCCTTCCTCCATCGTCGGCGACAAAGCGGGCATCTTGAGTTCGGTCGGCATGGCAGTTTCCGGGCAAGTAAGAGGTGCCGGGCACAAAGGCCAAAGCGCCACGCCGGGTCAAGGGCCAGACGAAATAAGTCGGCGCCGCTTGCAAGGCAGAGGCGCATGGCGCAGCGTTCCCGCACTGAGGGGAAGTAAGATGGCGCGGACCTATCTGGTGGTAATCGACGACAGTCCGGAATCACGCGCCGCGCTGCGCTTCGCGGCGCGGCGCGCGGCAAAGACCGGCGGCGCGGTCGAAGTGCTGGCCATCATTCCCCCGCAGGACTTCGTCCAATGGGGCGGGGTCCAGGCGGCGATCGAGGAGGAGCATCGGCTTCGCATCGAGGCGAGCGTCGCCGCCAATGTTGGCGAAATCGTCGATGCGGCCGGAATCAAGCCGGTGATCGTAGTGCAGGAAGGCGAGCCGGTCAGCGTCGTGCGCGCCTATGTCGGCACCCGCAGCGACATCGCCGCGCTGGTGCTCGGCGCCGCGCCGTCTGGAAGTCCGGGTCCGGTCGTAACTAACTTCACGGGCAATGATGCGGGCAAATTGCCGTGCATCGTGATGATCATCCCGGGCTCGATGAGCGACGAGCAATTGGAAGCGCTAAGCTAGATCGCCCTCGCCAGGATCGCGCCGAGCGCGACGCATCCCGCCTCATCCTCCGTATCGAAGCGGGCCTTGTTCGGGCTGTCGAGGTCGAGCACGGCGAGGAGTTCGCCATCGCGCACGATGGGGATGACCAGCTCGCTCGCGCTCGCGCTGTCGCAGGCGATGTGGCCGGGGAAGGCGTTGACGTCGTCGACGCGCTGGACCGCGAGCGTCGCCGCCGCAGCACCGCAGACGCCCTTGCCGAACGGGATTCGGATGCACGCCGCGCGTCCTTGGAACGGCCCGAGCACGAGCTCGCCGCCAACATTGCGGTAGAAGCCGGCCCAGTTTAGTCCGGGTAGGCTTTCCCAGATCAAAGCGGCGGCGTTCGCCATGTTGGCGATGCCGTCGGGCTCGCCCGCGACCAATGCCTCGAGCGCGGCGGCAAGGTCACGGTAGAGGGTCGGCTTGTCGTCGGCAGCGATCCGGAAATCATACATCAGTCGAAACTCACTTTTCCACGGCCGGCCTTGATCACGCTCCGGCCCTTTTTCTCATCGACGCGCTTGGCCTTGGCCGATCGGCTCGGCTTGGTCGGCCGCCGCCGCACCGGTGCGATATGGGCAGCGGCAAGCATTTCCGCCAGCCGCTCGCGCGCATCGGCGCGATTGCCTTCCTGCGTGCGGTAGCGCCGTGCGGTGATGACCAGCTCCCCATTGCTGGTCAGCTTGCTGCCGGCGATCACCTTCAATCGCGCATAGGCCTCGGGGCTGAGCCCAAGCTTATACACGTCGCAGCGCAGCTGGCAGGCGGTCGCCACCTTGTTGACATTCTGTCCGCCGGGTCCGGTCGCGGCGAGGAATTTCTCGCTCAGCGCCTCCTCGGGCAGGTCAGCCGGCAGCATCGACCGGTTCTGCGACGGCCCATGGGCCGAAGCGCTCGGGCAGCGGCGCAGTGACGTCGATGGTCGGCTTCGATCCGCGCGGCACGACCAGCCGCGTCGCATGAAGCAGCATCTCTCCGCCGGGATAGCCATAGACACGGTCGCCGACGATCCCGGCGCCAAGCCCTTCGCGCGCATGGACGCGGATCTGGTGGGTGCGGCCGGTCAGCGGGCGGAACTCGACCAAGGTCTTGCCGTCGCGGGTCTCAAGCTTGCGCCAGCGCGTCTGCGCGGGCTTGCCGCCGTGCTTGCCGTCGCGGTCGCCAACCATCCGCCAGCCAGCCTCGGCGCTCGACACCTTGCCGAGCGGAAGATCGATCAGCCCCTCCTCGCCGTCGATCTCCGCACCGAGCACGGCGAGATAATATTTTTCGACCTTGCCGCTTTCGAACGCGGCCTGCGCTTCCGCGCGGGCGCGGGGGTTGCGCGCGAACAACAGGCAGCCCGACGTGTCCTGATCGAGCCGGTGCATCGGGGTCGGCGGGCGCTTGAAGCCGAGCATCAGTTCCTGGATGCGATATTCGATGCAGTCGCCGCCGAGCCGCGGCGCGTCGACCGGCAGCCCGGCGGGCTTGTCGATGACGATCGCGTCGCCGTCGATGAACAGGATGCGGTCTTCGAGGTGCATGAAAATCCCCTTGGCGGTGCGGCGCGGCAAAGTCCACCGTTGCAGCCGCGCAACATTGCGCCACGTTTACCAAGCTTTACGCACTATTAACCTTTTGCCGCCACATCTTGCATGGTTAATGGACGCTTAGACGTCGTTGAGGCCGCGCAACATTCGCAGCGACCGAACGGCGCCTGACGAGGGGTGACGAACATGCGGGTTTTGCTGATCGAAGACGAAGCGACGATCGCCAAGAGCATCGAGCTGATGCTGGGGACCGAGGGTTTCAACGTCTACACGACGGATCTTGGCGAGGAGGGCTTGGACCTCGGCAAGCTCTACGATTACGACATCATCCTGCTCGACCTCAACCTGCCCGACATGCACGGCTACGACGTGCTCAAGAAGTTGCGCAACGCGAAGGTCGGCACGCCCGTGCTGATCCTGTCCGGCCTCAGCGAGATGGACAGTAAGGTCCGCGCACTGGGCTTCGGCGCCGACGACTATGTCACCAAGCCGTTCCACCGCGACGAGCTGGTCGCCCGCATCCACGCCATCGTCCGCCGCTCCAAGGGTCACAGCCAGTCGGTCATCCGCACCGGCAAGCTGGCGGTCAACCTCGACGCCAAGACGGTCGAGGTCGACGGCAGCCGCGTCCATCTCACCGGCAAGGAATATGCGATGCTCGAGCTGCTTTCGCTGCGCAAGGGCACCACGCTGACCAAGGAAATGTTCCTCAACCACCTGTATGGCGGGATGGATGAGCCGGAACTCAAGATCATCGACGTGTTCATCTGCAAGCTCAGGAAGAAATTGAGCCTGGCTTGCGGCGGCGACAATTATATCGAGACCGTGTGGGGCCGCGGCTACGTGCTGCGCGATGTCGACGGCGAGGTCGCCAATCCGGACGTCGCTGCGGTCGCATAATTCCACTCCGATGGCTTTCGAAACGGCGGGCGCCACGCCCGCCGTTTTTGTGTCGGGCCGGGTCCCAAAACGGTCGAATAGAGTCGACCTGAAGCCGAATGAGCGGCATCGTTGCATGTTGCCGCGCTCGGGAAAGGGGCAGGATGACGACACCGCCATCTGATACTGCCATTGCGGTGACGATGACGCCAGGCGAGCGCCCGTCGAGTCTGCCCGAATCCCATCGATCGATCGGCGTGCCGCACCACAGCGCGAGCGTATGGCGCAAACTCGGCGCCTTCGCCGGGCCGGGATATCTGGTCGCGGTCGGCTATATGGACCCCGGGAATTGGGCAACCGACCTCGCCGGCGGTTCGGCGTTCGGTTATACCCTTTTGTCCGTCATCCTGCTGTCGAATATCATGGCAATGGTGCTCCAGGCCCTCGCCGCACGGCTCGGGATCGTCACCGGGCTCGACCTCGCCCAGGCGTGCCGGACGCAATATAGTCCGCCGGTTCGCCTCGCTTTGTGGTTGCTGTGCGAACTGGCGATCATCGCCTGCGACCTGGCCGAGGTGATCGGAACCGCGATCGCCTTGCAGCTTCTGTTCGGCATCCCCCTGGTGGTCGGCGTGTGCCTGACCGCCCTCGACGTGTTGTTGATCCTGGCCCTCCAGCAGCACGGCTTTCGCAAGCTCGAGGCGTTCATCATCGCGCTTCTGATCATCATCGCCGGCTGCTTCGGGGTCGAGCTGGTCTTGTCCCAACCCGATCTCGCAAAGATCGCCAGCGGCTTCATCCCGCGGAGCGACGTGGTGACCAACCCGGCGATGCTCTATATCGCGATCGGGATCATCGGGGCGACGGTGATGCCCCACAATCTCTATCTCCACAGCGCGATCGTGCAGACGCGCCGCTTTGATCGCGACGAGCGCGGCAAGCGCGAGGCGATCCGCTTCGCCACGCTCGACAGCAGCATCGCGCTGAGCCTTGCCTTGTTCATCAACGCGGCGATCCTGATCCTTGCCGCTTCGACCTTTCATGCTGCCGGCCGGACCGATGTCGCGCATATCCAATATGCCCACGCGCTGCTTGCGCCGCTGCTCGGGGCAAGCGCGGCAAGCACGCTGTTCGCCATCGCGCTGCTCGCATCCGGACAGAATTCGACGATCACCGCGACGCTCGCGGGACAGGTCGTCATGGAGGGTTTTCTCAATCTCCGGCTGCGCGCCTGGCAGCGGCGACTCATCACGCGCCTGATCGCCATCGTGCCGGCCGTCGCGGTGGCGTCCTTCTACGGTGTCAGCGGGACGGCCAAGCTGCTCGTGCTCAGCCAGGTCATCCTCAGCCTGCAGCTGCCGTTCGCGGTCGTCCCCCTGGTCCGCTTCACCAGCGACGCGAAAATGATGGGCCGCTTCGTCAACCCCGTGTGGCTGCAGGCCGCGGCGTGGCTGATCTCGGCGATCATCATCAGCCTGAACCTCAAGCTGCTGATCAACGTCGTCTTCTAGGCGTCGACCAGGATCCGCCGCGGCGTGCGGGTTGGCAATTGCTCGATCAAGACGGGTGCCGTTGCAGTCTCGACCGAGCCCATCGGCCGCCAGCCGTCGCGGCCGAGCCGCTCCATCGGCTTGAAGCTCGCCTTATAGGCCATCCGCTCCGACCCTTCGACCCAATAGCCGAGATAGACATAGGGCAGGCCGGCGCGCGCCGCGCGCGTGATGTGGTCGAGGATGATGTAGGTGCCAAGGCCGCGGCGGGCGCCCTCGCCGACATCGTAGAAGCTGTAGATCATCGACATGCCGTCGGCCTGCTGGTCGCTGAGGCAGGCGCCGACCAATTTGCCGGGGCGCCCGCCGACCGATGGCTCGCGATATTCGATGATGTAGGTGCGCACCGGGGTCTGCTCGACCATGTCGGCAAAGTCCTGCTCGTCCATCTCCGCCATTCCGCCGCCGGGGTGGCGCTGGCCAAGATATTTGCGCAGCAGGGCATATTGTTCTTCGGTGGTCCACGGCTTGCACGCGCTGACTTCGAGGTCGGCGTGGCGGCGGATCAGCTTGCGTTGCGTCGCGCTGGGCACGAACCGGTCGGCCATGACGCGCACCGAGACGCAGGCATTGCAGTCGATGCACGACGGGCGGTAGGCGACCGATTGCGAGCGGCGGAAGCCGATCCGGCCGAGCGCTTCGTTAAGCTCCCCGGCGTTGCGCCCGTTCAGTTCGGTGAACACCTTCCGCTCGACCTTGCCGGCGAGATAGGGGCACGGGCTCGGGTTGGTGACAAAAAACTTGGGGAAGCGAAATGGGGCGCTCACCGGGCCGAGCCTCCGTAAATGGTTACAGAAGTCTTTATGCGACCGGTAAACGCGCTTGAAAAGGGTCGGGTCCGATAATTCAGGGTTAACGGCGGGCCTGTCCCTTTTGGGGACGGCGCCTCACAAGGATCAATCGAGCGACGCGCGCTCGACGACGAATCCGGCGCCTTCCAGCGCGGTCACCAGATGCTCGATCGCCACCGAGTCGCGCGCTTCGCATTCGACCTCGATAACCGTGTCCTTGGCGGGCAATGTGGTGAAGATGCGGTGGTGATGGACCTCGATGATGTTGACGCCGCATTTGTGGAACGTGGCGGTGATCGCGGCGAGCGCGCCGGGGCGGTCCTGCGCCGCGATCCGCAGCCGCGCGATACGGCCGCAGCGGACCAGCTCGCGGACCAGCACGTTGGCGAGCAGATGGGTGTCGATATTGCCGCCGCACAGAACGGTGCCGACCTTGCGCCCGCGGAAACGATCGGGAGCGGAGAGGATGGCGGCGAGGCCGGCCGCCCCTGCCCCCTCGACGACGGTCTTCTCGATCCCGACAAGCAAGGCGACGGCATGCTCGATGTCCTTCTCCGCGACGAGGTCGATGCGATCGACCTTTTCGGAGATGATCCGGCGAGTGAGTTCCCCGGGCACCTTCACCGCAATGCCTTCGGCGAGCGTATCGCCGCCGATCGCGCCGTGGCCGCCTTCGACGACATTCTTCATCGACGGGTAGAGCTCGGCCTCGATGCCGACAATCTCGATGCCGGGCTTGATTGCCTTGGCGGCAGTCGAAATGCCGCTGATCAGCCCGCCGCCGCCGATCGGCACGACAATCACGTCGAGGTCCGGCACCGCTTCAAGCATCTCCAGCGCCACCGTCCCCGCGCCCGAGATCACCGCAGGGTCATCGAACGGATGCACGAACACATAGCCCTTCTCGCCCTCGAGCTGCTTGGCGAAGGCGTGGGCGTCGTCGAACCGCTCTCCATGGAGAATCACCGTCGCGCCATGGCCTTCGGTCTGGGTCACCTTGATCGTCGGCGTGCTGACCGGCATCACGATGGTCACCGGGATGCCGAGCCGCTTGCCATGATATGCGACCGCCTGCGCATGATTGCCCGCCGAAGCTGCGACCACGCCGCGGCGCCGCTCGTCCTCGTTCAGGGCCAGCAATTTGTTGAGCGCGCCGCGCTCCTTGTAGGCGGCGGTGAACTGCAGGTTCTCGAACTTGAGCCAGACGTCGGCGCCGACCAGGTCGGACAGGGTGCGGCTATGCAGCGTCGGGGTGCGGATCACCGCGCCGGCGATACGCGTCGCGGCGGCCTGGATGTCGGCGAGGGTCGGGAAGTCGGTCATGGGCACGCGGCCTAGCCCTTCACGCCGCGCCAAACAATGCTAAGCCAGCGGCCATGCGCACCCACCTGACCGCAGCCGCGGCGCTGCTCCTCGCCACCACATCCGCAAGCGCCTTGGCCGACACGCTGGTCCGCAATGCCAATGGCATCCAGGTCGGCGCGGACGGCAAGCTTGAACGCTTTACCGGCATTCTGATCGGCAATGACGGCAAGGTGAAGCGGCTTCTTCACGGCGAGATGATCAAGGCTGGCGCCGACACGAAGGTGGTCGACGCCGCGGGCAGGACCATATTGCCGGGGCTGATCGATGCGCACGGCCACGTCATGGCGCTC
>Ga0307416_100002629_pt1 | contig 10388 bp, 8 predicted proteins | sample DK1Cmetagenome_2_FD_203821 | JGI IMG/M metagenome (GOLD analysis project Ga0307416, IMG submission 203821) | Maize rhizosphere microbial communities from greenhouse at UC Davis, California, United States - DK15-C-3 | ecosystem: Host-associated > Plants > Roots > Rhizosphere > Soil | place: USA...
GTGTTACGGCGCTGGATGTTCAGATTCGGATTTCGGCGAGGATTGTAACGGGTGGGAGCCTTGGGGATGGCTGCGAGAGTGGCGGCTTCCGCCACGTTGAGATCCCGAACCGACTTACCGAAGTACCGCTGGGACGCTGCCTCCACGCCATAGGCCCCGTTCCCGAGCGGGATCTGATTGAGATAAATCTCCAGGATCTTGTCCTTAGGGTACTTCTTCTCGATTTCGCGAGCCACTTTTGCTTCGCGGAGCTTGCGGCGAAGCGACTTTTCCGTTCCGCTGATGTCCTGGTCCCAGATGTTCCGCGCCAGCTGCATCGTGATGGTGGAGAACCCCTCGGCGAAGCGCAGCTGGAAGATGTTCGTTCTGACGGCACCGAAAACCCGAACCCAGTCGATGCCGTGATGGCTGTAGAAGCGCTTGTCTTCAGTGGCGAGGAAAGCGGTCTTCACGTAGGGCGACATTTCACCCAGCGGAATGACCGTTCGCCGCTCGAGGCCGAGGTCGGTGATGAGCCGGCCGTCTGCGGCATACACCTTGGATGCCTGATCGGGGTCGTAACCGCCCAGCTCTTCGATCGACGGACAGGTGTTGCCTGCACAGGCGAGGCTCCACGCCGCCGCGAGCACAGCGAGCGCGAGCGCTACAAGTGCGAGAGAACCGACCAGCAGAATGCGCCGGCCGTGGGGGGAGAGTCGGACCCGTTGCAGAGCTGATTTTACCTGGAAGGGCATGCTGGCAAGCTAGCCAATTGCGAGGCTCTATTCCAGCGGGTACCATTGGCCGCTATGACTGAACTGATCAAAACTTTGACGGCTCGAGGCCTTCTTCAGGATGCTACCTCCGGGCTCGCCGACCGGCTCGCCAAGGGGCGGCTGACGGCCTACGTCGGATTCGATCCCACAGCAGATTCACTGCACGTGGGAAACCTTATCCCAGTTATGGGTGCGGCCTGGCTCCAGCGGTATGGGCATACGCCAATCATCCTGATCGGCGGCGGTACGGGGATGGTCGGAGATCCGAGTGGAAAGCGCGCGGAGCGGCCAATGCTCCCGCTGGAACAGATCGACCATAATGCGGCAGCGATTCGCGATCAGCTCGCGCGTTTCCTGTCATTCGATGAGGCTGCCAGCCAGAACGCTGCACGTATGCGCAACAATGCCGACTGGCTCCGTGACCTGAGGCTCATGGACTTCCTCCGTGACGCCGGCCGCCACCTCACGCTGGGTTGGATGCTTCAGAAGGAGAGCGTGAAGAGCCGGATGGAAACCGGCATCAGCTACACCGAGTTCAGCTACATGGTGCTCCAGGCGTACGACTTCTGGCATCTGTTCCGTACCGAGCAGTGCGAGCTGCAGATCGGCGGCAGCGATCAATGGGGGAATATCACGGCCGGAATAGAGCTGATCGGCAAACGAGAGGGGCAGCAGACATACGGGATGGTATTTCCGCTGATCACGACAGCCTCCGGCACCAAATTCGGCAAGAGCGAGGCAGGAAACGTCTGGCTGGATCCCGCGAAAACCAGCCCCTATCAGTTCTACCAGTTCTGGATCAATACCGACGACAGAGACGTCGAGCGGTACCTCAAGCTGTTCACCTTCCTGCCACTCGATAATATCAGCCGCACAATGGAGGAGCACGCCGGCGATCCCGGGCGGCGTGTCGCACAGCGGTTGCTCGCCAGGGAGGTCACAGGACGGGTGCATGGAGAAGCTGCTGCGGAGGAGGCGACCAAGACTAGCCGGCTCATTTTTGCGGGACATGCCCCGGAGGTCATCGTAGGGATGCCGCAGCACAACATATCTCGAGCGCGGCTGCAGGATCTATCGATCGTGGAGCTGTTGGTTGAAAGCGGTTTAGCGACATCGAAAGCTGACGCCCGGCGCGGCATTAACGGCAAAGGCTTTTACATCAACGACAACCCTATTGAGAGCACTGACCTTCACATTAGTGAAGCCGACCTCCAGGGTCCGCCCGAGAGTCGATTTTTAATGCTCCGAAAGGGCAAGAAGAACTACGTGCGGCTTGTGTTAGAGCCATAGATCCTACCAGCGGCGCCGCCTCGTTATCGTAGTTCGGCGTGGGGCTTTCACCCCTAGCAAGCCGAACAGCCCGCGGACCACTTCCCGGACGACCGTTTTTCCTAGCGGCGACTGGACCACGTCTCCCGCTATCTCGGTCACCGTTCTGTCCTGCTTGCCGCGCGATGACGCCGGTCCGGATGGTTGCTCCTCTGGTTCCAGCGTCGCACGTGCCAGCCGTGCCGCCAGCAGCTCCCGCGCACTCTCTCGGTCGATGGGTTTCCCGTATTCCGGAAGAAGCGCCGACTCTCTTATGTCTGCCTGCAGCTCTTCGGGCGTGAGCGGCGCCATGCGGGACGCTGGAGGGATCATCCGCGTCGCCACAACTGGACTGGGCACTCCGCGGGCGTTCAGCACCGTCACGACCGCCTCGCCCACGCCGAGGGATGTCAGCGTTTCTGCAAGATCATAGAACGGAGTCTTCGGGAACGTCCGGACGGTTGCTCTCAGCGCCTTCTCGTCATCTGGGGTGTGTGCGCGCAAGGCATGCTGTATCCGGTTGCCGAGCTGAGCTAGGACGCCTTCGGGGACATCCTTGGGAGTCTGGGTAACGAAATAGACACCTACGCCCTTGGAGCGTATGAGGCGCACTACCTGCTCGGTCTGTTCCAGGAACGCCTTGGGTGCGTCATCGAAGAGCAGGTGCGCCTCATCGAAGAAGAAAACCAGCTTCGGCTTTGCCAGGTCGCCCACTTCGGGCAGGTTGTGATACAGCTCGGCCAGCATCCACATCATGAAGGTCGAGAACAGCCTCGGCTTGTCCGCTACGTCCGGCAGCTCGAGACAGGTGACCACACCCCGCCCATCGGAAGTGAGCTGGAGCAGATCGTTGACCTCGAACTCCGGCTCCCCAAAGAAGCGGTCGGCCCCTTGCGACTCCAGCTCGATCATCTTCCGTAGCAGCACGCCGACCGTGGCTCCCGACATGCCGCCGTATTGCGTTAGCGCGGCTTTGCCATCGTCCGAGGTCAGGTACTGAAGGACCGACCTCAGATCGTGGAAATCCAGCAGGGGAAGCTGGTTGTCGTCGGCATACTTGAAAACCATCGTCAATACGCTGGTCTGCGTGTCATTCAGCGAGAGCACCTTCCCCAGCAGCAACGGACCGAAAGAGCTGACAGTCGCACGCAGCTGGACTCCGCTGGCACCCGTGAGACTGACGAACTCAACCGGTACCCCTTTGGCCGTCCAATCCCAACCGATATCAGTTGCCCGCGCACTCACGCGAGGTGTGCTCTCCCCGGGCATCGCGAGCCCCGAGAGATCGCCTTTCATATCCGCTACGAACACCGGAACGCCTTGAGCCGAGAGCTGTTCGGTGAGCAGCTGAAGGGTCTTGGTCTTGCCCGTGCCGGTCGCCCCGGCGACCAGGCCGTGACGGTTCGTCATGGACAGCGGCAGCCGGATCTTGGGATTCTGATGGACCTGCTGTCCTTCGAGGGCTGCGCCGAGCACCAACGATGGCTCCTCGATCCCATACGATTGCTCCAGCATCTCCGTAAACGCGGTCATGCCTGCTCCAGGATGTCCACGATCCGCTCCATCTCGGCCAGCGTGTTGTAGAGGTGAGGACTGAGTCGAATGGCGCCTTCCCGCATGCCGCATATGACACGAGCGGCCTTGAGCGAACGGAACGCTCCGCCGACATCATCAGGCATCACGCACAGAATGCCGGATCCGTGATGATCCACCGGCGATACCACCCGAACTCCGGAACGCGCCGCCCACTCCAACACCGGGACGTGCAGTGTCTGGAGATGCTCGGCTATGCCCACGATGCCGGCGTCGAGCAGCATCCGTACCGATGCGTTCATGCCAGCAAAGTCCTGATATGGAAGTGTGATCAGCTCGAACCGCCGGGCGTCGCCACGTAGCCGGTCGTCGTACTGGGTCAGGCGGGTAAAGTCATCGGTGCCCTCGAATGCCATCCAGCCGGTGACCGCCGGGCGCAGCTCGGGTATCAGCTCCCGCCGCACGTACACGAACCCCGAACCCCAAGGTGAGAGCAGCCACTTCTGACCACCGCACGCGAGCACATCGACGGGGGTCACCCGAAGGTCTATCGGCACCTGCCCCACTGCCTGTATGGCGTCTACGACGAGGTACGCCCCGGCCTCACGGGTTGCAGCCGACAGTCGTCCAAGATCAACGGTGTAGCCGTTGCTGAACTGTACCAGTGAGATCGCGAGTACCCGCACCCGGGGGTCGCGAAGGCGCTCCAGCAGCCGATCCTCGTCCGGCCATCCGTCCGCTGTTGTGGGGGTGAGCTCCAGTGTTATCCCGCTGTCCTTGAGCAGCATCCAGGGATACACATTGGCGGGAAACTCCCGATCACTCGTGAGAACGATGTCTCCGGGCTTGAGCGGCAGCGCGCGCGCGGCGAGGCTCAGGCCAAACCCGGTGTTGATAGTCAACCCGATTTCCTCGGCCGACGCTCCGATCAGCTGTGCGGCGAGACGCCGGGACTCCGCCATGCCGGCGAACAGCTCCCGGTCCGGCAGCTGGTACGGAGCGGCGCGCTTGCGGTTGAACTCCTCCAGCACGAGGCGAGTTCGCTCTGGCAGCGGGCCGATACTGGCGTTGTTCAGGTATGTGGTGTCAGCGGTCCAGGGGAATTCAGACCGCCGGATCTCCGCGAAGTGGCTTGCAAGTGAGAAGTGAGAAGCAAGAGGTGAGAGGGGGCCTCCCTTCTCAAGCTCGGTCTCTGCCTGTTCCCTCTTACCTCTCACCTCTCACCTCTCACTCTTTCACCTCTCACTGTGTCACCTCACCTCTCCGTCCGAAGCTTGGGATCGTACGCTTCACGCAACGCGTCACCTACCAGGTTAAACCCAAGCACGGCCGCACCGATTGCGAGGCCGGGAGCAAAGGAGATCCACGGAGCGACCCGCAAGAGGTCCCGGCCGTCAGCCACCATGGCGCCCCAGCTGGGAGTCGGCGGCTGTGCACCCAGGCCGACGAATGACAGCGCCGCTTCGGCCATGATTGCACCGGCAATCCCCAGGGTGGCCGCGATGATGACCTGTGTACGCACGTTCGGCAGCAGGTGCCGGAGCAGCACTCGCCGGTCGCGGGCGCCCAGAGCGCGAGCAGCCAGCACGAACTCGGAATGCCTCAGCACCAGGACCTGGCTTCGGACCAGACGAGCCATGCCGGCCCAGCCGACCACCCCGATTACCACAAATACTACCGGTAGTGATGGTTTGACAGCCGCAGCCACGGCTATGAGTAGCAGGAGCGTCGGAAACGCCAGTGTGATGTCGGCCAGACGCATCACCAAGGCGTCTACCCAACGCCCATAGTACCCGGCGAGGAGTCCCAACAAAACGCCCAGGATCACTGACACGGACTGCGAGATGAGGCCAACTGAAAGGGAGAGCCGGGCACCGTACAGGACCCGGCTCAGCACGTCGCGCCCTTGGGTGTCCGTGCCCAGGAGGAACCGGGAGCCCGGCTCGATGAGATAGGCATTCCGGAGGTCGCCAGTAACCGGGTTGTGAGGAGCCAGCCACGGTGCGAAAATGGCCGCAATTACCACTGCTGACACGAAGAACACGCCCAGCTGAAAGAAGCGATCCCGCCTCAGTCGGTCACGCAGTAAACGCTCAGGCATTGCGATCCGGTGACGTGGGTTACGCGCCCTGTAGGTGAATTGGACACAGCCTCAACATACCCGCTCTCACCGCGTGGGAGCGCACGAATCTTGCATTTTGGTAGCGTGGTGCACCCGACTGCAACCTTTGGCAGGGTGAGCGCGTGATAGCAGAAACCCCCTTCACTCTTGTTCTCAGCGGCGGAGGCTTAAAAGGGCTCGCCCACATCGGCGTGCTCCGGGCCCTCGAGGAGCGGGGACTGGTCCCCAATCTGGTCGTCGGCTCCAGCATCGGGTCGCTCATTGGTGCCGCGTGGGCATCGGGGGTACCGGTGCAGCAGATGGATGCCCGCGCCCGTCTGGTCCGCCGCCGGGATGTGTTTCAGGTCGCCCGAGCGGACGTCGCGTTCCGACGGCTCCTTGCTCCCTCCCTCTATCGCCGTGAGCCGCTCGAGGCACTGATCGCCAGCCTCGTCGGCGATGCCACCTTCGCTGATCTCACCCGCCGGTTGCTCATCAACACCGTGGATCTTCACTCGGGCATGCAAGTGATGTGGGGCTTGCCTGGCCTCCGCAATGTGAAAATAGCCGATGCTGTCGCTGCCTCATGTGCGCTCCCGGGCATCTTTCCTCCCCGGGAACTCGACGGCCGCGCCTACGTCGACGGCGCGATCATCGAGAATCTGCCCGTCCGGATGGCGGCGTCGCTGGGCCAGGGACCGATCCTGGCCATCAATGTGGCGGCCATGAGTGTGCGCCGGTCCGCGCTGGAGACTCAGGGATTCGCGGCCACCTACAGCCGCGGGCTCGAAATCGTCATGCAGACCCAGATCGAGGCTCAGCTGCGCGACTGGAGTGGCCCACCACTGGTGCTCGTCCAGCCCAAGGTGGAACACATTTCCATGTTCGCCTTCGACAAGACGGACGAGTTGATCGATGCCGGCTATCGTGCTACCTCCAACACCCTCGACCAGCTGGGCACCCAGCTCGGCGGGGTCGCGCGGGGTATGCACCCAACCCGCCGGCTCAGAGTACTGGTCGACGAGGATCGCTGTGTCGGTTGCGGTTCATGCGTGGTTCAGGCCCCCAAGGTCTTCCGGCTGGATGGCCGTGGGAAAGCCGAAGTACTGACGCCGATCCAGACCTGGTCTCCCATTGATGGAGCTTACGTCCTCAACTGCCCCACCTACGCCATCAGTGTGCGTCCCGAAGACTCTGCCGCCTGACCTATAATACGAACACTTCAGCGCTGGGAAACTCGTCGCAGGCCTAGTTCGGCTCCGATCCGCTGAACATCAGACGTGACGCGATCCCAGTTGAAATAGCTCTCGACCGCTTTTCGGCCCCCATCACCCAGACGTCGCGCAAGATTCCGATCCGTCAGAAGCAGTCGTACTGCGTCTATGACCGAGGCCGGTGTCCGAGCATCGACCAACAGTCCCGTCTCGCCTTGGAGTACGGCGTCCGGGATCCCGCCGCTGGAGCCGCCCACCACCGGGATACCGCAGGCCGAGGCCTCGCTGAGTGAGATCCCAAATCCCTCCGTCATGAGCTCGGCCGGACGAGAGACCCCCAGGTAGATCTCCGCGTTGTTATACAGTGCCGGCAGATCCGAATCGGGAACGTTGGTGAGAAACCGGACGCGGCTCGCCACGCCAAGTGCCTGAGCCATGGCTTCAAGCTGAGCCTGCATCGGTCCGGATCCCACGACTGCGTACCTCAATGTCGGATGCTCTTTGACCAGCGCGGCGAGCACATGCAGAACCGTGTCGATCCCCTTATGTGCCACGAGCCGGGCTACCGTGAGCAGCCACCTTCCATCTTCCAGGCCATAACGCGCCCGAACCGGAGAAGTGTCCACACCGGGCCGGAAGTGCTCGGGGTCGGTTCCCAGCGGCACAACCCGAACGTCGATCTCACCGTCACGAAATCCCAGCTCTCCAAGCACGGTGAGGCAGAGCTCGCGAGTCCACTGACTGATTGCAATTACCACCCTGGCGGAGCCGATGAGCGCTCGTGCCGCCCGGCGCTTCAGAGCCGAATGGCGAAGGCGATCCTGAAGGAGAAGCAGATCAGTTCCATACACGAAGATTCCGTACGGAGTGCCGGTACGCCGCCGTATCCAGTGAGCTGGGTACCCGGCGGGCTTGAGGTTGCCGCACCAGACAAATTCCGGCTCCAGAGTTCCAGCCAAGCCGCTGGCGCGCCGGGTCCAGGTTAGAAGTCCCTGGATTGTTCGCAGCCTGCGACTGGGTACCGTTACTCGATCTACTCGATTGGGGAGCGCACGATCGACGGTGGGCGCATCGGGTCTCGTCCCGGTAGAGACCACCAGAGTACCGGACGGATATCGTTTGGCGAGTTCTCCCATCATGCGAGCTATTCCACCGCCGATGGGCGGAAAGTCGTAGGTCAGCAGCAACTGCATCAGTCGGGTTCCGCCGCGGCGGCAACCCGCGCAGCTTTCCGGTGCAGCAGCCATCCTCCCCGGCCACCTTCGAGATACGAAAGCTGAGCCCCAAGATCTTCCCCCCAGGCGTGTGCGATGGCACGCTCGTCCGCGCGGTTGCCGTCGTCCATCAGGATCCAGCACTCTGGTGCAAGCCGGGACTTCAATGCAGGCACGGCAGGGTAACGAGCACGCGGTCCGCTGGCTTTGGGAGGGCCGTCGACGATCAGAACATCGATAGGACTCTCGAGAAATCGCTCGTATTCAGGACCGTACCAGGAAAGAACCGTTCCTCCGAGCTCTCTGGTAGCCAGAGGCGCGGTGACCACGCGTGCGACGTCGTTCAGTCCCAGGAGCCGAAGCGTCTCTATGGTTTTACGGGCAAACTCGGGGTTGTGCTCCAGAGATATGACCCGGCCCCCGAGTGTCTTCAGGCACCGGGCTATTGCGATGGTTGAGCTGCCCGAGCCGCACTCAAGCACCAGGCGGGGTCGAACATCGGCCACCAGCCGGGCGGCATGCTGAATCAGTACTGTATCGGCCGCCCAGCCGCCGAGCTCCGCTGGTATCTCTCCAAACAGTGGGCGAACCTGTGTCAAGGCGTATTGCTGAAGCTGCCCCTCCCGTATCAGGTCTCGTAGCAGGGCCGCCTCAAAGAGCGTGAGGGACACAATCACAGATCCCAGGAGAGCCCCTCCCACGGCGGTGTAGCCTGCGAGAACGAGCACGAGGCCGGCTGCCGCAAGGCTCGCGAGAGTTCTGCGTGCACGGCGCGCCACACGCGGCGTTGTGAAGGGCATGCCCGACAAAGTAGTGGGGTAACTATCTTTCCGCGCCGTCGAATTCCCGAGCATTTCCAACTCCGAGGTGATCGTGCGGGTAGTTGTTATCGGCGCTGGGCGGAGGCATAAAAACGAAGCCGCGATCACGCGTGCGGTGCTTTCGCTGGGACACGCCTGCCGGATCGTCAATGCGGTAACCTGGACCCAGAACTTGGGCCGGTTTGCGGCACCGTTGCTGGTCCGCCAGGTGGAGGCTTTTGAGCCCGACGCGGTGATTCTCGGAAGACACGCCACGTTGCTCGGAGAGGACCGCCTCAAGAAGCTGGTACGTGGGCGGTATTCCGCATTCTGGTACTTCGATCTTCGCGTTCCTCCGATCCAGGATGTGCTGACCCTGGGCCGCATGGTAGATGCCATGTATGTCACCTACCTGCCGACCGTGGAGACCTACCGCTCGCTCGGTATCCCCAACGTCATGCATCTTCCCCAGGGAACGGATCCCGAGCTCGACACTCCTGCCCCCTCCATTCCGCAGCGCTACCGCTGCGAGGTTGCCTTCATTGGAGGTAATTCGCCGCACCGTAACTCGCTCCTGCGAGCTATGTCGCAGGTCTATGATCTCCAGATCCGTGGTCCCGGATGGCGCAAGGCACCGCCGGGCCTGCCGATTGCCGGTGGACCGGTATACGCCAAGGCCTACGCACAGGCGGTGGGAGGTGCGGCAATCTCGCTGGGGGCACATTCCCTGCCCGAGATGGCTTTCCAGACCGCATCGGCATCGAACCGGATGTGGAAGGTGATGGGCTGTGCCGGGTTTTATCTCGGTGAGTGGGTGGAGGGAATCGACGTCTTAGCCGCGGACGGGGTTCACTGCGCGTGGTATCGTAACCTGGATGAGGGTATCGAGCTGATCAGGCACTATCTGGATCGGCCGGACGACCGCAGAAGGATTTCTCTGGCAGGACGGCGTCACGCCCTGGAGCATCACACCTACGCCCATCGGATCAGCCTTCTCCTGGAAGGCAAAGGTTATCAACTGCCTCAAACAATCTCGTAGTTTCGGAATTCGAACACCCTTACGCCTGTCAGCCGTTCGATCAGGGTGGAGATGTAGTATCGGACGAAGCGCCAGCGGAATTTTCTGGGCGCGATCACCCGATCAGGATCGACACGACGGTCGTTGATCCATGCGCGTGCCACGATGGGGTGAGTTCCGCGGAACGGCTCCAGGCCCGGCATCCACGCCAGTAGCGGCAGGCCGGCGTCGGCGTTCCGCCAGGGATACATGGTGCGACCGAGATCGCGTTTTTCGCGGAGCGCCTGTGCCGGTCTGGCCCAGCCATAGTGGAACATCTGAGCGGCGGTGAGCCGCGCCCGGATCTTTCGATGTTCGGGGCCGACCCGAAAACCCTGTGCACCCTGGTACGGGCGAATGTCGAGCTCCCGGGCGAGCCGCACCACCCGGACCTCGCGGCGATACC
>Ga0307416_100002630_pt1 | contig 10386 bp, 9 predicted proteins | sample DK1Cmetagenome_2_FD_203821 | JGI IMG/M metagenome (GOLD analysis project Ga0307416, IMG submission 203821) | Maize rhizosphere microbial communities from greenhouse at UC Davis, California, United States - DK15-C-3 | ecosystem: Host-associated > Plants > Roots > Rhizosphere > Soil | place: USA...
GTTGAAGAACCCGGGGCCGCCCGCCGGTTTACAGCCGACCAGCGGCGGATACAGGTCCGCGGTGGTAGTTCGGTACTGATAGAGCGCGCGCGACCACTCCTGAAATGGAATGTCGGCGGCGCGCGGGAATCCGCCCAGACCCGGGCGTATTTCCCAATACCCCTTCTGATCCTTTGACGAGCCGAGATTGACGCGGCCGTCGGACCAGCGCGGTGCCGGTTCCGACACCGCCGGCTTCTGCGCCGGCGCCTGCGCATATAGCGGGACGCTGACTGACGTCAGGGCGAGAGCGATCGCTGCGGCTCGTTGTACTTTCAACTTACTTTTCAACTTACTTTTCCACTTCTTCCACTTCTTCCAGTTTTCCACTTCTCAGCGCATTGTCAGTTTCTGTCCATCTGCCAGCACCATCGCTGTCGTCGGCATCGACCCGCCGGAGTTGCTGCCGTCTTTCGCGGCAGCTGCGTTCACGATCGTCACCTTGTCGCCGATCTTGAGCGTGTCGCGCTTCCACCCGCCGCGGACCAGCGCATAGGGCGGGCCCATCTCGATGCGGTAGTTCTTGACGGCACTCCCGTCCTTCACGTCAACGGAGACAAAGGCGTGCGGATTCACCCAATCCACCTTCGTCACGAAGCCGGTAATGGTGAACGGCTTCTTCGAGTCGTATTCGGCGTCGAAGGAATGGTGCGCTCTGGCGGCAGACGCCGCGGACAACATCGCACACACGAACGACGATGAGACGACGAGGCGGCGAAGCGTGCTGTTCATAATCATCACCGAATGAATGTGGACTCGACGTTCTCCTCGCAGAAGAACTCCTCGATTTCCCGATCGGGCACCCACCGCACCGTCCAGGCGCTGCGCCACGGCCGCGTGTAGGTCCGCGAATCGTCGACGGTCACCTCATACCTCAAGGTGTTCAGGTCCGGCCGCGAAAACCTCTCCTCCAGACGCAGCGCTTCCGTGTGCGGCAGCCCGCCGGCGGTCATCCAGAACCGCTCGTTGTACCCGACAGACTGGACGACGAGCGTGTCCTTGTCCCAGCGCCCCACCGAGCTGCCGTAGTAACTCGGCACCGCCTCCGCGGCCTGACCCAGCGGACGGCCGTCGGTGTAGATGATGCGCCAATTGCGGTTGCCGCCGCCGAACAGCACGAGAATCCGCCCGAGGTCCCGCTGTTCCACGAACTGAAAACCGTTCGGGGTGTGAAACTGCCGGGGACCTCCTGTGGGAAGACATCGCGCGGCAGGATCGTCCTTGAGCAGTGTCCTTTGCCGGTGCAGGTACACGGCTTTCGCCCAGGGCTGAAAGGGCGCCACGCGATCCGCGTCCGATAGATTGGTGAGCAGCCCGTCGGCGCGCAAGGAAGCCTTGCTGCCGTTTTCGATCATTGCCGTAAGACTCGACACACCCCAGTAGCCTTTTCGCCCGGCGGGCGGGCCCAGGCGCACCTGTCCATCCGGCCAGCGTGGTGCTGCGCCGGCTACGGTGGGAGCCGCCTTCGCGGTCGCGTTTCCACTGAACACGCGCGCACGCGGACGGGTGGTCCAGAACGTGGAGACGAGCGCACGTTTTGCGCTGTCGCGGGCGGGGACCGCCTCGACGCTCACGCTGTCGCCGGTTCGCACCGTCGTCGGTGACCAGCCGCGCTGTTCCAGATCGAGGGGATTGCCGATTTCGACCGCCCAGTTCACTACGCCACTGGCCTCGCGGACGTCGACAAACACATACGCGCGAGGATTCGCCCACTCGACACGCGTGACGACGCCGTCCAGTGTGATGCGGCGCCACTCGTCGTACAGAGCGGGGACCGGCAGCTGCGCGTGCACGACAGCGCCCGTGGCGATCAGCGCGCCCAGTACGAGCTGTTTCATCACTCGCGTGTCAGCGTGAACTCGCCCCTGGCGCCGCCCTGATTCCAGGTGCCGGCGATCCGCCGATGGTACGACCCGATATCCTCGAGCCGGCCCTCAGCCGTGATGCCTTTGCCCTCGATACGGACCGTCCATGTGCCCCAGTCGACGGAGACAGCGGTCAACGAAATGGCATCGGGACCGGGATTAATCACCCCGGTGACCGCCTTGCCATCCCACTCCATCACCATCGTGATGTGCGTTCGTGGCGCTCCCGCCGCGCCCCAGTCGCCCGCCCACGTGCCGGTCAGGGGATGGCCCTCCTGGGTGCGTGCGGATGCGGTCAGCACCACGAAGACCGCGGCCAGGACGAAGGTTCGTGTCCGCATGCGCGGGATAGTAATATTTCCCGCGGGCCATGGCCCGTAATTTTCTCAGAGGCCTTATTTGATGAGTAAACGTTTTGGCGCCGTTGCGGGTGCGTTCGTGGCGGCTCTTGTAATCGGCAGTCTTCCTCAGCTGACCGGCGGTGCGGCTGCGCAGACCGCCGCGGCAAAGATCCCCCGGATGGCCGACGGCAAGCCGAACCTCCAGGGCATCTGGCAGGTGCGCAACCGCGCCTTCTATAACCTCGAAGACCATCACGCCCGGCACAATATGCCCGCCGGGCGCAGCGTCGTCGAGGGCGGGACGATCCCGTACCAGGAGTGGGCCCTGAAGAAGCGCGAGGAGAATTTCGCCAAGCGCTACACCGAAGATCCGTTCAGCAAGTGCTACATGCCGGGCGTGCCGCGCATCATGTACCTCGAATTCCCGTTCCAGGTGTTCCAGAGCAGCACGCACGTGGCGATGACGTTCGAGTGGACCAACGTCCATCGGCTGATCTACACGAACGGCAGTAAGCCAGTGCAGGGCATCGAGTTCTGGATGGGCGACTCGCGCGGGCGATGGGACGGCGACACGCTCGTCGTGGACGTCACGAACCACAACGACAAGACCTGGTTCGACTCGGCCGGCAACTTCCACAGCAACGCGCTGAAAGTGACCGAGCGGTACTCGCTCACCGACGCCGACACGATGCGCTACGAGGCAACGATGGAGGATCCGAAAGTGTTTACGCGGCCGTGGAAGATCAGCATGCCGCTCTATCGCGTGAAGGACATGGATCGCATCCTCGAATACCAGTGCGTCGCCGAAAGCGAGGAGGCGAGCGGTGTTTTCCACCGCGAGCCGCGGACGTGGTATCCGAAGTAGGGCGCCTCTTCAGGGGTGCCGGTGACGGGACGAAATTCAAAATGCAAAATTCAAGATGCAAACCTGCGTTGAGACTTGCGCTCGGCGCGCTCGTCGTTGCTCTCGCCGTTAACGATGCCTACGCGCAGGGTGCGCCTCCCGCACCGGCGCGAGGACAGGGCGCGGGGCCGGCCGGTCAGGCGGGTGCTGGTGCCGCTGGACGGGGACGCGGACGCGGCGCCGCCCCGGTACCGGGACCACTTCGGCGGATGGCCGACGGCAAGCCGGATCTGTCGGGCTTCTATGAAAGCCAGGGCCGCGGCGCGAACTACGGACTCGAGGAGCACGCAGGGGCGACGATGCTTCCGCCGGGGCAGGGCATTGTCGTCGATCCGCCGGACGGTAAACTGCCGATGCAGGACTGGGCGCGCGAGGAACTGAAGAGCCGGCAGACGCCGGCCCGCGGCTACGACGACCCGACGGCGCACTGCGTCATGGCGGCCGGCGTGCCGCGCGGCTTCTACGTGCCGTCGCCGTTCTTCATCATGCAGACGCCGACGCACGTGGTCGTGCTGTTCGAACGCATGGCGTGGCGGCAGATTCCGATCGACCAGAAGCGGAAGCACCTGCCCGATACCATCCGCCTGTGGCAGGGCGACTCGGTTGGTCACTGGGACGGCGATACGCTGGTCGTCGAGAGCCGCAACTTCAACGGCAAGCCGTGGTTGAACGAGGCAGGTGAGATCACCAGCCACGCGCTGACCGTGGTCGAGCGGTTTACGCCGGTGAATGCGAATACGATAATTTACAGGGCGACGCTGACCGACCCGCTCGTGTATACGCGCCCGTTTACGGTCGAAGTGCAGTTCAACCGCGACGAGAAGGGCGAGATGCTCGAGGTCGCCTGCCACGAGGACAACCAGGACCTGCAGCACATGAAAGATGTGAAGGACGCCGGGACCGGGCTGGAGAAAAAATAAAAATGCAGAACATTCGCGGCTTCATTCTCTGCGCGGCGGTCGCCGCGGCCGTGTGCCTCGCCGCGGCACCGGCGATCGCTCATCATGCCTTCGCGGCGGAATTCGACGCGGACAAGCCGATCAAACTGACCGGCAAGGTCGTCGAGATGCGGTGGTCGAACCCCCACGCGTGGATTTATCTGGACGTCGCCGGCGCCGGCGGCAAGACCGAGCGCTGGGCGTTCGAAACCGGCGCGGCGAACGGCCTGTTCCGCCGCGGCTGGCGGAAGGAAGATTTGCCGGCCGGCACCGTGCTGGTGATTCAGGGCTGGCAGGCACGCAACGGATCGAACACCGCGAACGCGGGCAGCATTACGTTCCCGGACGGCCGCCGCCTGTTCGCGGGCTCGTCGAATCCGAACGCAGAGAAGTAGCTCCGCGTGAACGTGGCTTCCGCCTTAAGGCGGAAGAACGTAGGGGCCGACCTTAAGGTCGGCCCCTACAGTTGATGAGAAGCGTCTAACGGCCCGTGCGATTCGTTTCCGCGGCACCGCTCTCAGCGGCACTGCTCCTCGCCCTGGCGTGGCTCGCCGCCTGCACACGCACGCCGCTTCCACCCGACGTCGCCCGCTGGGAGGCGGATAACCCGCTCCGGCCGATCGGTCCTCCGCCGCTCGGCCCCAACATCAACCTCCGGTCGCTGCCCGTTCCGCCGACGCCCGAGCGAGTCCGTCTCGGCCGGTGACTGTTCTTCGATCGCCGTCCGGGCGATCGTTTGTGGCGCAGGACCCGATCGGACTGACGCCGTCAGAGATCAACGATTTGGTGGAACTTCTCGTCTCACTCGAGGGAATAGGATGGCAGGACGAAGGACCGTTAATGTTTCCTCAGTGACATTCAGATAGGCTTCCGCCGTGAATACACGACTTTCCGTCGCGGCAGCCGCCATCGTGGCGGGCGGCTTCATTCTCGCGACATCGCCGCATCCGGCCGCGCAGAGCTTCAACCTGCCGCCCGGCGCGCGCGCCGAACCGCCGGACCCGAACGTGCCCCTCTACTTCGAGGTGGCGTCGGTCAAACCGAACAATGGCGGCGCCCCGGGCATGGGCATCAACCGTGCGGCCGGGGGCAATTTCCGCACCGTCAACACGCCGCCCAGCGCGCTGATCACGTTCGCCTATGTCATCCAGAGCTACCAGCTGGTCGGTCTGCCGGACTGGGCGAGGAACGAGCGCTTCGACATCACAGCGAAGCTGGGGAGCGATCCGGCCGCCGTCACGCCGCCGGCGCCGGATCACATGATGCTCGCCATGCGCACGCTGCTGGCCGATCGGTTCAAGATGAAGATTCACAAGGAAACGCGCGAGATGGACATCTACGCGCTCGTCATGGACCGACCCGGCGGCAAGCCGGGACCCGCGCTGAAGCCGTCCACCGACGAATGCGCCGCGCGTCCGGGCGGACCGCGGCCGGAACCGGGCGCGCAGCCGCAGGGCCCCCCGCGCCGCGCGGACGGGTCGGTGATCAACTGCGGGTTTCAGCAGGGGCCTGGCGTGATGCGCTTCAACGGCTTCGCGCTGTCGATATTCGCGCAGGGGATTTCCAACCGCGTCGGCCGTCAGGTCGTGGACCGCACGGGACTGACGGGGGAATGGTCGTTCGAGCTGAAATACTCGCTGCCGCCGGCTCCGGGCGCGGATCCGGCACCGCCCGATCCAAACGCGCCAGATCTCTTCACCGCGGTGCGGGAGCAGCTAGGGCTGAAGTTTGAGGCGACCAAGGGACCCGTGGAGGTCTGGGTCGTGGACAGCATCGAGCGTCCGGTCGCGGATTGAAACGTGAAAGGCCGACCTGAAAGGCCGACCTAAAGGTCGGCCTCTACCAACGGCGGAAGCAAACATTCCCGGCCAGTCTCGCGTCTAATCGGCATTGTCCAAATCGACAGGGCCGGGCGTGCCGGCCCCTGGGTAAGCCGGGAGATCTGCATGACAGGTGTCGTTCTCGCCCGCCCGCGCCACAAGGTCCCGGTCTACGTGCTCCTTTCCGTCTTTTTTTCGCCGTTCATCGCACCCACGGCCACCTCCGCGCAGAATCAGACCGGCCGGCTGATCGTGACCGTCAACGATACGACTGGCGGTTCACTGCCAACCGCAACGGTCACCATAACCGGCGTCGAATCGGCGAATCGGGCACTGAAGATCGCACCTCAGGAGACGACGATGAACGGCATCGCCATCTTCGACGCGCTCGCGCCTGGGCGCTATACGGTGATTGCAGCGTTCACCGGTTTCGAGACCTCGCCGCCGCGCGAAGTTCGAGTGCGTAGCGGAGACAACCGGTTGACCATCGTCCTGGCGCTTGCCCGGCTGAAGGACGAAATCGTCGTCGGCCGCGACCAGCAGGTGGCGGGTTCGGATCGCGCAGCGACGTTCGGGTCGATGCTGACGCGCGAGCAGATCGATCAGCTCTCCGATGATCCAGCGATCGCACGGCAGCAGCTCGAGGACCTCGCCGGGCCGCTTGCGACGATCCTCGTCGACAGCTTCGAAGGCGGCCAGCTGCCCAACAAGTCGCAGATCCGGTCGATCCGCATCTCCCGCGATCAGTTCGCCGCGGAATCGCACTCCGCCGGCGGCATCCGCATCGAGATCGTGACGCAGCCGGGCCAGGGGAACATCCGCGGCCAGGTGCGGACGAATTTCTACACCAGCGCGATGGATGGCAGTCACCCGCTGGTCGACCGCACGCCACCAGCGCGGAATCTCAATGGCGGGATGAACCTGTCTGGAGGTCTGCTGAAGGATCGGATGTCGTTCAACCTGAACTGGAGCGGCACGAACAACTACACGTCGCCGGTTCAGATCGCGAGCGGCAGCAGCAACACCGACACACGGGTGCTGCCGATCAAGACCCGCACGACGTCGGAAAACTATAACGCCGGCATCGACTGGGCGGTCACGACGAACCAGACGGCCCGATTCAGCGTGAGCCGCTACAACAGCGTCACCAGCAACGCCGGACTCGGCGCGTACGATGCGCCGGAGCGCGGGTACACGACAGAGAACCCCGAGTGGTACGTCCAGGCCGGGCACACCGGGCCGATTGGCCGGCGCATGATGCTCTACAACCGGTTCTACTACGACGCGTACAGCTCGATTGCGACCAGCGCCGTCGAGGCGCCGACCTTCATCGTGCCGGACGACGTGAATCGCGGCGGGGCGCAGCGCCGAGGCCGCACGGACACGAAAGCGATCTACTACAGCGGCGACCTCGACTACGTGCGCGGCCGCCATTCACTCCGGAGCGGCGTCGAGCTGCAGCACACGCGGTACAACTCGGATTCCGAAACGAACTATCTCGGGACGTATTACTTCGAAAGCCCCGCCGCCTTCGATGCCGGCCAGCCGCGCAGCTTCACCCGGCGTGTCGGCGACCCGAACATCCGCTACTCGAACACGCAGTTCAGCATCTACTTCCAGGACGACGTGCGGTTGAGCAAGTCGCTGACGATGACACCGGGCGTCCGCTACGAGATCCAGACGCACGTCAACGACTTCGACAACGTGATGCCGCGGTTCGGCGTGACGTGGGCGCCGGGCGCCGGGCGGACGACGTATCGCGCCAGCCTCGGCATTTTCCACGACTGGTTGAGCACTAACATCTACCAGCAGACGCTGCAGTTCGACGGCTTCCGCATGCAGGAAGTGAACATCGCCGATCCGTTGTTTCCCGATCCCGGCCCGCTCGGACCGGCGACTCCGGTACAGCGGTATCTGCTCGCCGAGGACCTCGTGCTGCCGCGCACCGCCCGCGCAAGTCTCGGACTCTCGCGCACGATTACCCGGATGGTCTCGGTCAGCGCGGTGTACGCGTACACGCGTGGCATCGGCCTGTTCGTGGGTGAGAACCTGAACGCGCCTGCCGACGGCGTGCGGCCGGATCCGCAATTCGCGAACGTGATCCAGGCGGTATCCGGCGCCAAGTCGCAGGTGCAGACGCTCGATTCGAGCGTCACCTTGAACCTCGCGGGGCTTGGAACCAACCCGACGACCGGCCCGCGATGGCAGTGGCGGCGCGGGCTTCGACTGAGTGGCAGCTACACAATGGGCCGTCAGCGGAACAACACCGACGGCGCCTTCTCGGTGCCGGCAACGGACCTCGCGTCCGAATGGGGACCCTCGACAGGCGACATCCGCCATCGCGGCAGCATCAGTTTCGGCACAGCCGCGGTTCGTGGCCTGACCGCGTCGATGAACCTCGGCCGAACGTCGGGACGCCCGCTCAACATCCGAACAGGATTCGATGACAACGGCGACCTCATCTTCAACGATCGGCCGGAAGGCGTGGGCCGCAACTCGGTGCGTGTGCCGGGACAGTGGCAGTCATCGGCGAACTTCGGCTACGCCTTCTCGTTCGGCGGCCGGCAGGTGGCGAGCGGTGGCGGCGTCTCGATCACGTCGGCGGGAGGCGCGCTGGCGGTCAACGTGGCGGACAGCCAGGCCGTTCCGCGCTATCGCCTGAATATCTCGGTGAACATGCAGAACCTGTTCAACCGCCCGACCTACAGCGGCTACAGCGGCGTGCTGACGTCGCCCACGTTCCTGCAGCCGACGTCAGCGAGCGGCGTCAGGCGGACGACGATCAACGTCAACCTGACGTTTTGAGACAGGCCGAACCGGCTAGCTGGCCTCTACCGGGAAAGGTGCCGTTTTACCGGCGCACGTGCCGCTCGAGCATCTGACGCCGTACGACCGCGCCATACACGTTGCCGGCGGCGTCAACGCCTACCCCTTCCGCGCCGGAGTGCTCCGCACGCGTGGACTCCATGTCTTCGATGAACGCGGTGACGCGTCCGTCGCGCGCGCTGCCGATGCGAATCCCCTTCTTGATCCCCGGCAGCTCGTTGGCACCGGTGTCCGGACCCGACTCCGAATCGGCGACGTAGATGGTGTCGTCGCGCGTGATGAAGATGCCGCTCGGCCGCCCGAACTGCCGCCACTGATCGATCAGCTTCCCGTCCTGGTCGAAGATCTGGATGCGGTTGTTCTCGCGATCGCCGACGAACAGGCGCCCGCGCGAGTCGATCGCGATGGTATGCGGCTCGCTCAGCTGGCCGGGCCCTGAGCCCTTCTTCCCCCACTCCTTCACGAACGTGCCGTTGCGCGTGAATCTCACGACCCGATTGTTCCTGCCCGGCGGCCCGTTGGTCGTCCGGTGGCTGTCGGTGACGAAGATGTCGCCGTTCGGTGCGATGACGACGTCGGTGGGTTGATCGAAGAGATCAGGAGCGGATCCCGCCATGCCAGCCTTGCCCAGCGTCATCAGGACCTTACCGGTTGGGGAGAACTTGAAGACCTGATGCCCTTTGCCGTCCCCGCCGCGAGCGTCGGTGACCCAGAGGTTGCCCTCACGATCGACGGTCGCGCCGTGGGGGAACACGAACATGTTCTGGCCGAACGCCGCGAGCAGCTTGCCGTCCTTGTTGTACTTGAGGATTGGCGGCTCGCTGCGCCCGGCGCACGAGTTCTCGAAGCAGCGGGCGACGACGTAAATCGATCCGTCTGGCGCCGGTTCCACGGCGGTGACGGCCGGCCACTTCATGCCCGCCGGCAGTTCGCCCCAGTCGCGCGTCGTTCGATAGGGCTGCGGCAGATCGTTCCGCGGGCCCGCCTGCTGGGCCGCGACACCCGCCGTCAGCGCGAGGACGATGGCGAGCGACATGCGTTTCATCTCAGCTCCAGGTGTTGTGGGGTGCGGCAGCCACTCGCCTTTAACACGGAGAAACACGCCGACCGCCGTGATGTAAGCGGCCTCCCAACTTTTGCGCCTTCGTGATCTTCGTGGCCCTTCGTGGACTTCGTGATTAAAAACTCCGTGCGTTTCCGTTCCTCCGGTCCTCCGTGTGAATCCGTTCCCTCCGTCCCCTCCGTTCCCTCAGCGCGGCCAGGGAACCCCGCGGTTCTTCGGCACGGAGCGAACGCCCTTGTGGAGGAAGCGCTGCAGGCGCGCGCCGTTGTAGGTCTCCGTGGTGTAGAGGTTCCCCTTCGAGTCGACCGCGACGTTGTGCACGCCGTAGAACTGTCCGGGCTGCCGGCCGCCATCCCCGAACACCGTCACGACCTCCAGCGAGTCGCGGCGCAGGACGCGGACTTCCTCGTTCACGCCGTCAGCCTGGTAGATGTAGGTCTGCTGCGGATCGTGCGAGAACGTCATGTCCCACACCGACCCGGAGCGAATGGTCTTCGTCTCGAAGAAGGCTTCCTTGACGAACGAGCCATCGGTTTTGAAAACCTGGACACGATCGTTAACACGATCGCAGACGTAGACGAGCCCGTCCC
>Ga0307416_100002631_pt1 | contig 10384 bp, 8 predicted proteins | sample DK1Cmetagenome_2_FD_203821 | JGI IMG/M metagenome (GOLD analysis project Ga0307416, IMG submission 203821) | Maize rhizosphere microbial communities from greenhouse at UC Davis, California, United States - DK15-C-3 | ecosystem: Host-associated > Plants > Roots > Rhizosphere > Soil | place: USA...
GCGGCGTAGAGCCGCGCATCCTGGTGGATCGTGACCGCCGCCTTCGAGCCTTCCGGGCCGGCGATCAACGCGAGCTTGCCACGCTTGTCGGCGGCGGCCACGTTCGCCTGCTCGTACGATGGCGCCAGCCCGCGCACCGCCGGTTCGATCCAGATCTGCAGGAAATGCACGGGCGCGGTGCGCGATGCGTTGAACTCGCTGTGCATCACGCCACGACCGGCCGTCATGCGCTGAACGTCTCCCGGCACGATGGTCGAGCCCGTGCCGAGGCTGTCCTTGTGCGAGAGCTCGCCGTCGAGGACGTAGCTCAGGATCTCCATGTCGCGATGCCCGTGCGTGCCGAAGCCCATGCCCGGCGCGACGCGGTCCTCGTTGATGACGCGAAGCGGCCCGAAGCCCATGTGCGCGGGATCGTGGTAGTCGGCGAAGCTGAAGCTGTGGTGCGAGTCGAGCCAGCCATGGTTCGCATGGCCGCGTTCCGCGGCGCGGCGAAGCGTGATCATTCGATTCTCCTGTCGTCCGGGCGGGGTGGTGCGTTCGCGCACGCCCTGCTGTGAAGAACCAATGATAGAGTTGCCCGAACCGGCGGGAAAGCAGACAATCTTCACGACTCCATTCGAATTGGTTGAACGATGCCGCTGACGCTGGAATCGCTCGAGGTGCTCGACGCGATCGACCGCCGCGGCAGCTTCGCGGCCGCCGCGCGGGCGCTCGACCGCGTGCCGTCGGCGATCACCTATACGGTCCGCCGCCTCGAGGAGGACCTCGACGCGCTGCTGTTCGACCGCGGCGGACGGCGAGCGCGCTTCACGGCCGCCGGCCGCGAGCTGCTGACGCACGGTCGGCGCCTGCTGGCCGAGGCCTCCGCGCTCGAATCGCGCATCCATCGCATCTCCACCGGCTGGGAAGCCGAGCTCGCCATCGCCGTCGACACGATCGTGCCGCTGTCGCGGCTGTGGCCGCTGTGCGCGCGCTTCGACGCCCACTGTCGCGAAGTCGAGGCAGCGCACACGCGGCTCAAGTTCACCCGCGAGGTCCTCGGCGGCACGTGGGATGCGCTGGCGGACGGACGCGTCGACCTGGTCATCGGCGCGTCGGGCGAGCCGCCGCCCGGCGGCGGCTGGCGCCTGCGCGCGCTCGCCGACGTTCCGCTGGTGTTCGCCGTGGCCGCGGAGCATCCGCTCGCCCACGCCGGCGACCCGCTGACCGAGCGCGAGATCGCGCGGCATCGCATCGTCGTCGCGACCGACAGCTCGCGCGCGCTCGCCCCGCGCAGCGTCGGAACCCTCACCGGCCAGGAAACGCTTGCCGTGCCGGACATGCCGTCGAAGGTGGCGGCACAGATCGCGGGCCTGGGCTGCGGCTGGATCCCGTACTTTCTCGCCGCCGACGATCTGGCATCGGGGCGTCTGGTCGGGCGCGACGTCGAGACGGGCGCGCGGGTGGTGCGCGCGCACGCGGCGTGGCGCGAGGTTCGGCCGGGCAAGGCGCTCGCGTGGTGGATCGACGCGATCGGCGAGGCGGACTGGCGCTTCCTCGCGGCCGGCCCGCTCGATCGGCCAATGGCGGCTCCCCGCGCGCGTGCGCCTCGCCGCGCGGCGAACCGCTGACCCATCGCGCAGTCTTCTAGAGCGCGGGCACCGCGCGTGCGACCAGCGCGTCCACGTCGGCTGCCTGCGCGAGCGACCAGCCGCTTTCAAGCAGCGGCTCGACGCCGCCCGCGCCCAGAACCGGCTCGACCAGCGCGGCGAACTTCGCCGCGAGATCCGTATCCTGCATCGGCCGCTGCAGCGAACCGATCGCGTGCTCGACGAACACGTGCTCGCGCCGGCCGTCGCGCAGCCACACGGTGACGTCGGCGGACGCTTCGTCGATGGCGTCGCTCGCCGTCGCCTGCACGCGACGGCGCAGCGCGACGACGTCGTCACGCCGCACCAGCGCATCGGCGAACTCGTCCTCGCCGGCGCGGCCGACGATGAGCCCTGCCGCGAAGCCGTGGTAGACGCTGAACTTGGCCTGCAGCCCGTCCGCGGGCTCCTTCTTTCCCGTCAGCTCGAGCACCAGCGGATGGACGAGGAGTTCGACGCGATCGATGGCCTCGGCGCGCACGCCGCGCGCGCGAAGCTGGACCGCCGCGTCGATCGTCGGATGGATGACGATGCCGCAGGCGAACGGCTTGTAGGTGTTGAACGCGATCTCGAAGCGCTCGCCGAGCGCGTCGGTCGCCTCGCTCCAGTCGAACTTCGTGGAGACGACCTGCGCGAACCCACGGGGCGCTTCGAGCGCCCGCGGGCTCGCCGTGAAGCCGCGGCTCGCGAGGAGCGCGGACACGAGGCCGGCGCGCGCCGCCGCGCCCGGGTGCAGCGGCTTGGTCATCGTGCCGAACTGCTCGCGCAGCCCGACCGGTTGCGACGCCGCGATGCCGAGCGCCATCGTCGTGCGGTGCGCGTCGAGTCCCAGCAAACGCGCGCACGCCGCGGCGGCGCCGAGCATCCCGGTCGAGCCGGTGATGTGCCAGCCGCGATCGTAGTGCTGCGGGTAGATGACGTTGCCCATGCGGCAGGCGACGTCGATCCCGAGCACGATCGAATCGACGAGCACACGGCCGCTCGAGCCGCGGCGCTCGGCCAATGCGAGCGCCGCCGAGGCCACCGGGCCCGCCGGATGGATGATCGTGCGCAGGTGCGTGTCGTCGAAGTCGAACACGTGCGACGCGATGCCGTTGACCAGCGCGGCGCCCGCCATGTCGACGCGCTCACGGCGGCCGAGCACCGCCGCCTGCGCGGAGGGCTCGAGCATCTGCACGGCAGCGAGCGCCGCGTCGGTCGCTTCGTGGCGCGATCCACCGATCGCGCACCCGAGCCAGTTGACGAACGTGCGGTGCGCCTCGTGCTCGACGGCGTCGCTCCAGCCGCGCGACGGATGCGTCGCGACGAACCGGGCGAGCTCGGCGGTGATGGGCGGCGCGTCCGTGTCCGCGTGCAATGTCGTGTTGCGACTCATCGACCGTCCATGGCGACGCGCGCGGCTTCGTTGCATGCGTCGAAGTTTGCGTTGAATCCGACGCGCACACGTCGCGCGTCGAGCGATGCGACGTCTTGCCCGCCGCCCCGCCTGCCTCAGGCTTCGAGCCGGATGTTCCGATCCTTCGCGAGCTTGGTCCAGCGTGCGATGTCATCGCGAATGAAGTCGCCGAACTCCGCCGGGCTCATCGGCATCGGTTGCACGGCCTCGCCCGACAGCTTGTCGGCGAGCTCCGGCGCCTTCAGCACCGTGGCGAGCGTCGCGTTCAGCGTGGCAACGACGTCGCCCGCCATGCGCGCCGGGCCGACGACGCCGTACCACTGCATGGCGTCGAATCCGGCGAGCCCGCTCTCCTCGAGCGTCGGGACCTCGGCGAGCAGCGGATGGCGCGCGCGCCCGGTGACCGCGATCGGCCGCGCGCGATTCGAGCGGATGTAGGGCAACGCGGCGGCAAGACCCGGGAACATCGCCTGCGTCTGGCCGCCGAGGAAATCGTTGAACGCCGGCGCGATGCCCTTGTACGGGACGTGGGTCATCGTCAGGCCGCGCTGTGCGACGAGGAGCTCCATCGTGAGGTGGGTCAGCGAGCCGGGGCCGGCCGAGCCGTACGAGACGTTGGCGTTCTTCCGCACGTGGTCGACGAAGTCGGCCAGCGTCGTCACCGCGAGCTTCGGATCGACGACGAGCACGTTCGGCGTGCCGCCGATCATGCCGATCGGCGTGAAGTCCTTGACGGGATCGTACGGCACGGTGCGCGTCGCCGGATTGGTGCCATGGGTCGCGACGTACCCTTGCATCAACGTGTAGCCGTCGGGCGCTGCGCGCGCGGTCGTCTGGCAGGCGATGACGCCGCCGCCGCCCGCCTGGTTGTCGACGACGAAGTTCTGTCCGAGGCTCCTGCCCCAGGCGCTCGTCACCGTGCGGGCGACGAGGTCCGAGCCGCCACCCGCCGCGACGGGGACGATGTAGCGGATCGGCTTGTCGGGAAAGCGCGGCTGGGCGGAAAGGTACGGGGCGGCGAGAAGTGCCGGCGCGCCGCGCAGCAGCGCGCGTCGTCGTGCGTCCATCGGGTCTCCTTCGCGGCAAAGCGGCCGCGTCCATCATGCGTCAGCCGGCGTGGCCTTGTCATCCGTCGGTTCACCGATCGGCCGCGGCCGACGCCGCGCCGGGCGCGCGCGCCCGGCGCGTCTCAGAGCTTGTAGGCGCGCTTCGCCAGGCCGTACGCGAGCTCCGGCGCGAGCTCGAACGCCTCGTCCTCGCCGAGGCGATGCTCGCGCACGAGCGTCGCGAGGTAGCGGCAGTCGATGCGCCGCGCGACGTCGTGCCGCGCCGGGATCGACAGGAACGCGCGCGTATCGTCGTTGAAGCCCACGGTGTTGTAGAAACCGGCGGTCTCGGTCGTCTGCTCGCGAAAGCGCAGCATGCCCTCCGGACTGTCGTGGAACCACCACGCCGGGCCCAGCTTCAGCACCGGGTAGTGGCCGGCGAGCGGTGCGAGCTCGCGTGCGTAGCTGGTCTCGTCGAGCGTGAACAGGATGATCGACAGCGTCCGCTCGTTGCCGAGCCGGGCGAGCAGCGGCTGCAGCGCACGCACGTAGTCGGTGCGCGTCGGGATATCGGCCCCCTTGTCACGGCCGAAGTCGCGGAACACCGCCGCGTTGTGATTGCGGAAGCTGCCTGGATGGATCTGCATGACCAGGCCATCGTCGAGGCTCATCTTCGCCATTTCGGTCAGCATCTGGCCGCGGAAGCGCTCGGCCCCGTCGGCGTCGAGCGTGCCGGCGAGCGCGCCGTCGAGCAGCCGCTGGCACGCGCCGGCATCGAGGTCGCAGGTCAGCGCCGTCGGGTGTCCGTGGTCGGTCGACGTCGCGCCCATCGTCCTGAAGTACGCGCGCCGCTGCCGATGCGCGGCGAGGTAGCCGTTCCATGTCGCCGTGTTCTCGCCGGTCATCGCGCCGAGTCGTGCGACGTTGTCCGCGAACGCCTCGAACTCCGGATCGACCACGGGGTCGGGACGGTAGGCTGTGACGACGCGGCCCTTCCAGCCACTGTCGCGGATCTTCCGGTGGTGCACGAGCGGGTCCAGCGGCGATTCGGTCGTCGCGATGACCTCGATGTTGAAGCGCTCGAACAGCGCGCGCGGCCGGAACGCCGGCGTGGCGAGCATCGCGTTGATGCGGTCGAAATAGCGATCGGCCGATTCGCCGGTGAGCCGCTCCTCCATGGCGAACACCGTGCGGAACGCGTGGTCCAGCCACATGCGCGTGGGCGTGCCGCGAAACAGGTGGTAGTGCGACGCGAACGTGCGCCAGATGCTGCGCGCGTCGACTGCGGCCGCCGCGCCGTCGCGGCGCGGAATCCCGAGATCCTCGAGCCGCACGCCCTGGCTGTAGAGCATGCGGAACACGTAGTGATCGGGGGTGATCAGCAGCGCGCTCGCGTTGGCGAACGGCGTGTCGTCGGCGAACCACTGCGGGTCGGTGTGACCGTGCGGCGAGACGATCGGCAGCGACGCGACCGAGGCATAGAGCGCGCGCGCGAGCTCGCGCGTGGCCGGATCCGGAGGAAAGAGCCGGTCGGGATGGAGGTCGATGGGCTTGGTCATGTCGGCGTCAGGCCCGCTGGGCCGTGTCGAGACGGTCGACGCTGCGCGCTGCGCCGTCGCGGAACAGCGCTCGCAGCGAGTCGATCACGGGTACAGTGAAACGAGCATCGTCGCGCAGGTCCGTGCCGAAGATCGCTTCGATGTGAAGCAGCGCGCGCGCATACGCTTCGGGGTCGTCCGGGTGCGCGGCGGCGGCTTGCGCGAAGCGGGCGGCCAGCGGATCGGAGACGTCGATCGTGCCGCCACGCTCGTCTCGACCGCTGACGTAGCGCATCCACGCAGCGACGGCGAGCGCTTCGTGCTCGATCGGCCGTCCGGCGGCGAGGTTCTCGCGCATCGGGGCCAGCAGCCGCTGCGGCAGCTTCTGCGAGCCGTCCATCGCGATCTGCCGCGTACGGTGCGGCAGCGCCGGGTTGCGGAAGCGGGTGACGAGCGCTTCGCGATACGCGGAGAGATCGACGCGCGCGGGCACGCGCAGCGTCGGCGTGGCTTCCTGCATCAGCGCGCGCATGTAGCGCTCGAAGCGTTCGTCGCCCGCGACTTCGTAGATGAACGCATGCCCGGCGAGATAGCCGAGGTAGGCGAGCGCCGAGTGGCTGCCGTTCAGCAGGCGGAGCTTCATCGCCTCGAACGGTGCGACGTCGTCGACGAGCTCGGCGCCGCCCGCCTCCCATGCGGGTCGCCCGGCGGCGAACGCATCCTCGATCACCCACTGCCGGAACGGCTCGCACACCACGGGGGCGGCATCGTGCAAGCCCAGCGCGGCATCGTTGTCCGCGATGTCCGCGTCGGTCGTCGCGGGAACGATGCGATCGACCATCGTCGAAGGGAACGTCACGTGCCCGGCGATCCATTGCGCGAGCGCGGGATCGCGTCGCTGCGCGAACTCGAGCACCAGGTCCCGCGCGACGGCACCATTGTGCGGCAGGTTGTCGCACGACAGCACGCTGAACGGCGTGCCATGCGACCCGCGGCGCAGGCGCAGCGCATCGACGATCAGCCCGATCGCGCTCGTCGGTTCAGCGCCGCCGGCGAGGTCGGAGGCGATCTCGGGGTGCGCCGGGTCGAGCTTGCCGGTCGCCGGGTCGTGACCGTAGCCCTTTTCCGTGATCGTCAGCGACACGATCCTAGTGTGCGCCGACGCGAGAAGCTCGACCACCCGCCGACGCTGATCGCCGAGGAACAGCGCCTCGCGCAGGCTGCCGAGCACGCGCCGCTCGACGCCACCGGGGCGCTTTTGCACCAGCGTGTAGAGCGCGTCCTGGCCGGCGAGGCGATCGCGCGCACCCGGTGTCTTGAGGCTGACGCCGGCGATCCCCCAGCGCCCCGGCGAGGCGAGCAGCGCGTCGTCGGTGAACTCGACCTGGTGCGCCCGGTGGAAGGCGCCGAGCCCGAGGTGGACGATGCCGACGTCAGGCCGCGCCGTTGCCGCGGGACGCGCGACCGCCGCCGGCAATGCGTCCAGCGTGGCGAGCGAAAGCGATGCCATGAACGACCTTTCTTTGCGCGGGCGTCAAGCGAGCCGCGTCGCCTCGCCGGCTGGCGCGCACGGATCGGGCACGGCGCGCGCCGACGTTCGTCCGCGCACCGCGATCGCGCGCGCTGGGGCGAGGCCTTGCCACTGTACGGCGCGGGCGAGCGCGCCGGCAAGCCGGCGCGTCACTGCAGGTAGCCCGAAAGGCGCGGCAGCCACAGCGAGAACGCCGGCACGTAGGTCACGGCGAGCAGCGCCGCGGTCAGCGCGCCGTAGAACGGCAGGATCGTTCGCATCACCTGCCCGACCGAGATGCCGCCGATCGCGCAGCCGACGAACTGCGTCGTGCCGACCGGCGGGGTATTGAGCCCGAGCGCGCAGTTGACCAGCATGACGATGCCGAACTGCACCGGATCCATGCCGTACTGCTGCGCGATCGGCAGGAAGATCGGCGTGCAGATGAGGATCGTGCTCGCCATGTCCATGAACGTGCCGAGCAGGAACAGGATCACGTTGATCATGAGGAAGATGACCCACGGCTCCGAGCTCACCTTCGCCATCCACTCGCCGGTCAGCGGCGCGACCTGGTAGAGGCCGATCAGGTACTGGAACGTCGCCGATACGCCGATCAGCAGCAGCACGACGCCGGTCGTCTTGACCGCGCGTGCGGATGCCTTGAGGAAATTCTCGCGCGTCATCGTTCGGTAGACGAACACCGTGACCACGATCGCGTAGATGACGGCGATGGCCGCCGATTCGGTCGCCGTGAACACGCCCGACAGGATGCCGGTGATGATGATGACGGCGACGAACAGGCCGGGCATCGCACGGAGGCCCGCGCGCATGACCGCGCGCCAGCCACGCCACTCGCCCGTCGGGTAGCCGCGGCGGACCGCGACCCAGTACGCGGCGAGCAGCATGCACAGCGCCGTGACCACCGTCGGCACGACGCCGGCGAGGATCAGCGCGCCGATCGACACCTTGCCGCCCGCGGCGAGCGAATAGATGATCATGTTGTGCGACGTCGGCGTCAGCGCGCCGACGAGCGAAGCGTGCGTCGTCACGTTGACCGCGTAGTCGGCGTCGTAGCCCTCGCGCTTCATCATCGGAATCATCACCGAGCCCATCGCCGAGACGTCGGCCACCGGAGACCCCGAGATCCCGCCGAACAGCGTGCAGGCGATGACGTTGCTCATGCCGAGCCCGCCGCGCACGCGGCCGACCAGCGCCTTCGCGAAGTCGACGATCTTGTCGGCGATGCCGCCGTAGAGCATCAGCTCGCCGGCGAAGATGAAGAACGGGATCGCGAGGAAGCTGAAAACGTTCATCCCCGACATCATCCGCTGGAAGATGACGAGGACCGGCAGACCTTCGTAGACGATCGTGCACACCGCCGACAGGCCGATCGCGAACGCGACCGGCACGCCGAGCACGAGGAACAGCATGAACGAGACGCACAGGATCGTCAGTGCCACGACGGAACGACCTCCTCGCGGCGCACGAGCGCGATGACGTGCTCGATCGAGAACAGCACGATCAGCAGGCCCGACACCATCAGCGGTGCGTAATGCCAGCCTTCGGAGATCCCGAGCGTCGGGATCTTGTAGCCGAGCACGCCCGCGGTGAGCCCCCAGCCGTACCAGCACATCATCGCGCCGAACAATCCGACCAGCGCGAAGATCAGGAGCTCCAGCCGGCGCCGCGTTTCCTCGGGGACGAGCACCAGCAGCGATTCCATGCCGATGTGCCCCGCGTCTCGCACGCCGACCGCGGCGCCGATCAGCGCGACGTACAGCACCAGCACGAGGACGAGGCTCTCGGCCCACGTCGGCGTGTCGTTCATCACGTAGCGGCCGAAGACCTGCCAGGCGACGAGCGCGACGATCGCCCACAGGCCGGCGACCGCGACGAGCATCGCCGTACGGGCCAGCAGGGCATTGAAGCGGGTGAGCATCGGACGTGGGACCGCTCGACGGCGCGGCGTTGACACGAAGGGCCGGGGCTCCGCGCCGCTTGGCGGGAGGACTCGGAAGACGGGGATCCCCGCGTTCGCGGGGGCGTGGACGGACGGCGAGTCCCCGCGTTCACGGGGACCGCGCCGTGCGCGTCAGTTCGTCGCCTGCACCTTGGCGACCATGTCCTTCAGCTTCGCGTCGGTGATGAACTTGTCGTAGACGGGCTTCATCGCGTCCTGGAACGACTTCTTGTCGACCTCGATGATCTGCGCGCCGCCCTTGACGACGATCTCGCGCGACGCGCGCTCCTTCTCGTCCCAGAGCTTGCGCATGTACGGGACGGACTCCTTCGCGACGTCCCGGAAGATCTTCTGCTCGTCCGCCGACAGCGTGTCCCACACCTTCTTGCTCATCAGCAGCATCTCCGGCGCCATCGAGTGCTCGGTCATCGAGTAGTACTTGGCGACCTCGTGGTGCTTGCTCGTGTCGTAGCTCGGCCAGTTGTTCTCGGCCCCGTCGACCAGGCCCGTCTTCAGCGCCGTGTAGACCTCGCCGTACGGCATCGGCGTCGCGTTCGCGCCCATCGCCTGAAGCAGCGCGACCCAGAGGTCCGATTGCTGCACGCGGATCTTCATGCCCTTGGCGTCGGCCAGCGTCTTCACCGGCTTCTTGACCGTATAGAGCGAGCGCGAGCCGGAGTCGTAGAACGCGAGTCCGACGAACCCCTGCGATTCGCACGACTTCAGGATCTGGTCGCCGACCGGCCCGTCCAGCACCTTCCGCATGTGCTCCTTGCTGCGGAACAGGAACGGCATCGTCGGGACCATCGTCTCCGGGCAGATGTTGTTCATCGGCGCGACGTTGATGCGCACGAGATCGAGCGCGCCGATGCGCGTCTGCTCGATCGTGTCCTTCTCGCCACCGAGCTGGTTGCCGGTGAACACCTTGATCGTGTGCTTGCCGCCGGTGCGCTTGGCGATCTCGGTGCTCATGAACTTGACGGCCATCACCGTCGGATAGTCCTCGGGGTGGACGTCGGCCGACCGGAACTCGCGGGCGGCGATCGGTAGCGCGAGTGCGGCCGCGGCCAGCGCGACGGCGAGGCGGTGGGGGACAAGCTTCATGATGCGACTCCTCCTTCGTGGGTGCGCCTTCCGGCGCGTGTGCGGGGCGTGCCGGCCGCGCGCCCGGCCGCGGGGGCGGGACCGGGCGCTTCGACCTGGCGCTGGAATTCACGGATGACGCGCGCGAGATGACGGTGCATCGCGGAGCGCGCGGCCTCGGCGTCGTGTGCCTCGAGCGCCTCGACGATCGCGGCGTGGTCCT
>Ga0307416_100002633_pt1 | contig 10380 bp, 4 predicted proteins | sample DK1Cmetagenome_2_FD_203821 | JGI IMG/M metagenome (GOLD analysis project Ga0307416, IMG submission 203821) | Maize rhizosphere microbial communities from greenhouse at UC Davis, California, United States - DK15-C-3 | ecosystem: Host-associated > Plants > Roots > Rhizosphere > Soil | place: USA...
CTCGTCTGCGCTCACCAGCCACGGGCCGACCGGGCCGAAGGTGTCGCAGCCCTTGCCCTTGTCCCAGGTGCCGCCGCGCTCGAGCTGGTACTCGCGCTCGGAGACGTCGTTGACGACGCAGTAGCCCGCGACGTGCTTGAGCGCGTCGGCCTTCTCGACATAGCGCGCCATCGAGCCGATGACGACGCCGAGCTCGACCTCCCAGTCGCTCTTCGTCGATCCCTTCGGCAGCACGACGGCGTCGTTGCAGCCGACCAGCGCGCTGGTCGGCTTCATGAAGATGATCGGCTCCTTCGGGATCGGCGAGCCGGTCTCGGCGGCGTGGTCGGAGTAGTTGAGGCCGATGCAGATGAACTTGCCCATGCCGCTCCACGGCGGCGCGATCCGGCCGGGCACGGCGACCGCAGGCAGCTTGTTCGCGTCGAGCTCGGCGAGGCGACGCAGGTTTTCGGGCCGCAGCGTCTCGGCGTTGATGTCGGGAACGACGCCCGAGAGATCGCGCACGGTGCCCTGCGCGTCGACCAGCGCCGGCTTCTCCGCGCCTTTGGCGCCGTATCGCATCAGCTTCATCGCTCTTCCTTCCATGACAGGGCGAGCAGTTTAGGCCCATGCTCGATGTTGAGCGGCCCGGGCAGCGGAGCCCGGGACATGCCCGCCGCCGCTCACCACCCCGAGTGCCGCTCGGCCCCGTGCCGCGCGGCCCGGTACCGCACCGACCAAGAACCGAGCTCAGATCGACCAGCCGCCGTCGATGACCTGCGTCGTCCCGGTCGTGAAGGCCGACTCGTCGCTGGCAAGGTAGACGGCGAGCGCCGCGATCTCGGCCGGCGTGCCGAGCCGGCCCATCGGCTGGCGCGCGACGAACGCCGCCTCGACCTGCGCCAGCGTCTGCCCGCTCGCCTTGGCCTGCGCTTCGATGCGCTGGCGCAGCGACGGCGACTCGACCGTGCCGGGGCAGATCGCGTTGCAGCGAACGCCCTGGCTGATGAAGTCGGCGGCGATCGACTTCGTCATGCCGATCACCGCCGCCTTGGTCGCGGTGTAGACGAAGCGGTTCGGCACGCCCTTGATGCTCGACGCCGCCGAGGCGACGTTGATGATCGAGCCGCCGCCCGCCTTCAGCATCGGCGGCAGCAGCGCGCGGGTGACGCGGTACATCGCGCGCACGTTGAGGTCGAACGAGAAGTCGAACGCGACCTCGTCGCACTCGAGGATGGTCCCGGCGTGGACGTAGCCGGCGCCGTTGAAGAGGACGTTGACGGTGCCCTTCGAGTTGGCCTCGATCGCCGCCGCCAGCACCGCGCTCGCGTCGGTGACGTCGAGACGGCGCGTCTCGCAGCCGGTCGTGCGCGCGAGGTCGGCGAGCAGCTCGTCGTTGATGTCGGTGGCGACGACGCGGGCGCCTTCGCGAACGAACGCTTCTGCGGTCGCTCGGCCGATGCCTTGGCCCGCCGCAGTGACGAAGGCGGTCTTGCCGGCGAGTCGATCGCTCATGGGTAAAGAATAGTTTCGTGTCGATTGCAGCGTCAACACCGGGTTTGCCCCTCGCATCGGCCCGCCAAGAGCGAACGGCACCCCGATTGCTCCGGCCGCGGCGGTTTACGTCTCGATTGCCGTTGATCGCCCCGTGCAGCGGCATGCAAGCGGTCTTGATAGGCTTCCCGGCCGCCAAGAACAAGCGCCATGGACCACCCCGCCGATGTGCCCGCGCCTGCGCCGCCGCCGTCGTATCCGCTCGCTCGGCGGCCGCGTCGGCGCTGGCTCGGCACGACGGTGGCCTTGCTGGCGCTCGCCGCGCTCGCGGCGCTCACCTGGTATCTGACGCATCGCCCGCCCGAGGCGCCGGGTGGCGGCGCGGCGCTGGCTGCGTCCGGCCCGGGGCGCGGCGTCGCGGGCGCAGGCGGGCCCGGCGCCGGTCGTGGCGGCCGCGGCGGCGCGCCGAGCACGGTCGGCGTCGCCGCCGCGACGCGCGCCGATCTGCCGGTCGTCCTCGACGCGCTCGGCACGGTGACGCCGGTCGTCACGGTGATCGTGCGGCCGCAGGTCTCCGGCCAGATCACGCAGGTGCTGTTCAGCGAAGGACAGATCGTCAAGAAGGGGCAGCTGCTCGTCACGATCGACCCGCGGCCGTTCGAGATCGCGTTGCAGCAGGCGATCGGCGCGCGCATGCGCGACGAGGCCCAGCTCGCGAACGCGAGAGTGCAGCTGCAGCGCTACCAGACGCTGCTCAACCAGGACTCGATCGCTCGCCAGGACGTCGACACCCAGGCCGCGACGGTCAAGCAGCTCGAAGCGACGATCGTCATCGACCGCGCCAACGAGAACACGGCGCGCCTCAACCTCGGCTACAGCAGGATCGTCGCCCCGGTGGCCGGCCGCGTCGGCCTGCGGCCGATCGACGTCGGCAACACGATCAGCGCCGGCGATGCGAGCGGCGTCGCCGTCATCACGCAGCTGGCGCCGATCGACGTCGCGTTTTCGGTGCCGCAGGACCGCGTCCCCGAGCTGCAGGCGAGCGTCGCCGCGGGCGAGAAGCTCGCGGTCGCGGCGTTCGACCGGACGCGAACGAAAAAGCTCGACGACGGCGTCTTCGCGACGCTCGACAACCAGGTCGACGTCCAGACCGGCACCGTCAAGGCGAAGGCGCGCTTCGCCAACGCCGGCAACACCCTGTTCCCGAACCAGTTCGTCAACGTCCGCCTCCTGCTGCGCTCGATCGAGGGCGCGATCGTCGTGCCGGTGACGGCGCTGCGCACCGGGCCGAACGGCGACTTCGTCTACGTCGTCGACGACGACCGCACGGTCGCGGTCCGCGCCGTCGAGCGCGGCGTCGCGACCAACGACGTCGTCGCCGTCACCAAGGGCCTCGCGCTCGGCGAGCGCGTCGTCACCGAAGGCGGCGACCGGCTGCGCGAAGGCGCCCGCGTGCAGCTCGCGAGCGAGCGGCCGGCCTCGGCGGCGGCGGGCGGCGGACGCCGCGCCGCGTCGGCTGCCGCGAGCGGCGCCGACGGCGAGCGCGGCCAGCGGCGGCGCCAGCGACCGAGCGACGGAGGCTGACGACCACCCGCCGCGATGAGCCCGTCGCGCCCGTTCATCCTGCGCCCGGTGGCGACCTCGCTGCTGATGCTGGCGATCGTCCTCGCCGGCCTGGTCGGCTTCAAGTTCCTGCCGCTCTCGGCGTTGCCGCAGGTCGACTACCCGACGATCCAGGTGCGCACCCTCTATCCGGGCGCGAGCCCCGAGGTCATGGCCAACACCGTGACGGCGCCGCTCGAGCGCCAGTTCGGCCAGATGTCGGGGCTCGAGCGGATGAGCTCGACGAGCGCCGCCGGCGCCTCGGTGGTCACCTTGCAGTTCTCGCTCGGCATGACCCTCGACGTCGCCGAGCAGGAAGTGCAGGCGGCGATCAACGCCGGCGGGTCGCTCCTGCCCGCCGACCTGCCGGCGCCGCCGGTCTACGCCAAGGTCAACCCGGCCGACGCGCCTGTGCTGACGCTCGCGATCAGCTCCGACACGGTGCCGCTCACCGAAGTGCAGAACCTCGTCAACACGCGCCTCGCGCAGAAGATCAGCCAGGTCGGCGGCGTCGGCCTCGTCTGGCTCGCCGGCGGCCAGCGCCCGGCGGTGCGGATCCAGGCCGACACGCAGGCGCTGGCGTCGTACGGGATCGGCATCGACACGCTGCGCACGGCGATCTCGTCGGCGAACGCCAACAGCGCCAAGGGCAGCTTCGACGGCCCGAAGCGCTCGTACACGATCAACGCCAACGACCAGCTGCTGACCGCCGACGACTACAAGAAGCTCGTCGTCACCTACCGGAACGGCGCGCCGGTGCGCCTGATCGACGTCGCCAGGGTCGTCGAGAGCGCCGAGAACACGCGCCTCGGTGCCTGGGCGGGTAGGAGCGGCGAGCTCAGGCCCGCGATCATCCTCAACGTCCAGCGCCAGCCGGGCGCCAACGTGATCGCCACCGTCGACGCGATCAAGCGGCAGCTCTTCGACCTCCAGGCATCGCTGCCGGCGAACCTGCGCGTCGAGGTGCTCTCGGACCGGACGACGAGCATCCGCGCGTCGGTGCTGCACGTCGAGTTCGAGCTCGTCCTCGCGGTCGTCCTGGTCGTGCTCGTCATCTTCGCCTTCCTCGGCAGCCTGCGCGCGACGGTGATCGCGAGCCTCGCCGTGCCCATCTCGCTGGTCGGCACGTTCGGCGCGATGTACCTGCTCGGCTACAGCCTCAACAACCTGAGCCTGATGGCGCTGACGATCGCGACCGGCTTCGTCGTCGACGACGCGATCGTCATGATCGAGAACATCTCGCGACACCTCGAGATGGCGCGCGCGCGGCACGGCGACGCCGCCGGCGCCGGGGCGCTGCGGCCGGAGACGCTGACCGGCGTCGAGGCGGAGTCGCTGCCGCCCGGCCGGCAGCGCATCGTCTTCGAGGCGGCGCTCGCCGGCGCCTCGGAGATCGGCTTCACGATCATCTCGCTCACCGTCTCGCTGGTCGCCGTGCTGATCCCGCTGCTCTTCATGGGCGACGTCGTCGGGCGACTGTTCCGCGAGTTCGCCGTCACGCTCGCGATCACGATCCTGATCTCGGCGGTCGTCTCGCTGACGCTGGTGCCGATGATGTCGGCGCGCTGGCTTCGCGCCGACGACGGCGAGCGCGAGACGCGCCGGCGCGGGATCGGCGGCCGGCTGCGGGCGGCGTTCCGGGCCGTCGTCGATCGCTACGACCGCGCCCTGACCTGGGTGCTCGACCGCGAGACGCTGACGCTCGTCGTCGCGCTCGCGACGCTCGTCCTGACGGTGCTGCTCTACCTGTTCATCCCGAAGGGCCTGTTCCCGACCCAGGACACCGGCCAGCTGCAGGCGCGCGTCGAGACCGCCGAGGACGTCTCCTACGCGCGCATGGCCGAGCTGCAGCAGGCGGCGGCGAGCGCGGTATTGCAAGACCCGGCGGTCGACAACGTCAGCTCGTTCATCGGCGTCGACGCCGCCAACAACACGATGCTGCACACCGGCCGCATGCTGATCAACCTGAAAGCCGACCGCGACGACCAGTCCCACGTGATGGCGCGCCTGCAGGAGCGCGTCCGCCGCGTCGCCGGCGTCACGCTCTACCTGCAGCCGACGCAGGACCTGACGATCGACGCCGAGACCGGCCCGACCCAGTACCGCGTCTCGCTCGAAGGCGCCGACACGGCGACGGTGACGGCATGGGTGCGCAAGCTCGTCGCCGCGATGCGCGAGAAGAAGGAGCTGCGCAACGCGACCAGCGACGCCGGCGCCGAGGGCCTCGCCGCCTACATCGAGATCGACCGCGACACCGCGGCGCGCCTCGGCGTCAGCGCGAGCGCGGTCGACGACGCGCTCTACAGCGCGTTCGGCCAGCGCATCGTCTCGACGATCTTCACCGAGACCAACCAGTACCGCGTCATCCTCGAAGCGCAGCCGGGCCTCTTGAGCACGGCGGAGTCGCTCGGCAAGCTCAACCTGCGGACGAGCTCGGGAGAGCCGACGCCGCTCGACGCGATCGCGAAGATCAGCGAACGGCGCGCGCCGCTGCAGATCACGCACGTCGCGCAGTACCCGGCGTCGACGATCGGCTTCGACACCGCGCCCGGCGTCTCGCTCGGCGCCGCCGTCGGCGCGATCCGCGCGTCGGCCAAGGAGGTCGGCCTGCCGGGCTCGGTGCAGCTCACCTTCCTCGGCGCCTCGGGCGCCTACGAGCGGTCGCTGTCGAACCAGCTCTGGCTGATCCTGGCGGCGGTGATCTGCGTCTACATCGTCCTCGGCGTGCTCTACGAGAGCTACATCCATCCGCTGACGATCCTGTCGACGCTGCCGTCGGCGGGCGTCGGCGCGCTGCTCGCCCTCCTCGTCAGCGGCAACGGCCTCGGCGTGATCGGGATCATCGGCATCATCCTCCTGATCGGCATCGTCAAGAAGAACGCGATCATGATGATCGACTTCGCGATCGACGCCGAGCGGCTCGAGAAGAAGCCGCCGCGCGAGGCGATCCACCAGGCGGCGCTGCTGCGCTTCCGGCCGATCCTGATGACGACGCTGGCGGCGCTGTTCGCCGCCTTGCCGCTGATGCTCGGCTGGGGCGAGGGCCACGAGCTGCGCCGCCCTCTCGGCCTGGCGATCTTCGGCGGCCTGATCGTCAGCCAGCTGCTGACGCTGTTCACGACGCCGGTGATCTATCTCGCCTTCGATCGCCTCGGCCGGCGTTTTCGCCGCGAGCCCGACACCTCGTCTGTCGCGCCTCGGGTTGCATCGTGACTCGCTACCCTTTCAACGAGCGCGATCGGGCCGGCGGGGCGCCCTGCTCTGCGCATGTCCCCCGAAGCCGGCCTGCGGCCGACTTCTCCTCCTTGACTTCGCTGCGCAGGGCACCCCACCGTCCCGATCCTGCACACTGCGTGGCGGCGAGCTCGCTCCGGCGCCGCAGCGCAAACGCAGGAGGCGACGCGAGATGAACCTCTCGCAGCCCTTCGTCCGCCGCCCGATCGGCACCGTGCTGCTGACGATCGGCGTCGCGCTCGCCGGCGTCGCCGGCTTCTTCGTGCTGCCGGTCTCGCCGTTGCCGCAGGTCGATTTTCCGACCATCTCGGTGAGCGCGCAGCTGCCCGGCGCGAGCCCCGACACGATGGCGACGAGCGTGGCGACGCCGCTCGAGCGGCGCCTCGGCACGATCGCAGGCGTCAACGAGATGACGTCGTCGAGCCAGGTCGGCAGCACGCGCATCAGCCTGCAGTTCGATCTCTCGCGCAACATCGACGGCGCCGCACGCGAGGTGCAGGCCGCGATCAATGCCTCGCGCGCCGACCTGCCGGCGACGCTGCGCTCGAACCCGACGTATCGCAAGGTCAACCCGTCGGACGCGCCGGTGATCATCCTTGCGCTGACGTCGGCGACGCTGTCGCCGGGGCAGATCTACGAATCGGTCTCCAACGTCGTCAGCCAGCGCATCGCCCAGGTCGAAGGCGTCGGCGACGTCGAGATCGGCGGCAGCACGCTGCCGGCGGTGCGCGTCGAGCTGCTGCCGTTCGCGCTCAACCGCTACGGCATCAGCGCCGAGGACGTCCGCGCCGCGATCCAGGCGAGCAATGCGAACCGGCCGAAGGGCCAGATCGAGGGCGACGAGCGGCGCCTGCAGATCTACACCCAGACGCCGGCGCGGCGCGCCGCCGACTACGCGCCGATGGTCGTTGCCTGGCGCAACGGCGCCGCGGTGCGCCTCGACGACGTCGCCGAGGTCGTCGACGGCGTCGAGAACACGCGCACGCTCGGCCTCTTCAACGGCCGGCCGGCGGTGATCGTCCTGATCACGACGCAGCCCGGCGCGAACGTCATCGAGACCGTCGACGGCGTGCGCGCGGTGCTGCCCGAGCTGCGCGCGCAATTGCCGACGGAGATCGCGCTCGACGTCGCCTCCGACCGCACCCATTCGATCCGCGCTTCGCTGCGCGAGATCGAGCTCACGCTCGTCATCTCGATCATCCTGGTGGTGGTCGTCGTCAGCGCCTTCCTGCGCAGCCTTCGCGCGACCGCGATCCCGGCGGTGGCGACGATCGTCTCGCTGCTCGGCACCTTCGGCGTCATGGTGCTGCTCGGCTTCTCGCTCAACAACCTGAGCCTGATGGCGATCACGGTGGCGACCGGTTTCGTCGTCGACGACGCGATCGTCGTCCTCGAGAACACGGCGCGCCACATCGAGGCCGGCATGGACCGCATGGCCGCGGCGCTGCTCGGCGCCAAGGAGGTCGGCTTCACCGTGCTCTCGATCAGCGTCTCGCTGGTCGCGGTGTTCATTCCGCTGCTCTTCATGGAGGGACAGGTCGGGCGCCTCTTCCGCGAGTTCGCCGTCACGCTGTCGGTCGCGGTCCTGATCTCGCTCGTCGTCTCGCTGACGACGACGCCGATGATGTGCGCCTGGCTGCTGCCGCGACCCTCGCCCCGACCCTCTCCCGCAGGCGGGAGAGGACGGCTTGCACGGTGGGCCGAGCGCGGCTTCCGGCGCGTCCTCGGCTGGTACGCGGCGAGCCTCGACTGGGCGCTGGCGAGCATCGGCCTCGTCCTCGTCATCCTGCTCGTCGTCGTCGGCCTCAACGTCTATCTGTTCAGCGTCGTGCCCAAGGGCTTCTTCCCGCAGCAGGACACCGGCCAGCTGCAGGGCGGGCTGCGCGCCGACCAGAGCATCTCGTCGCAGGCGATGGGCGAGAAGCTCCGCCAGGTCGTCGGCATCCTCCGCCGCGATCCGGCGGTCGAGACCGTCGTCGGCTTCACCGGCGGCGGCCGCGCCGGCGGCGGCTTCATGTTCGTCACGCTGAAGCCGATCGCGGAACGCAAGGAGCGCGGCTCGGCGGTCGTCGCGCGCCTCAGGCCGCAGCTCGCGCAGGTCACCGGCCTGCAGATCTTTCTCAACCCGGTGCAGGACGTCCGTGCCGGCGGCCGACAGGCCAACGCGACCTACCAGTACACGCTGAAGAGCGACAGCCTGGCCGACCTGCGCCGCTGGGCGACGCGGCTCGCCGAAGCGATGAAGCAGGACTCGACGCTCACCGACGTCGACACCGACCAGCAGGACAACGGCGTCGAGACGCTGGTCGAGGTCGACCGCGACAGCGCGTCGCGGCTCGGCCTGACGTCGGCCGCGATCGACTCGTCGCTCTACAACGCGTTCGGCCAGCGCCAGGTCGCGACGATCTACGACGAGCTCAACCAGTACCACGTCGTCATGGAGTGGGCGCCGCGTTACGCGCAGGGGCCGAACGCGCTCGCCGACGTCCACGTCCCGGCGCGCGCGACCGCCGGCAGCTCGACGGCGAATCCGCCCGGAGCCGCGGCCGCTGCGTCGGGATCAGGGGCGACCGTCGCCACCGGCGGCAGCGCCAATCCCGGTGCGCGCGATGCGTCGAGCGGCAACGCGCTCAGCAACACGGTCACGCCGCTCGTCCCGCTCAGCGCGGTGGCAAGGGTTCGCGAGCGCGCGACGCCGACCGCGATCAGCCACCAGGACACCGAGCTGGCGACGACGATCTCGTTCAACCTCGCCGAAGGCAAGACGCTCGGCGACGCGAGCCGCGTGATCCGCGATGCCGAGGCGGAGATCGGCATGCCGACCAACGTGCGCGGCTCGTTCCAGGGCACCGCGCGCGCCGCGCAGCAGTCGCAAGGGCAACAGGCGATGCTCATCGTCGCCGCGATCGTCGTCATCTACATCGTCCTCGGCATGCTCTACGAGAGCCTGGTCCATCCGATCACGGTGCTGTCGACGCTGCCGTCGGCAGGCGTCGGCGCCGTCCTCGCGCTGCTGCTGTTCCGCATGGACTTCTCGATCATCGCCCTGATCGGCGTCTTCCTCCTGATCGGCATCGTCAAGAAGAACGCCATCCTGATCATCGATTTCGCGCTCGAGGCCGAGCGGACCCGCGGCCTCACCGCCGTCGAGGCGGTGCGCGAGGCGTGCCTGCTCCGCTTCCGGCCGATCCTGATGACGACGCTCGCCGCCGCGCTCGGCGCGCTGCCGCTCGCGATCGGCTTCGGCGAGGGCGCCGAGCTGCGCCGGCCGCTCGGCATCGCGATCATCGGCGGGCTGATCGCGAGCCAGGTCATGACGCTGCTGACGACGCCGGTCGTCTACGTCGTCCTCGACAAGCTGCGGCGCAGGAGGCGCACGGCGATGCCGCCGGCGCGCGCGGCCGCCACCGAGGGCGCCGCATGAACGCCGCGCTGCGCGGCGCCGGCGTCGCCGCGGCCGTGCTCGCGGTCCTCGCCGGCTGCGCGCTCGGCCCGGACCACGTCCGTCCCGATGCGCCGACGCCCGCGGCGTACAAGGAAGCGCCGCGCGACGGCGGCGCGACCTGGCTGCCGGCGGCGCCCGCCGACACGCTCGACCGCGGCGACTGGTGGCGCCTGTTCGACGATCCCGAGCTGAGCCGTCTCGCCGCCGAGGTCGACGCCGCGAACCAGACGGTCGCCGGCGCGCTGGCGTCGTACCGGCAGGCGCAAGCCATCGTGCGCGAGGCGCGTGCCTCGTACTTCCCCGTCGTCTCGCTGTCGGCGAGCGCGCGCAGGAGCGGCGGCAGCGGCAGGGTCGGCTCCGGGTCCGGCTCGGCCGGAGCGTCGTCGGGGACGTCGTTCGACGTCTCGCTCGACGCCGACTGGGCGCCCGATTTCTGGGGCCGTGTCTCGCGCAGCGTCGAAAGCGCGCGCGCGAGCGAGCAGGCCAGCGCCGCCGATCTCGCGTCGGCGCGGCTTTCGGCGCAAGGCGAGCTCGCGACCTTCTACTTCTCGCTGCGCGAGGCCGACTTCGAGGCCGAGCTGCTGGCGCGAACGATCGAGGGCTACGAGCGCGCGCTGCAGATCACC
>Ga0307416_100002634_pt1 | contig 10377 bp, 7 predicted proteins | sample DK1Cmetagenome_2_FD_203821 | JGI IMG/M metagenome (GOLD analysis project Ga0307416, IMG submission 203821) | Maize rhizosphere microbial communities from greenhouse at UC Davis, California, United States - DK15-C-3 | ecosystem: Host-associated > Plants > Roots > Rhizosphere > Soil | place: USA...
CCTGAGATGAAGACCCGGAATGCCTGGCTCGCCGCCGCGGTGCTCGCCGCCGCCGTGCCGCCCGCCATGGCGCAGCAGAAGATCAACAAGCGCGTGACCGTGGCGTCCGACGCGACCGTCGAGGTGTCGAACGTGCAGGGCGGCGTGACCATCTCCGCCTGGGACAAGAACGAGGTCGAGCTGACCGCCGACCTCGAGAGCGACAAGGACGAGCTCGAGTTCGAGGCCAGCGAGCGCCACGTGCGCGTCGAGGTCGAGCGGCCGCACGGGAAGTACAGCCACGACGACGAGGACGACGCCTACCTGACGCTGCGCGTGCCGAGCGGCGCGCGGCTCATCATCGATACGGTCAGCGCCGAGATCGGCGTGACCGGCGTGAAGGGCGAGCAGAGCCTCGAGTCGGTGAGCGGCGAAGTCCGCACGCAGGCCTTCGACGCGCCGGTCCGGGCCAACGCGGTGTCGGGCGACATCACCGTGACGGGCAACGGAGGCAAGGCGGCCGTCTCCACCGAAAACGTGAGCGGCACGTCCACGGTCACGGGCATCCGCGGCAACTACCACGGCGAGGTCGTCAGCGGCGATCTCAATGCCGTGGTGGCGGGCGGCGAGCGGCTGGAGCTGAGCTCGGTCTCGGGCGGCATCAACCTGCAGGCCGAGCTGACGCCGGCCGCGCGGGTGGAGCTCGGCTCGGTGAGCGGCACGATCACCCTCAAGGTCAAGGCCCCGGTGAATGCCGACTTCGACATCGAGTCTTTCAGCGGCGACATCGAGAACTGCTTCGGCCAGAAGTCGCGCGACACCAGCAAGTACACCCCGGGCAGCGAGCTCAACTTCACCCAGGGCAAGGGCGGCGCGCGCGTCGAGATCGAGACGCTGTCGGGCGAGATCAGCATCTGCGACCGCTGAGATAGAATCGGGTGTGCCCCTCGAGCGACGCCACGCACGCATCCCGGCCGCCATCGCGATCGTCGCGCTGGCGGCCTTCGCCGTCCTGTGGGTCGGCGCGCGCATGCCCTTCGCGCGCGGGATGGTCGCCGGCCGGATCACCGACGCGACGGGGCTGACGGCGGCGATCCAGTCGCTCGGCATCGGATTCTTGCCGTCCCCGACGGTCGACATCCGCGGGCTCACGATCGCCCAGCCGCCGGGATTCGGCGACGACCCCTTCGCGACGGTCGGCCGCCTGCGGGTACGCATTCCCTGGTCCGGCATCTTCAGCGTCTCCGAGCTGCGCGAACTTTCCGCGGAGGACGCGATCGTGCGTCTCGTCGTTGACCGCCAGGGCATTGGGAACTGGTCGAAGCTCGGTGCGGAGCCGGCGGCCGATGTGCCGCCGCCGGATGGGGAGGCCGCGGACTGGGCGATCGGCTCGCTGCGGCTCGCGCGCGGGGCCGTCGACTATCGCGATCTCGCCGCCGGCTCGCAGTGGCAGCTCGCAGCCATCTCGCTCGATGCAGACGCCATCGAACCTGCGCGGGCGTTCCCCTTCGACCTGAAGCTCGGCGGTGTCTTCGGCACGAACACGACGCACTTCGCATTGAAGGGAGAAGGGCGGGTGGACATGACGGCCGGTGCATACGAAGGCCGGTCGCTGGCGTTTCGCGGCTGGCTGGGCGGGGAGCCCCTGCCGCTCGCCGGTGCCGAGCTCGAGGGCGAGCTCGCCCGCGCGTCGTATGAGTCGAAGTCTGGCGTTGCGATCGCCGAGGCGGGGCGATTCGAGTTCGCCGAGGTGTCCGGAAAATTCGAGGGTCGCGCCGACCTGGATGCACCTGCGACCGAGGCGAGCGTCACTGTGACCACCGAGCCCTTCGCGCCGCGGCCGACGGCCATCATCCTCGGCCGGCCGCTGCCGGCAACCGCCGATCCCGCGGCCTTCGAAACACTGCAGCTCACGCTCGCGGCGCAACTGCAAGGCGGGGCGCTCCGGCTCGATCCGGTCTCCGGACGCCTCGACGACACGAACTTCGAAGCGCGCCTCGTGCCCGCCGAACGCTTCGTGCGCGCGACGCTCGACCGGATCGACCTCAACCGCTACCTGCCGGCCGCGGCGAAGACGGTGTCCAGGAAGAACGCGACGCTGGAGGCGGCTGTCGCCGAGCTCGCCAAGCTCGATATCAACGCGGAGATTCGCATGGAAGAGGCGCGCGTCGCGGGAGCAACGCTCCGCGATGCCGTGATCCGCGTCGAGCGCGACGAGGCGACGCCATGAGCGACGAGACGCGGTGGCTGGCCGACGCGCTATTGCCCTGGTTCGACGCCCATGGGCGTCACGACCTGCCCTGGCAGGCCAAACCCACGCCGTACCGCGTGTGGGTATCCGAAGTGATGCTCCAGCAGACGCAGGTGGACACGGTCAGGCCGTACTTCGAGCGCTTCGTGGCGCGTTTCCCGGATGCAAAAGCGCTTGCCGCCGCGGAGCCGGACGAAGTGATGGGCCACTGGTCGGGCCTCGGTTACTACGCGCGGGCGCGAAACCTGCACCGTGCCGCGAAGGACATCGTGGCGCGGCATGGCGGTGAGCTGCCGGCCGTGCTCGATGAGCTGATGGCGCTGCCCGGCATCGGCCGTTCGACCGCGGGCGCCATCCTCGCGCTTGCCCACGGCATCCGCCAGCCGATCCTCGATGGCAACGTGAAGCGCGTGCTCGCGCGCGCCTTCCTCGTGGAGGAGGCGCCCGATTCGAGCGCGGGACTGCGCAGGCTCTGGACGCTGGCCGAAGCCTGCACGTCGCACGAGCGCGTCGACGCTTACACCCAGGCCATCATGGATCTCGGCGCGACCGTGTGCACCCGGGCGCAACCGGCCTGCACGCGCTGCCCGCTCGCGAGCCGCTGCGCCGCGCTCGAGATGGGACGCACGGCCGCGCTTCCGGCTCCGAAGCGGCGCGCTCCTCGACGCGAGCGCAGCGCGCATTTCGTATTCGTCCTGCACGGCGGCAAGGTCCTGCTGGAACGGCGGCCTCCACGTGGTATCTGGGGCGGCCTGTGGGTTCCGCCGGAGTTTCCCGACGAGGCGGCGGCACGCGCCTTTCTGTCGTCCCGTCACCGGGCGATCGAGCCGACGCGCGTACTGGCGCCGCTGCGGCATGCATTCACCCACTTCGACCTCGTGATCCGTCCCTGGGTGCTCGAGGTCCAGGGCGCTCCGGGCCTTACCGGGGAGGGCGAGACTCGCTGGTACGAACTTGCCGCGCTGGACGGGGTCGGAATGCCCGCGCCCGTGGCAAGATTGCTCGAGGAGTTGAAGGATGGCGCGAATGGTTCACTGCGTGAAGCTCGGGCGCGAGGCGGAAGGCCTCGAGAAGCCGCCGTACCCGGGTGAGCTCGGGCAGCGCATCTTCGAGAACGTCTCCCGGGAGGCCTGGCAGAAATGGCTCGGCCACCAGACGATGCTGATCAACGAGTACCGGCTCGTGCCGTTCGAGCCGAAGGCGCGACAGTTCCTGGTCAGCGAGATGGAGAAGTTTTTCTTCGGCACCGGGTCCGACAAGCCGCAAGGCTTCGTCGACCCGGGCGCCGCGGGCTGAACCCATGAGCGCAAATCCGGGCATCGCACGGATGCAGCAGGGACACGCCGCGCGCAAGGCGGGGCGGGCGGACGAGGCCCTCGCACACTACCGCTCGGCCGTCGAACTGGAACCCGGCAGCGCAGAGGCGCAGAGCGTCTACGGCCTGATGCTGCTGCAGCTCGGCAAGGCCGCGGAGGCGGAAGCGCCGCTGCGCAAGGCCGTGGCGCTCGCGCCGTCGCATCCGGCGGTGCGCATGAACCTCGCGCAGTGGCTCGCGCAGCAGGGCAGCCTCGAGGAGGCCGTGCGGGTCGTCGAAGGAGTCGCCGCCGACGAGCCGGGACGCCACTGGGCCTGGGAGCGGCTCGGCGAGCTGAAGGCACGCCTCAAGCGATTCGGCGAAGCGGCCGAACACTTCGGACGAGCCGTGCAGCTGCAGCCGCAGGACCCGTCGCTCCTCTTCAAGCTGGCGCAGGCGAACTTCGACAGCGGACGCCGTGCGGACGCCGCACACAGCCTGGCCGCGGCAGCCGCGCTTGCACCCGGCAACACCGCGGTCTTCCGGCTGCAAGCGGACCTGCACGAGGCCGCGGCGGACTGGGGCGCGCTCGAGCGCGAGGCGGTTGCCTGGCGCGCGGCGGCGCCGCAGGATCCCGCGCCGTGGCGCGCGCTCGCGAAGGCGCAGCTCCAGAGCGGCTATCCGCGGCTTGCGATGCAGAGCCACCAGCGGGCCTTCGAGCTCGGCGGCCGCAGCGCCGAATGGCTCGCGGTCTATGGCCGCGTGTGCCTGCACGCGCTCGACCTCGACGCGGCGGGAGCCGCCTTCTCTGAAGCCGAGAAGCTCGACCCGAAGAACACGGCGATGTTGTCAGGCGCTGCGATCCTACGGATGTGGAAACGCGACATCGACGGTGCCCGCGCATACTGCCGCCGCGCGCTGGCCGTGAATCCGCGCGACGCGACCGCGCTCAAGACGCTGAGTGACCTCGACGACAACCGCCTGCCGGCGGCGGACGTCGAGCAGCTGCGCGCGCTCGCCGACGACAAGGGCGCGCCAATCGCGGACCGAATCACGGCTTCGTACACGCTCGGCGACTGCCTCGATGCCGAGGACCGGATCGAGGAAGCCTTCGCGGCCTACGCACGCGCGAATGCGCTGGCCAACAGGCAGGCGAAAGCCGAGAACCTTCTCTACGACCGCCTGAACAGAAGCCAGGGCACGGAAGAGCTGATCTCGATCTTCCCGAGCCTCCCCGCGGCGCCCGCCGACAACGTTTCCGACGTCGCGACGCCGATCTTCATCATCGGCATGCCGCGCTCGGGCACGACGCTCATCGAGAGCGTGATCGGCGCGCACTCGGCGGTCGCGACCGGCGGCGAGACGGCGGGCATCCGGACGATCCTTCCCGATTTCCTGGCGCAGGCGCGCGCGATGCCGCTCGCCAAGATTCCGGAGGAGAAGTGGGCCGCATGGCGCGCCACGTACCGGGAGCTGCTGCCGCCGACGGGCGCCGCGCGCTTCGTGACCGACAAGAACCCGTGGAACTACGATTCGATCGGCATCATCGCGCGGCTCTTCCCCGGTGCGCGCATCGTCCACGTGCGACGCAACCCGGTCGAGACGGGCTTCTCGATCTGGCGCAACGAATTCGCCAAGCTCGTGCGCTTCACGCACGACCTCGTCGACGTCGGGCATTATTACGGTGAGTACGCCCGCGTCATGGCGCACTGGGAGCGCGTTGCGGGCGACGCGTTCATGACCGTCCAGTACGAAGACTTCGTCACGCGCTTTGGCGAGGCGTCGCGCGAGCTCATCGCCTACTGCGGCCTTGAGTGGGAACCGGCCTGCGCCGAGTTCTGGAAGAGCGATCGCGCCGTGAGCACGATCAGCACGATGCAGGTCAGGAAGCCCCCGACGAAGCCGGGCCGCCGGGCCGAGGCCTATGCGGCGCATCTGACGCCCCTCGTCGATGCGTTGAAGGTGATGCGCGTCGACCTGGAGACGGGACGATACCTGGGCGACGCCGATCCTGACACCAGCCCGAGTCGCTAGACCCCGGTGACCGCTTCGATCTTGTTGCCGTCCGGGTCGAGCACGAACGCCCCGTAGTAATCCGGCCCGTATTCCGGCCTCAGGCCCGGTGGACCCGCATCCTTGCCACCGAGCAGCAGGGCCTCGTGATAGAAGAGGTCGACGGTCGTGCGATTCCCGGCATCGAACGCCACGTGCACGCCGTTGCCGGCGGTGGCCGGCCTGCCGTTGACCGGTGTCTCGAGGCTGTAGCTCAGCGCATCGCGCGTACCGTAATCCACGGACTCCTCGTCGGCCTGGCGGATCTCCAGCCCGAGGATCTGCATCAACGGGTCGTAGAAGCTCCTCGCGCGTGCGAGGTCGTTGACGCCGACAGAGACGTGGCTGATTCCCGGCATGGCGTCCGAATGTTCCAACGGCGACGTCCCGTCGCAAAAGGAAACGGCGACCGTACCGAGGGTGGGCATCGTCCTACGCTCGCCGGGCCGAGGCTTCCGCCTTGTCCGCCACGGTCCGGCTCCCATACTGGAGAGGAATGAAACAGGCGGATCTTCTCGACACGGACGACGGGTTTCCAATGGGCTTCTATTACGAGCCCGAGTTCCTGAGCGTGCAGCAGGAAAAAGACCTGCTCGAGGCGATCGGATTGCTGCCCCTGCAGGAGGCCGTGTATCGGGATTGGAAAGCCAAACGCCGGATCGTCAGTTACGGCGGCCGATACGACTTCACGCACCGCGAGCTCGGCGAGGCTCCGCCGATACCGCAATTCCTGCATCCGCTTCGCGAGCAGATCGCCCGGTGGGCGGGCGTCATGCCTGCGCTCATCCACCACGCGGTGATCGCGGAATATCGTCCGGGTACGCAGCTCGGGTGGCATCGTGACGTCCCGAACTTCGAGCGAGTCATGGGCGTCTCGCTTGGCGGGCGCGCCCGGATGCGTCTGCGGTCGTATCCGCCGAAACGCGGAGCGCGCGCTTCCGTGGCGCTCCAGCTCGAGCCCCGTTCCGCCTATTCCTTCACCGGCCCGGCCCGGTGGGCCTGGCAGCACGCTATTTCGCCCACGAAGGAACTGCGCTATTCGATCACTTTCCGGACCCTGCGCAGCAGCGAGGCCCGCGCTTGACGCTCGCGCGGGGCGCCTTGTCTAATACGCAGCCCCGAGCACGGCCAGGTAGCTCAGTTGGTAGAGCAGCGGACTGAAAATCCGCGTGTCGGTGGTTCGATTCCGCCCCTGGCCACCACTTCCATATCGATGAGCCGCATGAGGTTTCCGGCGCCACCCGCGGACCATCTGCGCGTGCGGCGGACGGATTCCGAGTGACCATCGGACTTTCGAAAATCGGGTCGGTCGCGCGGGTTCGCAACTCGGCGGGGCGGGCACGCGGCAACCTGACAATCCTGGAAACCTGCCATATAACCGTGAAAACGCGCTTGTCGGCCGGTCGATTCCGCCCCTGACCACCACTCACTTCAAGTACTTGGTTCGCTGCCCGTAGGTCGAGATAGACTGCTTCGTAATCGCGACCGGCAAAAGGCAACGCGATGAGCGAACCGGACGCCTCGCAACAGCCTGCAGCTCCTCCACCGAGTCCATCGCGCGCAGATGCGCGCGCGACTTTGAATCAACGAGCTGCTGCGGGGCGTCGACTAGGCAGCCCACGAGAAATGTGAACCTCAACCGACGGCCGATTGCGCGGCACACTCCGGTAATTCTGCTACTCGTCGTGGCGGCGTGCGGGGGATCTCGCCCGCCAGCAACCAATTCGCCCAGCGCCGTGGCCCAATCGGTCACGATCTATCGGGACCGTTACGGGGTGCCGTACGTTTCGGGCCCGACAGATGCCAGCGCGGTCTTTGGTTTCGCCTACGCACAGGCGGAGGACAACTTCGAGCAAATTGAAGAGAGCTACATCCATGCCCTCGGCCGCGCCGCCGAGGCCTACGGCGAATCCGGCGTCCCGCAAGATTGGCTGAATCGCGCGTTGCAAGTGACCGAGATGTCGCAGGCGGAGTATGGCCAACTCACTACCCGCGCGCGGCAGATCTGTGACGCCTTTGCGGCAGGCTTGAATTTCTTTCTGCAGACGCATCTGTCGGTGAAGCCGAGACTGATCACGCATTTTGAGGGTTGGCACGTGCTCGCGCTTCTTCGGTACCGGCGGTACCAGCGTGAGGCGGTGGAGATGTCCTCCGGATTGTCACCGACAGAATTGGAGGCGTTGGGCACTGCCTCGTTCGTTGGAGGCTCGAATGGTCTGGCTATCGCTCCATCGAGGACTGCTACCGGTGGGGCGATGCTGATCGCCGCGCCGCATCGCCCGCTCTCTGGATCGAATCAGTTTTACGAAGGTCATCTGCGGAGCGACGAAGGATGGCGTCTGTGGGGCTTCACGTTCGTCGGGTTGCCGTTCCCGCAGTACGGATTCAACGAGCATGTCGCCTGGACGCACACTGTCAACAACCCCGATATCGCCGATCTATACGCCGAGACGTTCGAGCGCCCGAGTTCGCCTATGGAGTATCGTTATGGCGATACGTACCGTCAGGCGCGCCGCTGGACAGCGGAGATTCGGATCCGCGCCGAAGACTCCGTGACGACGCGAGAAGCTGAGTTCCGAGCAACACACCACGGACCACTCGTCGTCGTGCGCGACGGAAAACCGCTGGCACTGAAGGTGTCGAAGATCGATGAAGGCGGGATGCTCGAGCAGTGGTACGCGATGTCACGCGCGCGGTCCCTCGACGAATTTCGGACGGCCCTGGCGCGGGTCGCTCTTCCATACTTGAACATAATCTACGCGGATGCTTCGGGAAACATTCTTTACGTCTACGGCGGCGCGATACCTCGCCGATCTACGCAGTTCGACTGGTCAAAGCCCGTCGACGGAAGCATTGCCGCGACCGAATGGCAAGGGTATCACCGGCTCGACGAGCTTCCCCAGGTGCTCAATCCTCCGGGCGGGTTCGTGCAGAACTGCAACTCGAGTCCGTTTACGACCACGAACGGACCGAACCCGCTTGCAGCCAACTATCCCCGCTACATGTTCGGCCCATACGACGACGATTCGCCGCGGGCGGTGGTTGCGCGTCGGATCCTCGCGCGAAACGCACGGTTCACGTTCGACGACTGGCAGCGGGTGGCGCTCGATACGACAGTACTCCTTGCCGAAGGGGAAGTGCCGAAGATCGCCGCGGAATGGCGCCAACTCCACGGTGATTCGCATGACGGAATGGCCTTGCGGCCGCTGGTGCAGGAGCTCGACCGATGGGACCGGCATGGTCGCGTTGACTCGATCGCGACCACGCTTTTCTTCCGCTGGGAAGAGGAATTCTTCGATGAGCAAGGAAAGCCGCGGGAGCCTGGTGTCCCGATGCCGCGCGTGCGCGCGTTGATGCGCGCCAGGACGGCGCTAGAACTTGAGCACGGGACCTGGCGGGTTCCGTGGGGCGAGATCAACCGGCTTCAGAGGGTTGGTCCCGGCGAGTCATTCTCCGATGACCGGCCTAGTCTGCCGCTGGCCGGAGGACCCGGGCATACGGGCGTCCTATACAGCATCTATGCGAAGGGCGAGCGAGGCCAGAAGCGCCGGTACGCGTACGGCGGCCAAGGCTTCACGTTGGCTGTCGCATTTGGAAGCAAGCTGAGCGCGGCATCTGTGCACGCGTTCGGTCAGAGTGGTGACCCCAGCTCCTCGCATTACTTCGACCAAGCCGAACTTTTGTCCTCTAACAGGATGAAACCTGTCTGGACAACGCTTCGGGATATCCAGGCCAACGCTGCGCGCGTGTATCATCCCGGCGCGCTTGATCCTCGTTAGTAAGACGTTCCCGTCGCCTTCGTTGTAACGTTGCTCAGCCGTGCAGTTACGGTTCTAGTGAGGGCAAACCAACTACTTCCGACGGAAAAGCCGCGTGTCGGTGGTTCGATTCCGCTCCTGGCCACCCGTCCAATTCAGCCGATTGCGCAAGTCAGAATATCAGTCGATCACTGCGGCAGAGTGTGTCAATCGCTGTTTGCTATGCGCCCTCGCTTTAGTCTTCTGGCTCTTCGAAGGATATACCAAATGAAGAGGGTAACGAGCACCGCACCGATGCCCCAGGGGACGGCGAACTGTATCGATCGACCAAGCGCGCCCGTCGACCAGCCAGTGCTTCGTTCCCTATCCCAAAACATGCGCCGCGCTGGTACGTACGTCGAGTTCCTGCCACTCGAAGGAACTGATTCGAAGGCCTGGAACCTCCAGTTGAGAACATCCGCAACGTAAAGCTTTTTGTCGGCGCCGATGGCCAGGAAGTGGCCCCAGGCGAACTGGCCAGCGCTGTGTCCTGGCTCACCGAAGGTGCCCAGCATCCGACCATCTGGGCCGAACTCGACTACCCGGCCGTAACCGCCATCGATCATCCAGACGTGTTGATCAGGCGTGATGAAGAGGCCATACGGATAACCAATACTTGCCCATTGGGTCAGATATGTTCCGTCCGGGTCGAAAACTTGGATGCGCTGGTTTTCGCGGTCGCCGACATACACACGGCCTTCGCCGTCAACCACGACGCTATGCGGCAGGTTGAATTCGCCGGGCCCACTGCCGTAGCGGCCCCACGACTTCAGAAAATTGCCTTCCCCATCAAACTTCACGATCCGCGAGTTTCCGTAACCATCTGCAACGTAGATCTCGCCGCTTCTACCGAACGCGATGTCTGTAGGTCCATTAAAGAGCCACTCCGCCTCTGCCGCCGTGTTGCGTCGGCCAAGCACGAGCAATACCTCGCCTGCGGGACTTAACTTGAGCACGAGATGGCTTTCGTCGTCGGTGGTCCAAATATCGTCATTTGCATCGAT
>Ga0307416_100002635_pt1 | contig 10376 bp, 10 predicted proteins | sample DK1Cmetagenome_2_FD_203821 | JGI IMG/M metagenome (GOLD analysis project Ga0307416, IMG submission 203821) | Maize rhizosphere microbial communities from greenhouse at UC Davis, California, United States - DK15-C-3 | ecosystem: Host-associated > Plants > Roots > Rhizosphere > Soil | place...
CCGTCCTCCGCACGCCACACGCAGTCGTCCGCCGGCCGGTCGACCGGACGCAGCGTCAGCTCCCGCACGACCACCGCGCCCTGCGACGGCGGCGCGGCGCCGCGCCGCGTCACCACGCCGCGCCAGACGATCACCCGCAGCTCGCCGAGCGCCGCGTCGCTGGCCGCGTCGGCGAACCAGGAGACGCTCACCGCCGCCCCCGGCCCCTGCAGGACGCAGCCGGTGGGCGTGCGGTGCCGCTCGATGGTGCCGGCCAGCCGGCCGCTGCGGGCCGGCGCCCGCTCGGGCGCCAGCTCGTCGAGCAGCCGGCCGACCGAGCGCTGCACTGCGCCCCGCTCCTTGGCGGTCGGTGCCGCTGTCCACGGCGACGCCGTGGGGTCGAGCTCTCTCTCGTCGTCCATGTGCCCCGTCCGGTGGAGCGCCGCAGAGGCGCTCGGGCTCTGAATCGGTTACCATGCGCGGGGCGCGCCGGCCGCGCGGGACGCGCGGCGCCGGTCGTCCGCCCCGGTGAATGGCTCAACTTCGCGCCGCGCGCAGCGCATCGCCAGACGCCGCGCACGCGGCGGCCGTCGGCGGGCCGGGTCGCGCGGGGCCAACGCTCACCCACTTCGAGAGATCATGACGGCGCTCCGGGAACGGGACGAGCTGCGCGTCGCGCTCGTCGGCTACGGGATGGCGGGGTCGGTGTTCCACGCCCCGCTCATCGCGGCGACGCCGGGGCTGCGGCTCGCCGCGGTGGTGACGGGGAACGCGGAGCGCGGCCGGCAGGCGGAGCGCGAGCACCCGGGGGTGCGCGTCGTCGCGACGGGCGAGGAGCTCTGGGCGCGCGCGGCGGACGTGGACCTGGTGGTGATCGCCACGCCCAACCGCACGCACGTGCCGCTGGCGCTGGCGGCGGTGGAGCACGGCCTGGCCGTGGTCGTGGACAAGCCGCTCGCCACCGGCGCGGCGGAGGGGCGTCGCCTGGTGGAGGAGGCGCGCCGGCGCGCGGTGCCGCTCACGGTGTTCCAGAACCGCCGGTGGGACGGCGACTTCCTCACCCTCCAGCGCCTCCTCGCCGAGGGCGCGCTCGGCGAGCCGGTGCGCCTCGAGTCGCGCTTCGACCGCTGGCGCCCGGCGCCGAAGCCCGGCTGGCGCGAGCGCGGCGCTCCCGAGGAGGCGGGCGGGCTGCTCTTCGACCTGGGGAGCCACCTGATCGACCAGGCGCTCCGGCTGTTCGGCCCCGTCCGCGACGTCTACGCCGAGCTGGATCGGCGGCGCCCGGGCGTGGAGGTGGACGACGACAGCTTCGTGGCGCTCACGCACGCCTCGGGCGTGCGCACCCACCTGTACGCGAGCGTGCTCGCCGCCGAGGCGGGCCCCCGCTTCCGCTGCTTCGGCACGCGCGGGGCGTACGTGAAGCGCGGGCTCGACGTGCAGGAGGCGGCCCTCAAGGCCGGCGGCCGCCCCGACCAGCCCGGGTGGGGCGAGGAGACGAGCGACCGCTGGGGGCTGCTGCACGACGGAACCGACGCGCACGCCGTGCGCACCGAGCCCGGCGCGTACCAGCGCTTCTACGAGGGCGTGGCGGAGAGCCTGCGCGGCGGCGCGCCGCTGCCGGTGGACGCGGCGGACGCGGTGCGCGGGCTGGAGGTGATCGAGGCCGCGCGGCGCTCGGCGGCGGAGCGGCGCGTGGTCGCGCTGGACGGGGCGGACCGGGCGCGCCCGTGATCCGCCTGGTCTGCATCGACGTGGACGGCACGCTCGTCGGCTCCTCCGGCGTGGTGCACCCGGACGTGTGGCGCGCCGCCGAGCGGGCGCGCGCCGCCGGCATCCGGCTCGCCATCTGCTCCGGGCGGCCGGCGTTCGGCGTCACGGGCGACTACGCCCGGCGGCTCGACGCCGACGGCTGGCACATCTTCCAGAACGGCGCGAGCGTCGTGCACCTGCCGACCGGGCGCTCGCTCTCCGCGCGGCTGGCGCCGGAGACGGTGGCGATGCTCGTCGACCGCGCGCACCGCGCGCGGCGGCTGCTCGAGCTCTACACGGACCACGACTACGCCTTCGAGTCGCCGTCGGCGGCCGCGACCGAGCGCGCGCTCGCCCACGCGGCGCTGCTCGGCGTGCCCTTCGACCCGCGGCCGTTCGCGTCGCTGCGGGGGGCGGTGGTGCGCGCGCAGTGGCTCGTGCCGCACGCGGAGCTGGACGCCGTGGTCGTCGAGCCGCACCCGGGGCTGGAGGTCTCGCCCTCCACGTCGCCGGCGATGCCGGACACGCGCTTCGTGAACCTCACGCCGGCCGGCGTGGACAAGGGGAGCGCCGTGCGCGCCGTGGCCGCGGAGTACGGGCTGCCGCTCGCGGAGGTGATGTTCGTCGGCGACGGGTGGAACGACGCGGCGGCGATGCGCCTGGTGGGCTGCCCGGTGGCGATGGCGAACGCGGAGCCCGAGGCGCGGCTGGCGGCGCGCCGATGCGTGGCCCACGTGGACGAGGGCGGGCTGGTGGAGGCGCTCGAGCTGGCGCTGGCCGCCTAGCGAGCGCGCTCGGCGTCGAGCTCCGCCAGGTCGAGCTCCTCCTCGATCCGGTGGAAGGCGTCGTCGCCGATCGTGCCGTCCGCGCGGAGCGAGATCAGCCGCCGCCGCTCCGCCGTCATCGCGGCGCGCAGCACGTCCGCGTGCGCCGTCACCTCGTCGGGCACGGCGGCCGGCTCGCCCGGGGCGCCGTCCAGCGCCGCCTCGGCGCGGCGCAGCCGCAGCTCGTAGCGCCGGCGCAGCAGCGCCGACCCCTCGTGGTCGGGCGCGACGGCGAGCACCGCGGCCGCCGCCCGCAGCGTCTCCACGCGCGCCAGCCGCACCTCGCCCTCCACCGCGTGGTCGTCGCCGAGATCCAGCCGCGCCATCAGGGGCCGCAGCGTCATCCCCTGCAGCACGAGCGTGCCGAGGACGACGGCGAACGCCGTGAAGAGGATCAGGTCGCGGTACGGGAAGGGCGCGCTGCCGCCGCCGGCCGGCAGCGCGAGTGCAGCGGCGAGCGTGACCGTGCCGCGCATGCCGCACCAGGCCACCACCGCCGCGGCGGGGGGCGAGAGCGCCACCGCCTCCGCCTGGCTGGGCGCCTCGCCCGCCCCGCGCTCGGCGGTGCCGCGGCGGCGGCACCACCAGCGGCTGAAGGCGGCGGCACCCGTCACCCACGCGATGCGCGCGAGGATCGTCGCCGCGCACACCGCCGCCGCCACCGCCGCGTAGTCGGCGAGCGCCGCGCGGTCGAGGCGCGCGACGATGGGGCGGAGCTGCAGCCCGACGAGGATGAAGGCGAGCACGTTCAGCACGAACACGGCGACCTCCCACACCGCGTACGACGGGATGCGCAGGCGCGCCGGCATCACGGCGGGCGCCTGGCGCGCGACGGCCATCGCGTACACGACCATGGTCAGGATGCCGGAGAGGTGGAGCCGCTCGGCGAGGATCCACACCCCGAACACCGTCGCGAACTGCACGATCACGGACGTGGCGACGTCGTGCACGCGGGCGGTCAGCCGGAGCGTGGCGCGCGAGAGCACGAGCCCGAGGGCGACACTCCCCAGGGTGACGACCAGCAGCGTCGGCAGGACGCTCCACCCGGCGATCCCGCCGGCCGCCACCGCGCCCACGGCGAGCCGGTAGACGAGCAGCGCGCTGGCGTCGTTGAAGAGGCTCTCCCCCTCGAGGATGACGAGGAGGCGGTGCGGCGGCCGGAGCTGCCGCAGCACCGCCGTGGCGGCGGCCGCGTCGGGGGGCGCGACGATGGCGCCGAGCGCGATCGCCGCCGCCCAGGGCATCGCGGGCACGAGTGCGCGGGTGACGAGCGCCACGGCCGCGACGGTGAGCGCCACCGCGCCGAGCGCGAGGCTGGCGACGGCGCGCCAGTTCGCGCGCAGGTCGCGCGGCGACGCGTCGAACGCCGCATCGAGCAGCACCGGCGCGACGAACAGCGCCAGCGCCAGCTCCGGGTCGAGCGTGACCGTCGGCATGCCCGGCACGAGCGCGAGCGTGGCGCCGGCGAGGGCGACGAGCGCGGGGTAGGGCGTGCCGAGGCGCCGGGCCAGTGCCGCCAGCCCGGCGCCTACGAGGAGCAGCGCGATGACGACCTCGAAGATCTCCAACCGACGGCTACGGCTCCACTACCAGGGTGGTCTTCATGCCCTGGCCGCTCTTCCTGTCGTAGTGCGGCGCGCAGTAGATGGTGTAGCGGCCGGGCGCACCGGCGGTGAAGAGCGCGAGCGCCGTGCCGTTCCCCGGCATCGGCACGTGCACGTCGAGCTCGTCGATGTCGAAGCTGTGCGTCATGCCGTCGCGGTTCTCGAGGCGGAGCGCCACCTGCTGCCCGGCCTTCACGCGCAGCTCCGGCTGCTCGAAGGAGAAGTTCTGCGTGGTGACGGCCGGGAGCGTGGCGAGCGCCTGCGCGCTGACGCCGGCGGGGGCGGCGGCGCCGGCGCGGGCGGTGAGCGAGAGCGCGATCGCACCCACGCACGCACCGGCCACGGCGGCGAGCCCGGGCACGAGCCAGCGCGGGGCGGGCGCGGCGACGCCGCGCCTGTAGTTGCGCACGAGCGCCGCGATGCCGCCGACGAGCGCGAGCACGCCCGTCGCCGCGCAGAGGAGCACCGGCGCGAACATCGCCCCGGCGGGCTGCGAGAGGTCGTCGACGATCGGCTTGCCGTTCATCGCCAGGAAGAGCGCCCCGAACAGGACGCCGAGCGCCGGGGCCCAGCGCGCGCCGCGCGCGATCACCGCGGCGAACACGACGCCCACCACCGCGAAGGCGACGATGGGGGGAATGAACGCGCGGAAGACGAAGGCCATCAGGTAGACCAGCAGGCCGCTGGCGGCCAGCAGCATCACGGCGGTCAGGCGGCTGAGCGCCGGGAGCGGGGCGCGCGGCGCGCGGCCGGCGTGGGCGAGGGGGGCGGTGGCGGCGGTCATGAGAAGGGATGCAGGGCTGTGCGAGCGGGTGGGCGCGGCGCGTCGTCGCGGCCGGCGTCCCTTATTGACGCGCCCCACGTCCGTTCATTCTCGCGCGCCGGCGGACCGGCGGCCGGACCGGCCGGCGGCGCGCTCGGCCCTACGTCTGCTGCGCCGCGGGGGGCGCGTCGCGCGGCGCGTCGCGCACGGGGAGCGCCTCGCGCTCGGGCTCGGGGAGCATGAGGTCCTGGAGGAAGTAGGCCGCCAGCTCGGCGCGCCCGCCGAGCCCCGCCTTCTCGTACACGACGCCGGCGTGCTGGCGCACGGTGCGCTCGCTGCGCCCCGTGAGCCCGGCGATCTCCTTGTGACCGTAGCCCTTCAGCAGCATGAGCGCCACCTCGCGTTCGGCGGGCGTGAGCCGCCAGGCGCGGAACTGCGCGTCGATCGCGCGGGCGAGCCCTTCGAGCGCCGCCTGCGCGCTCGCCTTCCAGGCGTCGCGCTCCGCGCCCTGCGCCGCGAGCGAGGCGCGCAGCGTCGCCGCCGACTGCGCGGAGCGCCACCAGCCCAGCCAGAGCGTCGTCGCCATCACGAGCGCGCCGGCGATCATCAGCGTCTCGAACACCACGTGGAAGGAGAGCCAGTCGGTCGGCCGGTCCATCACGAGGTCGACCGTGCCGCCGACGATGATCGAGAGCAGCGCGAGGGCGAGGATCCAGCGCAGCCGCGTGTCCAGGTCGTGGTCCATGAGGCTCCCGCGCCGGTCGGCGCGCCCGCCGCCCGCCGGCACGGGCGATGGGTGAACGAGGTGGGGCGCGGCGCGTCGCGCGGCCGCGCGTGCCCGCCGGCGCGTAGGCGCCACCCGTAATCTCGGCGCCGCGCCGCGCCGGTGGCAGAGGCCGGCTGGAGCGACCGCCGCACGAGTCTTGCGGGCTCGGCGGAACGAATCAGGGCGGGTCCAGGGCGGGCTCGCCGCCGGCAGTCGTTCTCGACACGCCGTACGGAGGAGAGCATGATCCCCTCGTCGCTCGCGGTCATCGTCGCCACGGCCGCGCTGACGCTGCTCGCCGCCGCCGCGCTCGCCTGGGCCTGGTGGCGCGGCTACTTCGACGACCTCGACGCGCAGTCGCGCGTCATCTTCGAGCCACGCGACTGGCGGCTCGAGCGCCCCTGGGAGAGCCCGGTCGACCGGCTCGAGCGGGAGACCACCTACGGCGCGCCCATCGCGCCGGCGCCCGGCGAGTGGGGAGGTGCCGCATGACGGCGCCCCAGTCGCCGCAGGGCGCGGGCGGCGCCGCGGCGCCCGCCGCATCGGCCGTGGGCGCCGCGCCGGCACTGCGCGGCCTCGCCCCCGACGACCTCGAGATCCGGCTGCGCGCCGACGAGTCGAGCCGCGTCGTCGTGCTCGTGCTGTACGCCGTGGCCATCGGCTGGCTCCTCGTCGGCTCGATCTTCGGCGACATCGCCAGCTTCAAGCTGCACTGGCCCGACTTCCTGACGCGGCAGGGGTGGCTCACCTTCGGGCGCGTGCGCACCGCGCACCTGCACGCCGTGAACTACGGCTGGGCGACGGCGGCGCTCATCGGCACCTCGGTGTGGCTGCTCCCGCGGCTGGTGCACACCGAGCTCAAGGGGGCGCTCACCGCGCTGCTCGGCGGCGTGCTCTTCACCATCGGCATCACCGTCGGCATCGTCGGCGTGCTCCTCGGCGTCAACGACGGCATGGAGTGGCTGGAGGCGAACCGCTACGCCGCGGGACCGTTCCTGGTGATCGGCGGCGGGCTCGTGGGGCTGAGCCTCTTCCGCACGGTGGCCGCGCGCCGGGCGCAGCACCTCTACGTCTCGGTGTGGTACATCCTCGGCGCCTTCATCTGGTTCCCGATGCTCTACGTGGTGGGCAAGTGGCCCACGTGGAGCGGCGTCGAGAGCGCGGCCGTGAACTGGTTCTTCGCGCACAACGTGCTCGGCTTCTGGCTGACGGCGATGAGCGTCGGCGCGGCGTACTACTTCATCCCGAAGGTGCTCGGCCGGCCGATCTACAGCTACCAGCTCTCCGTCATCGGCTTCTGGTCGCTCGCCCTGTTCTACTCGCTGAACGGCATGCACCACCTCGTCGGGGGCCCGATCCCCACCTGGATGGTGACGACGAGCATCGTGGCCAGCGTGTTCATGTTCATCCCCGTGGTCGCCACCGGGATCAACCTGCACATGACCGTGGTCGGCCGCTTCGGCGCGCTGCGCCACAGCCCGACGCTGCGCTTCGTCGTGCTCGGCGCCATCGCCTACACGGCGGTGTCGCTGCAGGGGTCGTTCACCGCGCTGCGCGAGGTGAACCGCGTCACCCACTTCACGCACTGGACGGTGGCCCACTCGCACGTGGGCGGCTACGCGTTCGTCAGCTTCGTGGCCTTCGGCGCGATGTACTACGTGGTGCCGCGGCTCGTGGGGCACGAGTGGCCGAGCGTGCGGCTGGTGCGCTGGCACTTCAACACCGTGCTCGCGGGGATCGCGATCTACGTCATCGCGCTCACGTGGTCGGGCGTCGCGCAGGGGCTCGCGCTGCTCGACGCGCGGCTCCCCTTCCAGGTGTCGGTCGAGCGGTCGATCCCCGGCCTCTACGGCCGGTCGCTCGGCGGCCTGATCCTGACGGTGGGCCACCTGATCTTCGCGTACCACTTCTGGCTCATGGTGCGCATGCCGCGCGGCGCGACGCGGCGCACGCTGCCGCCGTTCCACGAGGCGCAGCCGATCCTGTACACCGCGGAGGCGGACGCCGCGCGCCGCGGGGCCCCGGCGCCGGCGGGCGCGAGCGCGCAGCGGCGCGCGGAGGGCACCGCATGACCCGCGTCTCGCTCCTCGCCCTCGGCGCCTTCGCGATCATGGCCGGGGCCATCTGCCTGCTCGTGCTGGTGCCGCAGGCGATGCTCGCCGACGTCCAGGCGCCGCCGCAGCTCCAGCCCTACACCGAGCGGCAGCTCGCCGGCCGCCGCGTGTACATCGCGAACGGCTGCGTGTACTGCCACTCGCAGCAGGTGCGCGACCCGGCGTTCACCACCGACGTGGACCGCGGCTGGGGCGCGCGCGCCACCGTGCCCGCCGACTACGTCTACGACCGGCCGCACCTGCTCGGCACCATGCGCACCGGCCCGGACCTCATCAACGTCGGGCAGCGGCTCCCGGACATGGACTGGCACCTCATCCACCTGTACGACCCGCGGTCGCTGGTGGAGTGGTCCACCATGCCCGCCTTCCCCTTCCTGTTCGAGGAGAAGCCGCGGAGCGCCGTGGGGCCGAACGACCGCGTGGTGACGATCCCCGGGCCGCGCGCGCCGCGCGGCGTCGTGGTCGTCGCCAAGCCGCAGGCGGTCGCGCTCGCGGACTACCTGCTGTCGCTGAACCGGCAGTACCCCGTGGCCGCGGACACCGCCGGAGGCCCCCGTGCCGCCCACTGACGATCTCGCGCGCGGGCGCCAGGCGAGCGCGCCGGCGGTGGGCGACGGCGGCGTGCCGGAAGCGGGCGGCGCGGACCTCTCGCCGGACGTCGAGCGCATCCACCGCACGATCATGCGCGAGCCGCACGACCCGGTGGAGGGGCGCGAGCGCGTGCCCTGGCTGTTCACGCTCACCATCGCCCTGTCGCTCTTCTGGGGCGGGTGGTACCTCGGGCGCTTCGGCGGGGAGTTCGGCACCGCGACGCACGTCGCCTTCGCGGCGCGGCAGGCGGGGATCGCCGGCGCCGCGGCGGAGCAGGCGGCGACGGCGGAGGCCGACCCGCTCGCCGCCGGCCGCGCGGTGTTCGAGAAGAACTGCTCGAGCTGCCACCAGGGGGCGGGGCAGGGCGTGCCGGGCGTGTTCCCGCCGCTCGTGGGCTCGGAGTGGGTCACCGGGTCGCCGGAGACCGTCGTGCGCATCCTGCTCCACGGCCTCCAGGGCCCGGTGCGGGTCGCGGGCACCACGTACAACGGCGCGATGCCGGCGTGGAAGGACCTGCTCAAGGACGGGGAGATCGCCGCCGTGGCCACCTACATCCGGCAGATGGAGGCGAACGACGCGCCCGCCGTACCGCCGACGGTGGCGACGGCGCTGCGCGAGGGGGACGCGGCGCGCAGCGCGCCGTGGACCGCCGACGAGCTTCAGCGCGCCGCCGCGAGCGCGCCCGACACCGCATCGGCGGCGGCTCCCGCCGCGCCCGCGGGCGCCACGCCCGCACCGCCAGGAGGCCGGACATGACGCACCCCAGCCCGCCCCGCCAACACGCGGCGACCCACGCCCAGGTGGTGGAGACCGCGCTCCTCAGCGGGACGCGGCTGCGCGAGCCCGTCACGGTCACCGCGCTCTTCGACGATCCGGCGCGCGTGGACCGGGCGCTGGACGCGCTCTACACCGCCGGCATGCCGCGCGACCTCATCGAGGTCGTGGTGTCGCGCGAGGCGGCCGCGCGGTTCTACGCCAACGCGCCGCGCGGGCAGGCGCCGCGCCCGCAGGGGCGCGAGACCTGGCGCTTCGCGGGCATCGGCGCCCTGGCCGGCTTCATCGGCGGCGTGGCCCTCTCCATCGTCATGGTCGCCTGGCCGGGGGTGGACGCGCCGGGCGGGCTCGCGCTCGTGCAGCTCGCCGGTCCCAACTTCGGCACGGTGGCCGGCGCGGCCGCCGGCGCGCTGTACGGCTCCCTCCGGCGGCAGCGGCCGCAGCCGCGGCACGCGCGCGCCGCGGAGGCCGCGAACGCGATCGTCGTCGCCGTCGTGGCGCGCGCCGAGGAGGAGGGCGCGCTGCTCGGCCAGCTCCTCGCGAGCGAGGGCGGCCGCGACGTGCGCGTGGAGTCGCCGGCGGCCTGACTCCCGCCGACGCCTGACGCGCCGCTAGCTTCTGCGGATGCACACACCGACCCCGCCGCAGGGTTGACGCGGCTGCCCGTCGGGCGTCAGGTCCCGACCGCCACCTGATGCCGCGCCAGTACACCATGGGCGGCCGCGCCGCGCCCGGGGGGGCGCCGCCCCCGCTCGGCGGACCGCACGCCACGGGGGTGCGCTCGCTCCGCGAGCGCTTCGGCGCGCTGCGCAACCTGCCCCCCTTCTTCGCCCTCGTGTGGCAGACCAGTCGCGGCCTCACCGCGGCGACGCTGCTCCTCCGCCTCGTGCGGGCGCTCCTGCCCGTCGCGATGCTGTTCGTCGGCAAGCTGATCATCGACGAGGTCATCGCCCGGGCGCTCACGCCCGGCGCGCCGCCCACGCTGCGCGGCTGGCTCGAGAGCGGGCTCCTCGACCGGCTCATCTGGCTGCTCGCGGCGGAGTTCGGCCTCGCCGTGCTGTCCGACGTGCTCGGGCGGCTGGTGTCGCTGCTCGACTCGCTGCTCGCCGAGCAGTTCTCGAACACCACGAGCGTCCGGCTCATGGAGCACGCCGCGACGCTCGACCTCGAGGACTTCGAGGACAGCGAGCTGCAGGACCGGCTGGACCGCGC
>Ga0307416_100002636_pt1 | contig 10376 bp, 9 predicted proteins | sample DK1Cmetagenome_2_FD_203821 | JGI IMG/M metagenome (GOLD analysis project Ga0307416, IMG submission 203821) | Maize rhizosphere microbial communities from greenhouse at UC Davis, California, United States - DK15-C-3 | ecosystem: Host-associated > Plants > Roots > Rhizosphere > Soil | place: USA...
GGCTTGCCGGTCGGCTTCCCATGTGCGCACGAAACCGGCGGCGTTGATCAACGCCCACGGCTTGTAGCGTTCGAGGGCCGTGGCAACCGAGGCTTCGTCGGTAATGTCGACTTCGCTGCGGCTGGTGAGGACGTGTGCCAGCCCGCGATGAGCGCAGATTCGGGCGAAGGCCTGGCCTAGCGTGCCGGTCGCGCCGGTGATGAGGACCGGCCGTGCGCCGTGCAGTCGGGGCAGCGTTGCATAGTTGGGACGCGCCAAGGTCCGGCCGGGCCGGTGCCACCAACCGGGCAGGTCGAGCAGCGGGTGCTCAACCTTTTCCCCGCGCCCGAGCTGCGCCGCTGTCTTGGCGAGCAGGGTCGCCCGGGGCTTGGGGCCGCGAATGTCGAACGCGCCGCTGTCGTAAATGTTGTCGCGACGGGTGAGCAGGGAGCGCCAGTCGACCATGCCGAACATTGCCCACAGGGTCACGGAGCGGACGTCCATCCCGCGCCTGCGAGCGGCTTCGGCGGCGCCCCACATTTCATGAAACCATCGGACCTGTTCCTCACGCGAGCAACTGTGATGGGCTTCTGTAACGGCAATCGGGATATGGTAGCGGTCCCAGGCTTCCTTCAGCCGCGGCAGTGGGCCAAGCTGCGGCCGCAGGCGAGAGACGCGGACAGCCTCGACGTCGACATAAAGATCGACACCGTTTGAGCCGGCTTCTGCCTTTGGGTAGCGCTCGGTGCGATGGTCGAGGAAGCGCTCGCTGGTGAGATAATGGTCGAAGCCCAGCATGTCGGGAGTCGCCTCACCTGTGGCCAGTTCTTCGAGGGTGTCGGCAGGAACGCCGGTCTTCTTGAGCAGCCACTCGTGGAACCGATGGCCGGGCACGACGCGGCCAGCGAGCAGGTCGTAGCTAAGCCAGCGCCGTTCATTTTCATGATCGGCTTGATATTGCAGCGGGGCGGTAGCGAACGTCTTGCCGACGTCCTCGGTGACGATGAGCTCCGCAGCTGGATTGACCTCACGGATCCTGCGCATCGCACGGCCGATGGCGACGCATTCGTTGACGGTGGCGCCGAACGTGGCATTGATGTCCTTTAGGTGCGGGTACCAGGCACCGTACAGGCAGGAGAAGCGCGCCGTCGTGAACGGCTCGTTGATCGGGTTCCACGCGTCGATCCACGGGAAGCGCTGCGCGACGCGCCGCGCGTAATCCGCGAACAGGTCCGGGAAGTTGGGATCGAGCAAATCGGTGTAGCGCGGGCCGGAACCGTGGTGCAGCAGACCGGCGATGACGCGGATGCCGCGCTCGCGCAGCCGTTCAAGTCGGGGCGCGTGCCAGGCGAGGTTTAGCTCGCTCGGCGATTGCGGCGACGCCCATTCCCAGAGGATCGGGTAGCGCACCGCCTTGATGCCGAGCTCGACCATTGCGTCGATGTCGTCGAGGCGGGCGTGATGCCCGGTCTCGATGACCTGGTCACGGTATTCGTCGCCCACCCTGGAGATGGTGCATTCGACACCCCCCCAGAGTTCGAGCGCCTTCATTCCGCAGCTACCGCGAGGTGCGGCGCCTCCTTGTCCATCAGCGTCGATCGCCGGGCGGCGTCGAGCCGCCGGAAGACGCTGAGCGCCTGGCCGACGATCTGGTCCATATTGTAATAGCGATAGGTCGCCAGCCGGCCGACAAAGGTGACCCCCGAGGTCGCATCGGCAAGCGCTTCGTAGCGCTTGTAGAGCGCCTGGTTCTCGGGCCGCGGCACAGGATAATAAGGGTCGCCTTCGGCGCTGGGATATTCCAGCGTGATGCTCGTCTTGCGGTGCTGTTGCCCGGACAGATGCTTATACTCGCTGATGCGTGTGTAGGGCACTTCCTCGCTCGGGTAATTGACCACCGCAACGGGCTGGAACTGCTCCTTGTCGATCGTCGAGTGGACGAACCGCAGCGAGCGATACGGCAGCTTGCCGAAGCGCCAGTCGAAATATTCGTCAACCGGGCCGGTGTAGATGATGTGCGCGGCATCGATCTCGTCACGGATGTCGCGATAGTCGGTGCCGAGCGCGATAGTGATGTTGGGATGGTCGAGCATGCGCTGGAACATCGCTGTGTAGCCGTCGAGCGGCATTGCCTGGTGCTTGTCGCCGAAATAACGGTCGTCGGTATTGGTACGCGTCGGGATGCGCGAGGTCACCTGCTTGTCAAGCTCGCTGGGGTCGAGGCCCCATTGCTTGCGCGTGTAGCCGCGGAAGAACAGCTCGTAGAGCTCCTGGCCGACGGCATTGATGACCACATCTTCAGACGTGCGGATGTCGGCCACCGGCTCGGCGCGCGCCTTGAGGAAGGCGGCGGCGTCGTCATCGTCTTTCAGGCCGGCGTCGAACAAGGTGTTCAGGGTCGTGCGGTTGATCGGGATTGGCACCAATTGATCGCGGACGCAGGCGAGCACCTTGTGCTCGTACGGGCGCCACTTGGTGAAGCGCGACAGATAGGCAAAAATCTCGTCGCTGTTGGTGTGGAAGATGTGCGGGCCGTACTTGTGGTAGAGGATTCCGGCCGCGTCCTTCTCATCATAAGCGTTGCCGCCGACATGGTCGCGCTTGTCGACCATCAGCACGCGGGCGTCATGCTGCGTCGCCAGCCGCTCGGCGAGTACCGAGCCGGCAAAGCCGCAGCCGACGATGAGATAATCGTAGCGATGGGAGGGCGGAGTGCTCATCATGCCACCGCCCCGGCGCTGACCGCCGCATCCTGATTGGCCTCGACGACCTGCTCGATCAGCCCGGCCATGCGCCGCTGAGTCGTATTCCAGCTCATCACTGAAAGCGCCTGGTCGACTTCGCCGAGCCAGTCGCCGTCGCTCGCGGCCAGCTCTAGCGCGGCTTCGCAGCCTGCGACAAACTCTTGCGGAGTCGAGGCGATCTTGACTCCCTGCAAGCGGCCGTAGTGGCGGATCACGTCGCGCACCGGAGTCGACACCACCGGCTTGCCGGCGGCGAGATATTCCGGCGTCTTGGTCGGCGAGATGAAGCGGGTGGCATCGTTGATGGCGAAGGGCATCAGCGCCACGTCCCAGCCGGCAAGCAGCGCCGGCAGCTCATCGTACGTCGCCGCGCCCGGATAGACGATGTTCTTGCGCTTCGGCAGCTCGTCGGCAGCGATCTTGACGACGGGGCCGACCATGATGAAGCGCCATTCGGGCCGCGCATCGGCGATAGCGGCAAGGAGGTCGATGTCGAACCGCTCGTCGAGAACGCCGTAGAAGCCCAGAGTCGGCCGGCGGTCGGTCTCCCGTTCGATCCCGCGCGCCCTGGCGAAGTGGGCGATGTCGACCGACGAGGGGAAGGGGTGGACATTGGCGTGGCGCGAGCGCTTCGCCTCGTAGAGCGAATGGCCGCCGGTGAAGACCAGATCAGCCTTGTCGAACAGCTCTGACTCCAGGTCCAGGAGCCTCGGCGGGGCGAAGCGGAAGTTCGCCAGCTCGTCCATGCAGTCATAGACGACGCAGTCCGCCTCCAGGTGCCGCGAAAAGGGCAGCATCATCGGCGTGTAATACCAGAGCACCTGCGGCTGGCTGGCGGGTCCATAGGAATCGACCAACTGCTTAAGCTGCGCCTCGACGGTGGCTTCGTCGAGACCCTCGGCGAGGTGCGGCGTCACCAGCGTCAAATTCGGCGCTGTCAGGCGGGTCTCCAGGTGGGGCCGGACGAGGCCCGGCACGAACACCGGCTCCTCCCAGACGTGAACCGAGTGGGTGGCCGCGAAACGACTCAAAAGATGCTGCGGACGCTGGAAGACGAAATCCCATCGCAAGTGCGAAAAGCACAACAGAACTGGCCGACGCCCAATGGCGACCACCGTCCCCGTTTGGTCCTGGTCGGTTACGCCAACATCTTTCAGCATTTTTGGTCCTTCTTCGTGGTGAACCCCAAATATACAACCGTGACTGCCGGGGTCGGTTCCGCACCTGCTAACCTTTGTTAGTCAGTATCATTTCGAACCCGCATTTGACCGCTGCGGCGAGCCGTGGGAGACGGGCGTCGAATAGGGAAACCACACCTATGGCCACGACCATCGAAGAACTGGAAATCCGCCGTGCTGCAGCGCGGCAAGGAGGCGGCGAAAAGCGTATTGCAGCGCAGCACGCGAAGGGCCGCCTAACGGCCCGCGAGCGTCTCTCCGTGCTGCTCGATCCCGGCAGCTTCGAAGAATATGACATGTTCGTCGAGCATAATTGCACCGACTTCGGCATGGACGCGCAGAAGATTCCCGGCGACGGCGTGGTCACCGGGTCGGGCACGATCAACGGCCGGTTGGTCTATGTCTTCGCCCAGGACTTCACCGTGTTCGGGGGCTCGCTAAGCGAGCGTCACGCACAGAAGATCTGCAAGATCATGGACATGGCGATGAAGGGCGGGGCGCCAGTGATTGGTTTGAACGACAGCGGTGGCGCCCGCATCCAGGAGGGCGTTGCCTCGCTCGGTGGCTATGCCGAGGTCTTCCAGCGCAATGTCCTTGCCAGCGGCGTCATCCCGCAATTGAGCCTGGTGATGGGTCCGTGTGCGGGCGGCGCGGTCTATTCGCCGGCGATGACGGACTTCATCTTCATGGTGAAGGACAGCAGCTATATGTTCGTCACCGGCCCCGAGGTGGTGAAGACCGTGACCAACGAGGTTGTGACGCAGGAGGAGCTGGGTGGGGCGGTGACGCATACCACCAAGTCTGGTGTCGCCGATGTCGCCTTCGAGAATGACATCGACGCGCTGCTGGCGACCCGCGAGTTTTTCGACTTCCTGCCCTTGAGCAACCGCCATCCACAGCCGGAGCGGCCGACGCAGGACGCGTGGGACCGGATCGAGGACAGCCTCGACACCTTGATCCCGCCAAACGCCAACCAGCCCTATGACATGCACGAGCTGATCGCCAAAGTCGCCGACGAGGGCGATTTCTTCGAGCTGCAGCCCATGCATGCCGCCAACATCGTTATCGGTTTCTGCCGGATCGAGGGGCGCACGGTCGGCGTCGTCGCCAACCAGCCGACAGTGCTGGCCGGCGTCCTCGACATCAATTCGGCGCGGAAGGGCGCGCGTTTCGTGCGCTTCTGCGACGCCTTCGACATCCCCATCCTGACCTTCGTCGACGTGCCCGGCTTTCTCCCCGGGACGGCGCAGGAGTTTGGCGGCATCATCAAGCACGGCGCCAAGCTGCTGTTTGCCTATGCCGAGGCGACGGTGCCGAAGATCACGGTCATCACCCGCAAGGCCTATGGCGGGGCGTACGACGTCATGGCGTCGAAGCATCTGCGCGGCGACTTGAACTATGCCTGGCCGACCGCCGAGATCGCGGTGATGGGCGCCAAGGGCGCGGTCGAGATCATCTTCCGCGGCAAGACGCCCGAGGAGATCGCCGAGCACACCCGCGAATATGAGGAGCGCTTCGCCAACCCGTTCGTGGCGGCGAGCAAGGGCTTCATCGACGAGGTGATCATGCCGCATTCGACCCGGCGGCGGGTGGCGTTGGGGTTAAGGAAGCTGCGCGACAAGCAGCTCGAGAACCCGTGGAAGAAGCATGACAATATTCCGCTGTGAGGCGCCGCGATGAGTACCTACACCGCCACTATCCGCTGGAGCCGCGAGGGCGGGGCTGATTTCGCCAAGGGCCAATACAGCCGCGCGCATGAGTGGGCGTTCGACGGCGGTCACGTCATGCCCGCCAGCGCCAGCCCGCACATCGTCCCCGCACCGTGGTCGGACTTGGCTGGCGTCGACCCCGAGGAGGCGTTCGTCGCTTCCCTGTCGTCGTGCCACATGCTGTTCTTCCTCGACTTCGCGCGGCGAGCGGGGTTCGTCGTCGACAGCTACACCGACGAGGCGGAGGGCGAACTGGGCAAGCGCGCCGACGGCAGGATGGCAATGACCCGCGTCACATTGCGGCCGCGGATCGGCTGGGGCGGGCAAGCCCCCGACGCGGCAGCATTGGCCGACCTGCACCATAAGGCGCACGAGGCCTGTTTCATCGCCAATTCGGTGACGACGGAAGTCACGGTGCAACAGTGAAACTCGGCCGCCTGAACCATGTTGGCGTCGCGACAGCTTCGATTGAGCGGTCGGTGTCCTTCTATCAGGACACCATGGGCGCGGAGGTGGTGCGGGAAGCGTTCGATTTGCCGGCGCAGGGGGTGCGGGTGTGCTTCGTCGATACGCCCAACAGCCAGATCGAGCTGATTGAGCCGTTGGGCGCGGACTCGCCCATTGCGAAGTTCCTGGAGAAGAACCCGGAAGGCGGGCAGCACCATCTCTGCTTCGAGGTGCCCGACATCCAAGCAGCGCGGGCCTGGTTCGAGGGCAAGGGTTGCCGAATCCTTGGGCCGACCCGCACCGGTGCGCACGGGACACCGATCTTCTTCGTCCACCCGAAGGACATGGGCGGGGTGCTGACCGAGATCATGGAGTCGCCGCGGCAGGCGCATTAGCGCGCGCTTCAGTCCTGCGCGTCTGCCTCGTGCTGGAGGATCTCCGAAGAGATGCGCACGGCGCGGGCGCCGAGCCGGGTTTCGATGAGGAAAACGAAAAAGCCGGCGCCGATCGCGACCATGGTGGCGATGAACAGAACGGCGATGGGCGTGCCGAACGACAGGCCGGTGAGCCCCGTGGCGAACAGCAGGATGACGACGGCGCAGGTGAGGATCGCCGAGAGCACCGCCAGGAAAATGGCGCGGCTGACTAGCACCATGCGGCGGTCGAGGATGCGGATCTGGGCGATGAGGCGGTCATGCTCGCTGCCGCGCGTCTCGAGGATCCGCGGCTCGAGGTCGCGGGCACGGTCGACGATCCGCGACAGGCGGCCGGCGCAGACGTTGAGGAAGGCGCCGACGCCGGCGAGCAGGAAGATCGGCGCGACCGCCAGCTGGATGGTGTGCGCAACCTGCGTCGGCGAGCTGGCGAAATCGGGGAACATCGCCGGCGTCAGACGTCCTCGTTCTGGCGGGCGCAGCTGGCGACTTCGAGCAGCAAGAGCCCGTTGACCACGAAGCTGAGCGCCAGCACCCAGGAAAAGCTGGCGATCAGCGGCGGCGTGGCGCCGAACAGAGTGACGACCAGCGAGGCGATCGACAGGCCGACGAGCATCGTCATGGCAAGCAGCAGGTCCATTGTCCCCGAATAGGCGGACCAGCGCCGCACCGAGCCCCGCTCAAGGGCCGTGGCAAAGAACAGGATGAGGCTGCGCAGGAACAGCCAGGCGGCGATGATCGTCAGCGTGGACAGAAAATGCGTGCCCGGCTCCGTGGCGAACAACAGGCCGGCGAGCGTGGTCACGGCGCCGGCGAGCATAGCCAGCTTGCGGGTCTGGTGCCGCAGCGAACCGGCGAAAATCTCGACGATCCCTGCCAGGACGAGCAAGGCCCCGATAATCAGCGCACCATTGTTGCGGGACACGACCGGCAGCAGTGCCGAGCCGGCGCTAAGCAGGAGGATCAGCCAACCGGCGATGGAGATTGAGCGGCCGCGGCGGGCGAGGTCGCTATTGTTTGGGTCTGACGCGGTCACAAAGGCCATTTAGCAAAAGCGGGCGGCCTGCACTATCCGGGGGCGCTGGCGGGGCGGGCTAGCGGCCGTAGGCAGGGAGCTTGAGGCCGCGGGCGATAGCGGCGGCGCGCAGAGCGAAGCCCGCGAGGCCGGCCACTGCCGCGGAGAGCAGCGGCGGAACCCCCGCCAGACTCAGGCCGACGAAAAGGCCGGCAGCCAGGGCCGCGGCGGTGACATACAGCTCCGGCCGCATCAGGATCGACGGCTCGCCAGCCAGCACGTCGCGGATGATGCCGCCGACGCAGGCGGTCATGACGCCCATCGCGAACGCGGGCACCGGCGCCACCCCATAGCGCAGCGCCTTGGCGGCGCCGTACGTGGCATAGGCCGCGAGCCCGACGGCATCGAACCACAGCAGCGCGCGCTCCGCGAACGTGCGCCGCGACAGGAACCAGACGCCGAGCGCGGCGGCGATGCAGATGAGCAGGGTCGTGTTCGCATGCACCCAGAACACCGGTGCGCCGATCAACAGGTCGCGCATTGTTCCGCCGCCGACTCCCGTGACCACCGCGAAAAAGATGAAGGTGACGAGGGTCTGCTTCTTTTCTGCAGCGAGCAGCGCGCCGGATACGGCGAAAACGGCGATGCCGACATAGTCGAGCAGGACGAGCGCGTCGGGCGGGATGGCGGGCGGTGTCATTCCCCCTGCCACTAAACGTTCCTGCCGATCGAAGTCGAGGCGCGGCCAACTTGGGTTCGTTCGTAGAAGGCCTTACATGCGCGCGATGACCAGCGAGACGACGACTCCGCCATTTCCGACCCTTGAGGACTGGCAGCACTGGACCTGGGTGATGGGCCGCGCCCAGCAAATGCTGATGGAGGCCTGGGCGGAGGGGCTCGACAAGGACCGGCCGTTCCCCGGCCTGCAGCCGCCCAATGCGGCCGACCCCATGACCTGGATGACGGCCGGCGCGGAAGCCTGGAGCAAGGGGCTGGAGGCGTGGGGCAAGATGTTGGGCGCGACGTCAAGCGTGGGCCAGCGCCAGGACCGCCGCTTCGCCTCGCCCGAGTGGAACGAGAACCCGGTCTTCCAGACCATCAAGGACAGCTATCTCGCCATTTCGGACAGCCTGCTGGGCTCCGTCGAGGAAATCGACAATCTCGATGCCGAGGCGCGGCAGAAGCTGCGCTTCGCCACCAAGAGCTTCGTCGATGCGATGAGCCCGAGCAATTTCGCGCTAACCAATCCCGAGGTCATGAAGCGGACCGTCGAGACCAAGGGCGAGAACCTGCTCAAGGGGCTCGAGAACATGCTGGCCGACATCAAGCGCGGCCAGCTTAGCCAGACCAAGCAGGGCGCGTACGAGGTCGGGCGCAACCTGGCGACGGCGCCGGGCAAGGTCATCTTCGAGAACGAGCTGTACCAGCTGATCCATTATGCGCCGGCGACCGAACAGGTGCTGGAAACCCCGGTCATCATATTCCCGCCGTGGATCAACCGCTTCTACATTCTCGATTTGACGCCGGAGAAGAGCTTCGTCCGATGGTGCGTGGCGAGCGGCATTTCGCTGTTTATGGTCAGCTGGAAGTCCGCCGACGAGACGCTCGCCGGCGTCATGCTCGAGGATTACGTGCTCAGAGGCCAGATCGACGCCATCGACCGGGTCCGCGACCAGCTCGGCGTCGAATCCGTGCATGCGATCGGCTATTGCGTGGCCGGCACTACTTTCGCGGCGACGCTCGCCTATCTCAAGGCCAAGGCCGAGGACCGCAAGGTCAGCAGCGCGACCTTCTTCGCGGCCCAGGTCGATTTTTCCGAGGCCGGCGATCTCAAGCTGTTCTTGGGCGAGGAGACCATGGGACTGCTTGACCAGGTCACCAAGGAGAAGGGCTATCTAGACGGCCGCTACATGGCGGCGACCTTCAACCTGCTGCGCGGCCGCGACCTCATCTGGAACTACGTGGTCAACAATTACCTGATGGGGCAGGAGCCGACGCCGTTCGACCTGCTGCACTGGAACAGCGACGTCACCAACCTGCCGGCCGGCTGGCACCGCGACTATCTGGAGACGCTCTACAAGGGCAACAAGCTGGTCGAGAAAGGCGGTATCGAGGTGGCCGGCGTGCCGATCGACCTCAGCACAGTCGATGTGCCGACCTACATCCAGGCTGGCCGCGAGGATCATATCGCCCCGCCGCAAAGTGTCTGGAAGATCATGCGTCACTTCTCCGGCGACAAGCGCTTCGTCCTTGCCGGCTCCGGCCACATTGCCGGGGTCGTCAACCCGCCGGCTGCCGGTAAATACCAATATTGGACCAACGACGAGGATGCGGGCTCGCTCGACGACTTCATCGCCGGCGCAACGGAGCACAAGGGGAGCTGGTGGCCGGACTGGCTGGCCTGGATCCGCAGGCTGACGCCCAAGGAAGTCCCCGCGACCGGCGCGCGCGTGCCCGGCAAGGGCAAGTTCAAGGCAATCGAGGACGCACCGGGCCGATATGTGAAGCTGCGCTGATGCGCATCCGTCGCGCTGTGTCGGCGGAGCGCGAGGCGCTGGAGGAGCTACAGCGCCGTGCATCGCTGGCGATCGAGGAGTATCGAGCGGCGCTCCAGCGCCATCCCGACGCGATCCACCTGCCGGCCGAACAGATCGCCCTCGGCCAGGTTCATGTCGCCGAGGAGGATGGTCGCATCCTCGGCTTCGCCGCCGCCGTCATGACCGAGTGCTCGGCCGATCTGGACGGCCTTTTCGTCGAGCCCGAACTCTGGGGCGGTGGCATCGGCCGCGCCTTGATCGATTTCGCCGTCCACCAGGCGCGGCGCAAGGGGCTCAGCCTGTCCGTTATCGCCAACCCGACAGCGCGCGGAT
>Ga0307416_100002637_pt1 | contig 10375 bp, 8 predicted proteins | sample DK1Cmetagenome_2_FD_203821 | JGI IMG/M metagenome (GOLD analysis project Ga0307416, IMG submission 203821) | Maize rhizosphere microbial communities from greenhouse at UC Davis, California, United States - DK15-C-3 | ecosystem: Host-associated > Plants > Roots > Rhizosphere > Soil | place: USA...
CCAGCCGGTCGGCCCGGTCCGACCGCTCGGAGCGGCCGTCGACCAGGTCGCGGGCGTTCGGCGGGGGCGGCTGGCCGGGGGCGCGGCCGTCGCCGCGCCCGGCCGGCGGCGCCGGCGGCTCCGGCCGCTCGCGGGTGCCGGCGGGTGCGGGTGCGGCCGGGGCGGCTGGTGCGGCCGGCGCCGAGGGACGTTCGGGACGCCCGGCGGGCCGGGCCCGCTCCGGTCCGCGACCCTCGGGATCGGTCGCCGGGACCGGTTCGTCGCCACGGCCCAGCGGGACCAGGGCCTCGTCGGAACCCCCGGTCCAGGCGGGCCTCTGCTGCTGGCTCACAACGACCCCCGGTCGGTCTCCAGATCTGTTGGTTCGGATGCGGTTCGGATGCGTATTTGGGAGGACTTGTCCCTCTGTGATTACCAACAGATTACACTGATGTGCAATGACACCAAGGTGATCGACCAGCGGGAATCGGACCTGAACGACCGGTTCCCGACACGGTGGACCGTGACCCCGCCACCACCTACGCTTACAGCAATCCTGTCAACCGGCTCGACTATCCTAAAATACCACCGATAGGCCAGGTGATGGTCAAGCTCCTGTTCGGCGTCTTCGCCGCGGTCTTCCTGGTCCTGGGCCTGATGGCGTTCGGGCTCTCGACCTCGCTGATCGGGGGCGGGACGCCGAGCGCCACCGCCCAGCAGGACATCCCGCCCCAGCTCCTGCCCGTCTACCAGACGGCCGCCGACAGCTGCCCGGGGCTGCCGTGGCCGGTGCTGGCGGCGATCGGGAAGGTCGAGACCGACCACGCCCGCTCGACCGCCCCAGGGGTGCGGTCGGGGGCCAACTTCGCCGGGGCGGCCGGCCCGATGCAGATCGGCATCGGCGGCAAGGCCGGCAACACCTGGGCCGCCTACGCGGTCGACGCCGACGGCGGCGGGGCCGACGTCTACAACCCGATCGACGCCATCTTCACCGCCGCCAACTACCTGTGCCGGAACGGCGCCGACCGGGGCACCGACGTCGCCGGGGCGGTGTTCGCCTACAACCACGCCAGCTGGTACGTGACCAGGGTCCTGGCCGTGGCCTCGACGTACGCGGCCAGCGAGGGCCTGCCTCCGGGGGCCCCCGCCGAGGAGGTGGCGGCGGCGGCCGTCCGTTACGCCTACGACAAGCTCGGCTCGCCCTATGCATGGGGGGCGACGGGTGAGCGGGGCTTCTACGACTGCTCGGGGCTGATGCAGCGGGCCTACGAGGCGGGCGGGCTCAAGCTGCCCCGCACCTCCCGGGACCAGTGGTGGTTCGGGGCCAGGGTCTGGAACGTGTCCGACCTGCAGCCCGGCGACCTGGTCTTCTACGCCTACAACACCGCCGACCCGGCCAGCATCCACCACGTCGGCATCTACATCGGGGCCGGCAACATGATCGACGCCCCCTACACCGGGGCCACCGTGCGCATCACCCCGTTCCTGCGCGGCGACTTCATCGGCGCCGTCCGCCCCACCGCCACCGCCGGCGGCGGTGCCGCGGGGCCGACCGCCACCACCATCCCGGCGGCCCCATCCGGCTGAGCCCGTACAATCTGGCACATGGGTGCATCGCCCTTCATGGCCGCCACCTTGGACCGACGGCGGTTCGTGCAGCTGGCGGCCATCTCCGGCGCGGCCACCCTGGCCGGCTGCCGGACCTCCGACGCGCTCGGTGACCGCGAGCCCGTAAAGCTCGGCTACGTGTCCCCCCAGAGCGGGCCCCTGTTCGCCTTCGGCGAGGCCGACCGCTTCGTCATCGAGGGCGCCCGGGCCGCCTTCAAGGACGGCCTGGAGATCGGCGGGCGCGCCCACCCGGTGGAGATCCTGGTCCGCGACAGCCAGTCCAGCCCCACCCGGGCCGGCGAGCAGGCCAGGGACCTGATCGCCCGCGACCAGGTGACGCTGATGCTCGTCTCCTCGACCCCGGAGACGACCAACCCGGTGGCCGACGCCTGCGAGGCCACGGGCACGCCCTGCATCTCCACGGTCACCCCCTACCAGTCCTGGTACCTGGCCCGCCGCCCGGCCCCGGACCCGGTGGCCCGCAAGCCCTACCGCTGGACCTGGCACTTCTTCTGGGGCCTCGAGGACGTCATCGGCGTGTTCGCCGACATGTGGGGGCAGGTCGAGACCAACCAGGTCCTCGGGGGCCTGTGGCCCGACGACAGCGACGGCCGGGCCTGGAGCGTCGGCTTCCCCAACGTGCTCCGCAACCAGGGCTACCGGATCGTCGACCCGGGCCGCTATCGGGGCCAGCAGGACAGCTTCTCGACCGAGATCGACGCCTTCGAGGCCGCCGGGGCCCAGATCGTCACCGGGGTGCCGCTGCCGGGCGACTTCGCCAGCTTCTGGAGGCAGGCCCGCCGTCGCGCCTACCTGCCCCGGATCGCCTCGGTCGGCAAGGCCCTCGCCTTCCCGGCGTTCATCGAGGCCATGGGGGCCGCCAACGGCCTCTCGACCGAGGTCTCCTGGAGCCCGCGGCACCCGTTCACCTCCTCGCTGACCGGGGCCGGCGCCGCCCAGCTGGCCGAGGACTTCCAGCGGAGCACCGGCCGCCAGTGGATCCAGCCCCTCGGCTTCGTCCACGCCCTGTTCGAGGTGGCGGCGTCGGTGCTGCGGCGGGCCGGCGACATCGCCGACAAGCCGGCCCTGGTCGACGCCATCAAGGCCACCCGGCTGGACACCATCGTCGGCCCGGTGGACTGGACCAACGCCCAGGCCGACTTCCCCAACGTGGCCAGGACCCCGCTGGTCGGCGGCCAGTGGCGCCGCGGCCGGACCTGGCCGTTCGAGCTCGAGATCGTCTCCAACACCAGCCACCCCGAGATCCCGGCCACCGGGACCCTGCAGCCCATCGCCTGACCGCCCCGAGGAGGTTGGATGGGGATCGAGATCGACCGCGAGCGGTTCGACGACGCCGACTACGCCCGCTTCACCCGGCGCCTGGAGCAGTGCCTGCGCGCCCTGGAGCGGCTGCTGGACCGGCCCGGGTTCGGCGAGGGCCCGCGCAGCATCGGGGCCGAGCTGGAGCTGTTCCTGATCGACGACCAGGGCCGCCCCCTGGCCAGGAACCAGGCCATCCTGAAGGACGCCGGCGACCCGCGCCTGACCCTGGAGCTGGACCGGTTCAACCTGGAGGTCAACCCCTCGCCGTCGTCGCTGGCCGGGAGGCCGTTCACCGGGGTGGGCGGGGAGCTGGAGGGGGCGCTGGAGTCGGTCCGGGCCACCGCCGCCTCCCACCACGGCCGGGTGGCCATGGTCGGCATCCTGCCCACCCTGCGCGACCAGGACCTGCACCGTGGGGCCATCACCGACGCCCCCCGCTACCGGGCCCTCGACTGGAGCCTGCGCCGGGTGAAGGCCGAGCCGTTCGAGATCGAGATCCGTGGCCGCGACCCCGAGCCGCTGCGGGTGGTGCGCGACAACATCGTGATGGAGGGGGCCAACACCTCCTTCCAGGTCCACCTGCGGGTCGACCCGGACGACTATGTGGACGCGTTCAACGCCGCCCAGCTGGCCACCGCCCCGGCCCTGGCCGCGGCCGGCAACTCGCCGCTGTTCCTGGGGCGGGTGCTGTGGGAGGAGACCCGCATCGCCCTGTTCGAGCAGGCGGCCGACGACCGCGACGCCCCGGGCCGGGAGCGGCTGGTCTCGCGGGTGGCGTTCGGGACCGACTGGCTGCGGACCAGCATCCTCGACCTGTTCGAGGAGAGCGTCCGTCACCACGAGCCGCTGCTGCCGATCTGCGGCGACCAGGACCCGCTGGCCGCCCTGGCCGACGGCGGGGTGCCGCGCCTGGACGAGCTGCGGCTGCACCAGGGCACGGTCTGGCGCTGGAACCGGGCCATCTACGACTCCGGCTTCGGCGGCCACCTGCGCATCGAGATGCGGCCCCTGCCGGCCGGGCCGACCGTGACCGACATGCTGGCCAACGCCGCCTTCCTGCTCGGCCTGACCCTGGCCCTGGCGCCGGACGCCGCCACCTGGACCCGGCAGCTGCTGTTCGCCAGGGCCCACGCCAACTTCTACGACGCCGCCCGCCTGGGCCTGGAGGCCGAGCTGGAGTGGCCGGCGGGCGACGGGAGCAGCGGGCGGGTCGGGGCGGCCGAGCTGGTGGCCCGGCTGCTCCCCACCGCCCGCCGGGGGCTGGTCGAGGCCGGAGTCGACGCCGCCGAGGCCGACCGGCTGCTCGGGGTGGTCGGCGACCGGGTCGAGGCCGGGCAGACCGGGGCGGCCTGGCAGCGCCGGACCCTGGCCGCCCTGGAGGAGAGGACCGGCCGCGACCAGGCCCTCGGCGAGCTGCTGGAGCGCTACCTGGAGCTGCAGGCGACCGGCGAGCCGGTCCACACCTGGCCCGTGGAGGGCTGAGTCCGGACAGGCCGAGGGGCCGGCCACGCGGCCGGCCCCTCGTCAGCTGGGTACGGCTAGGGCGTGGCCACGTTCACCAGGCCGGCCCCGTACGCGTTGTCGTCGGAGATCCGTGGCCCGCCGAGGTGGCAGACGCCGACCTCGCAGGGCACCGGGACCAGCTCACCCGGCGAGGTGTCGCCGACCCGGATGGCCGTGGTGTAGTTGTGCGGTCCGTCGTTGGCCAGCCGCTTGAGCCGGGTGATCAGCGCCCCCGGATGCTTGCGCAGCGACGGGTGGGCGCTGGCGATCAGGGCCAGCGACCCCACCACCTGCGGCGCGGCCATCGAGGTCCCCTGGATGGTCGAGTAGCACTCGCCCTCGTGGAACCCCGAGCCGGTGGTGAAGGTGAAGCAGGGGATCTCCACCGCCCAGTTGGAGGTGGTGCTGAACACCTGCCAGGCGTTGGTCAGGTCGTCGAGGGTGTAGGGGAACCCGGGGGTGCCGCCCCGGTCCCACAGGGGCAGGTTGAACTTGCGCGCCCCACCCGGGCCGGCGATGTCGATCCGGGGGCCGTAGTTGGAGTAGTAGGTGAGCTGGTTCTGCCGGCCCTGCCCGGCCGCCTGATGCGGGTCGCTGGCCGGCTTGCAGGTGGCGTTGAAGTCGGGCGGGACGGGCGGATCGGCGTCAGGGTCGCCCGGGTCGCCGACCGTGCCCGGCGGGCAGCTGGCCGAGGAGGGCACGACCACCCGGTTGGTGGCGGCCACGTCGACGTAGCCGGGCACCCCACCGGGCATCTCGACCGTGCCGATCAGGTCGGCGAAGTCCTCGGGAGCGGTCGCGGGGTTGCTGAGCGGACCGTGGCTCACGACCCGGCCGCCGGCGCCGACCCGGACGTGCTCGTTGCCGGACGAGGCGACGATGATCGTGCCCTTGCTACGGGCGTAGCGGGCGGCGTCGATGTAGGCCTGGTAGATCTGGGCGCCCTCGGGGGTGGAGATGTCGGTGTAGCCCCCGAAGGAGATATTGACGACGTCGATCCCCATGTCGGCGGCGGCCACGAAGGCGGCCAGGAGCACGGCGTCGCTGGCCGAGCCGCACCACTGGGAGATCTTGAGCGCGACCAGGTTGACCCTGGGGGCGATCCCGTTGATGCCCTTGCCGTCAAGCGCGCCGGCGATGCGGCCGCCGATCCAGCTGCCGTGGCCGTTCCAGTCGGTGTCGGCCGGGCCGCCGAACTCATTGGCCAGATCCTCGTCCGAGACGTCGCCGCAGGGGTTCTCCGGCTCGAGACCGGTGAAGTCGACCACCTGCTTGACCTTCGGGCCGAGCTCGCTGTGAGTGTAGTCGAGGCCGGTGTCGGCCACGCCGACGGTCACCTTGGGGCTGCCGGCGGTGGTCTTCCAGCCCTGGGGCAGGCCGATGCGGCGGTAGTCCCACAGCAGGCCCTTGTAGTCCCAGGCGGGGTCGGGGTTGATCCCGCCCGCGGAGGCGGCCGCCGGCGCCTTGGCCCTGAGCTGGGTCGCCCCGCGCACGCCGGGGGCGTCGAGGTTGGGCGCGCCCACCTCGGCGTCGATCTTGCGCACCTGGCTGCGAGCGACCCCGAGGGTCCGCCGGTCGGCGGCCAGGCTGCTACGCGCCGACGCGGGTGCGCTCACCACCATGGTGTTGACCTGCTTGAGGTCGCGCACGACCCGCGCGCCCTCCTTGACCGCCTTGGCGCGCAGCCCGGCGTAGTCGGCCGACGACCTGGCCCTGACCAGGTAACGGCCAGAGGCCTTCTCGGGGGCGGCCGAGGCCAGCTGGGGCAGCAGCGCCCCGAGCATGGCCAGGATGGTCGCGACGACCACCCCACGCAGCACGGCTCGAACCTTCATCGGCTTCCTCCTGCTCCCCCCGGACGGGTTGCACGGCGCCTGCTGTGGGCAATCCTCACAAATCACCGATCGCCGGACAAGCATCCATGAGCTGTGTGATCTCGCCAATCCGGCGCCTGACGTATCCCGGCTACGTCAGTGCTACACGCTGGAGGTGCCCCGCCGGCGGACGAAGAACCCCACCACCAGCAGCACGATCACCGTGCCGATGATGGCCGAGAGGATCCCGCCCCAGTCGAAGATGTCGGTGTCGCCGATGCCGAGGCCGACGGTGAAGATCAGGTAGCCCAGGATGGCCCCGGCCAGGCCGAGGGCGATCGACGCCAGCCACGAGGCCGGCCCGCTCATGGTGCGAAACACGTCGCCGGGGACGAGCATCCGGGCGACGACGCCGGCGACGAGGCCTAGCAGCACTGCTCCGAGCATGACGGCGCTCCTTGTGCGGTCGATGCCTGCCTGGCCGTATCGAACATCGAGGGCCCGCACGGCGCAAGCCACGGGGCGTCGGCCAGCCCCTCGTCCATGGGCCCCCCGGCCCGGCACGCCTCCGACCGGTAGCGCTCGGGCATCAGCGGGTAGACGCCGCGCCAGTAGCTGGCGGCCAGGCCGGCCGCGTCAGCGGGCCCGGCCCCGAGCAGCCGGGCGGTGTGGGCGTCGCGCTGGACGGCCGCGCACTCGGCCCCGGCCTCGCCCAGGCGGCCGGCCAGGTGCATGGCCTCGTGGGTGAGCACGTGCACGGCCACGACCTGGTCGCGGGTGGGCCGGTGCTTGTCCGAGCGCACGGAGGCGGCCAGGTGGCCGCACTGGTCGCGCTTGATGAGGGCCCACGCCTCCGGGGTGCCGTCGGCCCGCCAGCGCACGTACCCGAGCTCGGGGCCGCCGTCCAGGACGGCCTGGCCGAGGCTCTGGCAGCGCACCGCCACCGGCGCCCCGGCCAGCGCCGTGGCGGCCTGACCGAGGCGCCGCTCCTGGGAGGCCCTGGCCACCCCGGGGGCGGCCGCGGCCACGGCCAGTGCGGCCAGGACGACCATGCTCGCCCAGGGGAACCGGCGCGGCCGGCCAAGCTCGTCGGCCGGCGCAGCCACCAGCCCACCCCGACCGCGACCGCGCCCCCGGCCAGGGCGACGGCGATGAAGGTCAGCACCGCAGCTCCTCCCGTGGCCGCGCAACCGCTCGTCCTGGGAGCTATCGGCAGCTTCGGCGCGGGGGTGAGCCGCCGGCGGCCGGGCGGGCGGGCCGGCCCGGGCGTCGGGGGGCCGGGGCTCAGCGGCGCAGGACCCGGTCCATCACCTCGAGCAGCTCGTTGACCTTCTCCTCGCCGCCGCCGGCGGCGATCTCCTCGCGGACGCAGCCGCGGATGTGGCCGTCGAGCAGCCCGAGGGCCACCTTGTCGAGGGCGGCCTGGATGGCCGCGACCTGGGTGACGACGTCGACGCAGTACTTGTCCTCGTCGATCATGCGGGCCACGCCGCGGACCTGGCCCTCGATGCGGCGCAGCCGGGTCTGCAGCTGCTGCTTCTGCATGGTGTAGCCGGGCACGGCGCCTCCCTTCGTCCTCACGCCCATACCCCGGTAGAGTATCTTACGGTACCCGGGGTGGGTATCGGCGACCCGGAGGAGGTGACGGTGGCGCGGACGGTCGACCTGCCGATCGAGGGCATGACCTGCGGCGCCTGCGCGGCCCGGATCGAGCGGGGCCTCAGCCGGCTGGACGGGGTCGCCTCGGCCAGCGTCAACCTGGCCGCCGAGCGGGCCACGGTCACCTACGACCCGGCGGTCACCGGCCCCCCGGCCTTCGCCGGCAAGGTGGCCGCCCTCGGCTATGCCGTCGGCCGCGCCCCCGAGACCGCCGACCCGGCCGGCGGCCTACGCCGCCGGCTGGTGGCGGCGGCCGCCCTGACCGCGCCCGTCCTCGCCCTGTCGATGGTCCCGGCCTTGCAGTACCCGGGCTGGGAGTGGCTGGCCGCGGTGCTGGCCACCCCGGTGGTGCTGTGGGCCGGGGCCGGCTTTCACCGGGCCGCCCTGGCCGGGCTGCGCCACCGCACCGCCACCATGGACACCCTGGTCTCGCTGGGCACCCTGGCCGCCTGGGGCTGGTCGATGGCCGCCCTGGTGGCCGGCGACGCCGGGGAGGCCGGGGCCGGGATGGCCGGCGGCGGCGGCGGCACCTACGTCTACTTCGAGGTCGCGGCCATCCTCGTGGTCCTGATCCTGTTCGGCCGCTGGCTGGAGGCCCGTGCCCGCCACCGCTCCGGCCAGGCCCTGCGCCGCCTGGCCGAGCTGGACGCGGGGACGGCCAGCGTCCTGCGCGACGGGACCGAGGTGGCGGTGCCGGTGGACCAGGTCGCGGTCGGCGACCGGTTCGTGGTCCGCCCGGGCGAGCAGCTGGCCACCGACGGGGTCGTCGAGGCGGGCCGCTCCTCGATCGACCGGTCGCTGCTGACCGGCGAGTCGGTGCCGGCGGCGGCCGGGCCGGGCGACGAGGTCACCGGGGCCACGGTCAACCTGGAGGGCCGGCTGGTGGTGCGGGCGACCCGGGTCGGGGCCGACACCGCCCTGGCCCGGATCGTGCGCCTTGTCGAGGCCGCCCAGGGCTCCAAGGCCCCGGTGCAGCGGCTGGCCGACCGGGTCGCCGGGGTGTTCGTCCCGGTGGTGCTGGCCGTGGCCGCCCTCACCCTGGCCGGCTGGCTGGCCGCCGGCCGCCCGGCCGGCGAGGCCGTCAGCGCCGCCGTGGCCGTGCTGATCGTGGCCTGCCCGTGCTCGCTCGGGCTGGCCACCCCGACCGCGGTCATGGTCGGCACCGGCCGGGGCGCCCAGCTCGGCATCCTCATCCGCGCGGCCGAGGTGCTGGAGCGGGCCGGCAAGGTCACCTGCGTGGCCCTGGACAAGACCGGCACCATGACCACCGGCCGCATGGCCCTGGTCGGCGTGGCCGCCGCCGACGGGGTCGACCCCGACGAGCTGCTGTGCCTGGCGGCGAGCCTGGAGGACGGCTCCGAGCACCCGGTGGGCCGGGCCGTCGCCGAGGGGGCCAGGGAGCGCGGCCTGCGCCGCTCCCCCGCCGAGACCTTCACCAGCCTGCCCGGCCGGGGCGTGAGCGGCCGGGTCGGCGGGCGCGAGCTGCTGGTCGGCTCGGCCGGGCTGCTGGCCGAACGGGGCTGGACCGTCCCGGCCGGGGTCGCGGCGGCCGTCGACGCCGCCCGGGCGGCCGGCCACATCGCCGTGGTCGCCGGCTGGGACGGCCGGGCCACCGGCCTGCTGGCCGTGGCCGACCAGGTCAAGCCGGGCGGGCGCCGGGCCGTGGAGCGACTGGCCGGCCTCGGCCTGGAGACGGTCCTGCTCACCGGCGACCACGAGGCCACGGCCCGGACGGTCGCCGCCGAGCTGGGCACCGACGAGGTCGCGGCCGGGCTGCTCCCAGCCGGCAAGGTGGCCGAGGTCCGCCGCCGCCAGCGGGCCGGCCAGGTGGTGGCCATGGTCGGCGACGGCGTCAACGACGCCCCCGCCCTGGCCCAGGCCGACGTCGGGGTGGCCCTGGCCGGCGGCACCGACGTGGCCGTCGAGGCCGGCGACCTCACCCTGGTCGGGGGCGACCCGAACGGCGTGGCCGACGCCGTCGCCCTGTCCCGGGAGACCTACGCCACCATCAAGCAGAACCTGTTCTGGGCCTTCGCCTACAACGTGGCCGCCATCCCCCTGGCCGCCACCGGCCGCCTCCACCCGATGGTGGCCGCGGCCGCCATGAGCCTGTCGAGCGTGTTCGTGGTCGCCTGCTCGCTGCAGCTGCGCGCGTTCAGCCCGGCCCGCCCGGCCGCCACCCGCCTCCGCCGCCTCGCCCTGGCCGCCCTGGCCGTGGTCGCCCTGGTCGCCGCCCTGGCCCTGTCCCCCCGCCTCCCCGACCCGGTTGCCGCCCCGCCCGCCCCCACCACCGTCCACCTGGAGCGCCCATGACCACCGAGACCCTCTCGGTCCCGGACATCTCCTGCGACCACTGCCGCCGGACCATCGAGACCGCCCTGGGCCGCCTCCCCGGCATCCGCCAGGCGACCGTCGACATCGGCGCCCGCACCGTCCAGATCACCTACGACGAGACCACCGTCGGTCCCGCAACCATCCGCGAGACGTTG
>Ga0307416_100002638_pt1 | contig 10375 bp, 5 predicted proteins | sample DK1Cmetagenome_2_FD_203821 | JGI IMG/M metagenome (GOLD analysis project Ga0307416, IMG submission 203821) | Maize rhizosphere microbial communities from greenhouse at UC Davis, California, United States - DK15-C-3 | ecosystem: Host-associated > Plants > Roots > Rhizosphere > Soil | place: USA...
TGCCTGGCGTACCCAATCAGCCGCCCGTTGCGTCGATCACGAGTCCGGCAGGCAACGTGACAGTCAACCCTGGAGGAACGGTCACCTTCTCCGGTAATGGAACAGATACCGACGGCAGCGTTGCGGGATACAGCTGGACGTTCGCCGGGGGCGTTCCGGGCTCGAGCTCAGGTGCGGGGCCGGTCGACGTCCGCTACGACGCCCCCGGAAGCTACGTGGCATCGTTGACGGTCACGGATGACAAGGGACTCTCCAGCGCGCCGGCGACCCGGACCATCACGGTCTCGAACTTCACGCTGTCAGCGGCGCCTGCTTCGCAAACCGTGATGGCGGGACAGAACGCGACCTACACCGCAACGGTGACACCGGTCTCGGGATTTACAGGCAACGTCGATTTCACCGTGACGGGCCTTCCATCAAACGCAGTCGGCACGTTTTCCCCGGCGTCGGTCGCGGGCTCGGGATCGGCCACGCTCCTGATTTCGACGGCAGGCGTGGCGCCCGGAGGCTATCCATTGGTCATCCGCGGCACGAGCGGCCCCTTCTCGCGGACAGTCAACGTCACGCTGACCATCAACGGCGATTTCACGATCTCTGCGACTCCGTCGTCCAGGACGATCAATCGCGGCGCGGCCGCGACCTACACCGTCACGATCAGCGCGGGACCGGGATTCTCGGGGCCGGTGACCTTGAGCGTGAGCGGACTGCCCGCGCGCACAACCGGCAGCTTCAGTCCCGCTACCGTTGCCGTTTCGGGGACGTCGGTGTTGACCGTGGATGCGATGCGAAATGCTCAAAAGGGAACGCGAACCCTGACCATCACGGGCACCGGAGGTGGCCGCACACACTCGGTGAACGTCACGCTGGGGATCCAGTAGTCATGGCCATCTCACGCAGGACGCTTCTCGAACGGCTCGGGGCGGGAGCGCTGAGCGCCGCAGCGGCTCGTCAGCTGACCTTTGCAGAGACCACGGCCCCGGGCGTCGGACCGGCAAAGGGTTTCATCCGTCTCCATCGCAACGAGAGCGCGCACGGACCGTCGCCGAGGGCCGTTGCGGCGATGCGAGACGCGGCATCACAGTCGGCACGGTATCCGGACGCTGCCGCCGTATCGCTCACGCGGAAGCTTGCCGTTTTTCATGGAGTATCGATCGACCGGATCGTACTTGGTTGCGGAGCGACGGAAGTCCTTCACCTGGCCGTTCGTGCGTTCGGCGGTCGAGGAAAGGCGATCCTGACGGCGCGGCCTACGTTCGACGCGGTCGCGCAACTCGCGCAACGAGCGGGATCGCGAACGGTCGAAGTCCCCCTCGCGAAGGACCACTCGCACGACCTCGGCGCGATGCGCGAACGCGTGGATCCCGATACCGGGCTCATCTACATCTGCAACCCTCACAATCCGACGGGAAGCCTGACGAAACGGCAAGACCTCGACGCCCTGCTTCACAACCTTCCCGGCAGCGTCCGTGTTCTCGTAGACGAGGCCTATCACGACTTCGTGGGATATTCGGCGGACTACCGGACGCTGGTCGATCGGACGGACGATCCGCGGGTGATCGTGCTTCGCACGTTTTCGAAGATTCACGGGCTGGCCGGCCTGCGCATCGGCTACGGGATCGCCGCGGCGACAACCGCCACGACCATGAGAGCCCACGCGTCGTCGAACGACATCAACATGATGGCCGCGCGTGCTGCGACAGCGGCGCTCGACGATCGGGAGCATGTGCGCGCGACCGTGAACACGATCGCTGATGAGCGTCAGGAGTTCCTCAACCAGGCAAATGCGCGAATGCTGCGCTCGATTGACTCGTTGACGAACTTCGTCATGCTGAATGCCGGCCGGCCGTCGACCGAGGTGATCGACCATTTCGCACAGCACCGCATTCTCGTGGCCGGACCTTTTGCTGGTTTCGAGAAGTACGTCCGCGTCTCACTCGGCACGCCCTCGGAAATGCGGGAGTTCTGGCGAGTCTGGGATCTGATGCCAGGCGGCCACATGCACATGTAGCTCACTTCAAACCAAGCTTCCTCCCGGCCGCCAGCAGTTCGATCGACTCGCGAATGCGCCGCTCCCGCGTTTCCGGCCGCTTGGCCGTGTGAATCCACACCACGAAATTGCGGCGGTAGGTCGGCGCGAGGGCCTGGAAGTGCTGCCAGGCCTCGCGGTTCGCCTTGAAAGCCGTGGCGACGTAGGCCGGCAGCTGCGGAATCCGCGGACGTGGCGAATACCGGTTGTCCGTGGGAGCCGCAGCGAGGCCGGATCGCGCAAGCCGGCCGGCCGCTTTGAGCGCGTTCCAGCGCTTCCTGTTGATCTCCGACCACTTGCTCGTCGGCTTGCGCGGCGTGACCTTGATCGCGAAGCGATCGTCGTCCAGGCGTTTGACCAGGCTGTCGACCCACCCGAAGCAGAGTGCCTCGGAGACGAGGTCGTCGTAGGACATCGACTTGACGCCGGCGTGCTGCTTGTGACGGACCAGCCAGATGCCGGGGCTCGACGCGTGATGTTTCGCGAGCCATTGCCGCCATTGTGCCCGCGTTCGCACGTCCAGGGTGATCAGATTCACCGCCAGCAACGTCAGTAGGTCCGCCCCACCGGGTTGGGGGTCGCGTCGGCCTCGAGGTCGCCGAGCAGGAACTGGATGCCGGCCAGGAAGTGCCCGACGATCTCCGGCGTCATGAACGTTTCCGGCATGTGGCCGAGCGAGTTGTAGAAGACCCGTCCCTTGCCGTACGCGCGTATCCACGCGACCGGATAGATGTTGTCCGGACGCTTGTACCCGTTCCACGGACGCGGCTCGATGACCGGGTCGTCGAGCGCGACGGTCAGCAGGACGCGCACGCTGTCCCATCGCAGCCGTCCGCGGCCCTCGTGCTCGAAGCGGTAATATTCCTCCCGGAACGGCAGATCCTTTCCGCCGAACGGCTTCATGATCGGGCTGGCCGGATCGTAGATCTTCATCACGCCTTGCTCGATCCGATGCGGCGCGCTCTGCGCCCCGATCATCTCGGCGAACTCGTCCCAGTTGCGCGAGGCCCAGGGTGTCCCGTGAATGCCTCCCAGTCCGCCTCCTTCCTTGACGAACCGCTCGAGCCCCTCACGCACCGCAGGCTCGGCCAGCAGCTCTCCGACGATGCTGTTCAGGAAAACGCCGTCATACTCCTTGATCTTCGGATACTTGAGATTGTCCAGGTCGTTGTTGAATTCGGCTTCCCATCCCCCGGTGATCTTCCCCATCTCCGCGATCATGACGTTCGTGTGCGGGATGGTGTTGTGCGACATGCCGTGGAGGCTCTCGATGACGAGCAGCTTCCGGCGCTTCTTCGGTACCGCGTACGGCTGCGTCGGAATCGCCGCGACGATCCTCGCGCGAACCTCGTCGCCGGCCCCGGCGAGCGCGGCGGGGTTCGGCGTCTCGCCTTTCGCCGGCATGACGACGTCCCACCGGATCGGGCGCGTCTTGGAGAAAGCCGTGAAGTTGATCCCGTAGGCTGGCTGCACGGTTGTCTCGAACGCGTCGATGGCCTTGAACAGATCGCCGGGGGCGTGGACGGTGCCGGATGTGTCGAGCGACATCGAGACGGGCCTGATCCCGAGGCGCTCCATTTCCAGGAACACCCCTTTCACGTTGCCAACCCCCGCGCCGAGGAGCACGCGTCGGCCGCGCGCGCCGCGCGCGGAACGATCGCCGAGCCTGAGATACAACAGCCGCTCTTTCACGAGCGCGAGACCATCGACCGGCGACACGCCTTCCTGCGCCCACAGGCCGGTATCGATGCCGACGCCAAGCCGTTTGCGCTTCCCCGCCAGCGCCTGGAGCAGCGCCACCGGGCGAGCGCTGTCCGCCATCACGGCGACGTTCACGCCTGACTGATCGGCCATCGCATCCACACCATCCAGCGGTGTGTCCGCCGGCACGACGACGGTCTCCGCTCCCATGTCCCTGGCAAACCGGAGCGCCTTCTCCATCGACTCGCGGTTGCCGGCCCGCTCGATCCGATAAGTGAGCAACCGGACATCTCCCATGCGTTTCTTGATGGAGGCGATCTCCTCCGCGGTGAGGTTCGCGTCGAAGGTCCGCGAGCTTCCACCACCGACGACCTGCGTGCTGGACGCCTCGACGAACGTGACGACGGCCGCGTCGGCTCGGACGACCATGTCGAGGAACGTCAGGCCCGGGCCCGGGATCGCAAAGTTCCAGTTCGTCAGCCGGTCGTCGCTGACGAGCGTGCGGGTCCGCCACGTCACACGCTCCAGGGCGTCGGGCGCGCGCTCGAATGACCCCGTCGGCGCCGGGGTTTGCGGCGGCGCCTGATCGGCGACAGTCGCGGTTGCGAACGCAGACGAAACGATCACCGCAACGAAAGCTGGCACGCGCATGTTCATCGTCCTCAATTTCGCCGGGACTGAGTTCATGGGCTCAACCGTTCAACTACTCGACTTCATCGTTTCGGCGCTGCATCCGGCAACGCGAACACGTGGTATCCCTGCGCTTCGATCTTCGCCGGCTTGCGATGGAACGGGTTCTTCCACACCGGGTCAGTGCCCGTGCCCCAGGAAGCACCTGCGGCAAACGCGATGTACTGACGGCCGCCGACCTGGTACACGGCGGGTATTCCCTCCGGGTTCGCCTCGAGCTCGTGAACCCAGAGCGTCACACCGGTGTCCCTGTCGTACGCGCGCAGCGTGCGATCCTGTGAGTTCGCGACGAACACGAGTCCGCCCGCCGTGGCGACCGGACCGTTTCGTGGTCGAACGGTGCCGGTCAGAGGAATGTCCCTGTCCGCCAGTCCGGGCGCCTGGCCGTCAGGCACGCGCCATTTGATCGTTCCCTCGTTCAAATCGTAGGCCACGAGCTGCGTCCATGGCGGCCCCACCGCGGGAAGGCCGTTGCTCGTGTACCAACCCGCCGAGAACGAGCCCGCATATCTTGTGGCCGGACCCGAGTAGCGGTTCGGATTCGGCGGCAGCCGCAGCATACGCTCGCCGCTGGACTCGTCGCCTGGAGCGTCGGCGAGGGGCAGAGTGAGCAGAAACGCTTCGAGCGCATCGACGCGCTCCGCGCTCACCACCGCTTCGGGGAACGGCGGCATCTGTTCCTTTCCCTGACGAAGCAGCTGCCGGAACCCATCGGCCCCGAGCTTCGCGGGCGCTCGCATCGGCGCCTGACCGGGCCCGTGACACGCCGCGCAGAGCTGCGCGTACACGGCATACCCTTCCTGTTCGCGCGGGCCCCCCTTGATCGGCGGCGGTCCCTGGCGCTCCGTGCTGAGCGCCATCCGGCGATAGCTCGGCATCTCCAGACTTCGCACGAAGAGCATTCCCATGCCCGGATCGGCCGCCACGCTTCCCCAGTTCGCTCCACCCCACGCGCCGGGAAACTGAATATGAGAGCGCAGGTGGCTCGAGGGCGTGAACAGGCCCTTGTGATCCGTCTCGCGCACCGCCTGGCGGAGCTTCTCCTGCTCGTCGGCGCTCATGAACGGATTGACGTCCGCGGCCGTGAATGCCTGGCGCGCGAACGGCGGAGGCTTCGTCGGAAACGGCTGCGTGGGCGACGAGACTTCGCCAGGGACGTCGCTCTTCGGCACCGCCCGCTCTTCGATCGGCCACAGGGGCTTTCCGGTCAGGCGCTCGAACACATACAGGAAGCCGGTCTTGCCCGCCTGTGCGACGATCTCGACCGGCCTTCCGTTGCGGCGCACGGTCAGGAGCTTGGGCGCGGCGGTGAGGTCGTAATCCCAGAGATCGTGGTGCACGACCTGAAAATGCCAGAGCCGCTTGCCGGTGCGTGCGTTGAGCGCCAGCAGGCAGTTGCCAAACAGGTTCTGGCCCGGGCGATCCGCGCCGTAGAGGTCGTGTGTCGGCGAACCGGTCGGAGCAAACACGATCCCGTTCTTCCTGTCGACCGTGATTTCGCCCCACGTGTTGGCGCCGCCGGCGTACTTCCACGCGTCGGGCGGCCACGTCTCGGAGCCGAGCTCACCGGGACGTGGAATCGTGTGGAACGTCCAGACGAGCCGGCCGGTGACCACGTCGTACGCCCGGAGATCCCCCGGCGGTGATCCGTAGCCTTCGCCAGTGTTGGATCCGACAACGATCAGGTTCTCGAAGATGCGGCCAGGACTCTTGTTCGGTCCGGCCAGCCGTCGCGGCTCACCGGTGCGCATATCGACGAACCCGTCCTTGCCAAACGTCCTGATGAGCGCACCGCTGGTGGCGTTTATCGCCCGGAGGCCACCGCCGGTGTTGAGCAGCAGCCGCCGATCGGAGCGGTCGACGTTCTCCCAGTACGTGACACCGCGCTCCGGCGCCTGTTCGGTCGAACTCCACAACTCCTTGCCCGTCGCCGCGTCGAGCGCGACGACGAGTCCCTTCGCGCCCGCGATGTACAAGACACCGTCGACGGCGATCGGGTTGAACGGCAGCCGCACCGGGTCTCCAGGCACCGGGTAAAACCAGGCTCGTTCGAGTTTGGTGACGTTCGTCCTGTTGATCGCGGCGAGCGCGGAGTACTGCATGGAGTCGGGCGAGCCGCCGTAATCGCTCCAAGTCGTGTATGCCGCGTCGGCTTGCGACGCGGCGCGCTGGTTCACGGCGACGACGGCGACCAGCAGAGAGGCGGTCGCAGCGGCTACCCACCTGAATCCCGATCGGATCGCCCACGCCATGCGTCCTCCCGAGCTGCGAGACAACCGGTGGTGACGGGCCACGCCGTCACCCGCCGGTCTGTAACGTTAAAGGTCTTTACTTTACCGCTAAAGTTCGCTATATCAAGAGCCGCCGAAAACATCCCCGGGGTCATTGCTTCCGAGACGACGCCAGTCGAGACGAGAGGGAGGCTGCATGAAGGCCCTTTTCAGTTGTCCGCTGTGGACCCTGACGCTCCTGAGCGCCGTCGCCTGGTCGCCAGCGCCCGCCAATGCGCAGGTCCGCTACGGTTCGATCGTCGTCGAGGCCCGCGACGCCAGCGGGAGCCCGGCGCCAGGCGCCGATGTCACCATCACCGAAACCGGCACAAATCTTAGCCGCACCGGCGTCACGAACAACGCGGGCGTCGTCACTTTTGCGACGCTCCCGCCAGGCAAGTACTCGGTCCGCGTGAACCTCACCGGGTTCAAAGAGTTCGTCACGACCGATGTTGCCGTCTCCGAAGACGGAGTGATGCGGGTGACCAGCCAGCTCGAAGTCGGGCAGATTACCGAGACGGTCACGGTGTCGGGGGCTGCCGCGATCCTGCAGACCGATCGGGCCGAGGTCCGCACCGACATCCCGGCGGTACAGCTCGAGAACCTGCCGGTTCCCGTCGGTCGGAACTATCAGAACCTGTTCGTCACCGTGCCCGGCATCTCGCCTCCCGAGAACATGCATTCGGTGGCGGTCAACCCGGCGCGCGGACTGGCCTTCAGCTCGAATGGCACGACCCGCAACGCGAACTCGATCCGCATCGAAGGGGCGATCTCGAACAACCTCTGGCTTCCGCATGTCGCCGCGTACGTGCCGGCGCTCGAAGCGATCGAATCGGTCGGCGTCACCACGAGCACGTTCGACGCCGATCAGGGCCTGTCAGGGGGCATGTCGGCCAATGTCCTGATCAAGAGCGGCACCAACCTGTTCCGGGGCTCCGCGTTCGAGTACTTCTACAATGAAGGGCTCAAGTCGCGGCCATACTTCCTGCCTGCCACCGAGCAAAAGCCCGAGGCCAGCCAGCATCAGTTCGGCGGGACGCTCGGGGGCCCAATCGTCCGCAACAAGGCGTTTTTCTTCGGGAGCTATCAGGGCACTTTCGACCGCCAGTTGGCGAACCGCTTCGGGACGGTTCCCACCGCCGCAATGCGGAACGGCGACTTCTCGGCTTCCACGACACCGATTTACGACCCGGCAACCGGCGCCGCAAACGGCAGCGGCCGCACGCCGTTTCCCGGCAACATCATTCCTCGCGAGCGGTTCGATCCGATCGTGCAGAAGCTGCTCACCGGCCTGCCGCTGCCGAACCTTCCAGGCCTCGCCGACAACTACTTCGCGACCGGCGACTACACGTTCGATCGCCACAATATCGACGCCAAGGTGAACTACAACCCGACGACCAAGCTCGGTCTCGTCGGGCGCGTCGGCTGGCTTGGCTACGAGTTCCGGAATCCGCCCATGTTCGGCGACCTGGGCGGCCTCCCCGTCAACTCCACGGCGGCCAAAGCCGGGACCGGCCTTGGCGACACCTACACCTTCACGGGCAGCCTTTCCTATGTCGTCTCGCCGACATTCCTGGTCGATACCTATGTCGGCGTGACGACGATCGAAGTGACGTCGGAGCCCGATCGGCTCGACGAGAACCTGGGGACCGGTTTCCTCGGAATCCCTGGCACGAATGGCAACAACCGCCTTTACGGCGGATGGCCGCACTTCAACATCACGAACTACTCGAACATCGGCTACGCCGGCAGCAGCCATTCGCCATACATCGACGATAACTGGCAGGTGCAGTACACAGCCAACGCAACATGGACGAAGGGGGCGCACACCCTGAAGTTCGGCGGCGACATTGTCCGGCAGGCGATGAATCGTCACGAGCTCGGCGATGGTTCCGGCAGCTTTACGTTTGGCGGCGGCCCGACGCAGATCCAGGGCGGACCCGCCGGAAACCAGTTCAACACCATCGCCGCATTCCTGCTCGGCCTGCCCACGGGCATCTCGAAGAGCGTGATTCCTTACGAGAACGATTACACGCGGAGCCGGAACTGGCAGTTCAGCTTCTTCGCGCGGGACCAGTGGCAGCCTACCCGCAAGCTCACGACGTCACTCGGCCTGCGTTATGACCGCTTCCCCATGGGGACGCGTACGACCCGTGGGCTCGAACGCTACGCTCCCGAGACGAATCAGATGCTCATCTGCGGCGTCGGGCCGGTGCCGACCGACTGCGGCTACGACATGGGGCCGGGAAACTGGTCGCCTCGTGTGGGGATGGCCTATCGCCTCACCGAGCGCATCGTGGTCCGAGGTGGTTACGGCATCAACTACGACCCGTACCCGCTGGCCTTCGTCCGCAACATCCTCGGGAACTACCCGTCATCGATTTCGCTGAGCGTGCCGCAGCCGAACGCGTTGCAGCCAGCGGGGCGACTCGCGGACGGGATTCCGGCGATTGCCGTGCCCGACGTCAGCAGCGGCATTATCCCGGTGCCGCTGAACGTGAGCGCGCGCGCGCTGCCAGCAGAACCCAAGCGCGGCTACATCCACTCGTGGAACGCGACCGTGCAGGCGGAGCTGCCCTGGGGATTCACGGGACAGGCTGGGTACGTCGCGACGCGGCAACGCGACATCAATCAGATCATGGACGCCAACGCCGGCCAGGTGATCGGCGCCGGCAACGCCGGGCGGCCCCTGTTCGTGCGCTACGGCCGCACGGGCGCGACCGGCATTCTCAGCAACCCGGGTTGGAGCGACTACGATTCGCTCCAGGTGGCACTGATGCGCCGGCTGGCGCAGGGGCTCCAGGCGAATGTCGCATACACGTGGTCGAAGGCGTTCGGCATCTGCTGCGACACGCTCAGCGACAATCCGCCACAAGTGCAGGCACTCGAGTATTTCCAGCTGAACGAGGCGCGTCTGCCCCAGGATCGTCCGCACAACTTTCAGGCATCGTTCGTAGCGGAGCTGCCGTTCGGCGCGGGCAAGCCTTTCCTGAGCGAGGGCGGCATCGCAGCAGCACTGTTCGGCGGGTGGCAAGTCAACGGGTTGCTGAGCGTCTATTCGGGCGCGCCTTTTACCATCACATCGTCGGGGACCTCGCTCGACCTGCCAGGCAGTACCCAGTTCGCGGATCAGGTGAAGGACCAGGTCGAGATTCCCGGCGGCATCGGACCAGGCCAACCCTGGTTCGACACGTCGGCGTTCCGCCCGGTGACCGAGCGGCGGTTCGGCACGGCGGGCGTGAACAGCATGCGGGGACCGGGGTTCGGCAACTTCGACCTGAGCGTCTTCCGCGACTTCGGTCTCGGCGGCGGCCGGGCGGTGCAGTTCCGCATGGAGATCTTCAACCTGACGAACACGCCGCACTTCGCCAACCCGCAGAACAGCGTGAACGCCGCCAACTTCGGGATCATCTCCGGGACCGCGAACAGCGGCCGCGAGGGCATCGACGAGCGCCTGTTCCGCCTCGGATTGCGGATCAAATTCTGAGGACAGGTGGCTGTGGCAGTTTCCAGTCGCCCGCGATCAAGAAGACGGGACTCCTGGAGACCAGGAGTAAAGGTCGCAGACTGCCGCTACCGGCGAGCGTCGGTCAGCTTGTGGCGCCTGAGCAGCGAGTAGAACTGTCCTCGCGGAATGCCGAGGAGCTTCGCGGCGAGCGACTTGTTGTTGCGTGCGTTCGCGAGCGCT
>Ga0307416_100002639_pt1 | contig 10372 bp, 11 predicted proteins | sample DK1Cmetagenome_2_FD_203821 | JGI IMG/M metagenome (GOLD analysis project Ga0307416, IMG submission 203821) | Maize rhizosphere microbial communities from greenhouse at UC Davis, California, United States - DK15-C-3 | ecosystem: Host-associated > Plants > Roots > Rhizosphere > Soil | place...
TCACGCAGGCCGCTCGTCGAGCGGCGGACAAAGCGCCCAGTTCCGTGCTATCGAGGCGATGAGCGGCCTGCGTGATGAGCATTTCCTGGCGGTGCTCAACGAACACGGCGATCTGCCGCCGGAGGTGAAAGCCGCGCTCGAGCTGCCCACGTTGCAGTCCCTGTTCCTCGGACTGCTCGACCGTCATTCGACGACGCTCGAGGCACTGTACCTCGGTCCTGGTCCGTCGCCCGAATTCCTCCTCGCCGAAGCACTGCTCGAGTACGACCAGGGGTTCCAGCTCTGGCGGTACCTGCACGTGCAGCTGGTCGAGCGGATCATCGGACCGAGCACCGGGGGGACGGGTGGCACGTTAGGCGCCCGTTACCTGACCCACACCCTGAAGCAACGATTCTTCCCCGACCTGTGGGATGTCAGGCGCAAGTTTTTCGAGTCTGAACGCGCGTGATCATGACCCGTGATCGCGGGACTTCCCTGCCCGACCAGCTCATCGATATCTCGATCCTGGTGAATGAGTTCACCGCCGAGTGGCCGGGAGATACTCCATTCTCGTGCCGGTGGACCTGGGAGATGGCTCGTGGCGACAGCGTCAATGTGAGCTGCATCAACAGCAGTCCTCACGTGGGAACACACGCCGATGCGCCGTTTCACGTCGACGCGACCTGGCCGGCCTCGGAGGCGCTCGCGCTTGACGCGTTCACCGGTCCCGTGACGGTCATCCATGTCGATCATCAGCCCGGCGGACTCTCGCTGGAGGCGTTAGGCGTGCTGGACAGCGCGCCGGTCGAACGCATCCTGCTGCGCACCGGGCAGACCATCGCGGACGGGCGATTTCCCGAGCACTGGCCCTGCCTCGACGAGTCGGCGGCGCAGGCGCTCGTCGACCGGGGGCTCAGGCTGCTGGGAGTGGACGCGCCGTCGGTCGATGCGCGCGAGAGCAAGACGCTCGCGGTGCATCGGATCCTGTTCAAGGGAGGGGCGGCGGTCCTGGAGAATCTCGACCTCCGTCACGCTCCTGCGGGGAATTACCACCTCACGGCGTTTCCAATTCGCTTCGCCGGCCTCGACGCGGCGCCGGTCCGCGCCGTCCTCCGTCCGGTCGCTGCCTCGTGACGACACTCGCCATCGAGGCCCGGGACCTGGTGCGCGACTTCGGGTCCGTTCGCGCGCTCGATCATCTCTCGTTCGACGTTCCGGCCGGTATCGTCTTCGGATTCCTCGGACCTAACGGCGCGGGCAAGACGACCGCGATCCGCACGTTCCTCGGCCTCGTCGAACCGACGTCCGGGTCGGCACGAGTCTTCGGGTTCGATACGAAAAGCGAAGGCGACCGCGTCCGCGAACGCGCTGGAGCGCTGCTCGAGCATCACGGCCTGTATGAGCGCCTGACCGCGGAGCAGAACCTCGAATTCGCGGGACGGGTCTGGCACATGCCGGCCGGCGAACGACGCGCTCGCATTCGTGAACTGCTCGACCAGTTCGGACTCTGGGACCGGCGGGAGGATGCCGTAGGAAAGTGGAGCCGCGGCATGAAGCAGAAGCTGGCGGTCGCACGAACCGTTTTTCACCGGCCGCCGCTCGTGTTTCTCGACGAGCCCACCGCCGGTCTCGATCCGGTTGCGAGTGCTGCCTTACGAGAAGACCTGGCGTCGCTGGCAACGGGTCAGGGCGTCACGATCTTCCTGACGACGCACAACCTGGTCGAAGCCGAACGGCTGTGCGACCTGGTGGGCGTCATTCGCCGTGGCCAACTGGCGGCACTGGGACCACCGTCATCGCTGCAGCCTAACGATCCGGGCCTGGTGCGAGTCGTCGGGACAGGGATCGACGCGTCCGTCGCATCAGCGGCGTCGACGATGCCCGGAATTCTGCACGCGACGGTGGAGGATGGGGCGCTCGAGGTAAAGCTGGCGGATGGCGTTCGACCAGCGGAACTCGTCGCGATGCTGGTGGCGCGCGGCGTCGGTATCGACGAGGTTCGGCGCCAGCGGCAGACGCTCGAGGAAGCCTTCCTCGAACTGGTAAACGACAACGCGGGCAGATCGGGGAACGGAGGGTCGGCGTGAACATCGCCGACATCATCACCGTCACCCGGAAGGAGTGGCTCGAATTCCGCGACCAGCTCCTGCGCTTGCGCCGTGGCGGGCTGTCGGCGGTCATCGTGCTGTTGATGCTGGGGATCGTGACCCCGCTCCAGATGGGTCCTCTCTGGCTCCAGTCGCCTCTGATGCTGGCGTATTGGCCGCTGCTCTCGTCAGGCATGGTGTCGACACTCATCGCCGATGCCTTCGCCGGCGAACGGGAGCGGCACACGCTGGAAACACTGTTGGCGACGCGGCTCTCGGACACGTCGATCCTGCTGGGCAAGGTGCTGGCGGCGATCATGTACGGTCTGCTGTTCACGACGGCGAACATCGTCGTCGGCGTGGTGACGCTGTCGATCGCGCACAAGGGAATCCAGGCGCCACCGGCGGCGCATACGGGCTACATGCTGCTACTGGTGACGTTGGCCTGCTCGACCCTGGCGGGCATCGGGGTGTTCATCTCGCTCAAGGCGGCGACCGTTCGTCAGGCACAACAGACGCTGGGCATCATCATGATGGTGCTGTTCATCGGACCCGTTCTGTTCGTGCAGTTCCTCGATTCGGAGGACAGGATGTCGATGGCGGGGCGCCTGGCCTCATTGGGCACGGCACGGCTCGTGGGATGGGCAAGCGCCGTTCTCTTCGCTGCCTCGTGTGTCCTCATGCTGATGGCGATGGCGAGGTTCAAGAGAGGGAAGCTGACTTTGGACTAGTTGAGAGTTGTGAGTTGTGAGTAGTTGTGAGGGGAGAGGTCGTGTTGTTGCGACCTCACACCTCTCAACTCACAACTCTCAACTCGTTTATATTTCAGCCCTCATGCGAGAGCCTATTTACCTCGACCACAGCGCCACCACGCCGGTCCGTTCCGAGGTGCTGGAAGCGATGCTTCCGTTCTTTGGACCGCGGTTCGGGAACCCTTCGAGTACGCATCGGTGGGGGCGTGAAGCGCGTGTGGCACTGGACGAGGCACGGGAGCGGCTCGCGCGCTCGCTCGGCGCCTCGGCCGACGAGATCTGCTTCACGTCCGGCGGCACCGAGGCCGACAACCTCGCGGTAATCGGAGCGTGGCGGGCGCTGCGGAATACCCGTCCGGTGGTTGTTTCCACACCCATCGAACACAAGGCGGTCCTCGCCGCGGTTCATGAGGTCGAGGAGGAAGGGTGAACGGCGCGGTTGGTGGACGTCACCGCCGACGGCGTCGTCGACAAGCCCAGTTTCGACGCGGCGCTCGGCGATGATGTGGCGCTCTGTTCGGTGATGTGGGTGAACAACGAGATCGGCACCGTGCAGGACGTTCCCGCCCTCGTGGCCGCGGCGAAGGCTCGCGGTGCGCTGTTCCATACCGACGGCGTGCAGGCGTTAGGCAAGGTCGCCATCGACCTGAAGACGCTGCCGGTCGACTACCTCTCCATTTCGGGTCACAAGGTCGGGGCGCCAAAGGGGATTGGCGCGTTGTTCGTGCGCCGTGGGGCGCCCATCACGCCGATGCTCTACGGCGGGTCGCAGGACCGCGGCCGGCGGCCGGGAACCGAGAACGTCGCGATGTCGGTCGGGTTCGCGCGCGCGGTGGAGCTGGCGGTCGCCGAGCGGGAGGCGGAATGTGCGCGGCTGGAGAAGCTGCGCGATGCACTCGAGCGTGCGCTGGTCGCGAAGATTCCGGATGCCGTGATTCATGGGCGCGGCGCACCGCGCGCACCGCACGTGCTGAACATCTCGGTCCCGGGAACGGACAGTGAGTCGATGCTCATGGCGCTGGACCTGCAAGGCGTCGCCTGTTCGGCGGGTTCGGCCTGTCAGAGCGGAAGCATCGATCCGTCGCATGTGCTGACCGCCTGTCGCGTGCCTCACGAGCTCGCCGTCGCATCGGTCCGCTTGAGCCTCGGCTCGCTCAACACGGACGCGCACGTCGCGCGCGTCTCCGAGCTGTTCCCGGCGCTCATCGCGAAGGCGCGCCGGCTTTCCGGTCTCATGACCGGCTGATCCCCGGAACCATGATACGCGTTCTGGTCGCCATGTCTGGCGGGGTCGACTCGTCGGTTGCCGCCGCACTGCTCGTCGAGCAGGGCTACGACGTCGTCGGCGCGACGATGAAGCTGACCTGCCACAGCGACGAGCTTCCCGACCGGCCGTGCTGCAGCCTCGATTCGGTCAACGACGCCCGCCGGGTCTGCGACACGTTAGGCATCCCGCACTACGTACTCAACCTCGAGAAGGCCTTCGGACGGGACGTGGTGGACGACTTCGTGCAGGAGTACGCGCGCGGGCGCACGCCAATTCCCTGCGTGCGCTGCAACACCTTCACGAAGTTCCGTGACCTGGTCGCCAAGGCCGATGCCATCGACGCGTCGCTGGTCGCCACCGGCCATTACGCCCGCGTCAGTGACGGCGGTCTGCACCGGGGCCTCGATCCCGCGAAGGATCAGTCGTATTTCCTGTGGGGCCTGCGACGCGAGGTTCTCGCCCGTCTCCGTCTTCCGGTTGGCGACCTGACCAAGGGCGAGACGCGCCAGCGCGCCGCGCAGCTGGGGCTGGCGATCGTCGCCAACAAGGCGGAGAGCCAGGACATCTGCTTCGTACCGGACGGCGACCACGTAAAGGTGATTGCGTCCCGGTTAGGCAGCGACAACGCTTCGCTGCAGCCCGGGCCTTTCATCCTCAACGGGCACACCATCGGCCAGCACGATGGTTTCGCGCGATTCACGGTCGGCCAGCGCCGCGGACTTCCCGGCGGCTTCGCAGAGCCGATGTTCGTGATCCGCATCGAGCCGGAGCGCCGCGCGGTGGTGATCGGTACTCGTCAGGCACTGCTGAGCCGGAGTGTCTTCGCGACCGGGATCAACTGGCTCGATACGCCGCCGTCGCCGGGTGACACGGTGCTCGCCCAGGTTCGTCATCGTGCGCCTGCGGCGCCGGCGACTGTAATCGAATCGTCGGACACACGGGTCGAGTTGGCGTTCGCGGCGGAAGTGTCCGCGGTGAGTCCGGGCCAGTCGCTCGTGCTCTATCGCGATTCGCAGGTCATCGGCGGCGGCATCATCGATCGCGCCCCACGCGCTCTGCCAGTCGCACCAGCTGCCTGACTAGTCACACGGCAACACTACACAGGGAGCCATCGGAGCTCGCGGAATTCACGAGACAGGGTCGTCTCCGTCAGCTCCGTGGTTACTCCGTCATTTCCGTGTGTGCCCGTGGGGTGCTCGTTCAGTATTTCAAGTCAGCGGCTGTCGCAAAGTCCTTGAACAGCTTCTCCTGCTCTTCCGTGAGTTTTTCGGGGGCAGTGATCGTGACCTCGACAATCAGGTCGCCGCGCCGCTCATCGCGCTGGATTCCCTGGCCGCGGATACGGAAGCGCTTTCCCGCTGACGTGCCGGCAGGAATGCGGATCGTCACCTTCTTCTCGTCCAGCGTCGACACGCGCACCTTCGAGCCTAACGTCGCCTGCGCGATGTTCAGCGGCAACTCGGCAATCAAGTCCAGACCTTCGCGTTTATAAAACCGATCAGGCTGTACCTGGAACGTGATCACCAGATCGCCCGGCGCACCGCCTGACGCGCCGCGTCCACCCTGCCCCTTCAACCGGATCTTTGCTCCGGAATCGATTCCCTGGGGCACCTGGACCATGAGCTTCTTCCTCGCGCGCACCTCACCGGAGCCGCTGCAGGTCGGGCAGCGTTCGCTCGGGATCTGGCCGCGACCCATGCACATCGGGCAGGGCCGGTTTACCGCAAAGCCACCCTGCCCGAACGAGATCACCCCGCGTCCGGAGCATTCGGGGCAGACCTTCACCGCGGCGCCGGGAGCGGCGCCGCTCCCGTGACACGTCGCGCATTCCTCGGTGACCTCGAGCTCCACCGGGATCTTCCCGCCTAACGCAGCGACGCGGAATGGCACCTCGAGCGTCGTCTCGACCGACTGGCCCTGTTCCGCGTCACGTGCCTTGCCGCGGCCGCCGCCGAACATCGAGCTGAACAGGTCACCCAGGCCGCCCAGTCCACCGATGTCGAATCCGAACCCATTGGGATCTGTTGCCCCACCCGCTGCGCCCGGGCGTGCGCCACCAGGTTGCGGTCCTCGGCGCGCGCCGGCGCTGCCGTCCGATGTGCCGAAGCCGAAGGACCCAAGCCGCCGCATGTCGTCGTACTGCTTCCGCTTCTCGGCATCCCCCACGACCTGGTAGGCCTCGGAAATCTCCTTGAAGCGATCCGCCGCCTTGGGGTCGTTCTGGTTGGCGTCCGGATGGTACCGCTTGGCGAGTCGCCGATAGGCCTTCTTGATCTCGTCCTGGGTCGCGGTCGACGCGACGCCGAGGACGGCGTAATAGTCCCGGGTCTGAGCCATTCCCTAACGCCTAACGATCAGCCGAGCCACTGCTTGACGACCACGCGCGCCGGCCGGAGGAGCTGGCCGCGGAAGACATATCCGGGCTGGTAGACCCTCGCCACCAGATGGTCTTCGTCGGCGGATGCCGCCGGTTCCGTCCCCACGGCTTCGTGAAACGCCGGATCGAACGGCCGACCGGCCGGATCCACCAACTCCAGCCCGTGCCCGGAAAGCGTCTTCATGACCTTACGCTCGACCATCGCCACGCCCTGCACCACCGTGGCGCTGTCGACCGTCGACGGATCCAGGTGCGCGAAGCGCATGATGTCGTCGAGCACCTCGACCAGGCCTTGCACGAGATCAGCCTGTCCCTTGGCGCCCGCTTCCTGGCGTTCCTTGAGCATCCGCTTGCGGTAGTTGTCGAATTCCGCCGCCAACCGGAGATGCTTGTCCCGCTCGGCGGTTACGGCCGCTTCCAGTCGCGCGATCTCGACTCCCACATCGTCGCCGATTGAGAGTGACCCGCTTTCCGGATCGCCCGGCGATGCGTCCTGGGTTTCGTCAGGAGCGCCGTCGGCGCTTTCGAACTCGTCTGGTATCGAAGAACTTCGTTTGTCCATGTCGTTAATTACGGTTGAGACAGGCTCGAGGCTTCAGAACCTGTAGTTAAGATCGGCCCTTGCAGGGGTGAGCCGCAACGCGGCTGTTCAGGTTGTACCCGTCCCCGCCAGTTCTCTCCGGACCATGTTCAGCGCCGCCTGGGTGGCGCGAAAGCGGATCTCGGATCGATCGCCGATAAACCGGCCCCCGTGCACCGCAAAATGTCCTTCGACATCCACGGCGATCCACACCAGGCCAACCGGCTTTTCAGGAGTGCCACCTTCGGGTCCCGCCACGCCCGTAATGCCAACGCCGACGTGGCTGTGCAGCAGTCGCCGCACGCCTGACGCCATCTCTCGCGCCACGTCTTCGCTGACGGCCCCCACACGATCGATGAGTTCCGGAGGCACGCCCAGCTGCTCGATCTTCACCGAGTTGTCGTAGGCGATAACTCCGCCAAGAAACGCCGTGCTGGACCCGCTGATCGACGTAAGACGCGCGGCAAGCAGCCCACCGGTGCAACTCTCCGCGACCGCGAGGTGCTTCGCCTGCGTGCGACAGGCCGTGATCACCACCTCGGATAGATCCGTAGGGCCATCGGCGTACCAGTGCCGGCCAAGGCGATTGCGGAGCGTGTCCGCGGCTTCGCGCAGCGTGCGATCGGCTTCTTCGGGTCGCGCATCACGGACGGTGAGCCGAAGGTCCACTCCCTCCTGTCCGGGGAGATAGGCGAGGGATATCGAGCCAAATCCGTCGGCATGCTCGGCGAGCAGGTCCGGAAGCTGGGACTCGGCGATGCCGGTGGTTCGGAGCGTCACGGAGCGAATGACGCGCCGGTCATTGGCGGTGCGCGACCGCAGTCGCGGCAGCAACTCCTCGTTCATGATGCCGCGCATTTCACGCGGAACGCCGGGAAGCATTGCGACCCATCTCCCTTCCTCGTCTTCCAGCAGGAGACCGGGAGCCGTGCCATGCCGATTGGTCAGTACCGTAGCTCCCTCCGGCACGAGTGCCTGTTGCCGGTTGGATTCGGGCGGCTCACCGGGTCTTCCGCGCTCACGCCAGAGAGCGCGCAGCCCTTCCCAGATCGCGTCGTCGTGTCGCAGCGCCCGTCCGAACAGCGCGGCGATCGCGGGACGTGTGCGATCATCCGAAGTCGGCCCCAGTCCGCCCGTGGTGATGACGGCGCCCGTGCGATGCAGCGCTTCGAGCACGGCGGCCGAGATGGCGCCGGCGCCGTCGCCGACGGTCGTACGCCTAACGACGGAGATGCCGACATTTCCCAGCTCGCGGGCGAGCCAGACGGCGTTGATGTCGATGGTTTCGCCGAGCAGCAGCTCGTCGCCGATGGTTACGATCTCTACGATCATCCCAATTAGATGGGAGATCGGAGACATGATATCAACTGGATCAAGGGGTCAGAGTACTTGAAACCCCCGACTTGCAATGACCTTTGTGCGGGACGCGCGGCCGACGTTTCAAGTACTCTGACCCCTTGATCCCTATTTCGCTGCCTGGCGCATTAGCGGACCATAATGCCGCAGGTAAATCCCCATCGAGTAGACGGTCAGGGCGATCGCGAGAACCATGGAAATCGTGCCGACGATCCCGTTGAAAAGGGCGAAGGCGTTCCAGGCGGTTCCGCGCCAGCCATGCTCCATGGCGGCCGTGGAGGCCATGAACCAGAAGAATGCCGCGCCGACCCAGATCATCTGGAATGTCGTCTTCAACTTCCCTGGCCCCATTGCCGCGATGACGATGCCTCGCTTCGCGGCGTACTGCCGGAAGAGCGTCATCAGGACTTCGCGCAGCACCACGACGCCCAGGATCCAGAGCGGCAGTCCGACGAGGCCTAACGGGGTGACGAAGGGATAGAGGAGGCGCCGGTCACCAGGGGCGGCGACGATCGCGCCGACCGTTTCGCCGGCCGCCCAGGCGTCGGACGGCGGCAGCGACGCAAACAGTGAGTCCCGCATGAGCCAGTACATGGGGAGGAGCGTCGCGACCAGCAGGAGCTTGTCGGCGAGCGGGTCGAGCAGCTTCCCGAGGTTGGTGACGAGGTTTCTCTCTCGGGCAAGCTTTCCGTCGACGTAATCGGTCGACGCGGCAATGATAAACAACACCCAGGCCGAAAGACGTGGCATCCAGGCCGAATTGATCACGAGCGTTGCGATCAGCGGCGTCGCCGCGATGCGCCCCATCGTGATTGCATTCGGCAGATTCATCACGCGTCGGTTCCTCAGCTGAGCGTTTTGAGGACGAGCTTGGAGATCGCCTTCAAGGTATCGAATACACCTTCACCAGTCACCGCCACTGCCTCAAAATGTGTGGCACGTTCGATCCACTCGCCCGTCTCCAGTTGTGACGTGAGATACTCGCCGGCGTGGTAGGGATCGGGCGACAAACGCTGCTTATCCGAATCGGTGACTTCCCATCCCGGATTCAGCGCCTGCTGCAACTCGCCGATCGGTGCCGCCGTCGGAAGGTCCCGTTTGTTGTACTGGATAATGAACGGCATCTTCGTCAGGTCGTAGCCATACTCGGCCATGTTGTCATACAGGTTCTGCATCGACTCCTGATTCGCTTCCATTCGGTCGATCTGCGAGTCCGCCACGAAAACAACGCCGTCCACGCCCTTCAGAATGAGCTTCCGGCTCGCGTTGTAGTACACCTGTCCCGGCACCGTATACAGGTGAAAACGCGTCTTGAAGCCACGAATCGTGCCCAGATCCACCGGCAGAAAATCGAAGAAGAGGGTGCGTTCCGTTTCAGTCGCGAGCGAGATGAGTTTCCCGCGCGTGCTGGGGGACACCTTCTTGTACACGTGTTCCAGGTTGGTTGTTTTCCCACCCAACCCTGGACCGTAGTACACCAGCTTGCAGTTGATCTCCCGTGACGCGTAGTTGATCATCGACATTGCGAACTTCCCTTCTACTGAAAGAGCCGATCGATCTCGTCGTCGGCTCCGGCAAGGATGGGACGGGACGCGCCGGCCTGCGCGCCGCGCGATGCCATGACATCGACAATCCGGGCCAGATCCTCGGCCACGGGGCGTAACCTGAGCCTGACGAGTCCGAGTGTCGTAGTGCCGTCGAAGAGCACGACGAGGATCGCGCGGTGCGCGATGTCGGCGACGAGCATCGACTCCCGCTCGCCCTGGTGAACGAGGCTGGTGAAATCGGTTTCGCCCAGCAGTCGTGCGAGCTGATCGTTCGCGCTGAAGTCGGCGGCCGTGAGGGTCGCGAAGGTGGTCGCGTCGAAGGTGGGTGCCGTACCGGCCTGCACGAGCAACTGTCCTCCTCGATCGACCAGCATCGCCGAGTGCGCACCGGTCTCCTGCAACAGGCGCTCCATCCCCTGACGCAAGG
>Ga0307416_100002640_pt1 | contig 10371 bp, 9 predicted proteins | sample DK1Cmetagenome_2_FD_203821 | JGI IMG/M metagenome (GOLD analysis project Ga0307416, IMG submission 203821) | Maize rhizosphere microbial communities from greenhouse at UC Davis, California, United States - DK15-C-3 | ecosystem: Host-associated > Plants > Roots > Rhizosphere > Soil | place: USA...
GCGCGCGGCCGGGTCCTGCGCGAGCACGGCGTCGAGCACCGCGTCGGAGATCTGGTCCGCGACCTTGTCGGGATGGCCCTCGCCGACCGACTCGGACGTGAAGTAGTAGCTGTCACTCATGGATCGGGTGTCTCCGTCGACGTGTTCAATTCCTGATCGCGATCTTACCGTCCGCGACGTCGAAACGGCCGGCGCGTACGGCCTCGAGCCATTCCACGGTCTTCATGACGCCGCCGAACGCGAAGAAATGCGGCTGCACGAAGCGTCGCGGCGCCGCCTCCGCCCGGGCAACGACCGCCGGAAAGACCTCATCGATGGTCCTGACCAGCGTCTTCAGGCTTCCGAGCGCGAGGGGGTTGGACAGGACGGCCGCCAGCGACGCCCCGATGCCGCACATGACCGCGAACTTTGCCAGGGACTTGAGCGACGCGGGACCGGCGACGCCCACGTGGACCGGCAACGAGATGCCGCGCGCCGCGAGGCCGGCATCGAATGCGGCGAGCGCCGCCGCGTGGAAGCCGAACTGCGTCGTGACGTGTACCGCGACCCCGGTCCGCGCCGCCCAGGCCTGCTTGCGCAAGAGCGCGTCCCAGGCGACGTCCGGCGGAATGTTGGGATTCCCCTCAGGATGCCCCGCGACGCCGACCGTGGAGAGCCCGGCATCGTCGAGCGCGCCCGAATCGAGGACATCGAGCGTGCTCGCGTACTCGCCCGCGGGCGGCGTCAGGTCTCCGGCCACCAGGAGCGCGCTCGACACGCCGCCTTTGCGCAGGCGCGCGAGCGCGGCATCGAGCTCGGCGCGCGATGCGATGCGCCGCGCGACCAGGTGCGGGCACCCGCGGAATCCCGCGAGTTCGGCGGCGCAGGCGACCTCGGCGACGTCGGCGAGTTTCGCATTCGGCGTGTGCGCGACGTAGAGCGCCGTGCCGGCCGGCAGCCGGCCGGCGAGCGTCGCCGGCAGGGCGCCGTCGGCCGAAGTGATCTCCAGCGAGGCGCGTCCGGCGAAGGCGGCGATGCCCGCGGGCGAGGTCATTTCTGCCGGCGCGTCACTACGAAGGTCTCGTCGTTGAACCACAGCCCGCCGTGCTTCTGCAGCACCTCCTGCGTCGCGTCGAGGTAGGCGCCGGTGTTGACGACCTCGTCGAGGCGCTCCTCCTCGATCTGGTTCACGTAGATAGCAGCGTTCCACGCGGCGAACAGCGTCGAAGTCCCGATGCGGTCGCCGATCTCGGTCGGCAGCGTGTGCATCTCGTAGCGGAAGATCGACTTTTCGTCGGCGGGCACGGCGAGGTTGAAGTCGGCGGCCTCGCGGCCGAGCTCCGACTTGAGCGCCGCGAGGAGCTGGCGCCGGTCCACCTGGAACGGGCTCTCGTCCGGCCAGAGCCTCTGGATGATCTCGAGCGCCGGGTCGCGGCCATAGGACTGGATCACGAGCAGCCGGCCGCCCGCCGCGAGGCTCCGCGACAGCGGCGCGAGCACCTTCTCCGCCTTGAACTTCGCGGACATCCGCGCCCGCCACGGCTGCGAGGCGACGATCAGGTCGTAGGATTCGAAGGTCTGGCCCGGCTTCGGGATCACGCGGTCGAGCAGGAACTTGTGGTCCTCGCGGTACGCCACGAGCACCGACGGGCGTACGTACACGGGATTCCCCGTCTTCGGGCTCGGCTTCGTCTGCCATCCGAGCGCCAGCGTCGGTGCGAGCTCCTCGATCTGCTCGGCGTACTCGTTCGAGGTCTGGCCCTTCAGGCGCACCTCGTGCCAGTTGAGCGCAGCGGCGGCGTGTATGTCGCGCGGCATCAGCCGCGGCGCCTCGGAATAGTTGAGGTTCGTGATGACGAGCACCGTCGCCGGGTGCTCGAGGAACCGGTCCGGCATCTTCTCGAGGCCGAGGCGCACGTCCTCGAGGCTGATCTCCTTGGCGACCGCCAGCACCGGGACGGTCGGGAACTGGGCGTGCGCATGGCGCAGGATGCGCGCGAGCACGGTCGCATCGCCCATGCCCGCGTCGAAGATGCGCAGCGCCGGCGGCGTCGGCCGCACGTGCCTGAGCTCGAGGGCCGCGCGCTGCGCGACCGCGGACTTCTCGTTGCAGGTGTTCACGAATGCCAGGTACTTCTGGCGGTTGTCGTAGAAGCGGAACGGCGTCGCCGCCTCGGCCGGCGCGGCCTGTGGCTTTGCGGTCTTGCCGGGGCTCACCGCGCTCCGCCCGTTCGCCCCGCGACGAGGTCCCGCACGACGCCCGCGACATGTTCGCCCTGGAAGCGGCACATGCCGAGCTCGAGCTCGGTCGGCATGCGCGCCTCGTCACCGTGCCCCGTGATGCTGCTCGCGCCGTACGGCGTGCCGCCCGTCACTTCGCCGAGCGTGCGGATGCCGGGCGCCGTGTACGGCAGCCCGACGATGATCATCCCGTGGTGCAGGAGCGTCGTGTGGAATGACGTGATCGTCGTTTCCTGCCCCCCGTGCTGGCTCTGCGTGCAGGTGAAGACGCTGCCCACCTTGCCGAGCAGCGCGTTCTGCGCCCACAGCGGACCGGTCTGGTCGAGGAAATTGCGCATCTGCGCGCACATGTTCCCGAAGCGCGTGGGCGCGCCGAAGATGATGCCCTCGTAGTCGCCGAGCTCGAGCGGATCCGCGACCGGCGCCTTCTGGTCGAGCTTGTAGTGGAACTGCTTCGCCACGTCGTCGGGCACGAGCTCGGGCACGCGCTTGACCTGGACCGACATGCCCTGCAGCTTCGCCACGCCCTCGGCCTGCGCGTAGGCCATCGTCTCGACGTGGCCCCAGCTGCTGTAATAGAGGACGAGCATCTTCGTCATCGATGTCTCCGGTTCTCAGGCTGCGGCCAGCGACTGTCTGCGCAGGAACGCCCGCAGGGCGTCATTGTAGGCGCCCGGCGTGTCGAGGTTCGGCAGGTGCCCCGCACCCGGCAGGACGATGCGTTCGGCGGCGGGCAACGCGCGCGCGAGCGCCTCGCCGGCGCGGCGCCGGGCCCGCGTGTCGAGTTCGCCGTTCACGATCAGCACCGGCCGCGCGAACCGCGCGAGGGCGGTGGCGCCGGCGGGCGGCGGCGCCGCGTCGGGGGCAGCCGAGAGATCGCGCGCCGGATAGCGCGCGAGGATGCGCTCCGCGAGCCCGCGCGTGGCGGCATCGCCGGTGTGCAGGCGCATCAGGGGGTGGTCGCGCCAGGCGCGGCGGAACGCCTCGACGCCCTGCTCCGCGACCATCCGGCGGAACTCGGCGATCGAGAAGTCCTCGTCCGCGCCGCCGGCGCCGTCCCCGGTCTCGTCTGGCGGGCCGTCGAGCACCAGCGCCGACACGCGCGAGGGATGGCGGAGCGCGAAGGCGAGCGCGACGCGCGCGCCCTGGGAGAGCCCGACGAGCGTCGCCGCCTCGAGGCCGAGGTGTTCGAGCAGCCGCGCGAGGTCCTTGAGGTCGGCCGCGCGGCCGGGCGCGCCGCCGGACAGGCCGAAGCCTCGGCGGTCATAGCGGATCACGCGCATCGCGGGCGCGAGCGCCGCCTGCGGCTCCCAGGCGTCGAGGTCGAGCGTCCAGCCGTGGATGAAGACGACGGGCAGGCCCTCGCCCTCGTCGCGGTAGCGCAGCCGCGCGTCGCCCGAGAGGAAGTGTTGGTCGCGCCCAGGCATTCCGTTTCGAATACCGAAAAAAAGTTCGCAATCAGGCTACGTTTGCGCCGCGAGGGCGTCAAGCGCCGGCGGCGGCCTCACTGCTGGGCGGACAGCGAGAGTCCCGGCACGCGCGCGAGCTCGGCCGAGATCGCGCGGCTCGCCTGGCGCAGCATCGCGAGCCGCTCGCGCACGATCCCGGCCTTGGTGACCTTGCGCGAGTGGCTCGAGCTGTTGAGGGCCGCGACCACCCGGCCGTACTGGTCGTGCACGGGCACCGCGACGGCGACGACGCCGTAGGCCAGCTCGTCCTCCACCGCCGAGTAGCCGGCCTTGCGGCATTCCTCGATCAGCGCGCGGACGCGCCGCGGGTCGGTGACGGTCGAGTCGGTCAGCGCGACGAACTTCTGCGTGCGGAAGTAGGCCTCGAGCCGCTCCGGGGCGAGGCCCGCGAGGAGCACACGCCCCATCGACGTGACGTGGGCGGGGAAGCGGCTGCCGACGTGGGCCTCGAGCCGCATCAGCGTGCGCACCGAGGTGCGGGCGACATAGACGATGTCGTTGGCGTCGAGCACCGAGAGCGCGGCCGAATCGCCGGTGGCGCGAGCGAGCTCCTCCAGGTGCGTCTTCGTCAGGTGCTCGATGTCCATCGACTCGAGGTAGGCCGCGCCGAGCTCGAGCACCTTGGGCCGCAGCAGGAACTGCCTCCCCCGCCGCGTCACGTAGCCGAGCTCCTCGAGCGTCAGCAGGCAGCGGCGGGCCGTCGCGGCGGGCATGCGGGCGATGGCGGCGACCTCGGTGAGCGTCAGCGCGGGATTGTCGCGCGTGAAGGCGCGGATGACGACGAGTCCCTTGGCGAGGCCGCCCATGGCCTCGCGGCGCGGCGGCGCATTCCGGCGTTGCGGCATGGGGGGAGTCTATTTCGATATGCGAACGGGACAAAGCGGATTCGGCGCCCCTTGACGCCGGGCGGCCGCCGCGTTCAGCATGTTCGACAGTCGAATCTCTTTTCGGTATTCGAAACGAGAATCCGGGCGGCGGGGGCTGCGGGGCATGAAAATCGGTTCTCAGGCCGGGAAAGTGTCGGCGATCTCGGCGTCGAACCCGGACTCGATCGTGGTGCGCGGCCACGACCTCTGCGCCGACCTCATCGGCAAGGTCACGTTCACCGACCACGCGTGGCTCCTCGTCGCCGGCACCCTGCCGTCCCCCGGGCAGCGGCGCGTCCTCGACGCCGCGCTCGTCGCGATCGCGGAGCACGGAATCGTTCCTTCGGTCGCCGCCGGCCGCATGACGCTCGCCGCGGCGCCGGAGGCGCTTCAGGGGGCCGTCGCCGCCGGCATCCTCGGCTGCGGCTCGGTGATCCTCGGCTCCGCGGAGGCGGCCGGCCGGTTCCTCGCCGCCATCCTGGACGGCGAAGGCGCGCGAGACCTCGCGAGCGCCGCACGGGCGGCCCTGGTCGAGGCTCGCGATGCACGGCGCGCCGTCCCGGGATACGGCCATCCGCTGCACAAGCGCGCGGATCCGCGGGTCGAACGCCTGCTCGAAGTCGCCGCAGAGGCCGGTCTCGCCGGGCGGCACGTCGAGCTCGCGCGCCTCGTCGAAAAGAAGTTGCCGGAGGTCACCGGCAAGCCGCTCGTGATGAACGTCTCCGGCGCGATCGCCGCCGTCATGCTCGATGCGGGATTCCCGCTCCTCGCCGTCAAGGGCGTGCCGATCCTCGCGCGCACCGCGAGCCTCATCGCGCACCTGCTGGAGGAGCAGCAACGGCCGATCGGGTTCATCCTCGCCGATGCCGGCTCGTCCAGCATCGGGTACGACGGGCCCTCGCCCGCCGGCTTCGTCCCGAGCCCCTGATGTCCGGCGCGCCGCTCCGCGGGGTCCGGATCGTCGAGCAGGGCACGTTCATCACGGGCCCCTGCGCGGGCATGATGCTCGCGGACCTCGGCGCGGACGTGATCAAGGTGGAAAGCCCGGAGGGCGACCCGTACCGCGCGTACCAGAAGGGGATGTACTCCCCGCACTTCCAGGCCTACAACCGCAACAAGCGCAGCCTCGGCTGCGACCTGAAGCAGGCCGCGGACCGCGGGCTCTTCGACCAGCTCGTCGCGCACGCCGATGTCTACATCCAGAACTTCCGGCCCGGCACGGCCGAGCGGCTCGGCGCCGGCGTGAAACGGCTTCGCGGGCTCAACCCGCGGCTGGTCTACTGCTCGATCAGCGGTTTCGGGGCCGATGGGCCCTATGCGGAACGGCCGAGCTACGATTCCGTCGCACAGGCCCTGTCCGGGTTCCTGTCGGTCGTCGTCGACGAGGAGCGCCCGCGCTTCCTGGGTCCCGCGCTCGCGGACGCGATCACCGGCATCTATGCGGCGTTCGGCATTCTCGGCGCGCTGCTGGAACGCGCCGGGACCGGCGCGGGCAGCCACGTCGAGGTTTCCATGTTCGAGGCCATGGCGCACTTCGCCGTCGAGCCCTTCGCGGCCTTCTTCGCTCTCGGGGAGACGCCGAAGTCGAGCGATCGCCCGCGGCTCGCACAGGCCTACATCCTGCGTACCTCAGACCTGCGCCTGCTCGCGATCCATCTCTCCTCGCTCGAGAAATTCTGGTCCGGCCTGACGACGGCGCTGGAAGCTCCCGAGCTCGCGATGGACCCGCGCTTCGCGGACCGGCTGTCGCGCATCAGGAATTACGAGGCCCTGGGCGCCGAGCTCGACGCGCGCTTCCGCAGGCGCGCGCTGGCCGACTGGGTGGCGCGCCTGTCGGGTCACGACGTCCCCTTCGCGCCGATCAACGGCATCGACGCGGTGGTCGAGGATCCGCAGGCCCGGCACCTCGGTCTCGTCGTCCCGGTCGAGGCCGCGATCGAGGGCGGGCGCGAGGCCGTGCGCCCGGCACTGCAATTCGACGGGCGTCGCGCGACCTCCGTGACCGCGGCCCCGCTCCTCAACCAGCATGGCGACGCGATCCGCGCGGCGCTCGCGCGGGATTCCGGCTGGCCGGCTGCCGCGGCGCCCGCCGCCCGCCGGGCCGCGGGGTGACGCCGATGGCAACGGCTGCCAAGCTCTTCCCCACGACCCTCGTCGGCAGCATGCCGCAGCCCGATTGGCTGATCGACCGCGAGAAGCTCGCGGGCCGGTTCCCGCCGCGCGTGCGTGCGCGCGAGCTGTGGCGGATCCCGCCGGAGCGGCTCCAGGAATCGCAGGACGACGCCACGATCGTCGCGATCCGCGCCCAGGAGGACGCGGGCCTCGACATCGTCACGGACGGCGAGATCCGGCGCGAGAGCTACTCCAACCTGTTCGCCAACGCGCTCGAGGGCGTCGACCTCGACAATCCGGGAACCGCGCTGGACCGCAGCGGCCATCCCGTCCCCGTGCCGCGCGTCACCGGCCCGATCCGCCGCCGCCATGCGGTCGGCGTGCGCGACCTCGAGTTCCTGCGGCGGCACACGTCGCGGCCCGTGAAAGTCACGGTGCCCGGCCCGTTCACGATGTCGCAGCAGGCCCAGATCGACCACTACGGCGGCAGCCGCCACCGGGCTTCGGCGGACTACGCGACCGCGCTCAACGCCGAGATCCGCGACCTCTTCTCGGCGGGAGCCGACATCGTGCAGATCGACGAGCCCTACATGCAGGCGCGACCGGACGAGGCGAGGCAGTACGGCCTCGAGGCGCTCAACCGGGCGCTCGACGGCGTGACCGGCACCACGGCCGTGCACATCTGCTTCGGCTACGCCGCGCTCATCCATGCGCGGTCGACGGCCTACTCCTTCCTGCCGGAGCTCGCCGGCTGCAGCTGCCAGCAGGTCTCGCTCGAGACCGCGCAGCCGAACCTCGACTGCTCGATCCTCAAGACACTCGAAGGCAAGAAGATCATGGTCGGCGTGCTCGACCTCGGCAGCGCCGAGGTGGAGACGCCGGAGACCGTGGCGGCGCGCATCCGGCGCGCGCTGCCTTTCGTGCGCGCGGAGAACGTCATCGTCGCGCCCGACTGCGGCCTCAAGTACCTGGGCCGGGATGTCGCTTCCGGAAAGCTCAAGGCGATGGTCGCCGGGGCCGCCATCGTCCGCGCGGAGATGGCCCGAACGCCCGGTCCCGTCAGGTTGCAATCGAACTCTTAACGCGGAGACCCACATGCTCACATCCAAGGGGACGTGCCTTTCGACGGCAGTGACCGGCATCCTCGCCGCAGCGGTGGCGATGCCGGCCATGGCGCAGAGCACGGAGATGGAGGAGATCATCGTCACCGCGCGCAAGCGTGACGAGTCCTTCCAGGACGTGCCGGTCACGGTAAACGTGTTCACGGAGACGCTGGTCGAGGACGCGGGCATCTATCGCCCCGCCGACTTCATCCAGATGGTCCCGAACATGACGCTGGTCGAGACCCAGAACGCGGGCAACGCATTCGTCGTCATCCGCGGCATCTCGCAGGCGCGCAACAGCGAACCGTCGGTCGCCGTGCAGGTGGACGGCGTGCTGCAGACAAATCCCGCCGAGTTCAACCAGGAGTTGTACGACATCCAGCAGATAGAGGTGCTGAAGGGACCCCAGGGCGCGCTCTACGGCCGCAATGCCATCGGCGGCGCGATAATCGTCACGACGCGCGATCCCGCCGACGAATTCGAAGCGACGGTGAAGGCCGGCTACGGCAACGAGAACTCGATCCGCGGCCAGCTCGGCGTCAGCGGCCCGCTCGGCGAAGCTGCCGGCTATCGCGCGACGATCAACTACTACGAGACCGACGGCTTCCTCCACAACGTGTTCCTGAACGATTCGGTGGACCCGGTCGAGAGTCTCTCCGCGCGTGCGCGCTTCGTGTTCGAGCCGACCGACAATTTCCGCGGCGACTTCCGCGTTGCGGTCGACGACCTGTCCACGCGCGCGCTCTATTTCGTGGTGCCGCGCGTCGACGAGGCCAACCCGTTCGGCGGCTACGTCGACGACGCGAACGACGTGGACGAGCCGATCCAGCTGGACAACCCGGGCATCAACGACCGCGACGTTTTCAACACCTCGCTCAAGCTCGACTTCGGGGTCGGCGATGGCACGCTCACTTCGGTCACGCACTACAACACGACCGAGGAGATACTGACCGGCGACGCGTTCGACTTCCGGCCGGCCGCCAACTCGCTGTTCAACGCGATCTTCGGCTTCGACCTGAACCAGAGCCAGTTCCTCGACATCGAGGCCTACAGCCAGGAGCTGCGCTACACGTCGCCGACCGAAGGCAAGTTCCGCTGGATCGCCGGCGCCTATTTCATCCATACCGATCGTTTCATCTCGACCGGCAACATGGTGGACACGGGAGCAGGCGTATTCCCCGTCTACCGTGAGCCCCGCTTCGGCGGCAACAACCCGAGCGCGACCTTCCTCGCCGATTCGCAGGACAACGACGCCTGGGCCGTGTTCGCAAACGCGACGATGGAGCTCGGCGAGAAGACCGAGCTCGACCTCGCGATCCGCTACGACGAGGACAAACGCGAGAACACGACCGAAACTCCCGAGGGTTTCCTGCCAGTCGGCACGCCGCCCGGCTCCAGCGGCCAGGTGCGCGAGCACACCTGGAGCGAGCCGCAGCCGAAGCTGACGCTGCGCTATGCGGCCTCGGACGCGCTGACTATCTACGGCGGCTGGAGCCGCGGCTTCAGGAGCGGCGGCTTCAACCAGACCGGCGTCGGTGCCGTCGCGGACGCGAGCGGGATCGCGGGCGTCAACGACCTGTTCGAGGCCGAAGTCGCCGAGACCACGGAAATCGGCTTCAAATCCGTGCTTGCCGGCGGCCAGCTCGCCTTCAACGGGGCCGCCTACTACACCGAGTCTGAGAACGGGTACTTCTTCGTGTTCCTCGCGGCAAACTCGACGCAGAACCTCGGGAACCTCGACGCACGCTACAAGGGCTTCGAGCTCGAAATGAACTGGAGCGCCACGGACGCCCTCAGTCTGTACGCAAGCTACGGATATACCGACAGCGATATCACGGGCATGGAAGACCCGTCGGTGATCGGCAACGAGGCGCCGCTCGTCTCGCATAACACCGCCAATGCCGGCTTCCAGTACGACGTGCCGGTCGGCGGGCTGGACCTGTCCTTCCGGGTCGACTACCGGTACACCGGCCGCACCTGGTGGGAGCCGTACAATACGACCTCGCGCGACCCGATCGATGTCGTCGACGGCCGCATTTCGCTCGGCGACGAACGTTGGACCGCGACGCTGTGGGGCAGGAACCTCACGGACGAGGAATACAACCAGGAATTCTCGCCGGGCGGGTTCCTGTTCAAGGCGCTGCCCCTGCGCTACGGCATCGAGTTCGAGTACAACTTCTGACCGGAGATGGACATGGCGACGAAGGCAACGCTCCCGAGCAGGCTGCACCACAACGCGTACGTCTCGCGCGACCTGGAGGCGACACGGAAGTTCTACGAGGACGTGATCGGCCTGCCGCTGCTCGCGACCTGGTGCGAGAAGGACGTGCTGTTCGGGGCCGAGCGCACCTACTGCCACTGCTTCTTCGGTCTCGGAGACGGCGGCGCGCTCGCCTTCTTCCAGTTCGCCGACCCGGGCGACGCCGAGCAGTTCGGGCCCAAGATGCCATTCTCCCCCTTCCACCACATCGCGCTGCACGTGGACCGTGAGACGCAGGCCGGCATCGAGAAGCGGCTCAAGGAAGCCGGCTACCAGGAGCCGCAGTCCTTCGTGCTCGAGCACGGCTACTGCAGGTCCGTGTACGCGACCGACCCGAACGG
>Ga0307416_100002641_pt1 | contig 10371 bp, 5 predicted proteins | sample DK1Cmetagenome_2_FD_203821 | JGI IMG/M metagenome (GOLD analysis project Ga0307416, IMG submission 203821) | Maize rhizosphere microbial communities from greenhouse at UC Davis, California, United States - DK15-C-3 | ecosystem: Host-associated > Plants > Roots > Rhizosphere > Soil | place: USA...
GCCGGCCGCGGCGCCGAACGACCGAAGCCGCCGTTGCCGCAGGCAGATCAGGAGCAGCGGACCGAGGATGAACAGCGGGAACAGCTTGGCCGCCCCGCCGAGTCCAAGCAACGCGCCGGCCAGCACGGGACGGTCGCGTTCCCAGGCCAGCAGGGCCAGGACGGCGGCGGCCACGGCCAGCAGGTCCCAGTTGATGGTGCCGGCCAGTACGAGGACCGGCGCTCCCGCCACGAGCAGCGCCGCCGAGCCGCTGTCACCAGCCCGTCTCAGGCCGGCGCGTACCGCGGCCACCATGGCCAACGCCAATCCGAGCAGGACCACCACGTTGACGCCGAAGTACAGCCGCCCGAGGAGGACTTCACCACCGCCGGGTGCCAGCGCTCGGGTCAACCGGGCGGTCAGGTCCATCAGCAACCCGGTCAGCACCGGGTACTCCAAGGGGTGCGGCCAGGCCTCCGGCGCGTACGGGAAGATGCCGGCGATCAGCCCCCGTTCCCGGAACAGAAGCGGTATGTCGCTGTAGCAGTAGCGCGTGTACTCCACTTGCCGGTCCGATGGCCAGCCCAGCAGGTCACAGGGCAGCTTCTGTGCGTACCCGAGGACGAACGCCGCCACCGTGACGCCCATTGCCACACCGGCCGGCGACGCGTTCGTCCCGCCGACCCCGACCACGAGCACCATCGTGCCGTACCCACCGCTCCCGCCGACGCGACGCATCGGTGAGGCAACCGGCCGACCGGCCGGCGCGTGTATTGGCGTGTAGGCAACATCCGATCGGTACCGGAGAGCGGTCGGGTGGGTCACACTGTGAGGACGCCACCCGGGCGGAGGACATGAGCCGGCATGAAGAAGCCTGAGAGGTCGACCGTCATCCGAGTCGCGGTGGTCCTGGCGGTCATCGCCGGTGCGGTGGTGATCGTGCGGGAGGTGTACAGGTGCCGCCCGCCGTCTGACGAGGCCAACATGATCAAGCTGTTGGAGGCGGATCCGCTCGTCGCCACCGCCCCCGACGACGGCCAGCTTGTCGAGCAGTACTCCCACACCTACACCTGCGACTCGGGACACGGCAACAGCCCGACGAGCCCGGGCTTCGCCGAGGTGGGACGGCGGTACACCGTGCCCGCCGCCTACAGCGTTGATCGGCTGCGGCAGCGGTTCGACCGGCCCGCGGCCGCCGGGGGCTGGCGCTTCCTTCTGACCGGCGATCCGAGAGCCGTTGGTGGCGGGGCCCTCATCTACTACTGCAAGGAGACCGGCGAGCGCATGGCCGTCGCCATCGTATGGTCATGGGCCGGTACGACTGGACAGTCGGGCCTCGACCTGCTTGCTTCCGGCAGCCGCGACCGTGGCAGGAGCTGCGACGACGAACTGCGCGAGCACGCGGCCGCCATGGGTTGACCCACCTGGACCCTTCCGCAGCGAACTCGATGCGGAACCCTTCTTCGTTTCCCGGTTGCCGGCAACGCCTACGCGCGACACTCCGCGATCATGAAGTTAGGGACCGAAAACAACGCCGATCATGACCCTAGGTTCATGATCGACGCAACGGGGGCGGGGGAGGCGGGATTAGGAGACGGCGAGGGGGCGGGCCGACGGGGTGACGGGGGCGGGCAGGGTGCCGGCCCCGCCGAGGTAGGCGTGGATCGACGCGGCGGCGGCCCGGCCCTCCGCGATCGCCCACACGATCAGCGAGGCGCCGCGGTGCATGTCGCCAGCGACGAAGACGCCCTCGGCGTCGGTCTGCCAGTCCGGACCGCAGGCGATCGCGCCACGGGTGCGGGCGAGCCCGAGCCCATCCAGCAGGGGTCCGGGCTCTGTACCCTCGAAACCGATGGCCAGCAGGACGAGATCGGCCGGGAGGTGGCGTTCGCTGCCCGGCACGGCGGTGAGGGTGCGCCGACCGTCCTCTTTGGTCACCGACACCTCGGCCACCCGGACGGCCCGCACGTGGCCCGAGTCGTCGCCGACGAACTCCTGCACCGCCACCGCGAAGACGCGTTCCCCACCCTCCTCGTGGGCCGGGTAGTTGCGCAGTATCCACGGCCACGTCGGCCACGGGTCGTGCGACTCGTCCCGCTCGCCCGGCGGCAGCGGGTAGATGTCCAACTGGGCCACGCCGGCCGCGCCCTGGCGGTGGGCGACACCGAGGCAGTCGGCCGCCGTGTCGCCGCCCCCGATGATGACGACGTGCTGGCCGCGGGCGTCGATGGGCGGCGCCTCGATCAGACCGGCGACGTGCCGGTTGGAGCCGACCAGGTGGTCCATGGCAAGGTGGATGCCGCGCAGGCTCCGTCCGGGCGTGGCCGGCGTGTCCCGGCCGGCGAGCGCGCCACAGGCCAGCAGGATGGCGTCGTGCTCGGCCCGCAGGCGGTCGACCGGCAGGTCGGTGCCGACGGCGCATCCGGTCACGAAGCGCACGCCCTCGGCGTCGAGCTGGACCACCCGGCGATCGATGTGGCGCTTTTCGAGCTTGAAGTCGGGGATGCCGTAGCGCAGCAGACCACCGACGGCGTCGTCGCGTTCGTACACGGTGACCTCGTGGCCGGCCCGGGCGAGCTGCTGGGCGGCGGCCAGTCCGGCCGGTCCGGATCCGACCACCGCCACGCGGCGGCCGGTCGAGTGGGGCGCCGGGCGCGGCACCACGGTTCCGGCGTCGAAGGCCCGATTGATGATCTCGACCTCGACCAGCTTGATGGCCACGGGGTCGTCGCCGATGCTGAGCACGCACGACGCCTCACACGGCGCCGGGCAGAGCCGGCCGGTGAACTCGGGGAAGTTGTTGGTCGCGTGCAGCGACTCGCTGGCGAAGTCCCAGGCGCCGGTACGGACGAGGTCGTTCCAGTCCGGGATGCGGTTGCCGAGCGGGCATCCGTCGTGGCAGAACGGCACACCGCAGTCCATGCACCGGGTGGCCTGCTGGCGCACCAGTTCCTCGTCGGCCTGGGGATAGACCTCGTTCCAGTCCAGCAGGCGCAGCGGGACCGGCCGCCGGGCCGGGAGGCGGCGGTCGAACCGGAGGAAGCCGTTCGGGTCAGGCACGGGCAACCTCGGTGGTGGCGCCGCCGTCGGAGATGGCCGACATGGCGTAGCGCGGAGCCGGCGAGACGGGCGCGTTCGGCACCGGCTGCCCGGCGGCCAGGGCGGCCAGCTCGGCCATGATGGTCTCGTCAATCTCCCGGCCGGCCTCCTGGGCGGCCCGGATGACCCGGATCGCCCGCTGGTAGTCGCGCGGGATCACGGCGGTGAAATCCGACAGCGCCCGCGGCCAGTCCTCCAACATCCGGGCGGCCACCGGGGAACCGGTCTCGAGCCGGTGGCGCTCGACCAGGCCGCGCAGCGTCGGCGCGTGCTCCTCGGAGACGGCGGCGAGGTCGACCAGTTCGGTGTTCACCCGGGACCGGTCCAGCCGCCACACGTAGGCGAAGCCGCCGGACATGCCGGCGGCGAGGTTGCGCCCGGTCGGGCCGAGCACGACCACGGTGCCGCCGGTCATGTACTCGCAGGCGTGGTCGCCCACGCCCTCGACCACGGCGGCGGCACCGGAGTTGCGCACCGCGAACCGTTCGCCGACCCGCCCGCGCAGGAACAGCTCGCCGCCGGTGGCCCCGTACAGGATGGTGTTGCCGGCGATGATCTGGTCCTCGGCCGCGAACGGCGCGTCCACATCGGGCCGCACGACCAGCCGCCCGCCGGCCAGTCCCTTGCCGACGTAGTCGTTGGCGTCCCCGTACAGGCGCAGCGTCACTCCGCGCGGCACGAACGCGCCGAACGACTGCCCGGCGCTGCCGGAGAGCGTGACGTCGATCGTGTTGTCGGGCAGCCCGGCCCCGCCGTGGCGGCGGACCACCTCGCCGCCCAGCATCGCGCCCACGCTGCGGTGCTCGTTGCGCACGGTCGTCGCGTGGGTCACCGGCGTGCCGTAGTGCAGGGCCGGGGCCGCCGCCTCGATGAGGGCGACGTCCAGCGCCCGGTGCAGGCGGTGGTCCTGGCTGCGGATACGCCGGCGCGGCTGTCCATCCTGGATCTGCGGGACGTGCAGCACGGGCGAGAGGTCCAGCCCGCGGGCCTTCCAGTGATCCACCGCCGGACGCAGGTCCAGCAGCTCGGCGTGCCCGATCGCCTCGTCCAGGCTGCGGAAGCCGAGCGCGGCCAGGTACCCGCGCACCTCCTCGGCCAGGAATTCGAAGAACGTCTCCACGAACTCGGCCTTGCCGGTGAAGCGCTTGCGCAGCAACGGATTCTGTGTGGCGATGCCGACCGGACAGGTGTCGAGGTGGCACACCCGCATCATGACGCAGCCGGCGACGATCAGCGGTGCGGTGGCGAAGCCGAACTCCTCGGCCCCCAGCAGGGCGGCGACGAGCACGTCGCGCCCGGTCTTGAGCTGCCCGTCGACCTGGACGGTGACCCGGTCGCGCAGGCGCTGCACGAGCAGGGTCTGCTGCGTCTCGGCCAGACCCAGCTCCCACGGCGTGCCGGCGTGCTTGAGCGAGTTGAGCGGCGACGCGCCCGTACCGCCGTCGTGCCCCGAGATGAGGATGACGTCGGCCTTGGTCTTGGCCACGCCGGCCGCGACGGTGCCGACGCCCACCTCGGAGACCAGCTTCACGTGCACCCGCGCCCCCGGGTTCACGTTCTTCAGGTCGTACACGAGCTGGGCCAGGTCCTCGATGGAGTAGATGTCGTGGTGGGGCGGGGGTGAGATCAGGCCGACGCCGGGGATGGCGTGGCGCGTCTTGGCGATCCACGGCCAGACCTTGTTGCCGGGCAGCTGGCCCCCCTCGCCCGGCTTGGCCCCCTGGGCCATCTTGATCTGGATGTCGTCGGCGTGCACGAGGTACTCGGTGGTGACGCCGAACCGTCCACTCGCGACCTGCTTGACCGCCGAACGCCGCTCGGGGTCGTAGAGTCGTTCGGTGTCCTCGCCGCCCTCGCCGGTGTTGGACTTGCCGCCGAGGCGGTTCATCGCGATGGCCAGCGTCTCGTGCGCCTCGGCCGAGATCGAGCCGTAGGACATCGCCCCGGTCGCGAACCGGCGCACGATGTCGCCGACGGGTTCGACCTCGTCGAGCGGCACCGGCTCGCGCACGCCCTCGCGCAGGCGGAACAGTCCGCGCAGCGAGCCGGTCTCCTCGGCCAGGCGGTCCACGGTGGAGGTGTACTGCCGGAAGATGTCGTACCGGCGCGACTTTGTCGAGTGCTGCAACAGGAACACGGTCTCCGGGTTGAACAGGTGTACCTCGCCCTCGCGGCGCCACTGGTACTCCCCGCCGACATCGAGGCGCCGGTGGGCCCGCTCGGCCTCGTTGGCCGGGTACGCGGTCGCGTGCCGGGCCGCGACCTCGGCCGCGATCTCGTCCAGCCCGACGCCGCCGATGGCGCTGGTGGTGCCGGTGAAGTACCGCTCCACCATCTGCTGGTCCAGGCCCACCGCCTCGAAGACCTGGGCGCCGGTGTAGGAGGCGACGGTCGAGATGCCCATCTTGGACATGATCTTCAGCACGCCCTTGCCGAGGGCCTTGACGTAGCTGCGGACGGCCTTGGCCGGCGCCAGGCCGGCCAGCGCGCCGGTGGCGATGAGGTCCTCCACCGACTCGAAGGCGAGGTACGGGTTGACCGCGGCCGCCCCGAAGCCCAGCAGCGTGGCTACGTGGTGCACCTCGCGGCAGTCGCCCGACTCCACGATGAGCGCGACCCGCGTGCGGGTCTGCTCGCGGATCAGGTGCTGGTGCACGGCCGCGGTGAGAAGCAGCGACGGGATCGGGGCCAGATCCACATTGGAGTCCCGGTCGGACAGGATGAGGATGCGGGCGCCGTCCTCGATCGCCTCCGACACGCCCCGGCAGATCTCCACCAGCCGCGCCTTCATGCCCCGCCCACCGTCGCGCACCCGGTACAGCCCGCTGACCCGGGTGGCCCGGTACCCGCGCAGGTCGCCGTCCTCGTCGATCGAGATGATCTTCGCCAGCTCGTCGTTGTCGATGACCGGGAAGGGCAGCACCACCTGCCGGCAGCTGGCCGGGCCGGGGTCGAGCAGGTTGCCCTCCGGCCCGATCGTGGTGATGACGCTGGTGACCAGCTCCTCGCGGATCGCGTCCAGCGGCGGGTTGGTGACCTGGGCGAACAGTTGGCTGAAGTAGTCGTACAGCAGGCGGGGCCGCCGGCTCAGCACGGCGATCGGCGTGTCGGTGCCCATGGAGCCGATCGGCTCGGCCCCGGTGCGGGCCATGGGTCCGATGAGGACCTTCAGCTCCTCCTCGGTGTATCCGAACGTCTGCTGGCGGCGTTGCACCGAGTCGTGCGTGTACACGACGTGCTCGCGGTCGGGCAGCGCCTCCAGCGCCATTAGCCCGGCGTGCACCCAGTCGCCGTACGGGGCGGCGGCGGCCAGCTCGCCCTTGATCTCGTCGTCCTCGATGATGCGACCGGCCGCCGTGTCCACCAGGAACATGCGACCCGGGCGCAACCGACCCTTGGCCACCACCTCGGCCGGGTCGACGTCGAGCACGCCGGCCTCGCTGGCCAGCGCGACCAGGCCGTCCCGCGTCTGCCACCACCGGCCCGGTCGCAGGCCGTTGCGGTCCAGCACGGCGCCGACCACCGTACCGTCGGTGAACGCGACGCTGGCCGGACCGTCCCACGCCTCCATCAGGCAGGAGTGGAACCGGTAGAAGTCGCGCCGGCCCGCGTCCATCGAACCGTCGTTCTCCCACGCCTCCGGGATCATCATGAGGACGGCGTGCGGCAGGCTGCGCCCGGCCAGGTGGAGCAGCTCGAGCACCTCGTCGAAGTTCGCGGAGTCCGACCCGCCCGGCGAGCAGATCGGGTACACCCGGCGCAGGTCGCCCGGGATCAGGTCGGTGGCCAGCAGCGCCTCGCGGGCGGCCATCCAGTTGCGGTTGCCCCGGATGGTGTTGATCTCTCCATTATGGGCGATATACCGGTACGGGTGGGCCAGTGGCCACGACGGGAACGTGTTCGTCGAGAACCGGGAGTGCACCAGCGCGATGGCGCTCACCACGCGCTCGTCGGCCAGATCGGGATAGAAGGCCGGGAGCTGTTCCGGTGTGAGCATTCCCTTGTAGACGATGGTGCGGCTTGACAGCGACGGGAAGTGCACCGCCACGTCGCGCTCCCGCGTCTCGCGCTCGGTCTGCTTGCGTACGCAGAACATCACGCGCTCGAGATCGAGGTCGGCCTTGCCCTCCGCGGCCAGGAACACCTGACGGATCGCCGGCATCGCCGCCACCGCGCTCGCCCCGAGGCCCCGCGGATCGGTCGGCACGTCCCGCCAGCCCAGAACCTCGGCCCCTTCGGCCCGGGCGAACTTGTCCAGTACGGACACCGCCCGCGCGCGGTCCGCGGGATCGGCCGGCAGGAACGCCAGACCGGTGGCGTACCGCCCGGCCGGCGGCAACGCGAAGTCGACGCCGGCCCGCAGGAACTCGTCGGGAATCTGAATCATCATTCCCGCGCCGTCGCCGGTGTTCGGCTCGGCCCCGCGGGCGCCGCGGTGGTCCAGCCGGCGCAGCGCGGCCCGGCCCCGGGCCACCACATCGTGAGATCGACGGCCGGACACATCCACCACGAACGCCACCCCGCACGAGTCATGCTCGTTGCGGGGATGGTAAAGGCCTTGGGGTGGAGGAGTGGTCATCGACGCCCCCTGACATCGTCCTGTGCGGTGGGACGACGTCGGCCCAGGGAGGAGTCCCTAGAGTCTACGCGATCAGCCCGGATCAGCCGCCGGCAACGAATTTCTGATCTCACTTAGTGGACGTTAAGGTTCGGGTTGTGACCGCGATCACCGATCTGCTGCGCCGGCTCGACGCCTGCTACGACGCCATCCCGCGGGCCGCGGGTGCGCGGGTCGAGGAATGGGGCCCATTTCTGCTGTTCGTCCGGGAGCCGCCGGGCTGGCCCTACTACGCGCGCCCCCGGGCCGGTGTGGTCTCGGCCGACGCGGCCGACGTCGAGGCGGTACGGGCGCGGCAGCGCGAGTTAGGAGTGCCGCAGGCCTTCGAATGGGTACACGATCTGGCGCCCGGCGTGATCGAAGCCGTGGCCGCGTCGGGTCTGAAGGTGCTTCAGGCCCCACTCATGGTTCTCGATCCGGACCGGCTGCCGCCGCCGGACGGCAACGCGTCGCTGCTCGACCCGGACGCCGCCGATTTCGCCGACACGCACGCGGTGAGTTCGGCCGTGGCCCGCATCGCCTTCCGCGATCTGGGCAAGGACAACGCGACGGCCGCCGCGGGACCGGCCGAGCGCGACGCCGCTATCGCGACGCCCGACCCCGCCGTCGTCGCGCACGCCGCCGCCGGCATCCGTGCCGGACGCACCGCCGAGGCGGTCCTCGACACGCCCGGCGAGGGCATCGTGGCCCGCGGCGGCCTGCAGCGGGCGGGCGGCGCGGCCGAGATCGTCGGTGTGGCCACCCTGCCGAGCGCCCGGCGGCGGGGCTACGGGGCCGCGGTGAGCGCGGCGCTGGCCCGGCACGCGCTCGCGCTCGGCGACGGCCTGGTGTTCCTGTCGGCGGCCAGCGAGGACGTCGCCCGGGTGTACGGGCGGATCGGCTTCCGCCGCGTCGGCACCGCCTGCATCGCCGGCCCACCACCGAACTGACGACTAGAGCGGTGGGCTCCACTGATGGGCCGAGGCCGTCGCCCGCTCGAACAGATGGTGCGGCAGGCGGCCCAGTGCGGCATCGCGGGCGCGGACCGTGAACCGCCCCCGGGCCTGAAGGACCTGACCGAGGCGGCGGGACGCCTTCGCGACCCGGGCCACACGGGCCCGGCGGATCTGCGTGTAGGTGTCCAGCGCCGGCCCAAGCGGAGCCACCGACGCTGGGTCACCGACGACCGAACGCAACGTGACGGCGTCCTCGAAGGCGAGGCAGGCACCCTGGCTGAGATCCGGCGTTGCCGCGTGGGCGGCGTCGCCGAGCAGGACGAATCCCCCCGACTCGACGGCGAAGCCGAAGCGGCGGGGCAGCGGGCGCAGCTCCTCGCCGGCCCGCTGCACCAGGTCCTGCGGCTCGGTCATCTCGAGCAGGTCGCGAACGGGGGCCTGCCAGTCGGCGAACCACCGCCGCAACAGGTCGAGCTGGGTCTGCGCGGACTCCGGCCGGGGCGCGCCAGGCGCGGTCGCGGCCCAGTAGATGCCGCCCCGCGTGTTGCTGGCCGATGAGCCACGCTCACCCAGCGACGCGTACAGGAAACGCTGCCCGGCCCCGAGCATCTCCCCGGCCAGGCTGTCGGGCAGCCTCGGCGCCCGGAACCACGGGATCACGGCTCGCCACGCGGTGTAGCCGGCCGCCGTCACGGTCGCCTCCGGGGCGAGGCGGCGGCGGATCACGCTGCGGGCACCGTCCGCGGCCACGATGAGATCGGCCTCGAACGTGTGCTTGCCGGTGCCCACGGCCGGCCGGCGCGCACCGGCCGCCCGTAGCGTCGTCACGTCCATGCCCGTCCGGATCTCGATCCGGTCGCCCAGGCCGGCCATGAGGGCGTCGTGCAGGTCGTCGCTGTGCACCACGACCGGGTACGAGGGCGGCCCACCGTTGACCGGGGCCGCCTCGACGAGCCAGCGCCCGTCCGGCCGCCGGATGCCCCCGGTCAGGACCGGGAACGCGACGTCGTCCAGGCTCACGCCGAGGGCGCGCAGGGCGGCCACGCCGTTGGGCCAGATCAGCAGCGCCGCCCCGCCGCCGCGCAGGCGGTCGCCCCGTTCGAGCAGCGTCACGTGCCACCCGGACCGGGCCAGGGCGCCGGAAGCCGCGAGGCCGCCGACACCGGCGCCCACCACGACCGCCGTACGCATGGTCCCGCCCGTCTAGCTCTTGTCGCCGTCCCCGCCGTCGGAGTCCGATGAGGAGGACGACGATCCGGCCGCGGTCGCCTGCGCCCTCGCCTCCTCCTTGTCCGGGACGGGCGGGTCGGCGACCTCCGACCCGTCGGCCGTGACCGCGGCGGGCACCTCGTCGTCGGCCTTGGCGGCGGGGGCCTTGGTCGCCCCGCGCCACTCGATCGGGTCGCCATCGGCGGTGACGAGGGTGAGCGTGCCGTCATCGTTGGCCCGCACGTGCTCCTGGGGCCCGCGGACCCGCAGGAAGTAGACCAGCGCGCCGGCGAAGACCAGGATCGAGACCCAGGCGTTGAGGCGCATGCCGGCCAGGACCTGCGCGTCATCCGTACGCAGGTTCTCGATCCAGAAGCGGCCCACCGTGTACGCCATGACGTAGAGCGCGAAGGCGCGGCCCCTACCGAGCCTGACCCGCCGGTCGACCAGCCACACCAGCACGGCGACGCCGAGGTCCCACACCAGTTCGTAGAGGAACGTGGGGTGGAACGGCCCGCCGGGCTGGACTAT
>Ga0307416_100002643_pt1 | contig 10370 bp, 4 predicted proteins | sample DK1Cmetagenome_2_FD_203821 | JGI IMG/M metagenome (GOLD analysis project Ga0307416, IMG submission 203821) | Maize rhizosphere microbial communities from greenhouse at UC Davis, California, United States - DK15-C-3 | ecosystem: Host-associated > Plants > Roots > Rhizosphere > Soil | place: USA...
TGGACCTCTACACCCTGGTACGCCGGTGCCCGTCCGGCCGCCGGCCCGGAGTGGTCGTGGCGACGTCGACCGGCCCCCTCCTCGATCCCGCCTGGCGCAACGTGGACCTGGCCCGGGACGCCCTGGGCACGGCGACCACCGTCGAGATCGCCACCGCGACCGACCCCGCGACCGGGTCAGCACCCGCGATGGTGCACGACGCACCGAGGCTGCCGCCCCGGCCGCGGTGCCTGGGCCGCGACGCGCACATCGCCCAGGTGGCGGCGGCCGTCTGTGACGGGCCACCTCGGCCGGTCTGCGTGCTCGGACCGCCCGGCATCGGCAAGACCACGATCGTGCGGGCGGCGCTGCACGAAACCGTCGTGGCCGCGCGGTACGGCCCGCGCCGGTTCCTCATCCGGTGCGGGGGTGCCAGCGCGGAGACGGCGCTGGCCGACATCGCGGTCGCGCTCGCGGTACCGGTAGGTCCCGACCTGCGCGGCCGCGTCCTGGCCGAGCTGGGCCGGGCGCCGGCCGTACTGGCCCTGGACGGCCTGAGCGGATCGTGGGAGCACGACCCGCAAGGCATCGAGGACCTTCTCGCCGAACTGGCCGACCTGCCCGGCCTCGCGCTGATCTGCGCCCTGCGCGGCGCGGCCGCCCCGTTCCGCGTGCCGTGGGGCGAGCAGGTTCGCGTGCCGCGGCTGGACCACGCGACGGCCCGCGACCTCTTCGTGGCCGTCCTCGGCGACGAGTACCGCGACGATCCCCACCTGGGCGAGCTGGTCGCGGCGCAGGACGGCGTGCCCCTCGCGATCGAGCTGCTCGCGTTCACCGCGCAGGGCGAACCCGACCTGACCGGCCTGTGGCGGCAATGGACCGTCCAACGCGGCGGCCTGATGGCCGACGGTGGGTACGATCGGCTCAATGGCTCGCTCGAACTGTCCATCAAGAGTGTCCGGATGAACGCCGCATCACTAAGACTGCTGTCGATGCTCGGATCGTTGCCCGACGGCGTCGAGACCACCGACCTGGATGAGCTGATGCCCACCACCGGTCACGCCGCGGCGGCGACGCTGCGCCGGGTGGGGCTGGCCCACGACGAGCACGGCCGGCTGCGGACGCTGCGGCCCATCCGGGAGTACGTGGCCCGCACCCGGCCGGTCGGCGCCGACGATCAGCGCCGGCTGGTCACCCACTACCTCGGGCTGGCCCGCCGGTTGGGGCACGCGGTCGGCACGGCGTCCGGGGCCGCCGCGACCGCCCGGCTGGTGGCCGAGAGCGGCAACATCGACGCGATGCTCGAGCGCGGCCTGGCCGGCGGCGACCCGAGCCAGGCCGCGGGTGTCGCACCGGACGGCGGTGACCGCCTGGACGCGGTGCGGGCGATCTGCGCGCTGGGCGAGTTCACGCGCTACACGGGCATCGGCACCTCGGCCATGCTGGAGCGGGCCGCTGTCGTGGCCCGCGACGCCGGGTCCCCGGCGCTGGAGGGCGAGTGCCGGTACCGCCTCGGCGATCTCGCCCTGCGCCAGTCCAGGCTGGCCGAGGCGATGGAGCACCTTCGCGCGGCGCGGTCGCTGTTCGAGCGGGCGGGCGACCGGCGCTGGCTCGCGCACGGCGTCAAGCACATCGGCGACACCGCGTACGAGCTGAACGACTTCGACACGGCGTCGGACCACTTCGGACGGGCGGCCGAGCTCTACACCGCCCTGGACGACCGCCGCGGCGAGGCGAACTGCGTCAAGTGCCTCGGCGACGTGGCCCAGCGCCGGGGTGACGACGAGGCGGCCCGCCGGCACTACGACGCCGCGATGCGGGTCTTCGCCGATCTCGGTGACGACCTCGGCCTGGCGGACTGCCTGCGCCGCCTGGCCGACGTCGAGACCGACGCCGGCGACCTCGACTCGGCCGAATCCCGGTACACCGACGCGGCCCGCCGCTACGAACGGGCGGGCGCGGCGCTCGGTCTGGCCAACTGCGTGCTCGGCCGGGCCCGGGTGGCGCTGGCCCGGGGCGACCTGGACGGCGTGGCCGACCACATCCAGCGGGCGGAACCGATGTACGCGAGGATGAGGCACGTGCGCGGTCAGGCGTTGTGCCTGCAGACGCTCGGCGATCTCGGCCTGGCCCGCGGCGAGCCCGACGCGGCCGCCGAGCACTTCCGGATCGCCGGGGAGATGTTCGCCACCATCGACGACGTGATCGGCGTCGCGGACTGCGAGCTGGGCCGGTCGCGCGCGACGGCCGACGCGGGGGCGGCGCGTGACCTGGCGCGGCGGGCCCGGCTGGGCTATCGGCGCGTGGGCCGGACCCGCGGCGTGACTCGGGCCGACGAGCGCCTCGCGGAGCTGCCCGAACCAGCCCCGTGAGCACGCGAGCCGACGCGCGAGCGAGGGCGGAGGCGAGCCGCGTGAAGGTCGAGATTCCCGAACGGGTCCGGACCGCGTTGCTCGCAACGCCACCGCCGCGGTGCGCCTATGTGTACGACCGGCCGACGCTGACCGCGACGGCGGCGGCGGTACGGGCCGCATTGCCCCGGGACACCACCCTGCTGTACGCGGTGAAGGCCAACGGGCACCCGGACGTGCTCGCGGCGCTGGCCGTCGAGGTCGACGGCTTCGAGGTCGCCTCGGGCGGTGAGCTGGCGCTGGCCCGCATCGCCCGCGCCGGCACCGGCAACGCGATGCAGATCGTCTTCGGCGGCCCGGGCAAGACCGACCGGGAGCTGGCGGCCGCGGTCGAGGCGGAGGCGAGCGTCAACGTGGAAAGCGCCCTGGAGGTACGGCGCCTGGCCGTGGCGGCCGAGACCGCCGGGGTACGGGTGCGGGTGTCGGTGCGGGTCAACCGGGCCTCCGCGGTCCTGCCGGGCACACATCGCATGACCGGCGAGCCGACCCCCTTCGGTGTCGACGAGGCCGGGCTCGGTGACGCGATCGCGGTGGCGGCCGGGCATCCGTCCCTGCGGGTCACCGGCTTCGCCCTGCACGCGGTGACCAACAACCTCGACGCCGAGGCGCACGCGGCCTTCGCGGTCGACGCGGTCACCTGGGCGGTGGACGCGGCGGCCCGCCACCGGGTGCCGCTGGACACGGTCAACCTCGGCGGCGGTCTCGGCGTCGACTACACCGGCCGGGCGCGGTTCGACCTCGAGGTGCTGGCCCGGGGGCTGGCCGAGGCGGCCGCCGGGCTGCCGCCCGGTGCCCGCCTGGTTCTGGAGCCCGGGCGCTACCTCGCCGCCGACGCCGGGTGGTACGCGGCCGAGGTGGTCGACCTCAAGCGGACCCATGGTCGTTGGTTCGCCGTCCTGCGCGGCGGCACGCACCATTTCCGCCTGCCGGCGGCCTGGGACTACAGCCACCCGTTCGCGGTGGTACCGGTGGACGAGTGGCCCCACGCGTACGAGCGCCCGGAGATCACGGACGTGCCGGTCGACGCGGTGGGTGAACTGTGCACACCACGTGACGTACTCACCCGTGGACAGCCCGTGACCCGTTTACGCGTCGGCGATCTGCTGGTGTTCGGCCGGGCCGGGGCCTACGGCTGGGAAATCTCGCACCACGAGTTCCTCCGCCACGACCCGCCCGCGTTCCTTGTGACCGGATAGACGCACCCTTATTCGTCACGGGGGGTAGCGGATCGCCGGGTAAGAGTCCCTAGACTGGCCGGGTCCTCACAACCCCTCGGAGGCACCCCCCATGGCGTACGGCCGTACAGGGTACGTCCGGTCGCACCGGCGCGGCGGCGCCCGTCGCCGCCTCTCCCTCGCCCCCTGGATCATCACCGCCCTGGCGCTGGTCCTCGTCGGCGGGAGCGTGACGGCCGGAGTCACCTACCTGTTGTCGGGTGGCTGTTCCGGCAAGGCCGAAGCGACCATCGTGGTCACCCCACGCATTGAACCGATCATGGAAAAGCTCAGCCGCGACTGGGCCCAGACCTCCCCCGCGGTGGACGGCGTCTGCGCCGAGGTGTCCATCGGCGCCAAGGACTCGGCCGAGGTCGCCACCGCCCTGTCCGGCGAATGGGACACCAAGACGCAGGGGCCGACGCCCGACGCCTGGGTGCCCGAGGCGCTGGCCTGGGTGCGCAAGGCCTCGGTCGACGCCGACGCCGAGCGGCTCATACCGGAACTGCAGCCGAGCCTGGCCCGCAGCCCGACCGTGATCGCGATGCCGAAGGAGCTGGCCGACGCGGCCGGCCTGACCGCCTCGCCGCAGACCTGGCAGCAGATCGTCGAGCGGCTGAGCAAGCCCGAGGGCTGGAAGGCGTACGACCACGAGGCCTGGGGAAGGATCAAGGTCGCCCTGTCCGACCCGCAGACCTCGACCGCCGGGCTGCTCGCCCTGATGGCCATCTTCGACGCCGACGACAGCGGCGACGTGAGCCTGGAGGAGCAGGCCACGCTGCTCGACCTGAAGCGGGTCGTCTCCCTCACCACCGCCGGCTCCGCCGAGATCATCGACGGGCTGCGCAAGGCCGCCGCCGAGGACCGCGACAAGGGCCTGACCTACGTGTCGGCGTTCCCCGCCCTCGAGCAGGACGTGGTCGCCTACAACCTCACCCGGCCGGCCGTCCCGCTGGTCGCGATCTACCCCCAGAACGGCACCGCCGAGGCCGACTTCCCGTACCTGGTCCTCAACGCGAGCTGGCGGCAGGCGCAGCGGCAGGCCGTGGCCACGGCGTTCCTGCGCTACCTGCGCGGGCCGGAGGGCAAGGCCGCGTTCATGGCCGCCGGACTGCGTGACGCCAACCGCGTCGCCGGGCCGGATGTGGTTCCCGCCAACGGCGTGGCGCAGAAGGTCACCGCCCTGCCCCGGGCCATCCTGCTGCCGGAGTCCGTGCAGCACGCGGCCGCCTCCTGGACCGCGGTGACCCGGCCCACCAACGTCCTGCTCGTCTTCGACACGTCCGGCTCGACCAATGCCCCGGTCCCCGGTACCGGGAAGACCCGGCTCGACCTCACCAAGGCGGCCGCGCTCAACGCGTTGGGCCTGCTCGACGACACGGCCCGGGTCGGCGTCTGGGAGTTCTCCCGGCCGCGGGGCACCAACGACTTCCGCAAGGTGCTGCCGATGGCCCCGCTGAGCCGCCAGTCCGGCGGCGCCACCCATCGCGGGGCGGTCAACAGGGCGATCGGCAACCTCACACCGAGCGGCAACACCGGCCTCTACAACACCGCCTGGGCCGCCTGCCAGGAGGTGGCGGCCCGCTACCAGGCGGGCGCGGCCAACATCGTGCTGCTGCTCACCGACGGCGCCGACGACAACAACGTCGACGGCGGACTGTCGCTGGAACAACTGGTACGCAATCTGCGCTCACGGTGCGGCGGCAGCAAGCCGGTCAAGCTGATCACCGTCGGCCTCGGCATCGACTCCGACTCCGCGATCCTGCGCCAGATCTCGGGCGCGACCAGGGCGCCGTCGTTCTCGTCTCCGCGGTCGGTCGACATCAGCCAGGTCGTCCTCACCGCCCTCTTCGGCTGACCCGCCGCCCGCCGACCCGTCCGCAACCCACCGCGCCGATCATGGACCTAAGTCCATGATCGGCGCGGTTTGATGTCCCCAACTCCATGATCGTGGGGATCTTGGGGGCTGGTGGGGTGGCACGGTGCTACGGGGCGGAGGGGGTGGAGAGGGCGGCGCGGAGGGGGTCGGCCTTCAGGGCGGCCTCGGCGACCTCGTCGTCCGGGTCGGAGTCCCAGGTGATGCCGCCGCCGGCCCAGACGTGTACGCGGTCGGCGTCGACGGCCACGGTACGGATCGTCAGGCCGAGGTCGAGACCGGCGCCGTCGACCCAGCCGAGCGCGCCCATGCTCGGACCCCGCCCGACCGGTTCGAGCGCGGCCAGCTGGGCCAGGGCCGCCAGTTTGGGGGCGCCGGTGACCGAGCCGCCCGGACAGAGGGCGCGCAGCAGGTCGGGCAGGTCGACGCCGTCGGCCAGGCGGGCCGCGACGCGGGACTCGGCCTGCCAGAGATCACACCAGCGGCGCAGGGCGAACAGCTCCGGAACCGTCACGCTGCCCGTGCGGGCGACCCGCGCGAGATCGTTGCGCGACAGGTCGACGATCATGATGTGCTCGGCGCGTTCCTTGGCCGAGGCGAACAGCTCCCGCCGTCCGGACGGCGTCGCCGGGCGGGTCCCCTTGATGGGCCGCGTCTCCACCGTCCCGCCGCGCACGCGGACCAGGGTCTCCGGCGACGCGCAGGCCAGGGCCCAGCCGGCACCGCGCAGGATCCCGGCGTACCGCGCTCCGGGCAGGCCGGCGACCCGGCGCAGCGCCGGCAGCGGGTCGCCCAGGTACGCGGCGCAGGCGTGGCCGACGATGTTGACCTGGTACACGTCCCCCCGGGCGATCGCCGACCGGACCGAACGGACAGCGTCCGCGTGCTCCCGCGCCGACCAGCTCGGCCGCCAGTCGCCGACGCGCCAGCCCGTACCCGCGGGTCCCTCCTCCTCCCGTTCCCCGCCGGCCCCGTGCCCGTACGCGACCACCACCAGATCGGGTACGGCCGGCGCCGGGCTGGCCGTGCCGAGCACCCCCGCGCCGGCCATGACCGCTCCCGCGGCGGCCGAAACGAAGATCGCCGCGCCGCAAATGTCGCCTTTGACAGAATGACTGTGGGTAGTCACCGACGTCGATCCACGCGGCGAGAGTGGTTCCAGGCCGTTCGAAGCGAGGAAATCGGCGGCCAATATGGCCGGATCTCCCCGTTCGCCCAGCCGCCATTCCAGCCGGGAGCGCTCCCACAGATGGTCACAGTAAGTAGCCGATGGAACGTGCACGACATCCCCGTACGGGTAGATCGGCGTCGTCCGAAAGGTCGAAAGTCGAGTCATCTGGGCGTCACGCCCTCGTACGTGAGCATGTCTCGGAGTACCGTCCCGGGTTGGTCATAGTGACCCGCAACACCCATTCCGTCGGAGACCAACTTGTGTAGCCACCAGCCCCCATGTCCGCCCGCCGACGCCTTCGACCACGACGCTGCCCGGGTCATCTCCTGCCACCCGGAGCAGGGCTGGAGCCTTCTCTGCAACGGCGTGATCGTATTCGAGGACACGGGCGAACTGCTCCCCGACGGTACGTGCGTCGCACCACACCGCGGGCCGGCCCCGCACGTCGCCGCGGCGATCGCCGCCGCCTGACCCGAGGCCATCTGACCCAAGGCCGCGTGAGGCCAACCTCAGGCGTACGACTCGGGCGGCGGGCACGCGCACACCAGATTCCGGTCGCCGTACGCGTTGTCCACCCGCCGCACCGGAGGCCAGTACTTCACCGCGGGGTCGACGCCGTTCGGGTACGCCGCGACCGACCGCGGGTACGCATACGGCCACTCGTCGGCGGTGACCATCTCGGCGGTGTGCGGCGCGTTGCGTACCGGGTTGTCGTCGGCCGGCCAGCGGCCGGCGGCCACCGCGTCGATCTCCTGCCGGATCTCGATCATCGCTTCGACGAAGCGGTCCAGCTCGACCAGGTCCTCGGACTCGGTGGGCTCCACCATGAGCGTGCCCGGCACCGGGAACGACATCGTCGGGCCGTGGAAGCCGTAGTCGATCAGCCGCTTGGCCACGTCCTCGACGGTCACCCCGCACGCCTTGGTGATGGGGCGCAGGTCGAGGATGCACTCGTGGGCCACGAGCCCCTTGTTGCCGGCGTACAGCACCGGATAGTGGTCGCGCAGCCGGGCCGCGATGTAGTTGGCCGACAGCACCGCCACGCCGGTCGCCCGGGTCAGGCCGTCGGGCCCCATCAGCCGCAGGTACGCCCAGGAGATCGGCAGGATGCCGGCCGACCCGTACGGTGCCGCCGAGACCGGCCCGACCGGCACGTCGCCGTTATGCGGATGGCCGGGCAGATACGGCGCCAGGTGGGCCCGTACCGCGACCGGACCCACGCCCGGCCCGCCACCGCCGTGGGGTATGCAGAACGTCTTGTGCAGGTTCAGGTGTGACACGTCGGCGCCGAACCGGCCGGGCTTGGCGAAGCCGAGCAGCGCGTTGAGGTTGGCACCGTCCACATAGACCTGACCACCGGCGTCATGCACCCTGGCGCACAGCTCGGCGATCCCGGCCTCGTACACACCGTGCGTGGACGGGTAGGTCACCATGATGGCGGCCAGCGAGTCGGCGTGCGCCTCGATGCGCCGGTCCAGGTCGACGACGTCCACATTGCCGTCCCGGTCGCAGGCGACCACCACCACGCGCATACCGGCCATCACCGCGCTGGCGGCGTTCGTGCCGTGCGCGCTGGACGGGATCAGGCAGACGTCGCGGTGCGCCTCCCCGCGGTCGCGGTGGTACGCGCGGATGGCCAGCAGGCCGGCCAGCTCACCCTGCGAGCCGGCGTTGGGTTGCACGCTGACCGCGTCGTACCCGGTCACCTCGACCAGCCACCGCTCAAGCTGGCCGATCAGCTCGGCGTACCCGCGGGTCTGCTCGTCCGGCGCGTACGGGTGGATGTTGGCGAACTGCGGCCAGGACACCGGCTCCATCTCGGCCGTCGCGTTGAGCTTCATCGTGCACGAGCCGAGCGGGATCATGCCCCGGTCCAGCGCGTAGTCCTTGTCGGCCAGCGACCGCAGGTAGCGCAGCATGGCCGTCTCCGACCGGTGCGCGTGGAACACCGGATGGGTCAGGTACCCGCCGGTGCGCAGCAACGACGGCGGCAGGGCCGGCTCGATGGTGAGCCCCTCGTCCCGTACCCCGTCCCCGGTCGAGCGCCCGCCGCCGTGCCCCATGGTTCGGGTCGCAAGCTCCCCGAACGCGGCCCAGACCGCGCGCAGGTGCGCCGCCGTTGTCGTCTCGTCGCAGGCGATGCCGACCCGGTCCGCGTCGACCAGGCGCAGGTTGACCCCGCGCTGCGCCGCCGCCGCCACGACCTCGGCCGCCCGGCCGGGCACGCGGGCGGTCACCGTGTCGAAGAACGACGCGTGCTCCACCGTGGTGCCGCCCGCGCGCAGGCCGGCGGCGAGCAGGTTGGCCATGCGATGGGTACGGGTGGCGATGCCACGCAGCCCGTCCGGCCCGTGGTACACCGCGTACATGCTGGCCATGACGGCCAGCAGGACCTGGGCGGTGCAGATGTTGCTGGTCGCCTTCTCGCGCCGGATGTGCTGCTCGCGGGTCTGCAGGGCCAGCCGGTACGCCGCAGCGCCGCCCGCGTCGCGGGACACGCCGACCAGGCGGCCGGGCAGCGAGCGCTCCAGGCCGTCCCGTACGGCGAGGTAGCCCGCGTGCGGCCCGCCGTAGCCCATCGGTACCCCGAAGCGCTGTGCGCTGCCGACCGCGATGTCGGCGCCGATGTCGCCCGGCGGCCGCAGCAGGCACAGCCCGAGCAGATCGGCCGCGACCGTGACCAGCGCGCCGCGGGCGTGCGCCGCCTCGACGAGAGCCGCGTGGTCGCGCACGGCACCCGAGGCCCCGGGGTACTGCAGGTGCAGGCCGAAGAACTCCTCGGGCAGGTCGTCCGGACGGTCGGGGTCGAACGTGCGCACCTCGATACCCAGCGGCTCGGCCCGCGTCCTGAGCACGGCCACGGTCTGCGGCAGCGAGTCGGAGTCCACGGCGTAGACCTGGCTGCCGGCCTTCGAGGACCGGCGGGCCAGCGTCATCGCCTCGGCCGCCGCGGTCGCCTCATCGAGCAGGCTCGCGTTGGCCGTGCCCAGGCCGGTCAGGTCGGTGAGCATGGTCTGGAAGTTCAGCAGCGCCTCGAGCCGCCCCTGGCTGATCTCCGGCTGGTACGGGGTGTACGCCGTGTACCAGGCCGGGTTCTCCAGCACGTTGCGGCGGATGACCCCGGGCGTGTACGTGCCGTAGTAGCCGAGCCCGATCATCGAGGTGGCCACCGTGTTCCGCTCGGCGATGCGCCGCAGCTCGGCGGTGACCTCGGCCTCCGTGCCCGCCGCCGGCAACTCGAGCGACCCCTGCCAGCGGATGACCTCGGGGATGGCGGCGTTCATCAGCTCGTCGATCGAACCGTAGCCGAGTATCTCCAGCATGTGGCGCTGCTGTTCCGGGCCGGGTCCGATGTGTCGGCCGGCGAACGGCAGGCCGTAGGTCAGGTCACCGGTCATGATCGCGGGCACTCCTTAGGGCCGAGGACGTCGGATAACGTCCTCCCCCTCTGTCGCGCCGGCGTAGGGTCGCCTGCTCCAGAGTGCCCAACCCGCGCGGTCCCTTGTGCCTGAGAGGTTCCGGGGAGGATTTGCCCCTTCGGCGCCGTCGTGACGGGTTTCTAGCCCGACGGACTCTCCCACGCGGGTATCGGCTCGTGCCACGCTACCAGCGGCCGGCGCCCCTTGCCGATCCGCCACGCCGCCCTCCCCTATCGCCCTCCCCTCCCCCTCGACGCGCCCCCGCCCCCTTGTCGCCGATCATGGACTTAGGTCCATGAT
>Ga0307416_100002644_pt1 | contig 10368 bp, 8 predicted proteins | sample DK1Cmetagenome_2_FD_203821 | JGI IMG/M metagenome (GOLD analysis project Ga0307416, IMG submission 203821) | Maize rhizosphere microbial communities from greenhouse at UC Davis, California, United States - DK15-C-3 | ecosystem: Host-associated > Plants > Roots > Rhizosphere > Soil | place: USA...
GTGACGAGCGCGAACTCGTCGACGCCCAGCCGCCGCGCCGCGCCCACCACCTCGTCCCACGCGCCGGCGAGCGCCGCCTCGGCGAGCGCCCCGCCTTCGGGCGACGGGCCCAGGGGGCGCATCGCCTGCGCGATCGCGAGCAGCGCGTCGCCGGACCCGGCGCCCGCCGCGTCCCCACCCTGCGCGAGCGCGCGGGCGAGGGCGGCGACGCTCGCCACCAGCCGCTCGCCGTCGAGCAGCGGCTCGCCCGTGAGCGCGGGGACGCCGGCGTGCAGCCGCGCGGCGGCGGCGTCCACGTTCGGGACGCCGTCGGGGAGCGCCACCGGCACCGCGTGCATGGCGCCGAGGAGCGCCCGGAGCGACGCGGCCGCGGGGGCGAGCGCCTCGTGCCGGCGCACCGCCGCGTCCAGGCGCGAGGGCGGAGGCGTCGCGGGGCGCGACGGGGCGGTCACCCGCTACTCGCGCGGCGGGCGGGCGCGCGCGGAGTCGGTGCCATCGCCCGTCTGGCGCCGCGGGTCGGCCGCGGTGCCGCGGTCGAAGGTGCGCTGCTCGGCGCGCGTCGCGGGCGTGCGCGAGGTGACGGGCTGCTCGGCGCCGGGCTGCGGCACGCGCGCGGGCGTGACGGCCACCGGCGGCGCCATCTTCCCCGCCGCGAACCGCTCCACGGGCGTGGGCGCGCGGCCGGGCCAGAGCGTCGTGTCGGCCGGGCCGGGATTCACGGGGGGCGCGGCGACCAGCACCTTGTTGTTCGGGTCTGCCCCCGCGCCGCCGTCGCGCACGCGCCGCGATTCGGGAGAGCAGGAGAGAAGCAGAGGCACGAGGCACGACGAGAGAGGGACGAGGACGTGCAGCCGCCGTGGCAGGCACCTCGTGCCTCTTCCCTCTTCCCTCTTCCCTCGCATCACAGCGCCCATGGGTGCACCGCCGGATACTGTGGCGCCATCACGATCACGAAGCGGAGGCAGAGGCCGCCCACGAGCACGCAGGCGGCGGCGAGCATCGCGCGCCGCTCGGCGGTCATCCGCCCCCAGGGCACGCCGTGCAGCACGAGCGGCGCGAGCAGCCCGACGATCACGACGCCGAGCCAGAAGATCACGCCGAAGCCGCCGGCGATGAGCGGGCGCGCCAGGGCGCCGAGCAGGAGGAGCATCGTCGCGAGCACGGCGATCTCCATGACGATCGCCGAGCGGTCGCCGCGGGCCAGCTTGCTCACCGTCGAGTCGTGGTGCGCGCGGCCGTGGCGCATGAGCAGGAGCATCAGCAGCGCGTACGACGTGGACGCGGCGGAGAGGAGGAAGAGCGCGCCCATGAGCCAGGCGTTGTGCCAGACCGGGATGCTGGTGCCGGTGACGAGCACGCCGGTGTAGCCGCCGAGCGAGAAGCCGGAGACGACGCCGAGCACCTCCCAGAGCAGGATGAGCGGGCGCGGCAGGTCGCGCACGCGCCGGTCCACGCGCCGCGCCACGTCCCAGCGCAGCCGCTCGGTCTCGATGAGCGCGCCGACGAAGGAGACGAAGGAGAAGAGCCCGAACGTCGAGACGAGCCAGGTGCCGATCGAGATGGGCGACCAGGGCTTGAGGAGCAGCTCCGGGACGTTCTCGGACTGCACGAGCATGTGCCAGAAGCGGAGCGGCTTGCCGAGGTCGAGGATGAGCAGCACGCCGCAGACGACGACGAGCGGGAAGGCGAGCAGGTAGCCGAGGCGCACCGCGTCGCGGTCGCGCCGGTCGCCGAGGATGTCGAGCAGGGTGGCGATCGCGTAGCAGCCGGCGGCGAGGCCGCCGAGGAAGAAGTAGAGCACGATGTACCACCCCCAGTGCGGGGGGAGGCCGTAGCCGGACTGCGGGTTCGTGGCGAGCTGCAGCAGGAAGTCAGTCACGGTCGGTCGTCCTCGGTCGCTCCTCCTCCTCCAGGTCCCCGTGCATCGCGTCCATGCGCTCCTTGCGGAAGCTCAGCAGCCCCGTGATGGCGACGGCGGCGGCCGCCGCCGCGCTCCCCACGAACCCCTCGGCGACGTTCTTGGAGGGGAGCTCCGGCTTCGACGGCAGCCCGTACACCTCGGGCTCGTCCACGAGCAGGAAGAAGCAGTTCAGCCCGCCGACGATCTCCTCCTTGCCGTACACGTAGGCCGGCGTGCCGGCGGCGGTGAGCTGGGCGGCGCGGCGCTCGGCGAGCACCATCAGGTCGTCCACGTCGCCGAAGCGGATCGAGTCCGTGGGGCACGCCTTCGCGCAGGCGGGCTCGAGGCCGTGCTGCAGGCGGTCGTAGCAGAGCGTGCACTTGTGCGCCTTGCCGTCCTCGCCCACGTCCACGACGCCGAACGGGCAGGCGCTGATGCAGGCGCGGCAGCCGTTGCAGACGTCCTGCTGGATGTAGACGCTGTCGAACTCGGTGCGGATGATGGCGCCGGTGGGGCACACCTCGAGGCAGCCGGCGCGCACGCAGTGCTTGCAGACGTCCGACATCATGAGCCAGCGCGACTCGCCGAGGAAGCCGTTCATCTCGCGGCTCACGGGGAGCTGCTCGATGAAGCGCACGTGGCGCCAGTCGAGGGCGTTCAGGTGGCCGGTGTTGTCGTACGAGTTGCCGGTGAGCTCCGTGGCGCCGCCCTCGCGCGCCGGGAGCTCGTTCCACTCGTGGCAGGCCACCTGGCACGCCTTGCAGCCGATGCAGACGGTGGTGTCGGTGAAGAATCCCTTGGCCATTATGGCTCCTCTATGGCTCCTCGCGGGAGGGACGAGGCACGAGGTCAGAGGCACGAGGCGCGTGCGTCAAGGTCGTTACCTCGTCCCTCCCACCTCGTGCCCCGTCCCTACGCATGGTACACGCCCTCCGGCTGGTCCAGCGGCAGATAGTCGCCCTTCACCACCAATTCGTCGAGGCTGTCCGCGGAGAGCGCGAGCGCCACCCCCTGGTCGATCGCCGCCTCCGCGGCCTGCCGCTCGCGGCGCCCCACGTGCGGGAGCGGCGTCGCCGGGTCGGGGAGCGCGGCCGTCACGGCGGCGGCGCGGCGCCCGGGCTGCACCTGGCACATGAACGCCTTCCCCTCGTGGATGCTCACGTTCGGGTCGCCGAGCAGCGGCACGAGCGTGTTCACCACGTCGCCGGTGACGACGCCGCGGTAGCCCCAGTGCCAGGGCATGCCCGCGTGGTGCACGCGGCGCCCGTTGATCTGGAAGGGGCGCAGGCGGCGCGTCACGAGCGCCTTGCACTCGATCGCGCCGCGCGGCGTGGAGACCGTGACCCACCCCGTGTTCTCGATCCCGCGCTCCTCGGCCAGCTCCGGCGCGATCTCGATGAACAGCTCCGGCATGAGCGAGGCGAGCCAGGGCACCCAGCGGCTCATCACGCCGGAGAGGTGGTGCTCCGTGAGCCGGTAGGTGGTGATGACCACCGGGAAGTTCGGGTCGCCCGGGTCGATGTACCTGTTGCCGACGACGTTGAACAGCTTCGTCACCGGGTTGCGGCGCACCCCGTAGAGCGGGTTCGCGACCGGCCCCTCCCACGGCTCGTAGTGCGTGGGGAGCGGGCCGTCCACCAGCCCGCTCGGCGCGAACAGCCACGCCTTGCCGTCCGGCTTCATGATGAAGGGCGCGCTGCCGTCGTGCGCGTCCACCCCGCCGCGCGCCCAGTTGCCGCGGTAGGTGGGCGGCTTGGTCGCCGGGAAGTCGGGGACGTCGTAGCCCGTCCACTTCGCGCCGTCCCACCAGACGTAGCGCTTCCGCTCGCTCCAGGGCTGCCCCGACGGGTCGGCGCTCGCGCGGTTGTAGAGGATGCGCCGGTTGGCGGGCCAGGCGAAGCCCCAGCCGAGCGAGACGTAGTCGTCGCCGACGCGCGCCGCGGCGCGGTTCACCCCCGGCGCGGGGCAGACGCCCGTGTAGATCCAGCCGCCCGAGGCGGTGGTGCCGTCGTCCTTCAGGTCGGCGAAGGAGGCGAGGAGCTGCTTGCCCGGCCAGGTGTAGCCGTTCACCTCCTGCAGGATGTTGAGCGCGCTCGGCTCGCGCCGCTCGCCGGGCTCCTCCTCGAAGTCCCAGCGCAGCGCCATGAACGGGTCCGTGAACGGCGCGGCGTCCGCCGCGCGCGGCTGCGGCGCGGGGTTGCCCCCCTGCTCCGCCCCGCCCTGTTCGCCCACCGGCGCGCCCGGGCGCCCCGCGGCGGCGGGCGCGCCGGCGGGCTGCCGGAGCCGCAGCGGGTTGGCCGCGTACATCTTCTTCAGCCGCAGCGCGAGGTGGTGCGTGAACCAGAGGTCGCTCCGGCAGTCGCCGGGCGCCTCCGCCGCCTTCTCGTGCCACTGCACGAGGCGCTGCGTGTTCGTGTAGCTCCCGTCGATCTCGGGCGTGGTCGTCGACGGGAGGAAGAACACCTCCGTCTGCACCGCCGACGGGTCGGCGACGTCGGGCGCCTTCCAGAACTCCGCCGTCTCGGTCATGAAGATGTCGCGCACCACCATCCACTCGCGCCGGGCGAGCCCGGCGCGCTGGTAGGTGGCGTTCTGCCCGCCCACGGCCGGGTTCTGGCCGATGGCCATGAAGCCCTTGATCACGCCGTCGTGCATGGCGGTGAACATCGGCATGTGCGAGTGGTCGCCGACGTTCTTCGGGAGGAACTCGTACCCCCAGTCGTTCTCCGCGGTCGCGTTGTCGCCGTACCACGCCTTGAGGAAGGACACGACGTACTTGCGGCCGTTCGCCCACCACCCCGTCGTCGGCATCTCGCGGCGGATGTAGCCGTCGAAGCTGTCGTGGTCGGCGATCTGCGCGCTGGGGGCGGGCAGGTAGCCGGGGAGCAGGTTGTAGAGCGTGGCCAGGTCCGTGGAGCCCTGGATCGTGGCGTGGCCGCGGAGCGCGAGGATGCCGCCGCCGGGGCGCCCGATGTTGCCGAGCAGCGCCTGGACGATCCCCGCCGTGCGGATGTACTGCACGCCGACCGTGTGCTGCGTCCAGCCGACGGCGTAGGCGAACGCCGTCGTCCGCTCGCGCCCCGAGTTGTCGCAGATCGTCTTCGCGACGCGCTCGAACTCCGCCGCCGTGCAGCCGCAGGTGGCGGCGACCATCTCCGGCGTGTAGCGCGCGTAGTGGCGCTCGAGGATGCGGAAGACGCAGCGCGGGTTGGCGAGCGTCGGGTCGGTGCGCGGCGGCGCCGACCGGTAGTCCACCCCCGGCTGCCCCTCCTTCGAGTGCGGCTCGTCGGCGGACTTGGCGATCCCCTGCTGCTCGGGGGACGCGCGCTCCGTGCCCGCGTACGCCCACGACGACGGGTCGTACGCCTTCTTCGCCGGGTCGAAGCCCGAGAAGAGCCCGTCGAGGTCCTCGGTGTCCTTGAACTTGTCGCTGACGATCGTGGACGCGTTGGTGTAGGCGAGGACGTACTCCTTGAACCAACGGTCGTGCTTGATGATGTAGTTGACCAGCCCGCCGAGGAAGGCGATGTCGGTGCCGGCGCGGATGGCGACGTGCTGGTTGGCCATCGCGCTCGTGCGCGTGAAGCGCGGGTCGACGTGGATCACCTGGCAGCCGCGCTCGCGCGCCTTCATCACCCAGCGGAAGCCCACCGGGTGACACTCGGCGAAGTTCGAGCCCATGATGAGGATGGCGTCGGCGTTCTGCATGTCCTGCTGGAACGTCGTCGCGCCACCCCTACCGAACGAGACCCCCAGACCGGGGACCGTGGAGCTGTGTCATATGCGCGCCTGGTTCTCGATGTAGACGCCGCCGAGGCCGCGCCAGAGCTTCGCGTGCGCGTAGTTCCACTCGTTGTCGAGCGTCGCGCCGCCGAGCGAGGCGATGCCGAGGGCGTTGTTGACCACCACCTCGCGGCTCGGCGAGCCGGTGGACGCGTCGCCGGGGATGGTCGTGGTGTGCTTGAACGTCGCGTCGCGCGTGCGCTTCACGCGCTCGGCGATCATGTCCATCGCGCGCTCGAGCTCGATCTCCTCCCAGGCCGTGGCGCCGGGGCGGCGGTAGAGCGCCTTCGTGCTGCGCTCCGGGTTCACCGTGAGCTGGTAGCTCGCCGCGCCCTTGGGGCAGAGGTTGCCGCGCGAGATCGGGGAGTCGGGGTTGCCCTCGACGTTCACCACCTTGCCGTCGCGCACGTGCACGAGCTGCCCGCAGCCGACGGCGCAGTAGGGGCAGACCGAGGGCACCGTGCGCGTGCCCTGGATCTTCCACGCGAGCGGCAGCGTTGCGGCGCGGAGGGGCGCGGGGTCGAGTCCGAGCGAGACGACGCCGCCGAGGGCGGCGCCGCCGGTGGCGAGGCCGGACTTCTTGAGGAACTGTCGACGGGAGAAACCGGACATGAGCTCCTTCGACGGAACGGGGGCGCGCGGCGCCGCGGGGGCGCCGCGTGGATCGCGCGGCGCCGGCGGCGGACGAGGGGGCGGCGCGCGCCGCGCGCCGCGCACACCGAGATGGTGCGACGTGGGGCGCGGTTCCGCAATTCCCTTACCGGCGCGCGCCGCGAGGTGCGAGCGCGCGCGGCCGCCGCGGCGACGCGCCTCGCGCGGACGACCGAGCGGGCGCCGCGTCACCTTGACAGGCCCTGACGCCGCCGGTAGTCTCGCGTCTGGCGGCGGCGTCAACCGCTCGACGGCCCCGAGCGCGCTCCGGAGAATCCCCCGGGCGCGCCCTTCCGCCACTCGTTCGGTCGGAGTCGCTCGACGCACTCGCAGTACCCGCGTTCCCGCAGGTCGTACGAACCCTAGCGGTACGGAGGATAGCACCCATGGCGGCGGATTTCTTCATTGGCGAGTCGCTCGTCGGCGACGGCAACGAGGTCGCGCACATCGACCTGATCATCGGCTCCAAGTCGGGCCCCGCGGGCTCGGCGTTCGTGAACGCCCTCACGAACAACAAGGACGGCTTCACGACGCTGCTCGCGGTCGTGACGCCCAACCTGCCGGCGAAGCCCGACACGATCATGTTCAACAAGGTCACGATCAAGGGCGCCGGGCAGGCCGTGCAGATGTTCGGGCCGGCGCAGGCCGCGGTGGCGCGCGCCGTCGTGGACTCGGTGGCCGAGGGGATCATCCCGCGCGACAAGGCCGACGACTACTGCGTGATGGTCGGCGTGTTCATCCACTGGGACGCGAAGGACGACAAGAAGATCTTCCAGTACAACTACCAGGCGACGAAGGAGTCGATCCAGCGCGCGCTGAACAACCGGCCGAGCGTGGCCGAGGTGCTCCAGAACGCGAAGGCCGCGCGTCACCCGTTCGCCAGCGGCGCCGAGGAGTCGATGGGCAGCGGCGGCGCGAAGCAGATGTCGGGCGCGAACCTGTAACGGCAGCAACGGGCGACGAGCGGCCAGCGATGGGGCCGGCCGCCTTCGGCGGGCTCCTCGCTGGCCGCTCGTCGCTGATGGTTCCTTCCGGAGGCGTACCCTGCGAAAGCTTCTCCTGCAGCTCGACTCGTCGCGCCACCCGAGCGCGTTCGACCAGGTGGTCGCCTACGACGGCGGCGCCGACGAGATCCTGAGCTACGGCGGCGTCGTCGAGGGCGACGTGCGCGACCTCGTGCACGGCGCGATCTTCACGCGCGGCCTCAAGGACCTCAGGAACACCGCCATCTTCATCGGCGGGTCGGACATGGCGGCGGGGGAGCGGCTGCTCGCCGCCGCCCGCGCGGCCTTCTTCGGCCCCTTCACCGTCTCGGTGCTGCTCGACTCGAACGGGTCGAACACCACGGCCGTGGCCGCCGTCGCCAAGGTGATCCAGACCGTGGGCGACGTCGCCGGCACGCGCGCGGTGGTCACCGCCGGCACCGGCCCCGTGGGGCAGCGCGTCGCCGGCCTGCTCGCGGCGCGCGGCGCCCAGGTGATCATCACGTCGCGCAAGCCGGAGGAGGGGGAGCACATCGCCGAGGCCACCGCGCAGCGGTTCGGCGGCTCGATCCACTCGGCGCTCATGCGCGACAGCTCGGGGGCCGCGGCGGTCCTCGAGGGGGCGCACATCCTCGTGAACGCGGGGCCGGCGGGGGTCGAGCTGGTGCCGCGCGCCGCGTGGGCGGGGCGCCCGGGGCTGCGCGTCGCCGTGGACCTCAACGCCGTGCCGCCGCTCGGCGTCGCCGGCATCGACGTGAACGACAACGGGGTCGAGCGCGAGGGCGTCACCGTCTTCGGCGCGCTCGGCGTGGGCGGGCTCAAGATGAAGGTGCACAAGGCGTGCATCGCGCGCCTGTTCCAGCGCAACGACCACGTCCTCGACGCCGAGACCATCTTTGACGTCGCGCAGACGCTGATGCCCGCGCCGGCCACCTAGACGGCGACCGCGGACCCGACCATGCGCGTCGTCGGCATCGACCCGGGGACCGTCAGCATCGACGTCTGCGCCCTGGACGACGGCCGCGTCACGCTCGACACCTCGCTGCCGACGACCGAGGCGCTCGCCGGCGCCAGCGCCTTCGTCGGCCTGCTCACCGACCTCGGGCCGGTGGCGCTGATCGCCGGGCCGTCGGGCTACGGCCTCCCCGTCACCGCCGCGCGCGACGCCACCGACGACGAGCTGCGCCTCGCCTACCTCGCCGCCGACGGCGAGGGCGGGGGGATCGGCGGGCTGCGCGCGCTCGCCCGGCAGCTCGGGCGGTCCGGGCTGCCGGTGGTGTTCACGCCGGGCGTCATCCACCTTCCCACCGTCCCCGCGCACCGCAAGGTGAACCGCGTGGACATGGGGACCGCCGACAAGGTGTGCGCGGCGGCGCTCGCGATCGCCGAGCAGTCGGAGCTGGCCGGCGGGGCGGTGCACGAGGTGTCGCTCGTCCTCCTCGAGCTCGGCGGCGCCTTCACGGCCGCGCTCGCCGTGGAGGGCGGGCAGATCGTGGACGGCGTCGGCGGCACCGCGGGGCCGCTCGGCGTGCGCGCCGCCGGCGCGCTCGACGGCGAGGTGGCCTTTCTCGCCGGCCGGGTGGACAAGCAGCTCCTGTTCGGCGGCGGCGGGGCGGCGATCCGCGGGGAGCAGCGCTCGATGGCGCCCGAGGCGCTCGCCGAGCCGCGCACGGCGCAGGAGCGGGTGGCGTGGGACGCGTACGTGGAGAGCGCGGTGAAGGGGGTGGCGACGATGCTCGTGAGCGTGCCCGCGCCGCGCGAGATCGTCCTCTCGGGGCGGATGGCGCGCGTGCCGCGGGTGCGCGAGGTGCTCGCCGAGCGGCTGGCGCGGCTCGCGCCGGGGACGCCGGTGCGCACCCTCGCCGGCTTCGCCCGCGTGGCCAAGGAGGCGGCGCAGGGCGCCGCGCTCATCGCCGACGGGCTGGCCGGCGGCCGGCACGAGCCGCTCGTCCGCACGTTAGGCATCCGCGAGGCGAGCGGCACGGTGCTCGACCACCTGCACGTCATCTCGCCGACCGCCGCGCGCCAGCGGCTGGGGATCGCGTGAGCGCGCCGGCGCGGGTGGTGATCGCGGGCCTCTCGGCGCGCGCCGCCGCGCAGTCCGCGGTGCGCGCCGGGTACGAGGTGGCGGCGGCGGACGCGTTCGGGGACCTGGACCTCGCCGCCTGCGCGTCGGTGATCCCCGTGCCGGGCGCGGGCGCGCGGCGCTACGCGGCGGGGGCGGCCGCGCGCGCGGCGAGCGCGGTGGAGGCCGACGCGGCGGCGTACGTGGGCGGCTTCGAGAACCACCCGCGCGCCGTCGAGCGGCTGGCCGCGGGGCGGACGCTGTGGGGAAACCCGGCGGCGGTGCTGCGGCGGGTGCGCGATCCGCTCGCGCTCGCGCGGGCGCTGCGGGCACGCGGGATCCGGGTGCCGGCGGTGGCAGTGGCGGCGGCGGCGGCGCGCCCCGAGGCCGTGCAGGGGCGGCGGGCGGGCGAGGCGCGGGCGGCGGGGCGGGAGGCGGTGTTGTCGGGGGCCGGCGCGGGAGCGGGGACGGGCACGGGGGGCCCCCCCCAACTACATGATGCCGCCGTCGCCGGCGCCGAGCCTCACCATCGCGTCGCCGTCGACACCGATCCGCGGCCGCGCGCCTGGCTCCTCAAGCGCCGCGCGTCCGGGGGCGGGCGCGGGGTGGCCGCGTGGGCGGCGGGCGACCCCGCGCCGCGCGGCGCCGTCCTGCAGGAGCGGATCGAGGGCGTGGCGGGATCCGTGGCGTTCGTGGCCGACGGGCGGCGCGCCGTCCCCTTCGCCCTCTCCCGGCAGCTGGTGGGCGAGCCCGAATTCGGCGCGAGCGGCTTCGTCTACTGCGGGAGCATCATCGCGGCGGCCGGCGACGCGCAGCTCGACCGTGACCGCGAGCTGTACGCCGCCGCGGCGGCGCTCGCCGACGCGGTGACGGACGCCTTCGCCCTCGTGGGCGTGAACGGCGTCGACTTCGTCGCGCGCGACGGCGTCCCCTTCCCCGTCGAGGTGAACCCGCGCTACTCCGCGTCCATGGAGCTGGCGGAGCGC
>Ga0307416_100002645_pt1 | contig 10367 bp, 8 predicted proteins | sample DK1Cmetagenome_2_FD_203821 | JGI IMG/M metagenome (GOLD analysis project Ga0307416, IMG submission 203821) | Maize rhizosphere microbial communities from greenhouse at UC Davis, California, United States - DK15-C-3 | ecosystem: Host-associated > Plants > Roots > Rhizosphere > Soil | place: USA...
AAGCGCGCGCCGCGGGACGTGACGAGGCGGCCGCCGGCCGGCGTGCGGCGGACGACGGCGCCGCGCTCGGCGAGCCGCACCGCGGCGCTCGCGATGAGCTGCTCGCGCTCGTCGTGCACGTAGACGACCTCGACGAAGTAGTCGAGGAGGACCTGTTTGAGGCGGTGGGCCTGGGCGAGCCAGGGGCCGTCGAGGTCCATCGGGACCGCCTCGAGCCCCTCGTCGGTGACGCGCTGCTCGACGAGGCTCTCGGCGCGGCAGGCGTAGGTCACCTGGTAGCCGCGCGACATGAGCGCCCGGCCGGCGACGGCGAACACCCGTGCCTCGCCCGACCACTCGCGGCCGGCGTGGAAGAAGAGGACACGCATTACGGAGCGTCCCTCATACCGGCACCTGCTCCACCCTCGTCCCCGCGTCCCGGAACTGGAGGCCGTGCAGGCGGGCGTAGGCGCCCCTGCGGGCGATGAGCTCGTCGTGCGTGCCGCGCTCGACGATTCGGCCGCGGTCGAGGACGATGATCTGGTCGGCGTGCTCGACGGTCGAGAGGCGGTGCGCAATGACGAACACCGTGCGGCCGGCGAGCAGGCGGTCGATCGCCTCCTGCACGAGCCGCTCGCTCTCCGTGTCGAGCGCCGACGTCGCCTCGTCGAGGATCAGGAGGGGCGGGTCCACGAGGAGGGCGCGGGCGATGGCGAGGCGCTGGCGCTGCCCCCCCGAGAGCCGCGTGCCGCGCTCGCCGAGCACCGTGTCGTAGCCCTCGGGCAGCTCGGAGATGAAGCGGTGGGCGTTGGCCGCCCGCGCCGCAGCGACGACCTGCTCGTCGGTGAAGCGGCCGGGCGAGCCGTAGGCGATGTTCGTCCGCACCGTGTCGTTGAACAACACCGTGTCCTGGCTGACGATGCCGGTGAGGGCGCGGAGCGCGTCGAGGCGAATCTCGCGCGTGTCCACGCCGTCGAGCAGGATGCGGCCGGCGGTCGGCTCGTAGAAGCGCGGGATGAGGTCCACGAGCGTGCTCTTTCCCGCCCCGCTCGGCCCGACGAGGGCGACGACGTCGCCCTTGCGCGCCTCGAACGAGACGTGTGACAGCACCGGCTCGGCGTTCGGCGCGCTGCCGTCGTAGGAGAAGCTGACGTCGTCGAAGACGAGCGAGCGGTCGAAGCGGGCCGGCGAGATCGTGCCGCGGTCGAGCTGTGTCTCGTCCGGCGCGTCGAGGATCTCGAAGACGCGCTCGGCGGAGGCGAGCGACTGCTGCGCGCTGGTCGGAATCTGCGAGAGCTGCTTGAGCGGCTGGAGGAGCCGCATGACGTAGAGCAGGAAGGCGATGAGGTCGGCGCCGGCCATCGCGCCCTCGACGAGGACGAGGCGGGCGCCGATCCAGAGGATCAGCACGGCGACCGACGTGCCGACGACCTCGGTGATCGGCTGGGCGAGGTAGGCGATGCGGGTCACGCGGACCATGCCCCGCGAGACGCTGGCGCTGGCGTCGGTGAAGCGCCGCTCCTCGTACCCCTCGGCGCCGAACGACTTGACCAGACGGACGCCGCTCACCGACTCCTGGACGACGCTCGTCATCTCCCCCATCTGGTTGTTGAGCCGCCGGTAGCCCTTGCGCAGCCGCTTGAGGAGCGGCTGGAGGGCGACGAGGAGGAGGGGGGCGACGACGAGCGCCCAGAAGGTCAGGCGCGGGGAGATGCCGACGAGGAAGGCGACGTAGCTGACGACGAGCGCGGCACTCTGCAGCGACTGGGTGACGACCTGGGTGATGATTGCCTTCGTCTGCGCCGTGTCGGTGAGGACGCGGGTCATGATCTGCCCCGCCTTGGTGCGCGCGAAGTAGCCGAGCGGGAGGCGCGTGAGGTGGCGGTAGACGGCGTCGCGGATGTCGCGCGTGACGTACTCCTGGAGCTGCGCGCCGAGCTGTCCGCTGAACCAGACGAGGACGTTCTTCGCGGTGACGGTGGCGAGCATGATGAGGATCACGTTGCGCAGTGATCCCATCTTGTCGGCCGGGTCGAGCAGGAGGCCGATCGTGCGGTGCAGCAGCTCGGCGACCCAGCCGTCCCGGATGGGGAGGGCGGGCTGGTCGAAGAGCGTGTTCAGGAAGGGGATGAGGAGCGCGAACGAGAAGGCGTCGAGCAGCGCGGCGCCGATGTTGCTCGCGATCGTCGCCGCCATCCGCCAGGAGTGCGGGCGGAGGAAGCGCAACAGTCTACGGTACATCGCGGGGCGACTGGGATGCTGGCTTGCATGCCACGCGTGCGATCCCGCGGAGCGTGGACCGTGGAGGGTGGAGGGAGCCCCGCACGCTTCCCCGATGCTCCCTCGACGCTCCACGGTCCACGGTCACCTTCCCGGCGCTCATTTGGGTGTGAGCAGCGCGAGGGGCAGGATGCACTCCTCCGGCGTCACGCCGCCGTGGAGGAAAGAGCCGCGGTAGCGGCTCTGGTACTCGCGCAGCTTGGTCGGGTAGACGAAGAAGGTGTCGCCGGTGGCGAGCAGCGTGTTGCCGCCGAGGCCGCGGCGCGGCAGGCGGAGCGCGTCCTCGTTCGGGAAGAGCAGCGCGTGCTCGGCGCGCTCGGCGCGGAGGTCCTCGCCGAACTTGTAGCGCAGGTTGGCCGTCGCGTCGCGCTTCGCGAAGACGGTCGCCGGCGTCTGACAGTGGATGGAGCCGTGGTCGCTGGTGATGACGACCGAGATCTTGCGGCGCGCGGCCTCCTTGAGGACGGAGAGGAGCGCCGAGCGGCGGAACCACTGCACGGTGAGCTGGCGCAGGGCGATCTCGTCGCGCGCCACCTCGTAGAGGATCGCCGACTCGCTGCGTCCGTGGGTCAGGAGGTCGATGAAGTTGAAGACGAACGCGCTGACGCCCTCGTGGCCGATCGAGCCCCCGAGGTGGCGCTCGAGATCGTCGGAGTCGGCGGCGGTCGAGATCTTGGCGTAGCGTACGGGAACGGAGTGCCCCATCTCCTTGAGGTGCAGCTCGAGGAGCTCGCGCTCGTGGGCGTTGAGCGTCTCGTCCTCGCGCTCGCCCCAGAGGTCGGGGAGGCGGGCCGCGATCTCGCCCGGGAAGAGGCCGCTGAAGAGCGCGTTGCGGGAGTACGGCGTGGCGGTCGGGAGGACCGCGAAGTAGTGCGTCGTCTCGACCTCGAACAGCGGGGCGAGTAGCGGCTCGATCGCGAGCCACTGGTCGAGGCGGAGGCAGTCCACGACGATGAAGACCGCCTTGGCGTCGCGGCGAAGCACCGGGAGGACGAACTCCTCGACGACGTCGATCGAGAGCGGCGGACGCTCCCCCTCGAGATGCGCGAGCCACGCGGGATAGGCCTGCTGCATGAAGCGCGCGAACTCGCGGTGCATGTCGGCGTAGAGGCCGCGCAGCGACTCGTAAAGTCCCATCTCGCCGGCCGCGGCGAGGTCCACGTCCCAGCGCATGAGCTCCGTGTAGCGCTCGACCCAGCCGCGCCAGTCGAGGGGGCTCTGGCGTTCCAGCTCGATCGCCCGGAAGCGCTCGACGAAGGCGCGCGCGAGCGCCTGCTGGCGGATGCGCGGCCCCTCGAGGATGCGGGTGATGGCCGTCAGCACCTGGCGCGGGTTGACCGGCTTGACGAGGTAGTCGCGGACGTTGGCGCCGAGCGCCTCGCGCAGCGTCGCGTCGTCCTCGCTCTTCGTGACGACGACGACGGGGAGGTTCGGCGCGAGCTCCTTGAAGTCGCGCAGCGAGTCGAGCCCGCGCCGCCCGGGCATCTGCTCGTCGAGCAGCATGACGTCGAACGACCGCCCGCGCAGCATCTCGAGGGCGTCGTCCGCGTTGCTGGCCCAGGCCACCTCGTAGCCCTTCTCGGCGAGGAAGATACGGTGCGACTCGAGCAGCTCGACCTCGTCGTCTACCCAGAGGACGGACTTCGGGTTAGGGGCCATGGCGTGAAGTTAGCGCCGGGCGAGGGGCCGGGGGAGTCGGCGCGTGGTGTGCGGGGCGCGGAACCGCGAGCGGCCGCATCTCGCGCCCCGCATCCGCTTGCCCGCCTCCTCGCCGCCGCCCTAATTACCGCCGCATGACTATCGACCCCTCGCCCGCCGCCGGCCGCGCCGCCGTGCCGCGCGTGCGGAGCGACGCGGCGTCGCCGCTCGAGCGCGTGCTGGCCCGCCTCGACGCGACCGCCGACGAGGCCGCGGCCGGCGGCGGGAGCGTGGTCGCCGACGACACGGTGCCGACCGGCTTCGCGAGCCTCGACAAGCTGCTCGGCGGCGGGCTGCGCGCCGGCGACCTGATCGTGCTCGGCGGGGACGTCGGGAGCGGGAAGTCAGCACTCGCGCTCGCCGTCGCGCTGCGCGCCGCGCAGGCGCGCGACGGCGCCGTCGTCGCCTTCCTCTCCGGCGAGATGACGGTGGACCGCGTCGCCGAACGCGCGCTGGCGATCGAGGGGCGTGCGCGGATCGACGACTTGCGGCAGGGCAGGCTCGCCGACGCGGCGCGGGCCGACGCCGGCGCGGCGGCGCACCGCCTGCGCGACAGCGCGCTCATCCTCGACCGCCTCCCGGGCGGCGGGGCTGAGGCGCTCGCCGAGTCGCTGCGACGCACGCTCGACCTGCAGCTCGCGGTGGTGGACCCGCTGGAGGCGCTCGCGGTCGGAGCCCGGGGGCGTGGCGAGGAGCTGGCGGCGGCGGCGGTGCGGCTCAAGGAGCTCGCCCTCGAGCTCAACGCGGCCATCCTCGTCACGGCGCAGCTCCCCGCCCTGTCGCGCGACCGGCCCGACCTGCGCCCGCGGCTCGACGACTTCGGCGCGCTCGGCGCCGTGAAGCACCACGCCGACGTCGTCCTCGGCCTCTACCGCGAGGAGATGTACGACCCGGGACGGGGCGTGGAGGGCGCGACCGAGCTCCTCGCGCTCAAGAACCGCAATGGGCCCACGGGCTATGTGGACCTGTACTTCTACCAGCAGTGGATGCGGTTCGAGGACATGCTCGATCCCGAGCGGTAGGGCGGGGAAAGCTCGCGCCCGAGCACCCGCTTCGGTTCGACTTCACGCGCTGACGATCGGAGGCACGCGCGAGCGGCCCCGCGACGGACCGATCGGTCCGTCGCGGGGCCGCTCGGCGTCCGCCGCGGCGAGTTGTTCGGCCGGCTCGCTTCGGGCTATATTCTGGCGGCGCTCCGGCGCCCCTTCCCACCCGTCGCACCCCGCCTCGCACCGCCCGAGCGTCCCATGGCCGGCCACAGCAAATGGAAGCAGATCAAGCACTACAAGGCCGCGACCGACGCCAAGCGCGGCGCCATGTTCACGAAGCTGATCCGCGAGATCACGGTCGCCGCCAAGGCCGGCGGCGGTGACCCGGCCGGCAACCCGCGACTGCGGACGGCGATCGACGCGGCGAAGGCGGCCTCGATGCCGAAGGAGAACATCGAGCGGGCGGTGAAGAAGGGAACGGGCGAGCTGGAGGGGGTGGACTACGTCGAGGTCCTGTACGAGGCCTACGGCCCGGGCGGGATCGCGCTCATGATCCAGGCGCTGACCGACAACCCGACGCGCACCGTGGCCGAGGTGCGGCACAAGCTGTCGCGCGGCGGCGGCAACCTCGGCGCCACGAACTCGGTCGCCTGGATGTTCGACCGGAAGGGGCAGCTCTACCTGGACGCGGCGGGGCGCGACGAGGACGCGGCGATGGAAGCTGCGCTCGAGGCCGGCGCGGAGGACTTCGGCCGCGACGGCGACCAGTACGTCGTGACGACCGACCCGTCGCAGCTGCACGCGGTCAGGGACGCGCTGCAGGCGAAGGGGTTCGCGGCCGCCGAGGCGGCGATCGAGTGGATCCCCCGCAACACGGTGCGCGTCGAAGGCAAGGACGCGGAGTCGCTCGTCAAGCTGCTCGAGGCGCTCGAGGACCTCGACGACGTGCAGAAGGTCGAAGGGAACTTCGACATCCCGGAAGACGCGATGGCAGGGGCGTGACGCGCCAGTCGGACTCATGATCGTCCTCGGCATCGACCCCGGTACCGCCACGACGGGCTACGGCGTGGTGCGCAGCACCGGGCCGGGGCTGGCGACGCTCGTCGAGTGCGGCGTGATCCGCACGAAGGCGCGCGATCCGCTGCCGGCGCGGCTGCTCGAAATTCACGAGGGGGTGAACGAGCTGATCGTCCGCCACCGCCCCGACGCGCTCTCGGTGGAGGACGTCTTCTACGCCAAGAACGTCCGCACCACGGTGGTGCTCGGCCATGCGCGCGGGGTCATCCTGCTCGCCGGCGCGCAGGCGGGGATCGAGGTCCACGAGTTTCCGCCGGCGGAGATCAAGAAGGCGGTCGTCGGCACCGGCGTGGCGACGAAGGAGCAGGTGCAGTTCATGCTCACCCGCCTGCTCCGCCTCAAGGCCGTCCCCCAGCCCTCGGATGCCGCCGACGGCGTCGCCGCGGCGCTGACCTACTGCCTCGGCGCGCGGCTCCCGAAGATCGGGGCGTTGGTGCCGCCGCTGCGTCGGATTCGGAGCTGAGTTGGAACGCAGGGCGCGGTGTGCGTGGCGCGGAGGACTACCCCTTCCTGTCATCCCGAGGGCGCAGCCCGAGGGATCGCCGTACGCGTAAAGCGGTCCCTCGCTGGCGCTCGGGACGACCGGTCGGCACACCGCGCCCGTACGCCGTGTCTCGCGCACCCGCCCTCGATAAACGGAACTCGCACGTATGATCTCCCAGATCGCCGGCACGCTCGCCGCGAAGGACCTCGACCGCGTCGAGGTGATGACGGCGGGCGGGGTGGGCTACGAGCTCGTCATCCCGCTCGGCGTCTACGAGACGCTGCCGAAGGAGGGCGAGCGCGTCACGCTCGCCACGCACCTCGTCGTCAAGGAGGACGGCTGGCAGCTCTACGGCTTCCGGAACGCCTTCGAGCGCCGCGTCTTCCAGCGGGTGCTGGCGGCGAAGGGCGTCGGGCCGGCGCTCGCCATCGGCCTGCTCTCGACGCTGACCGCCGAGCGGCTCGTGCGGGCGATCGTGGACCGCGACGTGGCGACGCTGCAGAGCGTGCCGCGCGTTGGCAGGAAGAAGGCCGAGCAGCTGATCCTCGACCTCGCCGACAAGATGCAGGAAGTCGGCAGCGGCCCGTCGGCGGACGGCACCGGCGGCCGCCGTCCCGAGGGGACGAACGCCGAGGACGCGATCCGCGCCCTCGTCTCGCTCGGCTACACGACGAGCGACGCCGAGAAGGCCGTCCGCGCCGCGATCGACGGCGGGGCGAAGGGCGTCGGGGCGCCCGAGCTGATCCGGGCGGCATTGGCGAAGATCGGTGGCAGGTAAGGCTCCCGGCGGGCGGGGCGCGGGGCGCAGTGTGCGGGGCGCGGGCGCGCCTTGACGGCGCCGACGCGACGTTGTCTCTTCGCCGAGCAGCCGTTCCGCGCCCCGCGCCCCGTACACCGCGCCCCGTTTTCATGACTTCCAAGCGCACCGCCACGTTCACCGAGTCGGTCATCCGCGAGATGACGCGCGTCGCCCAGCAACACGGGGCGATCAACCTCGCGCAGGGCTTTCCCGACTTCCCGATGCCGGGACCGATGAAGGACGCGGCGTGCGCCGCGATCCACGGCGACGTCAACCAGTACGCGATCACCTGGGGCTCGCCGCCGCTGCGGCTCGCGCTGGCCGAGAAGTACCGGCGGTGGTACGAGATGGAGGTGGATCCCGACCGCGAGATCACCGTCACGTGCGGCGCGACGGAGGCGATGGCGGCGACCTTTCTCGCGCTCCTCGACCCGGGGGACGAGGTCGTCGTCCTCGAGCCGTTCTACGAGAACTACGGCCCCGACGCGATCCTCGCCGACGCGAAGCCGGTCTTCGTGCCGCTCGAGGCGCCGGACTGGCGGCTCGACCCCGCTCGGCTGCGCGCGGCGTTCACCGAGCGGACGCGGGCGATCATCGTCAACACGCCGCACAACCCGACGGGGCGCGTGTTGACGCGCGACGAGATCTCGCTCGTCGCCTCACTGTGCATCGAGCACGACGTGTGGGCGGTGACGGACGAGATCTACGAGCACATCCGCTACGCGGGGAACCACCACCCGATCGCGACGTGGCCGGGGATGCGCGAGCGCACGGTGACGATCTCCGGGCTCTCGAAGACGTTCAGCTGCACGGGCTGGCGGCTCGGCTACGCGATCGCGCCGGAGCGGGAGACGCGGGCGATCCGCAAGGTCCACGACTTCCTGACGGTCGGCGCGCCGGCGCCGCTGCAGGCGGCGGGGGCGGTAGGGATGGCGTTCGACGCCGACTACTACAACCACCTCGCGCTCGATTACCGGGCGCGGCGCGACCTGCTGTGCGGCGCGCTCGCCGAGGCCGGATTCAAGTTCTCGGTGCCGGAGGGGGCGTACTACGTGCTGGCCGACTTCTCGGCGCTGAGCGACGACGACGACGCGACGTTCGCACGCTGGCTGGCGAGCGACGTGGGCGTGGCGACGGTGCCGGGGTCGAGCTTCTACCACGACCGCGCGCTCGGCCGGTCGCTCGTGCGATTCGCCTTCTGCAAGCAGCTGGAGACGCTGGAGCGGGCGGCGGAGCGGCTGGCCGGGGTCCAGGCGCGCGTCTGACGAGTGCGCGGCGCCAGCCGCGCGGCGGCGTTCGACGCGGCCAGCGGCGGCGCGCACGGTCCTCGCGTCCCCGAGCGGGGAGCCGGGGCGCGAGAGGCGCGCCCGCGCGTTCGTCTCGTGGTGAGGAAGGTCCGAGGTGAGGTGGTCTTACAAGATCGCGCGCGTGGCGGGGATCGACGTGTACGTGCACGCGACATTCCTGCTCCTGCTCGCCTGGGTGGGCTTCGACGCCTACCGGGGCGGCGGGCTCCCGGCGGCGGTGCGCGGGGTGGGCTTCATCCTCGCCGTCTTTCTGATCGTCGTGCTGCACGAGTACGGGCACGCCCTCACCGCGCGGCGCTACGGCATTCCGACGAAAGACATCACGCTGCTCCCGATCGGCGGCGTGGCGCGGCTGCAGGAGATGCCCAAGGAGCCGCGGCAGGAGCTGGCGATCGCGCTTGCCGGCCCGGCGGTGAACGTCGTGCTGGCACTGCTGCTCTACGGCGTGTTGGCGGCGACGGGCGCGCCGCGCGAGGCGCCCGAGCTGGCGACCGCCGACGGCCGCTTCGTCGGCGGCCCGCTGCTCGCCCAGCTCCTCCGCATCAACGTCTGGCTGGCGGCGTTCAACATGATCCCCGCCTTCCCGATGGACGGCGGGCGCGTGCTGCGGGCGCTGCTCGCCATGCGCAGCGGCGACTACGCGCAGGCGACGGCGCAGGCGGCGCGCGTCGGGCGGTTCTTCGCGCTCCTCTTCGGGATCGTCGGCCTGTTCGTCCTCAACGCGCCGATGCTCGTCCTGATCGCCCTCTTCGTGTGGCTCGGCGCGGCGGGGGAGGCGGCGAGCGTCTCGCAAGCGGCGGTGCTCGAAGGGGTGCCGATCCAGCGCGTGATGATCACCGACCTACGCACGCTCTCTCCCGCCGACCCGCTGTCGCGGGCGATCGAGTACGTCCTCGCCGGCTTCCAGCAGGACTTCCCCGTCGTCGAGCAGGGGGCAGTGGTCGGCGTCCTCACCCGCTCGGTGCTCCTCCAGGCGCTCGGCCAGCGCCCGCCCTCGACGCCGGTCGGCGACGTGATGCACCGCGAGTTCATGGTCGCCGACCCGGCCGAGCCGGTCGAGGCGGCGCTGGCCCGCCTGCGCTCCTGCGGCTGCCAGTCGCTCCCCGTCGTCCGCGGCCGGCAGCTGCTCGGCGTACTGACGCTGGAGAACGTGGGGGAGTACATGATGATCCAGGGGGCGATGGGGGGGCGGAAAGGATAGACGCACGCGACCCGCGAGGCGGGTCCCCGATGCCGGGCCCCTGAGGTTGCCCGGTCGGGCGGGTGGTCGTGCCCGGTGCCCGGTGCCTGGGGCGGACCGACATCGCGGCCGATCCGCATCAGGTACCCGGTACCTGGCACGACCGACCCACGGTGCCAGGCTGACTCGGGGACTCGGCATCGGGGCCGGGCTTATCTTCGGCTCTTGTTCGGGATATCTTTCAGGCTGTCTGAAGCCCGCTTGGACTCCACCCCCTCGCCTGGTACTGTGTAGCAATGTCGCGCGCCGAGATCACGACCCCCGAAGTCCTCGACGAGGAATCCGTCGTCGAGCTGTCGCTCCGCCCGCAACGGCTCGCCGAGTTCATCGGCCAGCCGCGCGTGAAGGAGAGCCTGCGCATCTACATCGACGCCGCGCTCGCCCGCCGGGAGCCGCTCGACCACACGCTCTTCTTCGGCCCGCCCGGGCTCGGCAAGACGACGCTCGCCGAGCTGATCGCGCGCGAGCTCGGCGTCAACATCCGGACGACGTCGGGGCCGGCACTGGAGAAGCC
>Ga0307416_100002646_pt1 | contig 10365 bp, 7 predicted proteins | sample DK1Cmetagenome_2_FD_203821 | JGI IMG/M metagenome (GOLD analysis project Ga0307416, IMG submission 203821) | Maize rhizosphere microbial communities from greenhouse at UC Davis, California, United States - DK15-C-3 | ecosystem: Host-associated > Plants > Roots > Rhizosphere > Soil | place: USA...
CTCCCTCCCTTCCTGCCGCAGTTGACGTAGACGCCGGTCTCGCGCGGGTCCCGTGACACTGACCGCGTCAATCCCAGCGGCTGGCCGCGGTCAACGGCCCGAGTCCAGGAGGGCGACGACCGTGAGGGTCGTCCGCCCGGTCCGGGCATAGCCCGCCGACGCACGGTCTGCCCCCGCGCGGTGATGTCTCAGCTCGGCCGGCCGCTGCTCATACTTGCCCTCCTCGTCGGGCTTGCCGTTCGGCCTCGCAACGCCGCCGCGACCGCCGGCACGCTCGCAGCCGCCTGATTCGTCACAAGCAAGGAGAACGCATGCAGATCACCCGGAACTCGATCGAGACGATGACCGGGCCAAGCGACTGGTTCACGGGCACGGTCTACGTCGACACCGTCGCTACGGCATCAGCGCCGTCCCGCCTGCAGGCCGCCAGCGTCCACTTCACGCCAGGGGCTCGAACCGCGTGGCACACCCACCCCTGCGGCCAGACCATCTACGTCACCGAGGGGATCGGCCGCTGCCAGCGCCGCGGCGGTCCGACCGAGGTGATCCGCCCCGGCGACCGCGTGTACTTCGAGCCCGACGAGGCTCACTGGCACGGCGCCGCCCCGGATCGCTTCATGACCCACCTCGCCATGCAAGAAGTCGACGACCAGGGCAGCCCTGTCACGTGGGGCGAGCACGTCACCGACGAGGAGTACGACGCCGGCCCGGCGTCGTAGGCGGCTGGTCCGGTTCGGTAGAAAGGTCCCCGGCCTGCCGCTTCCTGCGGCCGGGCGACCCGATGGAGGTGGTGTGTGGCTCGGATCGAGCCGATTGCGATGGAGCAGGCACAGGGCAAGGCGCGCGAGCTGCTCGACGAGCTGGTCGAGCGCGGCGGCGAGCCGGGGCCGATGGTGCGCGCGATGGCCAACGCGCCCGCCCTGCTGCGTGGCTACCTCGACCTCACGCGCGCCATGAAACGGAGCCACGTCGACCGTCGCATCACGGAGCGGATCAACCTGGCCGTGCACGAGTGGCTCAGCTGTGACTACTGCCTCGTCGCGCACACGCTTGCCGCCCGCCAGCTCGGGGTGCCGGAGAGTGAGATCCAATTGGCGCGCCAGGGCACGTCGAGCGATCCCGCGATCGCCGCGATCGTCGCGTTCGCGCAGCAGGTGCTCGCCGCGCCGGCCGAGATCGGCGACGCCGACTTCGAGCGCCTGCGAGCACTCGGTTACCGCGAAGAGCAGATCGCGGAGGTGGCGGGGCTCGTTGCGCTGCAGCTGCTGACCGGAGCCTTCAACCTGATCGCAGGCATACGTGCGCCGGCGGCGGCACTCCGGGAGATGACCCCGCCCAGCGGCGGCTAGCCGGCGTCGACAGTCGCGATGATGGTCAGCGCGCGCGGATCAGATCGAGGCGCGGCTGTCGGCGATCCGCCGGCGAAGTACGTCAAACGGCTGACACTCAAGCCTCGGGACTCTTCCGGAGCTCGTACGCTCGGCTGGACTGGAGAGACAGAGGAGGACACGTGACCTCGATGGATCACTTCCCGACCGAGACCGCTGGTCTGCCGGCGGCGGGCCGTCCCGAGGTGGCTGAATTGGCTCAGGGCGAGACGTTCGCGCTGAGCATCGCTCCCGTGACCAAGCAGATCGGCGATGCGACGGTGCGCATGCTGGCCTACAACGGGTCGATCCCGGGGCCCACCCTGAAGGTGCGGGAGGGCTCCGAGGTCTTCGTCGAGATCGAGAACCGGGGCGACCATGACACGACCGTGCACTGGCACGGCCTGCGCCTCGAGAACCGGTACGACGGCACGCACGAGACGCAGGCGCTGATCCCGGTCGGCGGCCGGTTCACGGCCCGAGTCTCGTTCCCGGACCCGGGTGTCTACTGGTATCACCCGCACGTCCGCGAGGACTACGGGCAGGAGCTGGGCCTCTACGGCAACGTGCTCGTGGAGCCCGCCGATCCGGACTACTGGGCACCGGTGAACCGCGAGGTCGCGCTGACGCTCGACGACATCCTGCTCGAGGACGGCAAGGTGGCGCCGTTCAGCCGCAGCGAGACGAACTACGCGGCGATGGGCCGCTTCGGCGACGTCCTGCTGATCTCGGGCGAGCCCGAGCTCTCGCTGACGGCGGATCGCGGCGAGGCCGTCCGGTTCTTCCTCACCAACACGGCGAACACGCGCGTGTTCAAGGTGGCGCTGCCGGGCGCGCGGATGAAGCTGGTCGGCGGCGACAGTGGCCGGTACGAGCACGAGGAGCTCGTCGAGGAGGTGGTCCTGGCGCCCTCGGAGCGCGCCGTCGTCGACGTGCTCTTCCCATCGGCCGGCCGCCTGACTCTCGAGCACCGGACGCCGGACCGGACCTATCCGCTTGCCACGATCGACGTGTCGGACCGGTCGGCGTCGCCGGCGCTCGCCGAGCAGTTCGACGTGCTGCGCACGGCGCCGGAGCTGCTCGCCGAGCGCGAGCGGCTCGCCCAGTACCTGGAGGCGGAGCCGGACAAGACGCTCGCCTTCATCGCCGAGATGGACTTCGATGCGCCGGCCGAGGGGCCTGTGGTCTACAGCTGCCCGATGCATCCGAAGGTGGTCACGGAGGAACCGAGTCACTGCCCGCAATGCGGGATGAAGCTGATGCCGGCGGCGACGACGTACACCTGTCCCATGCATCCGGAGGTCGTCAGCGAGGAGCCGGGACGCTGCCCGGACTGTGGGATGAAGCTGCTGCCGTCGCAGCTCGTCAGTTCGGCGGCGGCGGGCTCGCACGAGCACGGCCATCACCACCACGGCGAAGCGCACGAGCACGACCATCACGACCACGGGCACGAGGCCGCCGGCGGCATCGAGTGGGAGGACGACATGGTCGACGTCAACCGGTTGACGACGCCGGCGAACATGCGCTGGAAGATCGTCGACCGGTCCACGGGCGCCGAGAACCGCGCGATCGAGTGGAAGCTCCGGGTAGGCGACCGCGTGAAGGTCCGCCTGGTGAACGAGATGGACTCCGACCACCCGATGCACCACCCGTTCCACGTCCACGGCGCCGGCCGGTTCCTGACCCTGGCTCGCAACGGCGAGGTCGAGCCGAACCTGGTCTGGAGCGACACGGTGCTGGTCAGGACCGGGGAGACCGTCGACATCCTCCTCGACGTCACGAACGTGGGGCGCTGGATGGCGCACTGCCACATCGCCGAGCACCACGAGAGCGGGATGATGTTCAGCTTCGAGGTGACGGCATGACCACCCGCCGCGACGTCGTCGTCGTCGGGGGAGGCCAGGCCGGCCTCGCGATCGGTCACCTGCTCGCCGAACAGGGGCGCGACTTCACGATCCTCGAAGCCGCCGCCGCCCCGGCCGCCGCGTGGCGCGAGCGCTGGGACTCGCTGGTCCTCTTCACGCCCGTGCGCTACGACAGCCTGCCGGGCAAGCCGTTCCCCGGCGACCCCGACCACTATCCGACGCGCGACGAGGTCGTGGCCTACCTGGAGGAGTACGCGCGCGACCTTCCGGTCGAGCTCAACAGCCGCGTCACCGCCGTCCGCCAGGCGGGCGACGGCTACGTCGTCGAGCTCGAGGACCGGTCGTACGAGGCGGATCAGGTGGTGATCGCCACCGGCCCGTTCGAGGTTCCGGTGATCCCGGCGATCGCGAGCGGGCTGGACCCGGAGGTCGTCCAGCTCCACAGCAGCGAGTACCGCAACCCGGACGGGCTCCCGTCGGGACGGGTGCTCGTGGTCGGCGGTGGCAACACGGGGTTTCAGATCGCCGAGGAGCTCGTGGCTTCGCGCGAGGTGCATCTCGCGATCGGCTCGCGCCAGACCCCGCTGCCGCAGCGCATCCTGGGCCGCGACCTGTTTCGCTACCTCGAGGCAGCGGGCCTGATGCGCAAGTCGGTGGAGACGCGGCTCGGGTCGCGGCTGCAGCACCGCGAGACGCTGATCGGCTCGACCCCGCGCGGCCTACGCCGCCGCGGGGTGAGCCTGCATCCCCGCGCCGTCGGGGCGTCCGATTCCGAGGTGACGTTCAGCGACGGCGAGCGCCTGTCGGTCGACGCCGTCGTCTGGGCCACGGGCTACCGGGTCGACCACTCGTGGCTCGACGTCCCGATATTCGAGGAGAGCGGGCGCGCGCGCCACCGCCGCGGCGTCACGTCCGCGCCCGGGTTGTACTTCCTCGGCCTGCAGTGGCAGTACACCAGGGGCTCGGCGCTGCTCGGCTGGGTCAACGACGACGCGCGCCACATCGCGGAGCAGATCGCCGCCCATCAGCGGACGAAGGCGGCGCGCGTCGCCGCTTGACGTGTCGCCTCCGCCGGTCACTGTGTGAGCGGCCGGCACGACCCTCGTGCGCTTCGAGCACTACGCCCACCGAGTCGTGGCGCGTCGGTGCTAGCCCTCGGCCGATCCCTGACATCGGAACCGATTCGGGTAGGCTCGGCCGAGGGTGAGCATGGCCGTCCTCACCGGTCCGGTCGTCGGGCGCAACGTCGAGCTCGGAGAGTTCGACGAGATGCTGGGCGCGCTCGCGAATCGGGCGTCCGCCTGCGTTGCAATCGAGGGCGAGCCGGGCATCGGCAAGACCAGGCTGCTGTCCGAGCTCGCCCGCCGCGCGGAGGAGAACGGGTGCCTAGTGGTCACAGGCGCGGCGGCCGAGTTCGAGCGCGATCTTCCTTTCGGCGTCTGGGCCGACGCGCTGGATGCCTACGTCGCCTCGCGGGCGCTCGAGCTGCGGGCCGGATGGTCCCCGGACCTCGTGCTCGAGCTCGGGGAGATCCTTCCCTCGCTGCGTTCCCCAAGCCTCGGGCGCCGGGAATCGGTGGCCGACGAGCGCTACCGCAGCCACCGGGCGATCCGCACGCTGCTCGAGCTACTGGCTGCGGAGCGTCCGCTCGTGCTCGTGTTTGACGACCTGCACTGGAGCGACGACGCATCGATCGAGCTGATCTCAGCCCTGCTGCGGCGCAGCCCCGATGCGCCGATCCTCTTCGCGCTCGCCTTCCGCTCGAGCCAGGCGCCTAGCCGCCTGTCCGCCGCGCTCGCGGTGCCCTCGGCCCGCCGGATCAAGCTCAGCGAGCTCAGCGAGAATCAGGCGGAGGAGCTGCTGCGCGAGCTCGAACCCCGAGCGGTCGCCGCGATCTATCGCCACAGCGGCGGCAACCCGTTCTACCTCGAGCAGCTGGCGCGCGGCGGCGAGGACGCATGGCGTCCCGAAGCGCCGGGCGGCAACGGAACGCGCACCGGGGTTCCCGTCGCCGTCGCAGCGTCGCTCGCCGAGGAGCTCGCCTCCCTGTCGGCTGAGCAGCGCGCGCTGCTGGACGCCGCCGCGGTCGCCGGCGACCCCTTCGAGCCACACCTCGCGGCCGCGATTGCCGAGCTGTCGGCGCCTGACGGGCTCGCCGCGCTCGATGCGCTCCTGGGGCTGGATCTCGTGCGCCCCACCGCGGTGTCGCGGCGCTTTGTCTTCCGCCACCCGCTCGTGCGCCGCGCGGTCATCGAGTCGGCGCCGGGTGGCTGGAGACTTGCGGCTCACGCGCGCGCCGCGGCCGCGCTGACGGCGCGCGGCGCCGAAGCTCCCGAGTGCGCCCACCACGTCGAGCAGTTCGCCAGCCCAGGCGATGAGAAGGCCATCGCACTGCTCTTGCACGCCGCCGTGACGACCGCGCCGCGGGCTCCGGCCGCGGCTGCCCACTGGTTCGAAGCGGCGCTGCGGCTGGTGCCGGCAGACGACCGCGAGCGGCAGGTCGACGTACGGGTCGGTCTCGCGCGGACGCTGCGCTCGCTGGGCGAGCTCGAACGCTGCCGCGAGGTACTGCTGGCTGCCCTGGAACTGCTTCCCGCTGACGCGCTGGCGCGCCGGGTCGAGCTGACCGCGCACTGCGCGGCGATCGAGCACTGGCTGGGTCGACACGACGAGGCCCACCGCCGCCTTGCGCGGGCGTGGGAGGAACTGTCCGATCGCTCGACGTCAGCGGCGGCGGCGCTGCAGATCGAGCTGGCAGTGGACGGCCTCTACGAGCTCGACTTCGAGCACTCGGTGGCGATGGGCCGCGGCGCACTGGAGGCGTCGCGGGAGACAGGCGACCGCGTGCTCACAGCGACGGCCGCGTCGGCGCTGGCTCTCGGCGAGGCCGCCGCGGGGCAGATCGGCCCGGCGCGCGAGCACCGCGAGGAGGCGCTTGCGCTCGTCGGGCGGCTGTCCGACGCCGAGCTGGCCCCCCGGTTGGAGACGCTGTACTACCTCGGCTGGGCGGAGAACTACCTCGAGCACTACGACGAGGCCCTCGCCCACGCCGACCGCGGGATCGCGATCGCCCGGTCCACGGGCGAGGGACGGCTGCTGGTCCCGATGATGCTCGTCAAGGGCTACACGTTCGAGATGCAGGGGCGCGTGGCTGACGCGATCGAGCTCTGCGAGGCGGCCGTCGAGGCGACGCGGCTCTCGGCCAGCCCGCACGAGCTCGCCTGGGCGCTGTTCGAGCTCGCGTTCGCGCAGTATCACGCCGGCGAACTCGACGCCGCGATCGCGGCCGCCGAGGAGAGCGCGCGGGTCGGCGGACGGATGGCCGGCGACACGATGCCGGCCGGGGGCGGCGGGCCCGGCTGGGTCCTCGCCATGGCGCTCTTCGAGGCGGGCGAGGTCGAGCGCGCGCGGGCGCTGATGCACTCGCTCGGGAACGACGACCTGCCGCACAAGATCCCGGTCGAGAAGTGCTTCGACTGGGAGGTACTTGCGCTCGTCGAGCTCGCGCTTGGACGCACGGAAGCCGCCGACGCCTATGTGCGCCGCGCCGAGGAGCACGCGGCCCTGCTTGGTCTACGTCTGCCGACCGCCCTCGCCCTCCGTGCGCGCGCGGCCGTCCTCCTCGCCGAGGACGAGCCGCTCGGCGCGGCCCGGCTCTCGCGGCAGTCCGCGGAGGTCGCCGCCGCCGCAGGCGCGCGGCTGCCGGCCGCCTTCGCGCTCGCTCTGGCCGGTCAGGCTCTCGCTGCAGCGGGCGAACGCGCAGAGGCGATCGCGGTCCTGCGGCAGGCGGAGAGCGAGCTCGCCGCGTGCGGCTCCGTGCGGGCACGCGACGACATGCGCCGCGAGCTGCGCCGGTTGGGCGCGGGGGCGCCGCCTCCGGCGACTTCACGGCGGCCGCGTCGCGGCCTCGCCGATCTGTTCCGCGAGCTGTGGGGCATGCGGGGGGAGGCGCTTCAAGCGGCGCTCGGCAGGGCGCTCGGTGATCCCGACGTGATCGTCGTCCACCTGGGCCCCGATGAGACCTTGCCGGCACCCGGCGACGGGCGGTCGGTCGCGCCCGTCGAGCGGGACGGCCGCCAGTTCGCGGCACTCGTCTACGACGCGTCGCTTGACGATGACCCCGAGCTCGTGGATGCAGTCTGTGCTGCTGCAGCCATCGCCCTGGAGAACGAGCAGCTCCAGGCCGAGTCCCAGGCCCGGCTCGCGGAGCTGCATGCCTCACGCGAGCGGATCGTCGCGGCGGGCGACGCGGAACGGCGGCGGCTCGAGCGCAATCTGCACGACGGCGCCCAGCAGCGGCTGGTCGCCATCGCGCTGCAGCTCCGCCTGATCCAAGCCCACATCCGTCGCGACCCGTCGTCGGCCGAGGCACTGGTCACGACCGCCAGCGACCAGCTCGCCGAGTCGCTCAAGGAGTTACGCGAGCTCGCGCGCGGCATTCACCCGGCGGTGCTCGAGCAAGGGCTTGCGCTCGCGCTCGAGTCGCTGGCCGCCCGATCACCGGTCCCGACAGTGGTCACCTGCGAGGTGACGGAACGCCTGCCCGAGCGGCTCGAGCTCGCGGCATACTTCGTGGCGTGCGAGGCGCTGGCCAACGTTGCCAAGTACGCCCAGGCGAGCGCCGCATCGGTCTCGCTCTCCCGTAGTGACCGCGGCGTCGCGATCGAGATCGCCGACGACGGCATCGGCGGCGCCGACGCCACCGCCGGTACAGGGCTGCGCGGCCTCGTGGACCGAGTCGGGGCAGTTGGCGGCCATCTGTTCGTCACCAGCCCGGCCGGCGCGGGAACGGTTGTCACCGCAGATCTGCCATGCGACTCTCCAGCGACGCCCGGATGCCCCCAGTGAAAGGCGCCCCGCTCCGGCGGGCGTAGACGGCGGCCTGTGCTGCGAGCCGTTGCGCTACCGGCGATGTTGCTCGTGCTTGCGCCGTTTCACTCCTCGGTGCAGCCGCTGTCGAAGCCGGTCCGAGCGCAGATCAAGGCGAGCGGATCCTGGCACAAGGGCTGCCCGGTCGCGCTCTCCGACCTGCGGCTGCTCACCGTCTCCTACCGGGATTTCGAGCGGCGTGCGCAGACGGGACAGCTCGTCGTGAACAAGACGGCCGCCCGCCCGCTCGCACGGGTCTTCCGCAAGCTCTATCGGCTGCGCTTCCCGATCCGTCACATGCGCTTCGATGACGCCTACGGGCCGCGGCGCAACCATCCCCGCGACGGCGACATCTCCGGCGCGTTCGAGTGCCGGGAGGCGGTCCCGTCGCCGTGCTCGGGCGGTAGCGCGACGGGCTCCTGGTCGATGCACGCCTACGGGCTCGCGGTCGACCTGAACCCGGTCGAGAACCCGTACGTCGGCTGCGGCCGGAGCCGTGACCCGGCGTCGCGGCCGTACTTCGACCGTTCCCGGCACCGGAAGGGGATGGTGGGGCGGCGCGCGGTACGCGCGTTCCGCTCGATCGGCTGGGGCTGGGGCGGCGCCTGGACCGGAAACACGAAGGACTACATGCACTTCTCGTCCACCGGGCACTAACGCGCGGGGCCGAGCCGCTCTGGCGTCCCCGTTCCTCCCCCGGGCGGAAACCGCGCCGGCGTGGGTGGTCGTGGGCAGGACGCCGAGCGTGTGGGCTCGAGTCGCCGGGGTACTCCCCTGCCCGTGCCCCGGATCCGGACGCTCGTGATCATCCTCGCCGGCGGTGCCGGCGGGCGGCTGGAGCTGCTCACGCACAGCCGCGCCAAGCCGGCCGTGCCGTTCGCCGGCACGCACCGGTTGATCGACTTCCCGCTCAGCAACTGCCTCAACGCGCAGATCAGCGACGTGTGGGTCTCTCAGCAGTTCAATCCCGTATCGCTCAGCGACCACCTCGCCAACGGCCGTCCGTGGGACCTGGACCGCACGGCCGGCGGCCTGCTCGTGCTGCAGCCGCGCGAGGGCAACGACGATCGGACGGGCTTCCAGCACGGCACCGCCGATGCGCTGTGGCGCAACGCTGAGCTGGTCCGGCAGTTCGCCCCGCAGGCGCTCGTCGTCGTCAGCGCCGACGCCGTCTACAAGCTCGACTACGGCGCGTTGGTGGAGGAACACGTCGAGTCCGGAAAGACCGTGACCATGGTGACCACGGTGGTCGAGCCCGAGGACGCCGCGCGCTTCGGCGTCGTGCAGGCCGCAGGCGGCGCGGTGCGCGACTACGTCTACAAGCCCGAGGAGCCCGCGGGCGACCTGATCAGCAACGAGGTCTTCGCGTTCCGGCCGGAGCCGCTGCTCGACGCGCTCGACCAGCTCGCCGAGCAGGCCGGCGAGGACGGGCTCGAGGACCTTGGCCACGAGCTGCTGCCGCGGCTCGTGGACGCCGGCGAGGTGCGCGAGCACCGCTTCGACGGCTACTGGCGCGACGTCGGCACGATCCCGGCGTACTGGGCCTGCCACCAGGAGCTCGTCCAGGAGGATCCGCCGATCGACCTCGACGATCCCGCCTGGCCGGTCCTCACCCAGGCCACGGCGCACCGCGCGTCGGCGCAGCTGCTGGCCGGAGCCTCGGTCGAGTCGAGCCTGATCGGCCCCGGCTCGCGGGTCGCGGGGACCGTGCGGCGCAGCGTGGTGGGGCGCGGTGCGTGGGTGGAGTCCGGCGCGGTGGTGCGCGACGCGGTTCTCCTGCCCGGCAGCGTCGTGCGCGCCGGCGCGACCGTCGAGCGCGCGATCCTCGACGACGGCGTGGAGGTCCGGGGCGAGGCGTCGGTCGGCGAGCCCGACGGTGAGATCGCGCTCGTCGGCAAGCGTGCGGTCGTCCAGAAGGGCGCGCGGCTCGGCGGCGGCGCGCGCTTCCCCGAGGACGAGGACGACTAAACCGCAAGAGGGCGCAAGGCGATGACCTCGAGACGCGGAGTATCACCGCGCGGGTTCGTCGCCTCTATCGAGTGTCAGGGCGCCGAGATCGCTCTGACGGGCCACGCAGTCCCGCGTTCGAACGGCTTCTAAGCCGTGGAGCGGCTTGGGGCGTTGACCATCGACGAGAACGCGGGAGATGAGCGAGATGGCGCCTGAAAACGTTGCGCTCCTGGGTGGATTGTTGTTTCTGCTGATTGCCATCGTCGGCGGCGGCTTCACGATTCGCGAGATCATGATGCCCCGCGTGCCGAACT
>Ga0307416_100002647_pt1 | contig 10362 bp, 12 predicted proteins | sample DK1Cmetagenome_2_FD_203821 | JGI IMG/M metagenome (GOLD analysis project Ga0307416, IMG submission 203821) | Maize rhizosphere microbial communities from greenhouse at UC Davis, California, United States - DK15-C-3 | ecosystem: Host-associated > Plants > Roots > Rhizosphere > Soil | place...
CGGCATGGTCCTTGTGGTCTCGCAGTTTACCCTGTATGCCGAGTGCCGCAAGGGCAAGCGGCCCTCGTTCAGCGACGCCGCGCCCGCGGCACTGGCCGAGGAACTCTATGGCGTCTTCACGCAAAAGCTACGTGACGGCGGTTTGAGCGTCGCGACCGGCCGGTTCCAAACGGATATGCAAGTGGCGTTGGTCAACGATGGTCCAGTGACCCTTATTTTAGATAATTAGCATGCAAGTTGTTCTCTTCGAACCGGAGATTCCGCCAAACACCGGCAGTGTCGCACGATTATGCGCCGCGACTTTGACACCGCTTCATTTGATCGAACCGCTGGGTTTCACGATCGACGACAAACATCTCAAGCGCGCCGGTCTCGACTATTGGCCGTTTGTCGATCTTCATGTGCATAAATCATGGTCGCAATTCACCGAGCGGCAAAAGCCGCGCACGCTATTTTTGTTCAGCAAGAAAGCCGAACGCTCCTACACCACGGCACAATATCGCGACGAAGATTACCTGGTCTTTGGACCGGAAACCCGCGGTTTGCCCGAGGCTATGTTAATCGCCAACGGCACCCAGAGTTTTCGCATCCCGATGATGGAACCAGGAGTACGCAGCTTAAATCTTTCGAACGCGGTTTCGATCGTGCTTTACGAAGGTTTGCGCCAGTTGGGCAAGGTTTAATTCATGGTAGCCCTTGACGGTAATGCTCATTATGGTTATTTATCGGCATCAAATTTATCGCAGTTAATGGGAGATTGCTTATGAGGATCGGGTCCGCACTTATCCGCCCGCGGATGTTTAGCTATATTCTCGCGTTTTATTTTATCGCCATGGCATATATGAACGGTCAGGGATGGGCGGCTGATGCAGCGAGCCCGCCGTCCTCGCAATCGTTCAACTTAATTCTCCCCTTCAAAGATCTTACCGTCGGCCAGGGACAAGAGGCGACGATGGATGCCGAAGTGGTAAATCGAACCAAAGATCCGGTGGAAGTAAGTCTGCAAATCGAAGGCGTTCCGGCCGGCTGGGATGTCAACTTCAACTCGCGCTATCCGAGCTTTCCAATTCGCTCGGTCATGGTTCAAGGCGGCGATCAAAATACCAACAAGTCGACTACCTTGGAATTTAAAGCCAAGATCCCCGAAAATACCCGGCCAGGCACCTACCCCGTCAAGATAACCGCCAAGGATACCAAAGGCGGCACTCAGTACGTCGAAACGATCAACTATCGGGTAACTTCGAAGAAAATCGAAACCGGTGGTCTCAAGCTCACCAGCCAGTATCCGGTTTTAAGTTCCGCTTCCGGACAAACTCTCAAATTTACAGTTGATCTCAAGAACGAGACCAACAAACCGCTGACAACCGCGCTGTCTGCGCAAAGCCCGCCAGGTTGGACGCTGCGCTTCAAACCACAATTTGGCGATCAGCAAATCTCATCGATTCAGCTGAAAGAAAACGGCTCCGAGACGCTGAGCGTCGAGATCGACACGCCCGCGAAGGCGGATGCTAAAGAGCAACCGATCACGGTGACCGCGCGTTCGGGTGCCTACGAGGCTTCAGCCACCGTCAAAGTGAGCCTAAAGGGAACCCAAGATCTCAAGATGGGATCCCTCGGCGGCACCCTCAACACATCGGTCACCGCAGGAACAAAATCGTCGCAGGATTTTGTCGTCGGTAACGCCGGCACCGCGCCAATTCGCAACTTGAGTTTCGTCACCAAGAAGCCCAGCGATAAATGGACCGTCGAATTCAAACCCGATAAGGTCGACGTCATCGAACCCGGCCAGGTACGAGAAATCAAGATGGAAGTGCTCGCACCGGACCGCACCATCGCCGGCGATTATCTGCTGACGATCACCGCCAACTCGCCGGAGGTCACTAAATCGGTGGAATTTCGCGTAACCGTTGCGACACCGACGATCTGGGGTTGGGTCGGCTTCGGTATCGTCGGCTTGGTAGTGATCGGCCTGGCAATCGTATTTTTCCGTCTAGGTCGTAGATGAGCACAGTTGTCGATACCAAGAATCTGACGAAACGCTACCGCGAAAAGCTCGCGGTGAACGCGCTCAATTTGACCATCGACGATGGCGAGGTCTTCGGCTTTCTCGGCCCCAACGGCGCCGGTAAAACGACGACGATCCTTATGCTGCTGGGATTGACCGAACCGACATCGGGACAGGTCTCGGTGTGCGGCTTCAATCCAACCAGCCAATCTCTCGAAGTCAAAAAACGTGTTGGCTATCTGCCGGAGAATCCCGGTTTCTACGACGACATCAGCGCGCGGGAAAACCTCCTCTACATGGCGCGCTTGAACCGAATCCCCGAGGATGAAGCGCGCCGCCGTACCGCAGAAGTTTTGGATCAGGTCGGCTTGCCGGATGATGGCCGCCGACTGGTTAAAGAATTCTCCCGCGGCATGAAACAGCGCTTGGGTATCGCCGAAGTCTTGGTGAAAAAACCGACCGCCGTTATTCTGGATGAACCGACACTGGGACTCGATCCCGATGGCGCGATTCGTATCTTGGAATTGATCAAGGTGCTCAACCGAGACCATCGGCTCACCGTCATGCTGTCTTCCCATCAGTTGCAACAAGTCCAGCAAATTTGTAGCCGGGTCGGCATCATCGTCAAAGGCAAATTGATCGTCCAAGGCGAGATGGATAAGCTCGGCAAGGCGATCTTGAAGGGCCGCGAATGGAACTTCCTGCTGGAAACCAGCGGTAACGCCGAAGGCTTCGAGCGCGAGTTGCAGGCGATCGCCGGTGTTGACGAAATCGAAAAACGCGCCCACGGCTGGTTTCTCCGCTGCACCGACGATATTCGGCCCCAGGTATTGAACGCGGTTACGCGGCGCGGACTGAACTTGTTGCAGCTGCGCTCCGAGGACCCGACCTTGGAAGAGATCTACCTTAAGTATTTTCGCGAGGCATAAAAATGGGCGTGGTATTTTGGAAAGAGCTCGCCGATCACTTCAGCAGCCGCCGTTTCATGATCCTGCTGATCCTCATCGTCTTCTCCGGACTGTGGGCTGCCTATGCTACCGGACAGGCGATCCGCGCTAACACCGACACCGTGCCGACCCAGTACGTGTTTCTACTGCTGTTAACCTCCAGCGGCGATACGCTATTTTCTCTGGCGACCTTTTTGGGATTCTTCGGTCCCCTCGTCGGCATCACATTGGGATTCGATTCAATCAGCGGTGAATACGCCCGCGGAACGCTCAGCCGCGTGCTATCTCAGCCGATTTACCGCGACAGCCTGATCAATGGTAAGTTCTTCGCGGGCCTGACCACGGTCGGTGTATTATGGGGCTCGATTTTGCTCCTAGTGATCGGCTTGGGCATTACACTGTTAGGCTTTCCACCCAATGCCGAAGAACTCTGGCGGATGATCATTTTTACCGTGGTGGGAATTTTTTATGTCGGCTTTTGGTTGGCTTTAGCCATGCTCTTTTCTCTGCTGTTTCAGAAAACTGTCACGGCGGCCCTCGCTTCCATTGCCGTCTGGCTGTTTCTCTCCCTGTTCGTCGCAGTCATCAGCGGCGCCATCGCGAACATGGTCGTTCCCGATGCCACCACACCGGAAGCGGTTGCCCGCAAATCCGATATCGAAAATATTGTCGGCCGGGTTTCACCCAGCACATTGTTTAATGAAAGCGTCGGCATTCTTTTAAATCCTGCTGCACGAGTTTTTGGTATGGCGTTACAGAGCCAAGCCGAAGGAATTCTACCCACCCCGCTCGCGCTCGATCAAAGTCTCAACCTGATCTGGCCGCACATAACGACGATGTTCGCCTTAGTCGCGGTTTGCTTCGGCATTTCATACATAATCTTTATGCGCGCAGAAATCCGCGCTTAAACTCCATTCACCTCGCCTTCAACTAGCTCGCCAATATATTTCACATTGAAATCGTTGATACTTTGACGATTTCTGTCTAGTATTCCAAGAAATTTCGTTCGGTTTCTTTTCTGATTGGAGGGCTCATGGCGTACAAAGATCTCCGCGACTATGTCGCGGCGCTCGAAAAGCATGGCAAATTGAAACGGGTAACCAAAAAAGTCGACAAAGACTGGGAAATCGCCGCTGTTTGCCGGCAACTGTTCAAGAAAATCCCTCCAGCGCAACGTCCTGCGCTCGTTTTTGAGAATGTCGCGGGTTTCGACATGCCGGTGGTTGCCGGTGTGCTTGGCGCCTCGCGCGAAATTTATGCATTGGGGCTACAAACCGAGACCGTCGAAGGTATCAACCGCAAATGGGATCAGGCGCTCGAACATCCCATTGAGCCGAGACTGGTTAAACATGCACCATGCAAGGAAAACATCCTGCATGGCAAGGAAGTCGACATCACCAAATTGCCGGTGCCTACGTGGACTGTAGGTGAGGACCCGGGCCCGTTTTTCACCTCGCCGTACCTCATCACCAAAGACCCCGAGACCGGCGTGCGCAATGTCGGTACCTACCGCATGCAAGTAAAAGGTCCGAACAAAACCGGCCTGTTGATCGGCAAACGCCAAGACATGGCGTGGCATATGTACAAGAATAACGCCCAGAACAAGCCGACGCCTGTGGCCGTCGTCATCGGCGCCGATCCATCAATCGGTTATGTGTCGGTCTCAAAAATCTCCGAGGCACTCGATGAGTTCGCGGTCGCCGGAGCCTTGCGCGGTGAAGCAGTCGACATGATTGCTTGTGAAACCGTACCGCTGGAAGTTCCTGCCAGCGCGGAGATCGTCCTCGAAGGCGAGATTCCCCCCAATGTCTTCGAACATGAAGGCCCGTTTGGTGAATACACCGGCTACATGGGCCCCGCCGGCAATGAACCGTTTTTCAACATTAAATGCATGACTTTTCGCAACAAGCCGCTGTATCAAGCGTTCATCAGTCAGATGCCGCCGTCTGAATCCAGTTGTATTCGCGGTGTCGGTCGGGAATGGCCCCTGTTCAAACATTTGAAAGACATATTACGTCTTCCGATTAAGGACCTGCGCCTGAAGGAAGCCGGCGGCAGCGGTGCGTATTTGGTCATATCGCTCAAAAAGCAGTTCGACGGCCAGGTGCGCCAGCTAATGTACGGCGCATGGTCGCAGCGCACGGGCTTCGGCAAGATCACTGTGGTAGTCGATGAAGATATCGATGTATGGGACGACTTCGCCGTCGATTGGGCGCTCAGCTGGCATGTGCGGCCGGAGAAAGATGTTTACATCGAACGGGACGTTCAAGCGGTTGGACTCGACCCGTCGCAGGCACCGGCCGATGTGGTGCAACATCATCCGAGTCGTTATGTCGGCTCGCGCGTAGCAATTGACGCCACGCGCAAACACAAGTATCCGGCGATTTCGCTACCGCCTAAAGAACACCTCGATCTAGTTACAAGCCGGTGGAAAGAATACGGCATTGAGGACTAACCGGCGTGCTGCGGAAGGTTCAAATTACGAATTTCAGATTTCAGATATTCAAGAGCCGATCTGGAATTTCGAATTGAATTACTCGCGCGGCGAGTTCTAGCGGTGCCGCATCTCTTTAGCCGCAGCCATAATCGATTCGATAATCTTTTTGTAACCGGTGCAGCGACACAGGTTGCCATGCATGAAGTGCTTTAGCTCGGCTTCGCTTGGGTCGGGATTTTCGTCGAGTAGCGCTTTCGAGGCCAACAGCATGCCGGGCGTGCAAAAGCCGCACTGAAAGCCGCCATGCTCGATGAAGGCATTTTGCAGCGGATGGAGCTTACCGTCCTCCGCTAATCCCTCAATTGTCATCACCGTACGACCACGTACCTCGAAAGCGAGGGTGGTGCATGCACTCACCGGCCGGCCGTCCACCAATAAGGTACAGGCGCCGCACACTTGCACATCGCAGGAACGTTTGGCACCGGTCAATCCCAATCGGTCGCGTACGACATCGAGCAGCAATTCGTGGGGTTCGACTTCTATTTCCTGCAACCTGCCATTGAGCGTAAACGACACAGAGATCGATTGCGTATCGGCATGGCGGCTCATCGCTTTGGACATGAATATCTCCAACGTAGAAAGTATTATGAGGTTCTCAGCTGACGATGCTGTTAAACGCGCGCTTCAATAACACGCCAACAATATGTTCTTTATAGTCTTGCGCGCCATGTAGATCACTGATTGCCTCCGATGCCCGGCCAGCGATGGCCCCTGCCTGCGGCAAGAGACTCACCGCCTCGTCCTTACTCTTACCGTTAAGCAAGGCTTCAGCTTCGGTAACACGTCTTGGTGCGGGACCAGCGCAGCCGACAGCAATTTTCACGTCGTTCACGCCGGCACTGTCGAACGTCAAAGCCACAGCCACACCGACACTTGGCCGCTCCAAATAGCCGAATTTTAGATAAGCACTCCGGCGATTAGCGCCAGGCGTGGGTATGCGGATTTCAGTGAGCAGCTCATCGGTCGCCAGCGACGTCTCAAAGGCATCGACAAAAAAATCACTGGCACTAATCTCACGCTTGGCGGAACTCTTCTCGGCAACCATGACTGCATCCAAGGCGATAAATAAGGTTCCAGGATCAGCGTGGGGTTCGGCAAAACAAATATTGCCGCCGATTGAACCAGCCTGGCGAACACGCACATTTGCTACGTTTTGCTCCAGTTTAACAAAGGACGGAAGCTTCTGCTGCAACAACGGGGAATTTTCCAATTCGTGATGGGTGCATAACGCACCAATTCTGATCGTGCCATTGTCGCCGGCAACTTCCCCGAGACCTTTGATGTTTTTGACGTTGATCAGCCGTTCATAATGAACCAGGCCTTCCTTCATCGCCAACAAAAGTTCGGTGCCACCGGCGTAGATCTTCGCGCTATCGCCAAATCGGCCCAGTAGTTCGGAGACGTCTGCGACGTTTTCTGGTTCTTCCAATCGAAACCGTTTGAGCATCTCAGTTGTCTCCCTCTAAGGTCGTTTTCACAGCCTGGGCGAACTCATCAAGCACTTGGTCAGCCTTACGTTTGATTATCCCATGGCCGAGCGCAGCGAGCTTGCCCAGAATATCGACGCCAGCGACAAAACTCACGACCGTCGTGTTATCCTGCTCGCGCAGATTGACATCGAGATCGATTTTCATGCGGCTGCCAATCTTGTTGTCGGCGCCCGAGGCCTGCGCTTTGATGTGGCTAAGTTCTGCGCGCTCCAAGACTTCGATGGTCGTGGGAAACTCAACCTTGAAAGGTCCAACCTTCTCCACCATGGTCGCGGTGTAACGTTTGCCTTCTTCCACGGTTTTCGCATCTTTGCATCCCGGCACACAAGCGATAAACCGGTCGATATCCCAGATAAATTTCCAAACCTTTTCCCGCGGCGCGTGGATTTCCACTTGTTTTTCAAATTGCAACTACGTTCCTCCAAAGTTCGATCTAATTTTGCTATCAAATGGCGCCAATTCGCGCAAGCGAACTCTCGGCAATTTTGCTCACGGAAATGATCGAGGTTGGCCGCTCAACGAGAGCAATGATCAATCGGCGCCAGTGATATCCGTGGCGTCTTTGAGTTCCTTGCTGAGATAGGTCTTCAATTTTTTCTTAACGCGTTCTTCGATTTGGCGTACGCGTTCGCGGCTGATGCCGTATTTGTCGCCGATTTCGCGCAGAGTCGAAGGATCTTCGTTGAGCAAGCGTTCCCGGTAAATCACCAGTTCCTTGTCCTTCAAGGTCTTGGCGAACTGCTCCATCTTTTCGCGCAGCATCTGCTGATACTGCGACTCGGCGTATTCTTCTTCCGGGTTCTGCTTATGATCGGGTAAAAAGTGCAGCAGTGTCGCCTCATCATCGTCGCCGATGGGCACATCAACCGAAAGATCTCGGCTGGCTAAGCGCTGCTCCATCTCGATGACTTCGTCTTCTTTGACGTTGAGGCGCTGAGCCAAGAGTTTTGGCCCAACGGTAAGCCCCTCGGCCTCGATGCGCTCTTTTTCTTTTTGCAGATTGAAAAACAATTTGCGCTGCGCCTGTGTGGTGCCGATTTTGACCATGCGCCAATCGTTCATGATGTAACGGATCATGTAGGCGCGAATCCACCATACGGCATAGGACGGGAAGCGTACACCGCGATAAGGATCGAAATTCTTCACCGCTTCCATGAGTCCCATGTTCCCTTCCTGTACCAGGTCGAGCAAAGTCTTGAAGGATTTTTGGTATTCACGGGCGATCATCACCACCAAACGTAGATTGGCAGTAACTAATTTATAAGCTGCTTCTAGATTGCCAAATTCTTTGTATTCAACCGCAAGCTTATGCTCTTCCTCGCGGCTAAGGACGGCGAAACGGCGAATCTCCGCGAGATATCGTTGGAGGGGATCGAACGGAACGAGCGCCTTCCGGCTGCTGTCCGGCTCTTCCTCGTCGACGATTTTCGGCAGATCGAATTCGACGAAGGGAATATTAGTTTGGGAATTTTCTTCTTCGGCCATTAGCGGCATCACACACCTTCACAAAATGTCCCAATGAAGTGGCGCCCGCGAAGGTGTCAATTTAAGTCTATGCAGGTGGATCTCAGCGCGAGAATTGACGCGCGATGAAGTTTTAGGAATCTGTTGGGATTTTTCGGATTTTACCAGCGGCGATCTCGCGCAGGGCAACGACGACCTCGCGATTGTCGGAATCAATGAGCGGTTTGGCGCCCTGATACAAATGACGTGCGCGCTTCGACGCCAAGAGTACTAATTCAAACCGATTGGTGACCTTTTCTAAGCAGTCTTCGACGGTGATGCGAGACATGTCAATCTCCCCTTTATCCTAGGAAGATTGAAGCAGATTTTCTCGCTAAGATCAATAAAGTAAACCAGTTAAGGCATAGGGAAGTACGACGCCCAAGCGCGCGGAAATCTGACGGGTCGAGCGGAAATCTAACGGTCGGCAGGGTTATCTAATGCTCGGTGAGCGCGCAACACTTGCTCTTGGCAAAGGCCATATCGAGTGCCATTCCTGTCACCACGGCTTGCCAGGCTTCATCCTCGGAAAGCCCGCGCCCCTTGATCGAGCGCCAAAGAAAAATGATTTCTTCCTCTGTGACGGTTTCGAAAAGATCTGCATCGTGCTCGCGGTTTAGCAAAGAAATTTCGGGGGTACGCAACATGTGAGTCTCGAAGCCACCTTTGAAGATAATGGCTTTGTTGAGAGCAATTCACAGGCCAATGACTAACGTGCTGAAACTGCGTTGATTCACCATCGAGCTGGTACGTATAGGTACCCGAGAACGAGCAAATTTGTCTGATCAGGAGCAAAATACGCCAAACAAGCAGGAAAACTCCTTAGCCTTTACGATTCAGTCGATCACTGCAATTCCAGAAATCTCCAACATGCAATCTGGATTATACAAGCGCTTCACCTCGACCAATGTAATGGCAGGAAAATGTTTCCCGAACACCGCGCGATAGGCGCCGCCGAGCGGTTTTTTGTTGTTCCAGTACGATTCCAACTCCGTTACGTAGATTGTCAGTACGGCGTATTGGTTTGGGCTTCCCCCAACTGCTTCTATCGCTGTCTTGAGATTACTCATCACTTGGGTGAACTGAGCAACAAAATTTCCCTTGCCAACGACGTGGCCGTTCACGTCGAACGGCGCTTGACCGGCGATGTGAACCGTCGTACCACCGGTGATCTTGGCGGCATGAGCATATCCTACGGGCGCTTCCAATCCCGCGGGATTAAATAAATCGAACGGCATGAGACACTCCTCTTTTTAGCCGAGCGAACTGGTAACGGCCGGGCTCCAGTACTCGATAAAACTTTTCATTTCGCCGACAACGTCGGCTGACGCCGCGACGTAGGGTAAAATCACGCGGGTAGCCCCGGCTTCAACATATGGTTTGATCTGCTCGACCACCTGTGGCGCCGAGGTCGCGGCGATCAGCGGCAAACTACCGAACATTGGATCCGAGATTAGCTTGCGCGCAGCGTGAAATCCGCCGGATTTCCAAGCTGCACGCATCGCTTCAACCTCTCCGGCAAATCCCATTCTGCCGAGCAGGTCACGATAATAATCGGCGAGCGCATAATAGGTTAGAGCATGGCTTAGTGCGTCGCGCGCGGTGTCATACTGGGGAGCAATGGAACAGCGAATCTTGCAGATTATTTCCATATTCGCCGGATCCTTGCCGACCTGCCGCGCCCCCGCCCTCACCTCCTCGGCGATGCGCCGAATCTCCGTTGGATTTGCCATGTTGATCAGCACGCCGTCGGTGATTTGCCCGGCAAGGCGGCACATTTGGGAACCGAACGCAGCCAAATAGATGGGGATCGTTCGGCCCGAAGGTTTGAACGCCATCTTAAAATTCTCGGCCGAGAAATATTTACCGTTGAAGGCAAGCTTATCCCCGCGCATGGCTGCCCGGACAATATCGATATAC
>Ga0307416_100002650_pt1 | contig 10361 bp, 8 predicted proteins | sample DK1Cmetagenome_2_FD_203821 | JGI IMG/M metagenome (GOLD analysis project Ga0307416, IMG submission 203821) | Maize rhizosphere microbial communities from greenhouse at UC Davis, California, United States - DK15-C-3 | ecosystem: Host-associated > Plants > Roots > Rhizosphere > Soil | place: USA...
CTTTCTACCTATTTCTGCACTTAGATTGTGCGTTTGGGCAAAGCCAGTCTTAAAGAAATCATTTACATCATTTTCATAAATGGTTGTATTAGGACCGTATTCAGGGCCAAAATATGAGAACGAGTTTTGCGGAACACCATTGGTGCCAGAGCTATATATTCTTTGAGTTTGCGGTATGCGTGTGATTTCCTGAAAACGGAAACTATTATCATAGGTGATACCAACTTTTCCGGAAGCAGCTTTCCTAGTTGTGATTACTATAGCACCTGAACTAGCCTGGCTACCGTAAAGGGCTGTTGCTTCAGGGCCTTTCAGCACTGTGATTGATTCGATATCATTGGGGTTGATATCGGCAATACGGTTGGTAAAGTCGTTGTAACGGTTTTCAGTTTGCAGACCCACACCGGTACCCGTATTAGGATCGTTTTCGCTGATGGTGGAGTTATCCACTATTATACCATCAATAACAAATAGGGGAGAGTTGCTTAAGGCCATAGAGTTAAAACCTCTTAATACAATTTGGGAAGAGGCGCCAGCCATACCACTGGTAGGCGTGAGGGTTAAGCCCGCTACACGTCCCTGAAGGCTGTTTACGAAGTTTTCTCTTTGCGTTTCCGCAATCTCTGCACCACTTACCTTTTGTACAGAGTAGCCTAACTCTTTTGGATTGCGCTTAATATCCATGGCTACTACTACTTCGCCAAGGGTATTGTCGGCCCTGCTTAAAGAGACATTCAAATCAGTAGCAGACCCTACTGTTACCTCTCTAGCATCGTAACCAACATAACTTACCTGTAAAACATCACCGGTCTGGGCCGTGATGGTATACGTGCCTGAGGCATTTGTTTGAGTACTTCTGTTTGTGCCTTTAACCCGGATAGTTACACCGGTTAAAGGAGTGTTGTCGTCACCGAGTACTCGCCCTGAGATCGTTTTGCTTTGGGCGAAGCCCACTATGAAGCTGCATAGACATATAGCAGCAACAAGCAGTCGTTTCAATTCATACATAGACAGAAATTTGAAAATTTGGGGATGAAAGTAAAGAAATTATAAAGCAGTCATTAATTGAAAACAATTAAGCGTTTAATCTTATTTGATTAGTTAAGCTTTAGGGAATGTAAAAGCTTTAATCTTTTTGTTTTTAAAAGAAGCAAATTTTTCATTATGGCAGTTTTAAAATTACAGTTTACATAAGACAGTTATCTTCAGTCATTAATACAGAGTGATATCGTTATACTTAATTTTACAGCACCCTGATACCGGCCTTCCTGTATGGTTCCAAAAGCAAATCGCTAGGCGGAAGCTCGGTAATCAGCGTATCAATTTGCCCGATTTCACAAACCTGAAGGGGTTGCTGTGAGTTTAGTTTTTCGGATATAGTTAAGCATACCAATTGCCGGGATGACTCGATCATTGTTTTCTTTACCTGCACCACATCCAGATCGTTATCAGAAACGCCCATATCGAGGTTGATGGCATTGATCCCTAAAAAACAAACATCAGCCCTGATCTGCCTAATGCGGGACAAGGCCTCCAGACCAACAGTGATCTTGGAGTTTTTTGAAATTTTGTCTCCTATAGCAATAACATCAATATTGGGATGGCTCATATATTCGTAAATGGCCGGAATGCTTCCTGAAATAAAAGTGGCACGTAATTCTACGGGTAGGGCCTTAGCCAGTTCAATGATGGTGGTTCCTCCACCGGTTAACACAAACATGCCCTCTTTGATAAGCGAAACCGCCTTTTGTGCTATTATTCTTTTTTGGGTATAATTATAAATGTCCTGTGAGGAGAGGTTCCCGTGGTGAAAGGACAAGGAAAGCGCTCCGCCATGTACTTTAATTACTTTTCCTTCTTCGGCAAGTTCCTGTAGATCGCGCCGAATGGTATCGTCCGATACATTTATAGATTGACTAAGATCAGTTGACAAGACTTTGTTACGCAGGTTTACCTGGTGAAGAATGAACGCTTGTCGTTCTTTTTTCAACATACAGCAGCAATTGGCACTAAGCTAAAGAAAAATATTGCATAAAACCGCAAGAACGTTGAAGAGTAGGTGTAAAATGTGGAAAAGTGCGCATCATATAATAATTATTTGCAGGTTTATGCGGGAAAAGAACTGCAAAGTTCATGACTCATTATAATTTTTCAGGTTGTATCTGTAAATAGTTACAATTGTTGTCTAATTGATTGCTTCTTAATTCTCTATTTTTTAAAGTCTGATTCAGATGAATACATACAAATTATTGCTGATCTTTTATCTTTTCCTATGATTTGCCCCGACGATGTTCCGGGGATGTTCCGACCATGCTTCGACGGTGTGCCGACCTTTTAAAGGGTCGGAGCATCCCCGGCACTACCCCGGAAGTTTTACGATGCTCCGTGAAAACACCCTTGACGCCCCCCTTGGTCAAAGGCTATATTAGAGTATTCATTCCTTAACCCTTAAAAACTATATCATGGCCAGGATCAAACCTCCTTTTCCCCTCACCGGCCGCTGGGCCGGCCTTTCGGTATACCCCCTGCGGGGCGTAGACGACTTTGTAGCCCGCCAGCCCTACGGGCCTTCTGCCAAAGACATCGCTACCAAAGACTGCTATGCCCTTACCCGGCGCAATTGCTTCGAGTTCCGCGGTCAGACCGCTGCCTCCAAGTGGCTGCGGCGCAACTTTCAGCCCCTGGAGCCCATAAGGGATCACCCGATGTCGGGACCGGTGACCGGCTTTTTGAAGTCGTTTCTAGCCCTGGACACGGAAAGCACCTTTGGAAAGCGGCATCTTTATTTAAGTAAAGCGCCCCATTTGCTCCAGGGCATCAATCTAAGCGGGCGCTACCCCTTCGATGCCGCCGTTCGCGGGGGTGTGGCGTATACTCTGAGCCGCGAAAACTTAAATGCCACTGTATCAATACCCTCGCTTCAGCCCCAGATCAACTTTACCCCGCCCGGTGGGCAGCCTTACTTCCGGGCGGTAGCCACCCTGGGACTGGCGCCCGATGTGTTCTGGACGCCCCAGGGATATCTCCCGGCCCAAGGCTACGAGCGGCTCTTTCCTGTTGTAGTGCAAAGCGAATGGTACCCTACTGCTAAAGGCTCGCAGGCCCACACCCTGGAGTTGAGCCTGCCCACCGCTCCACCTAATGAGTACTTTGCCCTCGTGCTCACGGTAGGAATTATGATGGGTGCTCCAGGCAAACGGGGCGAACTGGAGGCGGTCAACTATGCCGGCTGTGCCAAAGTGCTGGCCGCCGTATAGTCAGCCGATAGGTTGACTACAGTAAAGAAGCCCTTTTATGCGACCGGGACAGTGGGTGTAGTGGGGAGCAGGGTGCTTGCCGCTTTTGTTGATTCACCAGCTTTTGGAGCAGCCTGCTTTTGTCTCTTTCCGCCTGGAGCAGTTGCTGGTAAAGGCTTCGGTTTTCTTCCTGTAGTTGAAGGCATTTTTCCAGCAGGTTCGCTTCACCATCTATGACTAAAGGCAAGGCCGGCAAAGGTGAGGTGAGCTGGCGGCGAAGCCCTTCTTCCTGAAAGCCTTCTATGGCTGCTACCGGCACGTCCAGCGCACGGGCCAGTTGCTGCAGCAGTTCAGGCTCTATCCATGGACGGGCCTCCAGCAGGGAGATCTTCTTTTGGTTCCAGCCCTCGCCCAGTTGCAAGGCCAGTGCCTGTTGCTTTACCCCCTGGATCTCCCGGAGGCGTTTGAGGTTGTGGCCCAGGTGTAGCGGGTGAGTAGACATAACGATAAGGCTTATACGTTTAGCTAAAGCTTAATAGCCTGTAAACGCATAGTGAAAATACCCCATCCCAACATGTTTACTGAATAACTACCTTTGTAGAGCACAAGTGCCCGCTTGTATTCTACCACGTAAAAATTGGGTAACTTATATGACAACCGACAGCATGACCACCCCGCATCACGGAAGAAACGTAAAGCGCATCCGCGAGATCTTAGGCATCAAGCAGGAAGCTTTGGCCATGGATCTGGGCATCAGCCAGCAGGCCATCTCCTCGCTGGAGCAAAGGGAAGCCCTGGATAAGGACCTGCTGGAAAAAATAACCTTATTGGAACGGATGCTGGGAGATAAAAAGTAATCCTCCACTTTAGTAATAACGATATTACGAAAGTGGTTTATATATAAACACTGGAAAAAACTATTGTTTAAGAGGTTAATTGCCTACTCAAATAGTTCGTACTTGGTTTTCGGACGACGCGCCTCGTGCCACGAAAATCCACCAAGGCGCATTTCACCCGGTCTTTTTTGGGAGACAGGCCAAAGCGTTCCCTTTACGGCGCTACGGAAAACCACTTTATTTAGGTCGCCTTCCCGGAAATAGACATCCATGATGTCGCTCTTGGTTTGGTTGATACCGGTGTAAGCGCTGTCGTCATCCTGTATAAAATAGATGGATTCGGCAAAGCCACGAGCCCGCACCGAATCGATGACACCAGCTTTAAAAAAGCCATCCATGCGGGTGGATTTAACCTGGTTGTAGACAGAGGGCTCTACCTCGCTTACCAGGAAGCTGTTCTCAAATACCCGGATACGGTCGGCTTTTTTATTGCGGGTATATAAATAAATGGTGTCGCCTGTGATCTGACTCTTTTTACTCCAGACAACAGGATTATCGAACATGCGGAAGGTGGAGTCCTTAAACGAGTAGAAGAGGCTGTCGCTTACTGCCTGCACCGAATCGGAGAAGATGCGCACATTGCGAAAGGCTTCGAAATAGCGGTCGGTGCTATCCTTTTTGGGGGGCTGCTTTGCCTTTACCTTGCCTGAATCTGCTTTTAGGGTAGTATCCGCTAACTTAAACAGGTCACTTAACCGTGCAGAAAAAAGAGTGTCGGCTGTTACATAGATAGAATCTTTTTCCTGGCGAATGATCATTAGGGGCTTTTTGGTAGCCAGGTATGCTTCGGTCTTTTTGTTGGCAAATATCTCGTTAGCCAGAATGTTCACTCCCTGGGCAGAGTCGATCAATACACCATTGCCGCGGATCTGCACAATGCCGGCTACGTCATCATTGGCTATTTCATCACCCACGATTCGAAGGCCTTTATCTTCTATGGTGGTGCGCTTGGTAAACTGGGCATGGCGGGTTTTCAGATCGTAGTAGCCTTCGGAGGTGCGGATAGTGCGCTTGCTGCTATCGATCATATAGGTTTCGGAGATAAAGCGGGCTACTTCTGTTTCCGTATTGTAGATCATGGAATCGGTCTTCAGATAGTAGGCTGGATCCTTAAGTTCCACATTACTTCTGAAGTAAATGTCTTTTACGTCGGAATAGTATACGCCTTCTTTGCTGGTTAATACAGATTTGCCCCTAACTACACGACCGCCATTACTATAAGTGCCAATGCCGTTGGCGACATCGTATTCCAACTCATTGGTAGTAAGTGTACCATGACCATCAGTTAGTCTGACTTTACCAGTCAGGTAGGCATAGCGGGGATCAATAAGGTAACGCAGGTAATTGGAATAAACGTGGGTGGAGTCGTTATCATTTATGTGTACGTTGCCAAAAGCCTCAAAGACACGTGAAGTAGAGTTTACTACGCAGCTATCGGTATAGAAGTAGGTAGTTCCCTGGCGAAGCTTTACGTTACCTGCAAGGATCTGGAGTTCTGTGCCATCAGGCAGCTTCCGGAACTCCAGTTTCCGCACCCCGGGCAATATTTCTACTGGGTTTAGGGAGTCGCTGGAGGGCATCTGACCCCATCCTGTAATGCCAACTACAAGTAAAAGGAAAACTATGGGGATTCTGAGCTTCATTAATGAGTACGCGGAACAGTATCTTTTACTGCGGGCGAAGTTATGGGCTCACTACTGCTTTTGCCGCCAAACACTGAAATATTAACGTAGCGTTTGGGGTGCAGGCGTACATCATCCAATAGTATTTCCAGACCCAAGGCAGCCTTGCTGAATTGGTCGTAAAGCTGGCGGTCGTTCATGAGCAGGCCCAGAGTACCATCCTTACTGTTAATACGGTTGATGCTATTTTTTAATTCGCCCGCCGTAGTCCTCAATTCGCCAATAGTCCCTTCCAGTGCTGCTACTGTCTCCTGTATGCGGGCATTGGCCAGGTTGGAAGTGGTGAGCTCCACGTTGCGGATAGAAGAAGTAATCGCATCGTTGTTACGAGCCAGGTTACCTGTTACGGCGTTCATGTTGTTCAGCGACTGGGCCAAAGCGCCGGATTGTGCGTCCAGCATGGTTTGTAAATGAGCTGATGTAACGGTTAAACGGGCAATAAGGGTCTGAAGGTTATTGTTGGTGTTTGGGTCGAAAATGCTGTTCAGGTTACCGATAGTAAGCTTAAGGGTATCGAGGGTTTGGTTGACACGGGTGATTGTTGGTGTGAGTTGAGACTGTAGCGAAGCCATTAGTCCCTGATCCAGACGCGTCGTAATAGTATCACCTGGCTGCAGGTAGGTATTGGCAGAGCCTTTTTCTATCTTTATATAAGAGTCGCCTACAATGGCGCCGTCTATAAACGCTATAGAATTTCGGGGGATATTAATGTCGCGGTTCAGGTGGATCTCTACTACAATCTGATTTACTTCTTTATCAGTAGGGATGAAATTATAGACGGTTCCTACAGGCAGGCCATTGATCTTCACTTCATTAGCCTTTTTAAGGGAGCCTATGTTTTCAAAAACAGCATATATGGTAGGAGAGCGGCTGAAGATGTTTTTGCCTTTTAAGAAATTGAATCCAAACACAAGAACTAGAATCGCGGCTATGGCTAAAATACCAACCTTGGCTTCGTTAGAAATCTTCATGCATTAGTGTTTACTCTTGCTTACTTGAGCGTTATTAAGGGTCAAAATAACAATAAATTTTACTTAGCTGTAGGGTGTATAGAAAAATACACCCTACAGCAGTAAAAAATTATACCAGTATAAGTTAAACAAAATGAAGGCTTAACGACTCATGCGTTCGTGTTCGTGGTTTTCGATAGCCTGGAGAAAATTGCCGGCGTCTTTGTTCAGGAATTGGACTGAAGCATGGCTTTGAGACGAAGATTGTTGCTTTTCCAGCCAGGAAACATAATTCTTCACGGCGGCTGTAATGCACTGGGCAATCTCTTGTTGACCTGATTTACTGTTCAGATAATCTTCCTCAGAGCGGTCGGTAATATAACCAGTCTCTACCAAAATGCTGGGCATGGCGGTTGCTTGGAGCACCCATATGCCAACCTGGCGCTGCTTTTGGCCGCGGCTGGTTCTGCCTACTTTCTCAAACTGTTCTTCTACCATACCGGAAAGTGTAGCACTTCTTTTGAAGAACTGTTTGGTTTTCAACAGCGACAAAGCAATAAATTCAGGTGAGTTGGGGTCTATGTCGCCGTATTTATCCTTGTAGTTTTCTTCGGCCAGCATAGGAGCATTTTCGCGCATGGCCACTTCTTTGTCTTCGTTCTTGTGGGCTCCCCATATATAGGTTTCGGTTCCTTTGGCAGGGTTTGGCGTGGAGTAGTAGCGGTATTGGGGTACCTTTTTGGTAACCTTCTTTCTCTTTTTTCCTTTACCTACATAACTTGTAACGGTCTTATAGCCAGTGAGTTCTTTATGCTGTTTGGGAGGAGCTGCGTTAACATGTATGGAAATAAATAGATCGCCTTTGTTTTGATTGGCAATATCAGCGCGTTCGTGAAGGTCTACGTATGCTTCCGAAGGACGTGTTTCAATGATCCGGATTTCGGGAAATTCTTTCCTAATGTGTTGTACCAGTTCTTTAGAAACAGCATAGCAGATTTGGTCCTCGTAAGAATAACTACCTTTTGCTCCATCATACCCTCCTTTGTAACCATGGCCGGCATCAATAACAATGGTTTTTACGGCTTTTTGCTTATTATCTGCTGTGAAGGAAATAAGCAATGTGGTCAAACATAAAAATGAGAAGGTTAGGAAAGATTTTTTTAGCATAAAGGATTTTTGTTAACGGTTAACTTATTCTTCACAAGTAGGTAAGCCCCTAAACAACTACTTTTGTTTACTCACCTTATGATGGGCTCGCACAAATTTAGTTTAAAAAGACTGTTTTTTATACTGCTTAGTTTAGCAATCTTTTGTGTTCTAACGTGGAGTAGCAAGGCAAGCGGTATAGAATGGGGGGAAATTTACAGCACTTTAACAAGCGACACCATTAAGAAACCGGTAAAAGATACGGTTCCAACGCCTAGACGGGATACTGTAACCGTTAATCAGGATAACCTGAATCATCCTTCTCCAAGAATAACTACCCTTAAAAATCCTATTGATTCTCTATCGGATAGCCTGCACCGCGAAGCACAGGATACCTCTATAGTAACTATTGATACGTTTTCGCTCCGCATGTCGAAAGACACCTTGGATGCGCCGGTAGAATACGAGGCAGAAGACAGTGCTGTCGTGTTAGTGGAGAATAAAAAGATTGTTCTTTATGGAAATACCCGCACTGCCCATAAAGATGCCACCCTCACTGCCCCAAAAGTTGAACTAGACCAAAAGACCAACTTACTTACGGCTGTTAATGAGAAAGACAGCTTGGGAAACGTGATTACACGAGCTTCTTTCCAGCAAGGAGAGAACAATTTCGAAAGCGATACCATTCGCTTCAATTTCAAAACTCAAAGGGGGTTAACCAAGCAAACATTTACCCAGCAGGATGAAATGTTTGTCCATGGAGAAACAATTAAGAAAGCAAATACCAATACTGTGTTCATTGAACATGGGCGTTTTACCACTTGTAACCTTGATGATCCGCATTTTGACTTCCGGTCGCGCCGGATGAAGGTGGTGAATAATGATGTGGCCGTAACGGGGTTTGTGCAATTGGCATTTGAAGATGTGCCTATACCTAAGCCCATTGGATTACCTTTTGGTATATTTCCTCTTACCCGCGGACGTCACTCTGGTCTACTGCCACCTAAGTTTACAGTAGTTGAAAACCTGGGATTAGGCCTGGAAGGGCTCGGCTATTATAAAGTGTTAAGCGAGTACGTAGATGTTACACTACGAGGCAATGTGTACTCTTATGGCGGTTGGAATTTGAACCTTACGCCTACCTACCGTAAGCGATATCGGTATAACGGAGCTTTTAACCTCAGTTTACAGAATACCAAGCAAAATTTCAAAGGTGACCCGGATTATACAACAGCCCGCACATTCTTCATAAACTGGAACCATAGTGTAGACCAACGTGCCCGACCCGGAACTATTTTCTCTGCCAGTGTTCGGGCTGGATCCAGTAAGTACAACACCTATGTGGTTGACGATCCCTATCGCAACTTCCAAAACAATTTCGGGTCTTCTATCATGTACCAAAAAACCTGGGTAGGAAAGCCTTATAACCTTTCCTTAGGTGCCACACACGATCAGAATACCAATTCGGGTATCATTAACGTACGCCTGCCAGATGGTACTTTTTCTGTAACTACTATTTATCCTTTCCAGCGAAAAGAGGCAATTGGTGCCCAGCGTTGGTACGAGAAGCTTGGATTGGGCTATACCGGAGCATTCCAGAACCAGTTGTCCTTTTATGATTCTACGTTCACCGTGCGTCACCTACTTGATACCATCCGTTGGGGCGCTTCCCATAATGTTCCAATAACATTGTCATTACCGCCACTAGGTCCATTTAACGTAGCCCCTTCCGTTTCCTATCAGGAACAATGGATGATGCAGAAAACTTTTGTGGAATGGAACCAATCAGCAGAAAAAGTGGACACCTCAATCGTAAAGGGCTTTTATACGGCACGTAATATTTCTACAGCTTTATCCTTTAATACAGCCTTATTCGGTACGTACCAATTCAAAAACTCAAGGGTAGAGGCTATTCGACATGTGGTACGGCCCACTTTCAGTTTTAGCTATGTGCCAAACCTGGCCAGAAAATACCACCAGGAGATACAGGCCGATACCACGGGAAGAAGAATTATCCACAACCAATTCCTGGGTAACCCCATGGGTTCAGGATTTTCTAATGTACGTTTTGGTGGTATTACGTTTGGAATCGATAACACGTTGGAAATGAAGGTGCGTTCCAAAAAAGACACAGGAGAAGCGGCCATTCGTAAAGTACGGCTTATTGATGGTCTATCTATACAGAGTGGTTATAATTTAATTGACAGTCAATTCAAATTAGCGCCTATACGAATGGACTTTCGCAGCACACTGTTTGATAAGCTGAACCTTACTGCCTCTGCTACGCTCGATCCATACCGTGTAGATGATTTCGGTACCCGTATTAATCAATTGGCCTGGAAAGGGGCACATCCATCGATTGGTCACATTCCTTATGCCAGCGTTTCGATGTCTACACAGTTTCGAAGCAAGCCCAAAGACCCATCCAAGACGCCCCAGACAATGTCGTAT